>PVBE012144374.1_pt1 | contig 13851 bp, 10 predicted proteins | sample 1631181 | NCBI WGS metagenome assembly PVBE01 (sample SAMN08397723, study PRJNA350692) | Marine metagenome, whole genome shotgun sequencing project. | isolation source: water | place: Pacific Ocean | collected 2012-04 | reverse complement strand
TGTTGACACCAATCACTTGATCATTCTTTAGGGCTATAGATTTCACTGAAATTCCATATTTTATTTTTCCGCCAGCTTCGATAAACTTCTTACATAGCTCCCGACAAAATAAATGAGCATCACCAAACTCATCTTCATGATAGTGAATGCCTTTATATAATTCTGGTTGCATGCCCGCCAAAGAAGGAAGCATAGAGACAATTTCACTGGGTGATAAAATTCTACATTTCATGCCCAATGCAGCCAAAGATTGATAGAGACTTTCCTTGAAAGCAAAATCTTCATGATTCCGAAAAATACTTATGGTGCCTTTACTTCCTCGGCAATATTGAAGATCCAATTTTTGTGCAATTTCTTGCGTTTTTTTTAACGAATAACTGGTTAAATGAAAATTTTCATGGCAAGCGGCTTTAAAATGAGCTGCCGATGAATATTTCAAGAACTTGATACCCCAACCCATGAGCGATGGAATGGCATGCCATCTGAGTCGCATTGATGCACTAGGATTAAATAAAGATTTGACCAAATTCTTATAAACACCTGGACCGTTCCATGGTTCTGGCATCGAAGGTGTTAACATACCAGCATTTGCAAAACTTGTTACCAAAGCCGGTGCCTCCAGCTCCTCTATAAGCGTAACGGAATGCCCTCTCATCAACAATTCATAAGCACTGGTCACCCCCATTAACCCAGCACCTATAACCAGATTTTCTTTAACGCTCATCACAAATACTCAACAATAGATTTCTAAAGATTCTATTCTGCAAAAGCCATAATCAAAATCACAAATAAAAAGGCAGGAATAATAAAACGCAGCATAATTTGCCATAACTTAAAGAAAGCTCCCTCCTTAATGCCAGTTTCTGATGACGCTAATTGTGCTGGAACAAACCATCCAAAAAACACTGCCAACAACATACTTCCAATAAGCAATAAAATATTGGCTGCAATAAAATCTAGAGCATCAAATATTGTTCGGCCTTCAAATAAAGGAATAAAATCCAATGGATAGAAATCAGACCATGCCCCCAGAGACATGATGGATAATACACCCAACAACCAAGCTGCCGAAGATGTTAATAATACCCCTTGCGTTCGCTCTACTTTCCATTTTTCATTAACCCAAGACACGACACTCTCAGCTATACCAATGCAAGATGATAAAGAAGCAGTTATAAGGAGCAGGAAAAATAAAGCGCCAAAGATATTCCCGGCCGGCATTTGACCAAACGCCAAAGGCAATGTTTCAAAAGCCAATCCGGCTCCGCTTGTGACCTCCAAACCATAGCCAAATACCAAAGGATAAATTGCGAAACCAGCCAATAAGGCAACCAAGGTGTCTGCAAAAATTAATGTAACGGCAGATCGCGGTATTGAGAAGTCTTGAGGCAAGTAAGAACCAAAAACAATCAGTGTTCCCCAACCAATACCAATTGAGAAGAAAGCCTGACCCATTGCCTGCATTACTGTACTAAAAGTTACTTTACTGAAATCAGGTTCCAATAAAAAACGCACTGTTGCAGCCAAATCACCAGCTATTGAACTATAGATCATCATAACTATTAATATCAAAAACAAAGCTGGCATAAGAATCTTTACCGCTCTTTCAATACCCGCCTGAACTCCCTGACGGACAACGTAAATCACTAATAAATAAATTACACTATTCCAGAAAAGAAGGCGCCATGGATTATTATTGAGGGCACTGAACATTTCAACCGACTGTGTGGCACTAATCCCTTCCAACGAACCAGAGATAGCGCGAACAAAATAATCCAATGTCCAACCAGAGATTACGCTGTAATAGGAAAGAATGATAAACGCACAAAACACACCGAGGCTGCCAACTTTTCCCCAAGATTTTGAGGCGCCACTGGCTTTTGCGACATTAACTATACTACCTGGTGCACTGCTCCTACCACGCCTCCCAACCGATAATTCCGTTATTAATAGTGGCAAACCAATCATCAATGCACATGCCAAATAGATTATCAAGAAAGCGCTTCCGCCATTTTGTCCTGTTACAAATGGAAAGCGCCATATATTGCCCATCCCTACAGCAAATCCAATTGAAGCCAATAAGAACCCGTAACGAGATGACCATTGTTCCTGTCCGTTAGATGATGCTGAAGACATTACATACCCCTTTTTTATGATTTTTTTTCTATCACGTGATAGGTTAATGATAATACAAAAAATTACTATTTATTATTAAGATACGGAATGTATACCATGAACAAGATTATTACACACATAATAGCTGTATTGATTCTTAGCGGCAATTTGCATGCCGATACATTAATTCATGCCGGCAAACTCATTGATGGCTTTTCGAATAAAATCCATTCCAATATGACGATTCACGTTGATGGTTCTAGAATCAAAGAAATAACATCTGGTTTCTCAGTAGCCACTGAAAATGACACCATTATTGACTTAAAGAATCAAACAGTTATGCCGGGTCTAATGGATACTCACGTACATTTAACAGGTGAATATAGTGCAAACAGTCAGTTACAACGATTTATTTTAAACGAATCCGATATTGCATTAAATGCTTCCATGTACGCGAAACGAACCTTGGATGCAGGATTTACCGTGGTACGTAATTTAGGCGATTCATACAACGTGACCATTGCTCTTAGAAAAGCCATAAAAAATGGTGTAGTTCCAGGACCCATGATTCTTACAGCAGGCAAAACTCTCAGTTCGACCGGGGGTCATGGAGACTCAACAAATGGCTGGGCAAAAAAAATAATGAGGGATGACGGACCAAAAGATGGCATTGTAAATGGGGCTGATGATGCCAGAAAAGCAGTCAGGCAACGTTATAAAGATGGTGCTGATTGGATTAAAATCACTGCTACAGGTGGCGTTCTAAGTGTCGCTAAGAGCGGGCAAAATCCACAATTTACAGATGAAGAATTAAAAGCAATTGTCGGTACCGCAAAAGACTATGGCATGGGAGTGGCTGCGCACGCGCATGGCACCGAAGGAATGAAACGGGCGGTTATTGCTGGCGTAGCTTCGATTGAACACGGAACCTACATGGACCGCGACGTGATGAAATTAATGAAGCAACGTGGCACAGTATTTGTTCCAACACTGCTTGCGGGAAGCTGGGTCGCAGACAAAGCAAAGATTGATGGATTCTTTCCTGATTTGGTTCGCCCAAAAGCTATTGAAATAGGACCCATAGCAATTAAAACATTTGCAGAAGCCTACGAATACGGTGTGCCAATTGTTTTTGGTACCGATACTGGTGTCTCAGCTCACGGTGACAATGGACAAGAATTTGCCTTAATGGTTAAGGGGGGCATGCCTGAAATGGAAGCAATACAATCTGCTACATTGGTTGCAGCCAAGTTCCTAGATTTAGATAAGACATTAGGAAGCATAGAAAATGGAAAAATTGCTGACATCATATCTGTTCCGGGCAATCCATTAGAGGATATTCGGGTAATGGAAAAAGTAAATTTTGTGATGAAAGGCGGAGTGATACATAAACATAACGTCCAATGAATACTGATAGATTGCAGAAACCTCTGAGAAACTAAACAATGAAAAATAAATATCTATTCGCCGTATTGGTCTGTTTTTGTTTTAATGGAAACATAAATGCATGGCAACAATCCAAGGAGGCCTTAGAATCAACTTCTCCTGTTGAGTCAAATGTCACTCCAGTAAAAATAACTGCTCAAGAATATGCTGATTTATTAGAGATGAAGTATGAAGATTTCTTATCTTTATTGGCTGCCGCTGAAATAGAAATATCAAACTCTGACGAAATTATAAGTAACAATCAACAAATGCAGTTATTAAAGTTTTTGCAAACCTTAAAAAATTCAAAAAAAGAACTAACTCCCGAAGATTGCAGACCCGGTGATATGTTATTTTGTCAAAGTGAGAGACGGGTCAGGGATGGGCGATTAGGAAGAAACAGTAATTCTGATAAAGTACTGTGTCAATGCGGTCGGATGTGAATTGATGGTCCAAATGTATAAACGATTTTACAAAACAAAATTTATCTGCAAAAAATAAATATTATGTTCCGGTAATTACTTCCCTTTCAATTTCTCTCTTCCGTTCGGATACGTTCATTTCGATAGAAATGAATCCAATAATCCATAAAGCTTCATCCCATGCAAAATAATAATGACCGAGATAAGCCCAAAAAGCAGCCATCAACCACAGTGAAGTATAGAGAATATATTTTGCCTCAGTAATAAAAGAAACCAGTTTACCTTGAGTAATGGAGCGTTCTTGCAACCACACCATACTTTCAATAGTCATCAAAATTATTAACCATACCAAAACTTCCAAAATATCCACCAGTGCCAAATTCCTCTCTAAACTTAAGCCACTAAAATCCGATACAACCAATCCTGGTTCCGTGAAATAGAATGTCTCTGCTGAAGACAATGTCAGGCAATTTTCAGCATCAAGTACCGTGTAAGCCAGATTCCTAACAAAAGCAAGATCCATGGGTACCATTTCACATAAATTAATAATATTTGGAACCTCATTGACCTGAAGTAGATCAATATAAATCACACTGAAAGCATAGACTGAGTGCATTAAAAACGCATAACAAAATATGCGCGCACCTTGCATTAATCCATTTATTATTGGTCGATTCAGTGTTTGCTTTGAAAGCAAATAAGTTTCCAACTCAAACAAAAAGAGCAATACAAACCAAGCAGATTCATCGATAGTGGTGGCAAATGACCTTGTCCACTCTAACAAAGAGCCACCGTTTCTCATTGTGTATGATGCCACCCTGATATCATCGATTACATAAAGATCAAAATTAATCAGCAATAAGCTATAAATAGCCACTTTTAAGGTCTGTCGAGATACTAATTTAGATGTCATTGAGCCAATCAAAAATTATATCTAAAAGTTTTCTGGTGGAGTCATTCTTGCTCGATCTGGCGCCCAGAAAGGCTTATTCGTAGCCTTACAACGAGCCACTTTATCGTACTGCCGTAATTCTTTCTCATAATATATTTCAGCCCACAATTCGCCTTCTAGGTATTCAGTTTTTATCATTGCCATGGCTATATTTGCTTTAACGGCTGGCGACCACATTGCAGAGGTGACATAACCAATTTCTTGAGTACAGGCTTTATCGCTATATATATAGGAATCTTCAGCTGGCTTGTTTCCTGCAATATCCAATTTTGTCAGCGTATATTTTGGTCCATTCTTCTTATCTAAAAGCAATGCATCGCGTCCATTAAAAAGAGGTTTATCAAAATCGACCAACCACCCTAAATTTAATTCAAAAGGCGTTTGATCATGTTGATAGTGAACAGTTTTTAAAGCCTCGTTAAATTCCATGTAAGGCATTATAAAACCGGCCTCAAGTCGAGCCATATTGGTGGCTGATTCACCAAATGGTTGAATTCCATAATTTTCACCAGTGGCATACAATTTATCCCATAAAGACAATGCGTGCTTCTTATCAATCCAAAGTTCATAACCCAAATCTCCTGTAAAGCCAGTTCGTGAAATCATTAATTCAGCCCCAGCAAAGTCAAAGAGAGAAAAGTCGAATGGTTTGAGCTTTTCAATACCTTTAAGGCCCATGGCATTTAATACGGAGAAAGTTGTTGGTCCTTGAAATGATAATCCAGCCAATGTATCTGTTACATCCTCAATCACAATATCATTGTACCCAAAACTGGCTTTTCTTAACCAAGCTAAACTGGGACTGCCACAAGTCAGCATAAATTCATTCGCACTCAGCTTAAATATAGTGCCATCATCAATCATACGCCCTTCATTGGTGCACCAGCACACATAAGTTACCCGGTTATTCTTAAGTTTAGAAATATCTCGTGTCACCATCCTATTTAACATGGATTCTGCGTCACCGCCTCTAACTAAATATTTCTGCATTGGAGAGATATCGTATGTACCACAAGTATTTCTTACGCAGAAATACTCGTATTCAGCGTCATAATAATATTCAGCAAACTTATAGCCATTCCATACAGACCAAGAATCCCTAATATTCAAAGCGGCCTGCCTTTCGTGAAATGGCGAAAGTTTAAGACACTCGTCTGAATATTTTTTTTCGATGCTACTCATCGTAACAATCATCCTCAGGTACAGTATTTGGTTTGCGTAAATCCATTAAGATTTCTCTAGCAGCATTAGCGCCACATGCTGATGAAACCCCTCCACCCGGATGGGTTGACGATCCGCACATATACATATTCTTTATTGGCATCCGATACTGAGAAAAGCCAGGAAAAGGGCGATTAAATAAAAGTTGGTCGATGGTTAATTCTCCTTGAAAGATATTGCCCTCTGTCAATCCAACTTCTTTTTCAATTTCATGGGGGGTACGAACTTCCATATGCACAATTAGATCCTTAAAACCTGGTGAATACCTTTCTATCTTATCGACCACAGTTTGGCCGAACTGCTCACGTTTTTCAGGAGTCCAAGGACCATCAGCCAATTCCGCTGGACAATATTGAATAAAATTAGACATCCAATGTTTTCCTGGAGGAGCAACAGTTGGATCCCATGCAGAGGGAATCACAGACTCAATAAAAGGATTATCAGACCAAGAGCCTCTTTTCCAGCAGTCGTAAGCCTTTTCCATTGTCTTAAGAGATCCAGTAAACCCTTGCCCCCCTCTATTAATGTATTTGTTATCGGGCAAATTAGTAAATTTAGGCAAACTTGAAAGCGCTATATTGACCTTTCCAGAAGAACCTCTAATTTTAAAATTCTTTGCTTTTTTGTATATCCCGTCTGGTAAATCTTTCTTATCCATTATCTTGGTGAAGGTTCTCTTTGCATCGAGATTTGAAACCACTATAGAAGCATAAACTTCTTCTCCTCCCTCAATGACTACGCCAACTGCTTTACCATTCTTTACAATAATTTGCTGTACCGGAGCGTTGACTCTAATTTGACCCTCTGCTTTTTTAAAGGCACCAGCAAGTGCATTTGAAATTGCACCCATACCTCCTCTAGCTAGTCCCCAAGCTCCAATACTGCCATCTACATCACCCATAACATGATGCAGCAAGATATATGCGGAACCGGGTGAATAGACACCCAAAGCAGTGCCAATAATTCCAGCGCTAGCCATCGCAGCCTTAATCAAATCATCTTCAAAATAATCTTCTAAATATTCTGCCGCACTCATTGTGAAAAAACGTATGTATTCATAAATTTCTTTCTCACCAAGTGCGCCAAATTCTTTTGCCAAAAATAACATCTCTTTTATATCCCTTGGACGCAAAGATGTCGGGTCTGGAGGTGTTCTGAGTAACGTTTTACGTATTAATTGTGCATATCGATTAAGATCAGCCTGAAATCGAAACATGGCATCGGCATCATGTGGTGAACGTGCTCTCAATTCATTGTAATAAGGCCCCTCAGAATGATACGCAGAGAGCGTATCACCGTTATCACCAAAATTAACAGTCCCAAGATAAGGCACCAAAATCAGTCCATGTTTTGTTAAATCTAAATCACGATGAATGGCTTGGCGCATCATTGAACAAACATAAGAACAACTAGAATAAAACCAACCATCATGCATTTCTCGGGTAACTGCGGCACCGCCTATGTAGTCATTTTTCTCTAGCACTACTGTATCTAACCCTGCTCTTGCAAGATATGCTGCATTGGTCAAACCGTTATGACCGGCCCCAACGACAATGGCATCATATTTCTTCATGTGAGAATCTCTTTTGCTGCATTATGTCCAGCGGCACCCATAATACCTCCACCAGGGTGACATCCTGCACCACATACATATAATCCATTGATGGGTGTCTTATATTGAGCTGACTCATAAGTCGGCCTCATCATTAACATTTGATCCAAGGCCAATTCAGTATGATGCCAGTGACCTCCAGTGACATTAAATGTTCTCTCAAGATCATTAGGTGTCAAAAGTTCAGAATGCAATATATGATCTTTAATTCCTGGTGCATACAAGGATAAAGTTTCTATAAGTTTATCCACTAACTTTTTCTTTTCCTCATCAGACCAACTGTCATTATTTTGGTATGGGATATACATAATATTTGCTGACAAAACATGCTTACCTTTTGGAGCCAGAGATTGATCATAAATAGAAGGTATTGTCACCTCCATAACTGGCTCTTTAGGACATTGGCCATATTTGGCGTCATCCCAAGCAAATTCAATCTTATCCATATTTGATGCAATAATTAATCGAGCATCAGGTGACTCTATACCTTTAAACTTCGGTAGCTCAGACAACGCTAGATGTAACTTCGCAACATAGCCTTGAGTCCTTAATCTATTGATTCTGTTTGAAAACTCAATTTCAAGACACTCAGTGCCCACTAAATCTATAAATGTTTGTTTAGGGTCAATGGCAGACACAATCCTATCTGCAGTAATTTCATCTCTATCCCCTATTTTTACGCCAACTGCCTTTAACCCATCTCTATTTCCGTCAATAGAAATCTTTGTCACTCTCGAATCTAATTTTAATTCAACGCCAGCATTCTTTGCAGAATCTACCAGTGCGTTGACTAATCCATTAACACCGAACTCAGGAATAGAATAATGCCCATAATGCTCGCCTGACATCCTATAAAGCAATGTTAAGATACTGTTATTTGGTGATCGGGGGGCCTGAGAAGAGCCAATCAGGGCATCCCAACTCAATGTTGCCTTAAGTAGATCGGAATCAAAAAATTCATCCATCAAATCTCGAACAGGTAAAGAAAAGATTCGTAAAAATTCACGCATATCTTTTTTTCCAAGCATTTTAAGTTTTAAACCGATTTGCACAAAGGTTAGTGCTTCTTTGGCACTGTGAACATTCAGCCTTGGTATGGTTTTCATCCAAAAAGGTTTCAGTGCTTTAGCGAATTGTCTCAATGAAGATATATATTGTTGGTAACTATTTGTATCTTTATCAGACACTCCATCTACCCCACCTTCAAATATAGTGACATGTTCTCCCTCGAGATTAAGACCAATATTTGATAACGGATTACTGGAAGGTTTGTAGCCAAATTTAGATAAATTCAAATCAGAATTGATTTCACCTGAGAATTGGTTAATCGCATGAGCAATATTTACTTTGAAATCAGGGAAGAATGTTCTGGTTGATGCCAATCCACCAAAATTCTCCGATGCCTCTAGTACTATAACCGCTTGACCGGCTTTTGCTAAATAATTCGCACAAACAAGGCCGTTGTGTCCACCACCAATTATTATTGTATCGAAATGCTTCAAATGCTTGCCTTCAAATCACCAATAGTCAATAAGTCTATTACCTTACCTTAATCCCTAAAACATATTTTCCATATATCAAAAGATGCTAATTGATTGAAATTACTTTATCCCAATTTAATGCATTGTATTTTTCTAAAACTCGCATAAGCTCATTTATCGGAATCGCATGACGAGTTCCCCTGGAGCTGGAAATAGTCGTGGCCTTAAAAATGGCATTATAAATTGCCTCTTCGGTTGCCTCAGCCGTGGCTGCAAACAATGGAGACATGGATGCATTCACCAAGGATATTGTTGCAATCGGCTCATCACTCGTTCGCGGTCGACGGACTTTAGGATGCGTTGAAAACGCAATAACATAATCGCCAGATCCATTGCTGGCGTGAGATCCAGTTCTAGCTAAACCCATAATCGAACGCATGGCCAATCGATCTAAATTTCTAGGATTTAATGGTGCATCAGTTGCCACAACAATCATAATCGAACCATCAATCAAATCTTCGTTGGCGGTATTGGCAAGATTATCTTTATATGAATATTGATTTAATTCTCTTCCTACAGGTGCGCCATTCATAGTTAAAATACCACCAAAGTTAGTTTGCACGAGTACTCCAACTGTATATCCGCCCAACGATTCAGGCAGTACTCTGGAACTGGTGCCAATCCCTCCTTTCCAAGCAAAAGCTTGCGTCCCTGTTCCAGCGCCAACACTTCCTTCTTCGACTTTTCCATTTGTGGCATTTTTTAATGCCTCGTAGACTTCATTTTTTTGGATGGGATCGGCCCACATATTATTTACCTTAGCATCATTGGTTTCACCAACAATTGGATTTACGGTATGCTCGCCCATTCCTGGTTGCTCGTAAATCCACTCCTTTAAAGCGTTGGCAGCGCTCCATACACACAAAGTACAAGTTAGTAATATTGGGGTTTCAATTTCACCAAATTCTCGAACTTGAGTCTCGCCAATCATCTTTCCGTATCCATTTCCCACATGGATCCATGCTGGAATTGGATGTGTATACAGATTTCCCTGCGCTGGAATGATAGCAGTAACCCCCGTTCGTATATCTTCACCTTGAATTTTGGTTAAATGCCCGACTCTCACACCTTCAACATCTGTGATGGCGTTATATTGTCCTGGCTCAAAAATACCGACAATAAGTCCAGCCTCACGGGCTCTAGGCCTTTCATTAGTGTCTGCAATGGCGGAACAAAAAAATAGAAACGATAAGGAATGTATTGCTAGAAGTTTATAAAGCATAAATCAATAATGATTTATTTTTTGGTCTGATGCAATTATTTGAATGCATCAAACATGTAGCTGTATTTAATGGAAAACTGTTTGCCTTTAGGAAGTGCGCCAACTGAGTCGTCATCAAACTCATTGTAGATGATATAAAGACCTGAGGTTGCAGTTTGTAACCATGAAAAACGAAGATTGGTTGAAAATGTTTCATCACCACTATCATGCTGAATAAGTGCTTGTAACAGCATTTTTGGGCTAAAAGAATATGAGAGTCTTAGTTTAGTTAAATTATTTACAAAGCTTCCAGCTGGTAGATCGTAGTTATTATGCTTAATAGACAGTTCACTTGTGAATCTTTCTCCAACACGATAACGCAACGTTGGTTCTATAGTTTTTTTGTCTCCTCCGAAACTACCCCCAAAATAACTTCTCACTGCTAAACTGAGAGGTGCTGCCCTATTGGTATTAAAAACAATCTGAGCTTCCTTGTGATCGTATGTTCCTGGCTGAATCGTTACACCACTTACAATATCAAATGCCTCTTTTACACCTTGAGTTCTAGTATTCATACCGGTATCGATTCGAAAACCATTTTTGAACTCCCAATGAACATCATAATGCCCAAAACCAGTTTCCTTGAAGCCATTAAAATCATTGTAATTCATAAACATAACATGAGGTCGAACTTCCAATAATCCATACAAATCATCTGGCCTGTATCGCCTCATAATATAAAACAGGCCTTTTTTATAGTTTGTACGACTTAGGAAACCCACTTCGGGATTAAAATTCTCTTCTATTTCAGTATAGCTTGCTCGAGCATTCCATTCTGCCGAATCATAATTCATTTTTACTGCGAATCCGCCATCTTTTCCAAGTTTATCTGGGGTATCAGTCCGTGCCACCCATCCTGAAAATAACAAATCATCATTGTATCCCCATTGCCCATCAATGGCGTATGTCTGGTTTTTATCTGTGGCGCTTGATCCAGTTACAGAGCCATCACCTTGACGATCAACAATTAATGCTCCAATGGTAGATCTTGTAGCAAACTCTTGGTTTACCCGGGCCACTGTATATTTATTGCTTGGCGCTGAGCCAGATATTCCATCCGTACTCATGTGAAGTAAACCAACATTGGTTTTATCATTCACTTTGCCAGATAGACGAACACCACCATCAATTGGGACTTGTTTGCCACCTGCAATGCCTATTTTGCGGCTAAAAAATAACTCTGCCTCTCTTGCATTGCCAACAGAGAATTGACCTGCGTTCTCCAAAAAAAAGGGTCTCTTTTCTGGCACAAACAGACTGAATCGATCAAGATTAACCATTTTATCATCGACCTCAACTTGAGCGAAATCCGTATTGATCGTGGCATCTAATGTCAAACTTGGGGTAATTGAATATTTAAAATCAATACCAACTTCTTGATTGGTATCGCTACTTGCAAGGGAGCCACCGCTCGAATTCGTACCTAAGAAATATGGAACAATCTGCAGATTACGTTGCGATGGTGCTTTTATCCCTCTCACAGTTCCTGCTGCAGAAACTCTATGAATTTTCCTTTGTTGAGACAGAGGCGACCAGAAAGATACTTCATTGTTGTGACGAATATTACGTTGAAAATTAATTCCCCATACCTGCTCTTCGCCTTGACTATATCTCAATGTCTTAAATGGTATTTCAATTTCTGAAGTCCAGCCAAAATCTGTAATTTTAGATACAACATTCCAACTGCCATTCCATTCTTTATTGAATGCACCCGCTCCAGACCCAAACTGACTTGACCCACTGCCCCCTTCTTTGATGACTTGACCATCGTATTCTTGTCCGGCCGGATTGGTTCCAAATACAAAACCATTTTGTCGATCTAATAATCCATCGATAATAATCTGAAAACTGTCTGTGTCGTTTAATCCTGAATCACGTCGACTGTCGGAAACAATAATATTTTGAGGATTTTCATCATAGGCTATCAAGCCAATATAAACCGCATCTTCTGTATAACCCATGTAAACTTCAGTTTTTTGCGAAGCTGGGGCGCCGAGATTAGGCTGGACTTGAGTAAAACCTGAGGTTGGTTGAGCCCCTTTCCATGCAGAATCATTTGCTATATTGCCATCTAATTTTGGAGTTTCGGTTAACTTACTCGCCTCAAGAACTGGTCTTGGTAATTGTTCAAGTGATGAGCCAGTTTGTGCATTTAAGGGTGAATCAAGCAATAAACAAGCCAATAACAACATGCTTAAATATGGACGTCCTTGTATATTCATATTTTCTCCAAAATTTAAGCAGTTATTACAAAAAGTTGAAACGTCTGGATAAGTTACACTTACTGAGCAAGATTCTAAATGGAGAAGTTTATTTTTACTAGCATTAAGTCTTAATATTGACAAAACTTAACTTTCTAAATGAAGTAATTTCTTAGGTGATATCTAAAATATCGTGATAAGCAAAAAGTCCTGCTGCCCCACCCGTATGAATGAATACAATATTCTCCTGGCCTTTAAAATAACCTTGCCTAATAAGATCAATCATACCAGCCAAACCTTTGCCGCTGTATACTGGGTCAAACAACAAACCCTCCAATCTGGCCAACATCAAAATAGCATCATTCATGGCTTTGGTTGGGACACCATAGCCATCCCCAACATAATCGCAATTGGTAACAACATCATTCCGTTTAACCAACCCAGGTAAGCCCATATAATCACTCAATTCACAAGCAAGTTTGTATACTTTCTCTTCCTGTTCATCTTTTCCTGCATTAACACCGATGCCTAAGATAGGAATATTGCTGTTCATTGCTTTTGCTCCAACAACTAGTCCTGCTTGAGTTCCGGCACTTCCGGTAGCATGCAATATTGCATCAATAATAATATTCTCTTTATTGGCTTGATTTAGTAACTCGAAAACACAATCCACATAACCTAACGCTCCAATAGGGTTGGATCCTCCTCCTGGAATAATATATGGAATAAGACCTTTGGCTTTGAGTTCAGAGGCAACATTTTCCATTTCTTTTTGCATATCTGAACCTTTTTCAACCTCACGAATATTTGCACCAAAAAGTTGATCTAAGAAAACATTGCCTGACTCCATATAAGCTTTTGACGCAGCTTCTACACCTCCATTGACATGATGAAGAAATCACTTGATGTTCTTCGACACAAAGGCACGATGTCTGGCGGAAAATTTTCTATGGTTTCTGCCTACATGAATGACGAGGACCAAGAAGGATATTTTCTGGGGACGGCAGAATTCCCCATGATGGAAAATCTCCCTAAGGCAGGCACGAAGCTCTATGTGATCGCTGATGAGTTACTCAGTTTTGGTGAATGGAACGAAAGGAC
>PVBE011121915.1_pt1 | contig 13851 bp, 11 predicted proteins | sample 1631181 | NCBI WGS metagenome assembly PVBE01 (sample SAMN08397723, study PRJNA350692) | Marine metagenome, whole genome shotgun sequencing project. | isolation source: water | place: Pacific Ocean | collected 2012-04 | reverse complement strand
CGGTCTGGGTCAAGGCCGCGGTGAGGTAGGCGTCGGCAGCGTTGCCGCCCTGGGCAAGGGCCCAGAGGGCAGCCTCGGTGGCCTCCTTCGAGGTTGATGTGACCGCGACCTCCGTCCCCACGGCGTTGTATGCGGCAAAGCGGTCGGCCTGTGGGGCCTGCGCTGCCACGTGGCTTGGGGCTGCATGAACACCAATGCCGGCGCACAGCACCAGAAGGACGGTGGTCAGGCGAGCACGAGGAAGGGTGATCGCCGCACGACAGTGGCATCGCTTTGCCGACGGACGCACGTACTCGTGCTGTCCGAAAGCAACGTCGACGCGTTTCCTGCCGGCGAGAGGCTGTCGATCGCGACGCAACGACCCGTTCTTGGGAGCGAGTCATGCCGACTCACACGCTGACACCGACCGCGGCTCCGAGCTCGGCCCGACCTGACTCGATACCCGGAGGGTCAGCAGTTCGGGATTGGAGGGATTCCCGGTCTGCTCACGGGTAGACGTTCGCCCGCAGACCCGCACGCGGAAATCGTCCAACCCGGCGTAGGGCTGGGAATTGGCGTAGATCGATCCGCCGGGTTATCGAATTTGCCTGATCGGGCTCGTGCTCCACTTCTGTCTCCCTGGCGTCAGCGAGGTCGTCCCCGGCGGATAGGGGGTCATCGACGGCCTCTCCAGAGGGCAAGTCCGCTCGCCGAAGGGGCTTGCGTCAGATCGCGAGAAAGATTGAAGCCAGTTTTGACTTAAGTCGAAGTCATCGTAAGATACTTTCAACTTAATGCGGAGGTGGTGATGCGCGCGAATCCAGGTGGCGAGATCGATCCGGCTGATGTCCTCGGTCGCGATCAGTTGATCGCGAGTATCTGGCGGGTCCTCTCCCGGCAGAGTCTCGAACTGACAGCCGAGCGCAGGATCGGCAAGAGCAGCGTGATCAAGAAGATGACGGCGGAGCCCGTCCCCGGGTTTGGTGCGGTCTACCAGGACCTCGAGGGGATCCGAACCCGGCTGCAGTTCGTGCAGTCGGTCTACCGCCAAACCGAAGCGTTCCTCAGTCGACGCAAGAAGACGGCGGATCGACTCAGCCGTCTCGTTCGCACGATCAGCGGGACCGAGATCCGCGGACTCAAGCTCCCGAAGGTCGCCGCCCCGGACTGGAAGCGGTTGCTCGTGGCGATTTGCGAGGACTTGCAGGAGCACCTCGATGTCGTGTTGGTGTTCTTCTGGGACGAGATGCCGTTCATGCTTCAGAACATCCGCGCGAGCGAGGGGAGCACCGCGGCGCGCGAAGTGCTCGACGTGCTGCGCTCCATCCGCCAGTCGATCACGGGAATCCGAATGGTCTACACCGGATCGATCGGACTGCACCACGTCCTCGCCGAGCTTCGCGGTGGTGGAGAGGTGTCGCACGCACCGATGAACGACATGGACCGGTTGGACGTTCCGCCGCTCGAACGCGCGGATGCGATCGACCTCGCCCAGCGCATCATCGCCGGAGAGAGCTTGCCCGTCGATGCGCCAGTCGAAACCGCGGATGCGCTGGCGAAGGAAGTCAACGGGATCGCGTACTACGTCCATCTCGTGCTCGATGGCCTCGTCAAGGAGGGGTGGGACGCGACACCAGACACCGTGCGCAGCCTGGTGCGGCGCAAGATCCATGATCCGACTGACCCATGGAATCTCGCGCACTTCTTCTCGCGCACCTCGTCGTACTACGGCAAGGAACGAGGGCTCGCGCTCGCGCTTCTCGACGCGTTGGCGGGAACGGATGCGATGTCTCGCTCCCACTTGATCCGCGTCGCCCAGGCGATGGCCGATGTCCGCGACCCTCACGAAGTGATCGCGATGTTGGCGCGGTTGACGAATGATCACTACGTCGCGCCCGATGCCGAGGGAGATTACCGATTCTGCTATACCGTTGTGCAGAGATGGTGGCGACACCACCGGGCCGATGCCGTCGAGGGCGACTCCCGAGAAGGTGAGGCGTGAAAGCGAGCGACCACGTCTGGCAGAGCAGCCCGCGTCGCACGGCGCCGGACATCCTCGTGAAGACATTCGTCGGGGACGTCAAGCTCGTGGACCGGCTCGTCGACCAGATCGTGCAGAGCGTGCAGACGCCGAACAAACACTACAATGTGATCGCGGGAGGCTCGGGGATCGGCAAGAGCCACACTCTCGCGATGGTCGTGGGCCGCGTTCGCAAGGCCGTCGCGGACACCGATCTCGCGGTCGCGTGGTTGCCGGACGACCCCTCCGGCCTCGGGTCGGAACTGCACCTGTTCGAGGCGATTCTCAACGCGCTCGGTGACGGAGAGCGAGTCTCCCCGGGTGGGGCACGGGAAGGGGATCGCGAAGTGGCGGCGACTGCGGCGCGCTCGCGCGTGTTGGAGGTCCTCGGTGGGCGCACGCTTCTCTTGTGTGTCGAGGAACTCGACCAGGTGCTGGAAGCGTTCGGGGAGGCGGGTCAGCGGGGCTTGCGCGCGTTTCTGCAGGAGGAGCGCTGCTGCGCGGTTCTCGGCACCGTCGCGGAGCTGACGCCGGACTTCACGGACCAGTCCCGTCCGTTCTTCGGGTTCTTCGGCGTGCACCGGCTCGAGGAAGTGGACGCCAAGGCGACGATCCGTCTGCTCGCGGCGCACGCCCGCGCCCGTGGGGACTCGGAACTCGCGGCAGCGGTCAAGAGCGCGGGCCATCGGTCCGTCCTCTCGGCACTGCACCACGTGCTGGGAGGGTTGCCTGGACGATGGGTCGATCTCGTGCGCGGCGTGGACGACCTCTCGGAACCCGACCGGATCCTCCTGCGGGCGCTCGACGTGCATGAGCGATGGACGCGTGCCGCCCTCGAGCGTTGCTCCACGCAGCAGCGTCTGATCCTCCACTGGTTGTCGGGACAGCGAGGCGCGATGCAGGTCAAGCACGTGGCCCGCGCCTGTTCGATCTCCGAGCAGACCGTGTCGCCGCAGCTGCGCTACCTGCGCGACGCCGGATGGGTGTCCGCCACGCGTGTCGGCCGCGAGACTTGGTACGAGATGCGCGATCCGCTGCACGCGCTCGACTGCGACTACGCTCTCGAGTTGTTCCGCTACTCGCGCCTGTGGTTCATCGACCGCGATGCGGCTTTGACCGAAGCGTCGCCGATCGCCGCGCGCATCGCCGCAGCGGCGGAGCACCACGCCGAAGATCCGCGCCATGCACTCGCGCTACCCTTGTTGGAGCGCCGGCTCATGGCGGCCTGGACGCGGCAAGCACTCGAGCGCTAGCGCGGGGTAGCCACAGAAACGCTCAGTTCGGAGGCCCGAACAAGTAGGTCGACGGGTCGACGTCGTCACCGGGGGCTCTCGCCGCCGGAGCTATTTGTCGCCCTTCGCGAGCGCCTTGATGCGTCGGCGAATCGCCCGAGCATCAAGCGCGAACATGCCCCGCCCGTGCGTGGAGATCACGAGGATGTCGTCCCGAGGGTGGATGATCAGGTCGCTTACGAACGTGCTCGGCAGTTTTCGTCCCAGCACGTGCCACTTCTTTCCGCCGTCGATACTGACGTAGACGCTGATGTCGGTGCCGACGTAGAGCACCTTCGGGTTCTTCGGGTCCTCACGGACGACGTTGATCGGCCCGATCGGAATGTTGCCGACGATGCTCTGCCACGTCTTGCCGTAGTCGCTCGACTTCCAGAGGTACGGAGTGAAGTCGTCGTGACGCTTGCCGTTCTGCGCCATGTAGACGGTTCCCTTCGTGAATCGAGAAGCCTCGATTCGCGAGACCCAGCGGTGCGGCGCGAGGCCGTCCATGATCTCGCGCCACTTACCGCCGTCGTTCAGCGTCAGGTGCGCCCTGCCGTCGTCCGTGCCGACGAAGAGGACTCCCTTCTCCAGTGGTGACTCGGAGATCGCCGTGATCGTGTGGAACGGGATGTCGCCGATGGTCTCCTCGTCGTTGTAGGTCAGGTCCGGGCTGATGATCTCGATGTCCTTCCCCTGGTTCTTCGACCGGAACAGGTAGTTCATGCCGTGGTAGAGGACATCCGGGTTGTGCGGCGAGAGGATGAAGTGCGCGAGCCATTGCCCCCGCAACTTCCCGGCGCCTTCGGGCGCCTCGAGATTGATCTTGGATCTCCCCGCGCGGCCCTTCGAGAGGTCCGTCCGACTGATGCCGCCGTAGAACCCGCACGAGTACACGATGTCCGCGTTGCGCGGGTCGATGAAGTGGTGTGAACCTTCACCACCCGGCGCTCGCTCCCAATCCTGTGCCTTGATGCGTCGCCGGCTCTGCGCGAAGTCGACGACTCCGCGGCGGCTGCCGTGATCCTGGATCGAACCGTAGACCCGGAACGGCTCGGCCATGTCGTAGTTGACGTTGAAGAACTGCACCAGCGGCAGCTCCGTCGTGAACCTCCGCCAGGACTTGCCCCCGTCGTAGGAGGTGTAGACGCCGCCGTCGTTGCCGTTGACCAGGTAGTTCGGGTTGTCGGGGTCGATCCACAGGGCATGGTGGTCGCCGTGGACACCGCGACCGATGCTCTGGAGGGTCTTGCCGGAGTCGCGAGAGACGTTCAGCCCGAGCCCCATTGTGTAGACGACATCGGGATTGACCGGATCGGCGCGTACCTGTCCGAATACCCAACCGTACGTGCCCGAGTGTCGCGCCATGGTCCGGTCGGACTTGCTCGTCTTGCGCCACTGCTTGCCGCCGTCGTCGCTGCGGTAGATTTCGGCGCCTTTGATCGTGCCGGAACTCGGGCGACCGTACGCGTCGTTTCCGGATGCCCGCTCCTGCTCCTTCACCTTCTCGTAGTTGTCGACGAACGCGTACATCACGTCGGGCTTGCTGCGGCAGATGTCGATCCCGATGCGGCCGCGCCAATCTGCCTTCGGCAGACCCTTGTTCATTGGCTTCCAATTCGCGCCGCCGTCCGTGGTCTTGAAGATGCCGCTGCCGCCGGCGCCGTTTTCGTTGCGCGGGTCGTTCCAGCGCTTCCGGATGCGCTGCCACGTAGCCGCGTACAGCGTGTTCGGGTTGTCAGGGTGCATGACCAGGTCGATCGCGCCGGTCTGTTCGTTGATGTAGAGGATCTTGTCCCAGTTCTTGCCGCCGTCGGTCGACTTGTAGACGCCGCGTTCCGGGTTGTCCGTCCACTCGTGGCCGGACGCGGCGACGTACACGATATTGGGGTTCTTCGGGTGGATGACGATGCGCGGGATCGTGTGGGTGCCCGCAAGCCCCATGTGCTTCCAGGTCTTCCCGGCGTCCACGGACTTGAACACGCCGCACCCCGCCATCGAACTGCGGAAGATGTTGGCCTCACCCGTGCCGATCCAGACGATGTCCTGATTGGACGGGGCGAGCGTGACGTCGCCGATCGACGTCGAGGGCCCTTCCTGGAAGACTGGCTTCCATGACAAGCCGTCGTTGTCGGTCTTCCAGACGCCACCGGACGCCGCGGCCACGTAGGTCACGTACGTCTTGCCGCGTGGAGTGGCGACCGCGACGTCGGTGACTCGTCCGCTCGTGTTCTTCGGGCCCAGGAACTGCCAGCGGATGCCCCCGAACTCCGTCGTCTTGGTCATGGCCACGTGTTTGTGGTACCAGGCCATGCGCGTGGCAGGGTCGGTGTAATCGCGTTGCGTCTGCGCGACGGCAGACGTCACGCAAGCGAGAGAAACGGACATCCCGATGATGAGACGAACTGTCGATTGAGAGCGCAAGGTGGCCTCCTACAGGCAAGTGGGTCAGTCGTGTCATCATGTGCCCAGCGCGACTGATTGACAACGATCAAGGCACTTGTCGAGGACACTCAGGACCGCTCCAATCGTCGGCGTCATGATTTCATTCGCCCTCGGCACCATCGTTCTCACCGCAGTTGGCTTCTCTGCGGCTGGCGGTTGCCCGCAATCCCAATCGGACGAAGTGCAGACCTGGCGCAAGCACCTCGGGGACCCGAAGACCGTGCTCGAGGCCTACTTCGCTAAGGAGTGCGCCGCGGTCAACAAGCCCAGCCGCGTTCGAAACGATTCCGCGAAGGAATGGAAGGGCAAGCGCGAGGAGCGAAGGAGACAGTTTCGCGAGATGCTCGGGCTGGACCCACTGCCGGCGCGCACGCCTCTCCAAGCGAAGGTGACTGGAACGCTGCGCGACGAGAAGCTCGGCATCACGGTCGACAACTTGCACTTCCAATCGATGCCGGGCCTCTACGTCACGGCCAACCTCTATCGCCCGTCGGTGATCCCGAAAGGCGCAAAGCTCCCCGCGATCCTGTACCTGTGTGGTCATGGGAAGGTCAAGGTCGACGGCTATTCCTACGGCAACAAGACGTACTACATGCACCACCCGACGTGGTTCGCGCGCAATGGGTACGTGTGCCTCGTCATCGACACATTGCAGCTCGGCGAGATCGAAGGTGCCCACCACGGTACGTTTCGACTCGGGCAGTGGTGGTGGGTGCGCCGAGGCTACACGCCGGCCGGTGTCGAGGCGTGGAACGCGTCGCGCTCCATCGACTACCTCTGTTCGCTGCCCGAAGTAGACGCGAAGCGCATCGGCGTCACGGGTCGAAGTGGTGGTGGCGTCGGGACGTGGCATCTCGCGGCGATCGATGAACGACCCGCGGCGCTCGTGCCGGTCGCCGGACTCACTGACGTGGCGAACCATGTCCAGAACGGTTGCATCGAGAATCACTGCGACTGCAACTACTTCATCAACTACTACCGCTGGGATTTCGGGAGGATCGCCGCGTTGTCGGCCCCGCGTCCGTTGCTGCTCGCGAATAGCGACAACGACGGGATCTTTCCACTCGATGGCGTGATGCGCTTGCACGCGGAGCTGGAGGACGCGTACGACTTCTACGGAGCGAAGGGCAAGCTCGGCCTTTTGATCACACCCGGACGGCACGGAGACACGCCGGAACTTCGCGTGCCTGCGTTTTGTTGGATGGGGCGGTTCCTGAAGGGAGAGAAGGACACGGTCGTCGAGCCTGCGGCGAAGCACTTTGAGGTGAAGCGGCTCCGAGTCTTCGACAAGTTTCCGAAGGACGAGCGGAACAGGGCGATCCAGTACAGCTTCGTGCCTTACGGAGATGCGCGCCCGACGGCGGCGAACGGCGCCGCGGTCTCGCAGTGGCGTAGAGGAGTGATGGCGCGGCTGATGGCGACGACCTTCCGCGCCGCGAGGGTGCCCGAAGACGCGCGATTGCGTCTTGTGCGTTTGGGCAAGATCGATGGCGTTCTGTGTCGGCAGTTCGTCTTGGACACCGGGGACGTCTTCAAGTTGCCACTCGTCCTCTACACGATGGATGACACCACCGCGCCGGTCGAACTGGTCATCCAGGTGGCGACGGAGCTACCCGGCAAGGCGATCCAATCGGTTCGCGACGGGCGCACGGCGGTCGCCGTCGTCGTGCCTCGTGGACTGGGTTTGACGCGATGGCCCGGCAATGCGCGCAAGCGGAACCACCTCCGCCGCCGCTTCCTCGTTCTTGGTCGAACCCTCAGCCAGACGAGGATTCACGACGCGAGGTCGGCGAGGCACGCGTTGCGACGCTTTCCGCAAACCCGTGCGAGCTCGGTCGTTCTCCGCGGGGCGGATTCCACGGCGGAGATCGCGCTGTTCGCGACGATCCTCGAACCTGGCGTCGCCGCCGTCCACGTGAGCGGTCTGCCGAAGGAACGCAGGAAGCGTCTCGCCTTGCTCGGGTTGAACCGCGTTATTCGTGACGAGGACATCCCAGCCCTCGTCCATCCGCGCCGCGTCCGGATCGAATAGCCCTGATCCAAGAATTCCCATCTCCCGATGTCTCAGTTCGGTTGGCTTCGCCGTAAACTCCCGCAATGAAATCCCAACTCGTTGCCGCCCTGCTGGCCACCACCGCACTTCTCCCCGCTCAGACGGGGGAGAAGAAGACGACCCAGGACACCGTCAAGAAAGTCGCCGCCAAGAAGACTGTCAAGAAGGTCAAGAACCCGAAGGTCCTGATCAAGACGTCGATGGGTGAGATCACCCTCGAGCTCTTCGCGAACGAAGCGCCGAAGACCGTCGCGAACTTCCTCGGCCTCGCCGAGGGCACGAAGGAGTTCACGGACTCGAAGACCAGGAAGAAGACAAAGAGGAACTACTTCGATGGTTTGATCTTCCACCGCGTGATCGCCGACTTCATGGCGCAGGGTGGTTGTCCTGACGGCAACGGTCGCGGTGGCCCTGGCTTCAGCTTTGAAGACGAGATCAACGCCAAGGCTCTCGGACTCGACAAGAAGATGGCCTGGGTGGACACCGGTAGAGGCAAGGGACCCAATCAGCTGCTCGGCATTCGGAGTCGGCAGAAGTTCCAGTCGGCGATCATGGATCCGGTCATCAAGAAGCTTGGAATCAAAAGTCAGAAGGACTTCGAGGAAAAGAAGAAGGAAGTGGACGCGGAGCTGAACAAGCTGACCGTCTTGGATGTCCTCGTGAACATGGGCTACAAGTACAACGACACGCGGCCTTCGCACGGGATGCTTCGCGGCACCATCGCGATGGCGAACTCGGGCCCGAACACCAACGGCTCGCAGTTCTTCCTCAATATGAAGGACAACACGTACCTCAACGGCAAGCACACGGTGTTTGGCAAGGTTCTGACCGGCATGGACATCATCGACAAGATGCAGAAGGTCAAAATGAAGGCGCCGAGCAAGCCGGAGAAGGACATCAAGATCATCTCCATTCGGAAGATCGCCAAACCCGCGAAGGACAAGTAGCAGGTCTCGGTCGCGCATGAGCGTCGTTGGCTAGATCGTCGACCGCCTCTTCAATCTGTTCGGTCGGGTGCGACCGCCGGAGTTGCGCGACCCCGAACGGTTCACCAGCCACGGCCTATCGTTCGACTATCCACGCAACTGGAAGATCGACGAGGAAGACGCCAGCGGAGGGGTGCTTCTCGGTGCACCTGGAGACCGCCATGGGCAGCGTCTGTTGCGTCACCGTCATGGTGCCGAACGTCGGGATGGAGCTAGCTGAGTACGTCGAGGCCGCGGTCGGTGGGTTTCACGATGGTCTCGACGAGGTTTTCCGGCTGGGCCCGATCCGCCCATTGGGTTGCGACGGTTGGATCGTCGATCCGGTCACGCACCGGATAGCCGGGAAGGACCGCAAGGGGGTGCGCCTCGATGTCAAAGCTCGCGGGCTCGGAAAGAGTCGGTTCGAGATCTGGCACGTCGACGAGCCGGACCACTGCGTGTTTGTGCTGACGAGCTCCACCGAGGTCGACCGGTGGGATGTCGAGCAACCGGGGTACGAGGTCGTTCTGCACTCCTTGGCGGTCGCCGCGAGCGTGGCACGTGGAGCGAATTGAGTCCATGGGGTAGGACGCGCGGGCTTCAGAGGAGTGCATCAATCAAGCCGATCCATCTCGTTCTCAAAAGCCTCGCTGTCTCGATCTCGATCCTCAGCCAATCGACATCGGCCCAACAGAGCATCCGTATCGCGACTACAGAGACTACGTGCGGCGCAACCTCCGGGGCGGCGGATACCACTACAGCCAGGAGGACTCCGGGACTGTCAAGAAGGCGAGCGTGGACAAGTTCGAGAAGCTCGCGAACGACAAGATGCGTTACATCGGTTGGGTCTACAAGGGTCAGGGCGTCGACTTCGCCGTGGAGTTCGAGGTGCTCGAGTCGCAGTACAAGAAGCTGCGCCCGCAGATCATGGCCAAGCTCGGGTCTTTCAAGTTCCTCGTCGCCACTGGCGGGCGGTCCACGAAGAAGGAAGATGCCGTCCTGAAGCGGAGGCACAGCAGCGAAGAGTGGAGAAGAGTGGAAGAAACTCGAGAAGGCCTACGCCATCTACCACAACAAGAAGAGCCGCTGAGGCCGATTTCCTTCTGCCGTGAGGGTTCGGGCCCTAAATGAGTGAGGAATCCCCTGGCTTGTGCTACGGGCGAAGGGAATTCATCCCCGGCACCTGTCGGGCTGTCGTCGGTTTCGTCGGCGGTCCGTGGGTGATCGCGCTCAGCGAATCCGCTCAGGCGGCGGGTTCTTCGCTCAGCTCTCCGAGGGTCTGACCCATGCCGAAGAAGAGCTTCTGTCGGGCCAGGAAGATCAGCTTCTTGATGTCGTCAATCGACACCCTCATCACGCCGGCCGCTTCCGCGTAGCTCGACTTCTGGACCTCGATAAGGCGCAATGCGTCATCTTCCGGCTGTGTCAATACCCGGTGGTAGACGCGGTACAGATTCAGATATTCGAGCTGACCTGAGTCGGCTCGTGGGCCGCGTTCCGCGCCGGTGCGCGTCGTGACGGCACGGTCTGTTGTCTGTGAGGAATCCACGATTCAAGAACGGATCGTGCTTAGTGGTTTGCAAGAACCTCGCCAAATGACGGAGGTTTTGTAATGAGTCTAATCTGATTGAAAGTTGCGAGTGGTGACGAATCGCCTTCCCGCTGGCGTGGGACGAGCCGCGCCCGGGGGGGATCCATGGTTTGAGACGAGCCGGAAGCATAGCAAATCGGGATCTGCGCGTAGCTAGAAATCTAGTTGCAGGAAGACCTTGCCGCGATTGCAAGGGTGCGCGAAACCGTATTGTAGACTCGCTCGGCAGGTTTCGACGCACGCGGTCCATTGGCATGGGGGGTGCAATGACGGCGGGCAGTGTGGAAAGTAAGCTCGCACCCTCCAAGGTGGATCCGTCTGAGCGCATGAACGATCGAATCCCACTCGAGATCGCGACGCGGGTCTTCGGCACCGCCACCTCCTAGCCCTTGGCGAAGAGGGCCGCGCTAACTTCGGCTCTGAGTGTTGGGCGGCTTCGAAGATCAGCATCAGGGCGCGTTGCGCCAGGATGCGGCTGGCCTTCTTGTTCGCGATCGAGCTGGCGAGCGCCTGCTTCATCTTGCCGATCTGCGTGAACTTCCGCTCGGGGAGTTGGATCTCGGTCTGGTGTTGGAGGAGTTCTTCGAGGATCCGGTGTAGTTGAACGAGGTCGAGCACTCCGGGCTTGGGACGTTTGATGAAGTCGATTTCGCACGCGTTGCACGCGATCTCCAACAACAGGTCGAGCGCGAACGTGGCGATCTCCTCGCTCTGTTGGAAGTCGACCCGGTCGATGCTGTCCTGGGCCATGTGGTAGTACCACGGCGTGCCCGTGCTGAAGAACACGTAGGGGATTTCGGCCTTGCGATACGCGCGATAATCGCTCCGCGCCAGCAGTGGTCCCGCGGGCTCGAGCACGTAGGTTCCCAGCAACTCGATGGGTGTGGCTCGATTCAAGCGGAGCCTCTCGACGGTCGAACGGATGTAGTTGCTGTGCTCGGTTCCCATGGCGATCCCGGTCTTCTGTTGCCACGGGAAGAACTTGCCGCCGATCATGTCGAACACGATTGTGAACCTCGTGTCCTCGCTCGGAATGATCTCGTCGAGCACGAACCGCGTTGACCCCACGAGGCCGACCTCTTCGGCATCGAAGGCCACGAATACGACGTTGCGACGCAGTGTGCTCCGCATCGCGACGACTGCCCGTGCGATCTCGATGAGCGCCGCCACGCCTGACGCGTTGTCGTCGGCCGCCGGTCTGTGCGCGTCGCCGGCGTCGCCGACGCCGTCGAGGTGCGCAGCGACCACGACGAATTCCGCGACCTTGCCACTGCCGCCGACTCCTGTCGCTTCGACGATGCCCGCCACGTTTCGTCCCTTGCGCCGACCGTAGGGGAACTCGTGGAAGAATGACCCCTCCACCGCCGGTGACAAACCCAGGTCAGAGAACTGCCTTGCGATCCACTCGGCGGCGCGCGCGTTCTCGGGCGATCCGACCCGTCGACCGCGCATCTCCTTCGTGGCCAGGAAGCTGACCGTCTGCTGCATGTGTTTCGCCGAGATCGTTGGCCTGATCAGCGGGGAGACGGACGTGACGCAGCCAGTGGACAATGTCGCGATGGCGGCGAACGCCAACAGTCCGCGCGAGCACGCGGCGGTCATCGATGCGTGTGTCATCAGGAGAATAGGTCTCGAATCAGCGTCGACGAACGGTGCGTTGCTCGCCGATCGGCGGTTGACCATTCCACAACCGGTCGAGCCGGCCCTTGAACTTCTGGATGAACACTTCGTTGTTGTTCCGATTGCCGAACAACTTGCGACGGACTTTCGCGAAGTCGTCGAACAGGACCTGGTACATCTGCGGGTCCTTTCGATGCTCGGCCCAAGCCATCAGGTTGATCAGCGCGCGATTTGTGATTCCGATCATCGGCCACTCCCCACCGAGTTTCTCTTTCGCCGACAGCATCGATAGCACGGCGCTCTTGTGCTCTGCAGAGCCAATCTTGGCACTCATGCACTTGTGCTGGCCCGCTGTCAACTCCGCGATGATCAGCGCTTCCTCGATCTGCTTGCGTTGTTTTTCGTTCAGGGACTTGCGGACCTTGATGTAGGCCGCGCGGTCTTTCGCGGGGTCCGTCAACGCGCCCATCTTGAACTTCCGCAGCAGTTCCATCGCGCCGGCCGCGCCGTCGCTGTTCGCGTTTCCGGACTTCGATGGCTTGGCCTCTCCTTCGAGCTCCGCGGCTTCGTTCATCGCATTCGCGAACGCCTCGAGGCTGCGTTGCCGCGGCTTCGCCATCACTTCGCCGGTCGAGCTCATCGCTACGAAAGTCGGGAAGCCTCTTGTGTTCGGTCCGCCGACCTTGCGGAGCATGCCGTCGTTCTTGCGGCCTGGAATGCGTGTCGTGATGTGCAGGAACATCACGTGGTTCTTGCTGAACTTCGCGAACCCTTCCGTCGAGAACAGACCGTTCTCGATCGCCTTGCACGGAGGTCAAGGAGCGTAGGAACGAGTGAAATAGCCGAAGATCTGCTTTCCACGTCGCTTCGCCTCCGCCTTCGCCTTGTCGAAGTCCGTGATCCACTCGGCGTTCGAGACCCACTCTTGATCGAGTTTGTGTTCGAGCTGCTGTGTCAACTCCTTGGTGCCGCGCTGGGCGATGCCCGCGGGGCTCAGGATCGCTGCAGCGACCCCCGTCCACAGGATGGAATAGCAGGTGGTTTGAAGGGGTCTCATGGCGGCGCACTGTCCCTTAAGATTGTCCCCCCTGCAACAGGCGCCGCCAATACAGCCTGGATCGGCTACGGCGCCCTCGCACTGAGCTCCTACTGTCGAATACCATCCCCAGCACGCGACCGCCGTGACCCCATGAATCGAGGCCTTCTCCTCAGTCTGCTCCTACTAGCTCTCGTCGGCGGCGCATTCGTGTTCATCCGCTCTGACGACACGACGGTGACTCCTGGCGTGAACGAGGGGAACGGAGGGACTGAGACCACCAATCCGGAGGACTTGCGAACGGGCCGAGCTGGTCCTGGCGGTACGAATCCGGAGCGCGTCCGCGTGGACGATTCGGTCGAGGGCGGAATCGGCGAACCCATGGCGTATCGCCGTGCTCTGAGCGGTCTGCGTGGCCGCCTGATCTGGGCCGGCAGTCGCGAACCCATCGCCGGCATCGAGGTGAAGCTCATCGAGGCCTGGCTCGACGCCGTGGTCCCGACGCTGAGCGATCTTGTCGGTGCCGAGAAGATGCGATCGCCCGTCGTCTTCCGCGGCAAGACGCGGACGGATGAGGACGGCGTTTTCGAGCTGCATGGAGTCCATGGACGTTCGATGATGCTCCTCGCGATCGGTCTCAAGACCGAAACCGCCGCGGTCCGCCCGGTCCCGCAGGCGCCCGCTCCCGGCGAGCTCGTCGACCTCGGTGACCTCGAGATCCTCGAGCGGGGAATCGTCTCGGGGAGGGTCGTGGACGAGAGCGGCAAGGCCGTCGCCGGCGCGCGCGTGCGTATCGCCGACGTGCCCAAGATCGCGTTCCAATTCGGAGTCGAGCGGTTCGACCCGGAGGGGATGGGGCTGATCGTCCAGG
>PVBE010401136.1_pt1 | contig 13851 bp, 10 predicted proteins | sample 1631181 | NCBI WGS metagenome assembly PVBE01 (sample SAMN08397723, study PRJNA350692) | Marine metagenome, whole genome shotgun sequencing project. | isolation source: water | place: Pacific Ocean | collected 2012-04 | reverse complement strand
GTGCACAGCGGCAATAATGAGGATCTCAGCAAGGAGGCCCGGGAATCATTGACCGCGGAGATCGGAGGCTTTGTCGGGGACAAGCACCAGGGTTTCAGCCGCAAAGCCTGGGACGGAGAATGGGAGCCTGCGGGTACACTGCGACGCAACGAGCGCCAATGGTCCGGGGTTTCCGTAGAAGAGCTGACTTATATCTCTGAGCACCTGGCGTTAACCAAGCCGCTGTCACCGGATACCGTGGGTGCGAACCTGTGCGTTGAAGGTATCTCGGAATTTTCCCTGTTGCCCAAGGGTAGCAAACTGGTTTTTCCCTCCGGAGCGGTATTGCTGGTGGAAGAATACAACCCGCCATGCGTCGAGATGGGCGCTCAAATTGTGGCAAAACATGGTGCGCCGTCAGATAAATCACTGACCCCTGCGGCATGGGTGTCACTGGCCGCAGGCCGCCGTGGGCTGGGCGGTATTGTGGATGTGCCCGGTATTATCAGGCCAGGCGACGAAGTGGAAGTCCGGGTCTACGAAGAGCCGGCAATCGCAATGGTGTGAATCAGTTGATTACCGGGAAGTTCTACTGAAAGTCCAGTTAGAGAAAAGTGGGTGTGCAGTTTTCGCTATCGGTCGGGCTGGTGGGCGGGTGGGAATATCTTAGGCCAACAAAACAGCCAGATGATATCAATCATACGTTGACAAGATAACGACTGATTCTCGTCAACGTCATGTAAAGGAATTGGCGCCGGGCATTACCGACTCCGCGCATGTCTCCAAGCTCCATTGCAAGCAAAATCTCAGAGCATTCGTGGTGCAGAATCTGCACTTCCTCCTGCCATTCGAGATTGCCCAGGTAGCTTAACCAGGTACGTGCAGAACGGTAGTACAGTAAGTCGGTCATTTCCCGAAGCGCCGAATTACCGATTTGACCAATGATTAACTCATGTAACTCGTTACACAGGCGCGCGTATGCTTTTACATCTCTTGGAGCTTCAACAAGGGCTCCCGCGCGTTCGCGTAGATTCTTTAGTGCCTCAATTGTTGTCGCGCTCGGATTGATAGCGGCCAGATCGCCTATCATCTCGGCCAGACGCATGCGCAGCTCGTAGATATCTTTAAAGGTTTTGATATCTACTTCACTCACAATAGTCCCGACCCCATTTCGGGTCTCGACCAAGCCTTCGTATCTCAGTCGCACAAGCACATTTCGGACTGGCGTGCGGCTGACGCCAAATTCTTCAGCGAGTAAGCCTTCGTTGAGCAGCGTACCAGGCTGGCATTCGAGCAGACATATACGTTGGCGAATCTCTCTGTAGATGCGATCAAAACGCTGCGCCTGACTTTCGCGTCGGCGCGCCGTTGCTGTTGTTTGTGTTCCTGCCATTTTGCGAGATTGTTCTAACGGGTTACCAATGCTGTTTTTCATCGAGGCTCAGAGAGATTGCCCCCAATCCAACTGAAAGAGTTGACCGTAACCTTCAATCTTGTCGTCAATACCAGCTCGACGCAGGCAGTCCCACATCATCGCCTGGTTAGAGCATATGACAGGTTTGCCGGCCTTGTCCTCGATCTCCTGCAGTACATCGATAGTACGAATGCCGCCACAACTGACAAAGATCGCATCCGCATCGGGCCGGTCTATACTGAGTGCAAAGTCCCGGAGGAACGATGGCTTGATGCGGCCCATCGCCTCATTATCCTCGACGTTCAATCCTTGAATATCGAGTACATCAAAGCCCTTCTGTTGAAGGAATACAGCTTCCGCAGTATTGATTTCGTCGAGATAGGGCGTAGCGACTACTATCTTGTGCGCATCGACGCGGCGAAGTCCATTGACGGCGCCGGTCACCAGAGTCGAGGGTTTAGCCCAGGGGGCACCGCGGCGGATTTCCTCGCACACCCGGTCCTCACCGATCACGATAGACCCTGATGTACATGCATAGCAGACGACAGCTGGGCGTGCCTGGGGCTGTAGCATCGAAGCTGCCTCGGCCATCCTATCTATCTGGGCCGCTAGCGTAGCCATGTTGCAATCGTTGGTGCTATCCAGCCGGGTGACACTGGGGCCCACTCCTTGCGGGCACAAGCGAAAAATATTCTCCTCCATGACCAGATCCATCGAAAGAACAATGAAACCGAGCAAGGCGCGAGAGTGGGTGCCTTCGTCATAGAGTACATCGCGAGGGGGTGAACAGATTTCAAGTATCGGGGTATCGATTGAGTCGGTCATGGCTGTCTTCTCCGATCAGGACGGTTCAATTAAGGTCTATGGGTAAGCTATATATAGCTCGTTATAGGCGCATTGTAAATTATTGCAGCACCTGTCGAGCACCATGGCTTTCATTGCCCGCCCCTATCATCGGGCTCATTTCGAAAGAGGACAATAGTAATGAGGAAAGAGAATAGTAAATACTTGAAAAACAAGAGAAAGCGAATCCTGGAGGAGCAATCACCTGGGAGGGACAACCTGCCTTTTCGCTCTGGGTCCAAGCATGATTGACAGCCGGCTAAGGTGTGCTTCAAAATCTATTTTCGAACAGCTATATAAAGCTATTATTTAGCTTAGCCACTACCAAGCCTGGAGATCATGACATGTCTAGCCAACCGCATTTGATGGGTGCTGAAAGTGAAATGTTGCCGCTCTTTCAAAAGCGCACGCAGGAACTTCAACGCCGTCTTAAAGATGAAGGCATTGATATGCTGATCATCACCAATATTGATTCGATCTACTATTTTTCGGCCTATTGGGGTGATCTCGGGTTGGAATTTGGCCGCCCGACACTGCTCACCGTCGCGAGCAATGGTGACGTGGCGTTAATTACCCCGGGGTCAGAATCATTAATGGCGCGGGCGATGACATGGATTGATGATCTACGCCTTTACTCTGATGGGGTCGGTGAGGAATGGCGCGCTCCACTGCGCAAAGTTCTCGGTGAAAATTTCGAGAAATTGTCTATCGCCGTTGAAAAAGATGATATCCCCGCTGTTATCTCGAACTACCTGAACCAGGAACTCACGAATCAAAGGGTAGATGGCACACCGATCATTGCGAACATGCGCGTGATCAAATCTGCTGAAGAGCGCAATATGATTCGTCAGGCCGGCCAGGTCGCGGTCGCCATGGGTATCGGAGGGCGCGATGCAATGGCCGTGGGTGTGCCTGAATATGAAGTATCCCTGGCCTGCATCAACGCGGGCACACGCAAAGCGGCAGAAATTATTGCGGCAGAAGATCAGGATGCGTTGATGAGTCCCATGATCCACAATCTTCAGGCAGTTCAATCTGGTCGCTTTACCAGTTATACGCATCTACACCCCCGGGTAAAAAAGCTGGCTCATGGTGATCCGGTATACCTGTGTTTCTGCTCAATTTGCCACTTCAAACAATTCAAGATCGGCTATGACCGCGAGTACTTTGTGGGCGGTGTAGATGATGAAACGGCGCGCATTTACAACACCGCTATCGAGGCGCAAGCGGCGTCATTGCGTGAGATGCGCCCCGGCGCTATTGCGGAGGATGTGCATAAGGCCGCTGATGACGTTTATCAATCGGCCGGGTTTGCGCCGTCTTATCGGACCGGGCGCGCACTTGGTTATTCGTCTCTGGAGGAGCCTCAACTGAAGTACGGTGATAAGACGCCCCTTGAAACCGGAATGGCCTTCGCCGTTGACGGGGGTATTACAGTGCCCGATGTTTTTGGGGCACGGGTTGGCGATACCGTCATCGTCACCGATGATGGTATCGAAATTGTGACGGAATTTCCGCGCGAACTAACGGTACTGTAATTTCAAACGATACGGATCGATTTCAAAGGGAACGAAAGTGAACAACAACGCATACGATATCATCATCATAGGTGCAGGCATTATTGGTGCCGCCACGGCATATGAGTTGTCTAAAAAGGGTTATCGGACCATTAACGTTGATATGCTACCCGCTGCAGGCTATGGATCAACATCGAACTCGTGCGCCATTATCCGACTGTACTATTCAACGCTGGACGGCTGCGCAATGGCCTACGATGGATATTTTTATTGGCGCGAATGGGCGGATTACCTGAAAGCGCCTGATGACGAGCCGTTGGCTGTGTTCAATGAGACGGGCAACCTGATCATGAAGACCAAAGTGAACGATGGACTTCGCAGTCAACTCGTGCATCTTGATGCCCTCGATATCCCCTACCAGCACCTGTCCAATGAGCAGGTTCTGGAACGCTTTCCGTTCTATAACCTATCGTGCTTCTCACCCGCCAGGGCCCTGGATGACCCGGCTTTTGGCGCGCCAACTGGAGGTGATGTTGACGGTGCCATTTTCTTTCCCAGGGGTGGTTACATCTCCGATCCGCAGTTTGCGACTCGTAATATTCAACTCGCGGCCGAACGGGTTGGGGCTACCTTTAGGTTCAACAGCCAGGTGGCAAAGATTCCCGTGATTGATGGCTGCGTTAACGGCGTGGTCCTTGCCGATGGGACCCACATCGATGCAGCAACTGTTATTAACGCGGCCGGACCCCACTCATGCAAAATCAATGCGCTTGTTGGCGCCGAGAAGGACATGAAAATCTCGACTCGTGCCCTGCGTCAAGAGGTCGTCCACGTCCCAGCACCAGAGGGGGTGGACTACGGTTCGATCGGGTGTGTAACTTCAGATAGTGATGCGGCTGTCTACACCCGCCCGGAACTGGGAAATAATATCCTGATCGGCAGTGAGGACCCGCCCTGTGATCCCCACCAGTGGGTAGATCCGGACAACTACGAGAAAAACTTCACTGATCAATGGACGGTGCAGGCACAACGCCATGCCCAGCGCTTTCCGGGGCTTGGCATCCCCACCACCCTAAAAGGCTGTGTCGACCTGTACGATGTAACAGAGGACTGGATTCCAATCTATGACCGGTCGTGCATCGGCGGTTTCTACATGGCGATCGGTACCAGCGGTAATCAGTTCAAGAATGCGCCCGTAGCGGGGAAGGTCATGGCAGAACTCATTGAGTACTGTCAATCAGGGAATGATCATGACACCCGGCCAATGAATTACCATTGCGAGAACCTGGATCAGGTAATCGATCTGGGCACTTTCTCGCGGCTTCGAGAAATTAATCAGGACAGTACATTTTCAGTCTTAGGATAAGCCCCATGTCGAAACAGTACTTCGCAAAATCAGAGTTTGAAGACCGTCAACACAAAGTGCGTGAGGCGATGGAGCAAGTCGGAATAGAACTGCTCCTGGTCATTGCGCCGGTGCATATCAATTATCTTACCGGTGCAAGCGCTAAGGGCTACCAGGAATTTCAGGTGCTGTTTTTCCCACTTGAGACCGGGCCATTGATTATTCAAAGCCGGTTGGCCGAAGTACCCATGCTCCTCGCCGATTCACTCGTCGATGAGGTTCGGGGCTGGGGAGGGCGTGAGCCTGAAGATCCTATTGAAGTGTTCAGGGAGATTCTCCAGGCAAACGGCTACAAAGGACTAAAAGTAGGGCTGGAGGTTCCCGGCTACTACCTGCACCCACATCATCACAATCAGCTGGTCGATTTGCTGGGGGATGATCTCGTGATGGATGCCACCGATCTGATCGGCAATATCAAGTTGATCAAGTCGCCTGCCGAAATCAACTATGTACGCAAAGCGGGAGAAATGGTTGATCAGGGTATGGACACCTGTATCGCATCGATCGAGCCGGGCAGAACAGAGCGCGCGATTTCGGCAGAGATTCACCATACCCTGCTGGCGGTTGGAAGTGATATACAAGCCAGTCCGATGAACTTTCTATCTGGCCCCCGGTCAGCCTTTGCCCACGGTGAGCCGTCTGACCGTGCTCTGGAGGCCGGTGATTTCATGCACATTCAGTTTGGGGCCCACTATCGACGATACTGTGTCACCATCGGGCGGCAGTTGTGCCTGGGTGAGCCGACACAGCGTATGCGGGATGTTTACCAGGTGGTGCGCGATGCGGGCGATGCCTGTATGGCTGAGATGCGTGCCGGGGTATCGGCCAGGGTGCCACATGAAATTGCGAAAAAGGTTATTGTAGAAGGCGGCCTGGATGAATATCGACTGCACATGACCGGTTACGCTGTTGGCGCGGCGTTCGCTCCCTCGTGGGTAGAGCCGCTCATTATGGATGCCGGTAGCGAATACACGCTCGAAGCAGGTATGGTTATCGCTGTTGAGCCGCCAGTATTTGGCCTTGAAGACGGACTGGGTGCTCGCCTGATCGACAATGTATTGATCACACAAACCGGGTGTGAGCGCCTTAGCAGTACGACGCGGGATCTGATTCTTGTCTGAAGTGCGCATTAACTGAACCCGCTACGACATTCACAGTTTCTGCTTCCTGGCAGGCTACCCAATTCACCACCCGGGCATCGACCCGGGCCCGCCACATATTTTGAGGCTTGCAGTTCAACTCGAAGGTGCCCCGAAAAAACAGTATTGGAGGTTGCGATATGACACAGACAGAGTCCAAAGTCAGTACGACAGTCGATTTCTCAGTCGACGGCAAACATTACGGACATTTAAGTATTCCCCATTCCCGTAATGATTCCGGCTGGGGCGCGCTACATCTGCCCATTGTTTCCATTCGCAATGGCGATGGCCCGACTCTGGTGCTTACCGGCGGCAATCATGGAGATGAATATGAAGGACCGATCGCGTTAATGAAGCTCGCGAGGTCTCTCGATGCGCAAGAAATCAATGGACAGGTGATTGTTATTCCTGCCCTGAATTACCCGGCCGTACTTGCGGGCCAGCGAGTGTCCCCCATAGATGGGGTCAACATGAACCGGGCCTTTCCAGGCAGCCGTGATGGTAGCGTTTCCTCGATGATCGCGCATTTCGTTCACCAGAAAATCCTACCCCTGGCAGATGCGGTTCTAGATATCCATTCCGGCGGCAAAACGATGATGTTCTCACCGTTTGCCTGTTATCACCGGCTTGTGGATACCGATCTTATGGAAAAGGCGAAGCAGGCCGTTCTGGCATTCGCGGCACCCGTAAGCCTAGAACTGGTTGAACTGGATGCGGAAGGCATGCTTGATACCGCCGTTGAGGATTTGGGTAAGATTTTCATCAGCTGTGAATTGGGCGGCGGCGGGACCACGACCACGGGTACGGTATCCATCGCCGAAGTTGGAGCGAGAAACCTGCTGGCCCATTTCAACATTATTAACGAGCAGCCTCAAAGCCTTGAAGATCGTGGATTGTCTCCGACCCGCTTGATGCACATGCCTGACGCCAACTGCTACGTTATCAGCAATGATGCCGGTATTTACGAGGCGCTGATCGACTTGAATTCGCCGGTTAAGGCGGGCGATGCCGTTGGTCAGGTTCATTTTCCGGAAAAGCCTGAGCTCCCGCCTGCGGTCTATCGGGTAGAACGCTCTGGAGTCTTGGTCGGGCGTGCCCACAAGGCACTGGTCGAAAGCGGTGATTTTCTGGCATTAATTGCCGCGGAAATATAGGCACGAGTTGCTGTAAAGAAAGGGAAACATTCCAGACACGTTAATAAGGTAACACTATGTCATCTAATTCAGTATCAACAAGTACCCAATGCATCTGGGCGGGTGAGCAGACATCACTTATGCAGGGGGCGACACAAGTGCCTGTCGTTCACAGCGTTGGCTTCGGTTATAAGGATTTCGATGAGTGGCAACAAGTTGCACTGGGCGAGAAGCCCGGGCATATCTATGGCAGAGCCACTAACCCCACCGTACACGTTTTTGAGCAAAAAGTGCGCCAGTTGGAAAATGCAGAGGCTGTGACCAGCGCGGCGACCGGGATGGGGATTATCAGTAGCACTCTGTTCGCGCTATTGTCGCCGGGTCAGCGAGTGGTGTCGGTAAAAGATACCTACGGAGGCACCAACGTATTGTTCGGCGAGTTTTTGCCTAAATTCAATATTCAGGTGATGCTCTGCGAAACAACTAACCATGCTCAGATTGAGGCGGAAGTCGCCAAGGGCTGTGATGTGCTTTATCTGGAAAGCCCTACTAATCCAACGACGAAAGTGGTCGATATTGCACGCCTGGCATCAGCGGGTCATAAAGCAGGTGCCACTGTTATTGTGGATAACACCTTTGCTACTCCGATCAATCAGCGTCCACTACAGCTCGGGGCCGACCTGGTATTGCATAGCGCCACCAAATTTCTCGGTGGACATGCTGATGCACTTGGTGGCGTTATCTGTGGCAACCAAGCGCTTATTCAGGAAATTTTTCACTATCGTGAGATCAACGGTGCCACCTTGCATCCGATGGCGGCTTACCTATTGTTACGCGGCATTAAAACGCTCGACCTGCGGGTACGTCAGCAAAACAGCAACGCAATGAAAGTGGCCCGGTTTCTTGAAAGTCACCCAGCTGTCGAGCAAGTGTTTTACCCTGGTTTAGAGTCACACGCCGGTCATGATATCGCCAAAAGGCAAATGGAAGACTTTGGCGGTATGTTGAGCTTTATGCTGAAAGAAAACAGCCTGGAGGCGGTAAAGAAATTTCTTCCCCGGCTTCAGTACGCCCATGCAGCGGCAAATCTGGGAGCGGTCGAAACCACTGTTGGGCCTCCGGCCACCACCAGCCATGTTGAATGCACTGCGCAAGAACGTGCGGCGATGGGCATTCCCGAGAGTCTGATACGTTATTCTGCAGGCATCGAAAATCACGAAGATCTGATCACCGATTTACAACAGGCGCTGAGCCCATTTGATTAACGCAAGCGCTGAAACGGAATGCTTTTAACCAGGGTCTGTGCAAGTTGTGCAGTCTGGCGGGCGATGCTGGTTGCGCCAAGCACATCTCCCAGTGCAAGCCCGGTCGTGGGACCGATACAAAAAAGGGTGTCATAGGGCTGGCCGTCTGAGGCAACGACACGCAGCTCGGAAGTGACCCATGGCTGTCTGGTGGCTCCGATGGGTGCCACCTGTCCAGCTGCAATCATCGTGTCGATCAATTTATCACGGCCCATGCCGGTGCAGTTGACGACAATATGGCATGGCAGGTCTCTACCATCAGATAACCTTGCCAGCCATTGTCCGGTCTCGACCTGGGCCAGGCCATGAAGCTGTGTGTTTATGATTTTGAGTTGGCCGCTGGTTTGCATCGCTTTGGTTGCAGCCACGGTCTGCGGACTGGCACGAAACCGGATCAGTGACCATAGCCAACTGAGCCTGCGTTGCAGTTGTACCCGGTCTTTGGTTGGCATCGCCTGCCAGGGTAAATTTATATTCACTCGAAGCGCCTCGAACCGCTGCTGGCAGTCCCGCTCGTGCCATGATCCGCCACCCAGATACTGGCGTGTCTCCCGCAAGAAACCAGAGCCCCGTAGCCCTGTTGGCCATGCATAGGGGGGTTCTGGTACCCAGTCGGCCTGGCCCGGCGGAAGTAGGCCATGAGGGGCCAGCAGGCTGATCGGCCCTTGATGCTGTTGCATCCACAGGGCGTCTAGGGTATCCATTGCGCTCAGGCCGGCACCGACAACACAGACATGTGCCGCCGGGTTAACCTGGGCAGCCCAATCGCCACGCCAGGGGGTGCGCACCAGCGACGGCGCCCGCCCAGGCTTGATGCCCGCTGGCCACTGGGGGTCGGGATTCCCGGTTGCCAGCACCAGTCGTTCCGCCCTGTATTGGGCGCCATCATCACAAGTGACTAACCAGTCGTCGTCTTCAACTGTGACACGGGTAGCCCAGGCGTCAATCTGGCGAAGGGCTTTGGCGTTTGGAATCCGTGCCAGTTGTGCCGTCATGTATCGGGCAAAATCACAGCGTCGGTAAAAACTGCCGGCGGGGGTGTGAGCATCGGGGTCTTGTATATGCGCCGTTGCCCAGTTGGCAAAGTGTTCGGGTTGATCTGGCCACAAGCGCTGCAGATCTGCGCGGACATTCAGGCGATAAGATTCGGCGGTACAGCCATAGGCCTGACCTGCGCCCAACTCTCCTGGCCCAATCACCAGGACTTGGTGCAAGGGCAGCCCCGCATAGGCTAGATGTACCAGCGCCGCAGCAGCGCTATAGCCAGATCCAATGATGATGATCGACGCATCCATAGAATGCCCCCCGGATAGGCGTCCTAGATTAATTCGTCAGTACGCTTTTTGGTTTCACCATATCGGTGAAGTGCGGGTTTCTGCAGTCCTTCATAAAGTGCATCGAGGTTTCGGTTGATGAGCGCTCCCTGCTGGGCAAACAGGGATTGTCCCTCTAGATCACTGTCCGCCAAACCCGGAGCCCGTCTCTTCGGGAACCAGACGGATCAGGCGGGAATCCAGCGCCGCTGCCTGGCGGTGTTTGACAGCGTCGCGATAAACCGGATCGCGGATCATTTCCACAAAGGCAGACACTGAGGGGTACTGGGCAATAAAACACGCATCCCATTTTTCTTCACCCGGGCCAATAAGCATGAGCTCGAAACTGCCACGCCAGACGATTTGGCCACCCAGTCTTGAAAAAACAGGATAACTCTTGCGCCCATAGGTGGCGTAAGCCTCGGCACCGGTCACGCTTTGACCATCAGAGTACGTAGCGGTTTCGCGGAACCGGACCAGATTGAGCATGTGAATGGGGCCTTCCCGGTTATTTTCCCGAAATGCGGCAAAAGTCTCTTTAGTGGGATCAACAAATCTGTTCATCGAAAGTACCTGACTCCTTTGAAAAGCAAGCGGCTATTTATTCAGCCGAAGGTTCGGATGCTGTTTGGCAGGCCTCGTGCAATTCCTGCACATCGTGCTCGGCCGCTTCGCGCAGCATGATCGTATCTGCACCTGAAAGGACCAAATGATGGCCGTTTTGGTAGAGACGTTCACAATCCCATCCGGGAAAGGGAATGGCGCCAAGATACTTGCCCTCATTCAGGGCGGCTTTCTCGACTTTTTCGAAAGCCTGGATGAATTCGTCGCTATCAAACTGACCCAATGCGCCCAAAGAGGCGGACAGGTCACTGGGGCCAATAAAAAGCATATCCAGCCCATCAAGGGCGGCAATCGTCTCGATGTCTTCCACAGCCTCTTTGGATTCAATCTGACCAATCAAAAGAAATTCCTCTTCCATCCATTGCCTGTAATCTGCGACATTTTTGCCGTATCCGGTAGCGCGCAGCAGAATGGGGGCGGCCCCGCGGCACCCTTGTGGCCCATAACGGCACGCGGCTACAACATCGCGAGCCTCTTGGGCGCTGCGCACGTTCGGTACCATCATGCCCATGGGCCCGATATCGAGCACACGCTTTATGACGGAAGGATCAGTGTTCGTGGCCCGGATCATGGGCGAGCAACCGTGGCAGCCCAGCGCCTGCATTATCGTTACCGCATCCAGAACAGAACCTGGCCCATGTTCGAGGTCGATCATCGCCGTGTCGTAACCACTCATGGCCATGATCTCTGCTGCGATGGGACTAAAGGTTTCGATCCAACAGCCGTTAAGTCGCGCACCTGATCGGAGCCGCTGTTTGATCGATGGCGTGTTCATAAAGTTGCCGTACTTATTTGAGATTAATCGAGTCTACCACCTGGCGCATTTCATTCCCTCAGTGCCAGGCTTTTAGTTCAGAGGGTGATTGTTCTTGATCGTCCTGTTGTGCAGTATCATTGTTTCTTGAAATTCAGACTTTGTATGGATTAAAACCATGTCGGATTTGAAAGCGGCCCCAGGCAAGAATGCAGGCACCTATAGACTGCCCGATTCTGACTATGTTGGTGAAGGCTGGACGCCAGTTGAACCCGGGACAGACCCGGTGCTCTACGGTCATGCCCATATCAGCCCACAGGGTCAGTTTGAGGTCCGCAGTTACCAGACCTTCACGCTCACCTATACGGTTGGGCGTTTTGGATTGGATGATACGGGTGCGATTCGGGTTGTGTTCCGGGCAATGGGTGATACGGGAAAGATGCAGGCCACTGAGCCGGCTGCGGATAACTTCGTGTCGGCCAAGGCCAGCAACGGTGCCACCTTATCGGTGAACTATGCAGGACGGGGTATGAGTGCCCGCCCACGTTGGAAGTCGCTGACGGTTAATGTCTCAGGTGGGTATATGCGGGAGGGTGACACCATCACGGTGATCTTTGGTGATACCCGTCATGGTTCAAAAGGACTGAAATTGCAGACTATGGTTGAGACCGATTTTGAGTTTAAGGTCTTGGCCGATGTCTGCGCAGTGGGGCATTTTGTGCCGATTCCGGATACGCCAACTATCGATATTGTCCCGGGCCCCCCAGCAATCTGGCGCGCAGTTCTGTCGAGTCTGCGCCGACCCGGTGAGCGCTTCCATTTGGGTTTTAAAGCGGAGGATAAGTGGGGTAACCCGACCACACTTGCGCAAGGACAATTTCGCTTCAAGTCCACTTTGGCGGTTAACGGCCTGCCGGAAACCTTCGACTATTCACTGGGTGAGCGATCAATCAGTTTCGAGAATCTGAGCGTGGGTGAGCCAGGTGAACTACGTATCACGGTGTTGGACCAACAGACCGGCGATGTCGTTGCGGAGTCTCATCCGATGTTAATTCGTGAAGGCCAGTACAGTGGCTATTGGGGCGACCTGCATGGGCAATCGGGTGAGTCCATTGGGATTGGTACGGCACGAAACTACTTCACGTTTGCTCGCGACTGTGCGTTTCTCGATCTCACCGGACACCAGGCTAATGATTTCCAGGTAAACAATAAGTTCTGGTCGTACCTCAACGAGCTCTCTCGCGAGTTTCTCGACGAGGGTCGTTTCGTCACATTTCCCGGATACGAATGGTCCGGCAATACGGCCGTCGGGGGGGATCGCAATGTGTACTTCCGCACAGAGGGGCGCCAGATTCGCCGCTCGTCGCATGCCTTGCTGCCCGAACGTGAGGACATCGACACGGATGCGCCTAACGCGAATCTGCTATTTGATGCACTGCGTGATGAGGACTGTGTGGTTTACGCCCACGTGGGGGGCCGGTATGCGGATATCAGTTACGCTCATGACCCCCGGTTAGAGCGTTCGATGGAGATCCATTCTGCATGGGGAACCTTCGAATGGCTGCTGACCGATGGTTTTCCCCTTGGGCACCGCAACGGTGTCGTCTGTAACAGTGATGGACACAAAGGTCGCCCGGGCGCGAGCTATCCGGGTGCCTCGATGTTTGGCGCCTATGGCGGGCTTACCTGTTTTTTTGCCCAGGAACTGACGCGAGATGGCATCTTTGAGTGTCTGCGCCGGCGCCATCACTACGGCACGACCGGGACACGCCTGCATCTCGATGTGCACGCTGTATTGCCCACCGCCGGAAAACTTTTCGATGAGGATCCAAAGGCCTTTCCCGATACACCCTTCAGATCTGTTAGCCAAGTCATGATGGGCGATATCGTTCAGACAGATGATGGTTATGTGACGCTTAGTGTCGAAGTTTCAGCGCAGAACCCGATTGAGCGAGTTGAGATTCGAAATGGCATGGAGACGGTGAAAACGATCCGCGGTTTTTCTCAAGATGACCTGGGTGATCGCATCCGTATTGTCTGGAGCGGTGCAGAATATCGAGGCCGTGGCCGTGAAACCCACTGGGAGGGTCGGGCCAGCATTAACGGGGCGTCGATTCGGCGGATGGAAAAGATCAATGCCTGGAACCATGAACGAAAACTCGAACAAGATGGTGATGATGCTGTCATCTTCGATGCCATTACCACGGGCAACTTTGGCGGCTTTGATGTTTGGCTTGACAACACAACCGACGCGGAACTGAGTATTGTTACCAATCTGGGCATCTTGCAGATGCCGGTTTCACAGATTGGCATCGAGGATGTTGTGATGGAGGCAGGAGGTCTCGAGCGCAAGATCCGCGCCTTTCGGCTGCCCCACGAGAATCCACACCGCACAATAACAACAGAACTTCAAATCCCGCTGAAGG
>PVBE010081939.1_pt1 | contig 13852 bp, 9 predicted proteins | sample 1631181 | NCBI WGS metagenome assembly PVBE01 (sample SAMN08397723, study PRJNA350692) | Marine metagenome, whole genome shotgun sequencing project. | isolation source: water | place: Pacific Ocean | collected 2012-04 | reverse complement strand
ATTTCTCCCCGTCCGCGCGTCCGCGCACGCCCCGAGATCACACAACACCACCCTCGACTCCTTCTCGTGCAACACCGCGTTCGCCGGTTTCACGTCTCGATGAATAAAATCAAACGCGTGCACGCTCGCCGCCGACCTCGCCAGCGACGCTAACGCCGCGCGAAACGTCGTCGCATCGTCCTCCCCCACCCGTCGTCCCAACGCAGCTCGCACCGTCTCCATCGCTCCGTCCCCACCCTCCACCAACGCATCCTCCAGCGTCGTTCGACCGACGTCCTCCCACACCAACCACCGCTCGACCCCGCACGCGCCCGCGAACGGGCACACGCCGTCGCAGTTCCTCGTCCCCCGCGCGCTCTCGAGGTCATCGACGTAAAAGCTCCGCACGTCCCGTCCTCGAACGTCGAGATACCGCTTCACGATCACCGGTCGCGCGCCGTCGAGCACGCCCCCGAAACACTCGCTGAACGCGCCTCGGCCGACGACGTCATCTTCGTGCACGGTGAGTCGAGCGAGGGAGATTTCGGGGACGAGCGCGTCGTGCTCGTCGTAGTGTTCGTGAAACGAGCGAGGTGGACGAGGGCGGAGGCGCGCGCGACCGTGGAGCGGCGCGCGCGGGGCGAGGGGGGCGCGCGCGGGCGCGGGCGCGGGCGCGACGGACATTGACGCGTCTCCGTGATTGATTGATTGATTGCGTCCCGGGACGAGTGGATAACGGGACTTACAATTCACGCCGAGTCGAAGAGGGCGCGCCAGGCCTCGAGATCGCTCCCCGGACCATCGCCCTCGGTGCTCCCGAGCTCGAACGCGCGACCGACGGTGGACTCGATCTGAAGCGCCGCGCACGCGGCTTCGGCGACGACGAGCCGAGACGTCGCCTCGGGTAAGAGGACGTCGTCGCCGCCGCCGATTTGTACCGCGCGTTTCGTCCCGGACGTCGCCCTGAGGAGCGTGTTGAGATCATACGACGTGTACGGACCGTCGGTGAGTCTTCCGGGACGTAAAATCGTGTACGGAAGCGTGGAATTTTCGAGATGTTCCTCGCCTCGGCGTTTCTGTCGCAAGACGCCGAACGCGTTTAAGATTATAAACGGCATGACATTCGTGCGCAACACCCCCACGCTCGACACCATGACGAACCGTTTCAACCGCGGACACATCTTTTTCGTCGTCTCGATGACATTTCTCACGCTCACGTAATCCGTCGCTTTGGGTCCGTTCGTGAACGCTCCCGTCTCCGCGTCTCGCCACCGCGCGCTCGGAAACGCCGTCGTCCCCAGACAACACACCACCGATTCCACGTCTTCCCCGAACGCCCCCGACCGTTCGACCGCATCGATATCGCGACAATCCACCCCAGAGATCGTCTCTACGTTTCCCTCCGAACCCGTCGTCGTCGTCGTCGTCGTCGTCGTCGTCTCGCGGCGTCCTCGCGACACGGCGACGACGGTCGCGCCTCGAGACGCCAACGTCGCCGCGACGATCTGACCCACCCCACCGTTCGCCCCGATCACCACCGTCTTCCCTTTCGACGACGCGTTCGTCTCGCGCGTCGCCCTCGTCGCCGTCGTCGTCGTCGCGCGCGCGGTGTTCTCATCATCATCGACGGCGGGACGTCGTCCCCGGGACGTCGTCGTCGTCCTCGCGCGTGGTCTCGTCCTCGTCCTCGACCGCGGAGTCGTCGGCGTCGGCGTCGCGCGCGTCGTCGTCGTCATCGTCGTCGTCGTCGTCGCGCGCGCGCGCGCGTCCGACACTCCCGATGACGCTGTCATCATTCATCATCATCATTCATCCGTTCGTGCGCGTCCTCGACGTCCCTCGGTCGACGTTCGCGCGCGCGGCGTCGACCGCGCGCGTCTCCTCTCTCCGTCACCCCTCGTTCGGTCGCGCGTTCGGTCGTCATCGGTCGTCATCGGTCGTCATCATCCAGACGACGCGGCACAGACGCGCGCGCGATCCGTCCGTTCGGTCGGTCGCGCGATCGTTCGGATCGGGGCGGAGACCCCCGGGGGATGGCGACGGTGGCGGTGCGAGCGTCCGCGTCCGCGAGAGGTGCGCGGCGGCGCGAGGCGAACGAACGAACGATCGATGCGTCGCGATGCGTCTCGATCGGGCGCGATGGGCGCGCGACGCGCGCGCGGGACGTTCGATGACGTCCCGACGCGAACGACGGATGGTGATGACTGACGGATTCACCGATGGATGGAACGATGGATTCTCGCGCAGGTGTGAGAGAGAGTCGCGGACGACGAGGGACGGGGACGACGACGACGACGAGGGCGGCGAACGGGACGGCGATGAAGGTGCGAGACGAGGACGGCGGTGACGCGATGATGCGATGCGATGTGATGTCGAACGTGGAGAGGTCGTTCGGTGGATGCGGTGTCGAACGAAGGAGGGAACGAGGGGGTGCGATGAAACTCGCGCGATGGACGGACGGGACTCGACGCGACACGGGACTCGACTCGACTCGACTCGACGAGACTCGGATTCGGACTCGGACGAGGGGAAGGAGTCTTCGGAATGCGTGAAACGATGCGACGCGAATGACTGACCGATGTACGCTTCGATCGACGCGCAGACGGCGTTGATTAGCTCGACGGCGGAATGGAGGGCGTTGCGCGAACACGTCGACGCCATCGATAAGACGCACCTGCGCGATTTGATCGCCGACGCCGAGCGATGCGGTGACCTCGTCATCGAGACGGAGGGTTTGTACTGCGATTTCGCCCGACAACGCGTGACGGGAGAGACGATGAACAAGTTGTACGACTTGGCGCGCGCGGCGGGGGTGAAGGAGAAGATCAACGCCATGTTTAGCGGCGAGGCGATCAACTCGACGGAGAATCGCGCGGTGTTGCACGTCGCGACGCGAGCGCCGAGAGACAAGGTGATCAACGTGGATGGTAAAAACGTAGTTCCGGACGTGCACGACGTCTTGGATAAGATTAAGGATTTCTCTGAGCGCGTGCGCAACGGTGAGTGGATCGGCGAGACGGGAAAGCCGCTCAAGGATGTCGTCGCCATCGGCATCGGCGGATCCTTCCTCGGCCCGCTCTTCGTGCACACGTCTCTGCGCACCAACCCGGAGGCGGCGGAGCAGGCGCGAGGTCGTCAACTGCGTTTCCTCGCCAACGTCGATCCCGTCGACGTCGCGCGTTCTTTGAATGGTTTAGACCCGGAAACCACTCTCGTGGTGGTGGTGTCCAAGACTTTTACGACGGCGGAGACCATGCTCAACGCGCGAACGGTGCGCGCGTGGATCAAGGCGTCCTTGGGCGAGGCCGCCGTGCAAAAGCACATGGTAGCCATCTCCACGAACCTCAAGCTCGTGGAAGAATTCGGCATCGATCCGGATAACGCGTTCGCGTTTTGGGATTGGGTCGGCGGTCGATACTCGGTGTGCAGCGCCGTCGGCATGTTGCCGTTGTCGTTGCAATACGGCTACGATACCATGGAACAATTCCTCAAGGGCGCGTGGTCGATGGATCAACACTTTGCCAACGCGCCGTTCGAAGAAAACTTGCCGTTGACGCTCGGTATGTTGTCGGTGTGGAACGTCTCCTTCTTGGGATGCCCGGCGCGCGCCATCCTGCCGTACTGCCAAGCGCTCGCCAAGCTCGCGCCGCACATTCAGCAAGTCGCCATGGAGTCCAACGGTAAGGGCGTCGCCATCGACGGCACGCCGCTCGATTACAAGACGGGTGAGATTGACTTTGGTGAACCGGGCACGAACGGACAGCACTCGTTTTATCAGCTCATTCACCAAGGCCGCACCATTCCGTGCGATTTCATCGGCATCGTCAAGTCGCAACAGAGCGTCTACCTCAAGGGTGAGATCGTGTCCAACCACGATGAATTGATGTGCAACTTTTTCGCCCAAGCCGACGCGCTCGCCGTGGGTAAATCCGCCATCGAGCTCCGCGCCGAGTCCACGCCGGACGCGCTCATTCCGCACAAGACGTTCACCGGTAACCGTCCATCGTTATCCATCATGCTCCCCGAACTCAACGCTTACACCACCGGCCAACTCTTGGCGCTCTACGAACACCGCGTCGCGACACAAGGTTTCGTCTGGGGCATCAACTCATTCGATCAGTGGGGCGTCGAGCTCGGCAAGGTGCTCGCGTCTCGCGTGCGCACCTCCATGAACGCCAAGCGCACCAAGGGCGACACGATGACCCCGGCTGACGGTTTCAACCCATCCACCACCGCGCTCCTCAACCGCTACCTCGCCGGCAAGGCGGCTTTGATTTACCCAGAGCCCAAGGATGTGTTCCCGTGCGATTTGATTGACAGCGAGGAGTGCAGACCGCCGACTTCGTACGTGTAAAATCGTACGTCCTCGCGTCACCGCCGCCGCGCGTCGTCATCATGTAATTAATCTCTTCAACACGCTTCATTCAATCACTCAGCGCGTCCGTCAACGCATTCATGCCTCCATCAACGCATTCGCACGCTCGAGATCCCCGAAACGCTCTCGGTTCTCGTCCTCAGTCGTCTCGATTTCGTACGAATTCGCCTCGACGCGATCGAGAGCGATTTTGATTGCCACTGATTACGACCGACGTTCGTTCGTGAGTGCGCGACGCGCCGAGACGCGCGAGCCAAATCGCGCATCCGGTGCGACCGCGTCGTCATGCGACTCGCGACGACGACGACGACGACGACGGCGACGACGCGACGGTGTCGAAGCGGGAATCATCATCAGCCTCGTCATCGCTCGGCCGGCGCGCGATCGCGTCGAGTCGTCGCGACGCGAGGCGCGTCCGTCGATGACGGGGAAAATATCGAAGTGAGAGGATTACCCGAGGATCCGTGCGACTCGTTCGTGTGTAAGAGCTCGCCGGCGGTGGAGAACACGCTGCGAACGTTGGCGCGGGACGCGGCGGCGGCGAGAGGGACGAATCGAGCCAAGACGCCGTACGCGCCCGAGGTGACGTACGACGACGGGTGTCTACGATTTACGGGAAGCGAGAAGTATGCAAAGTATTGTTCGTACGTGGAGAACAATCTGCGCGACGTCGAGGCGAGGGTAACGTCGATATCGATGGCTGATGATTCGTTGGACGAGGCGACGCTGACGTGGGAGTTGGACGCGAGGAACGACATCGGACGCGTCGGGGTGGACGTGGAGGCGACGTATAAGATGAATCTCATCACGGGTAGAGTTTTGGAACATCGTGAGCGGTGGGTGGTGAATCCGTCGAGAACGGAGGCGCAGGCCGGGCCGCTGCTCGAGTCGACGCGAAAAGCGCACGCATTGCCGCTCAACGCGATCGAAATGGGCGACGGAATACAAAAACAAATCAAAGAGTTTACGAAATCATTGTCACAGGGTGATGAAGACCAAGGGGATTACTACGCCGATCCGAACGATCCGATGAAGTTTTTTCAACAAGAGGACACGTCCAAGACGGATTTGCTGCAAATGGCGCTCGCGGCGAGCGTCATCTTTCTCGTCACCAAAGTTTTCGAGACGTTGAATCCGTAGTTTGGAGACGCGCGCGCGCGACGTTCACGTGAATTAATCGCGATGAAACGAATGCAATGAATCAATATTTACCAACGCTAAATAAACGCGCCTCGCCGGGCGAGAATTTTCCTCAATCGTCGTACTCTCCAGAGTCCCCGTAGAGTCCTCGTCTGTGCTCACCCTCCGCGCGAATGTGTCGCAAAGCCATGTCAGCCCTGGCGGACGCGGTCAATTTCGGGGCACCGTCGCGTCGACCCTTATTCTTACCCTTTTTCTTGCCTCGACGTTTCGCCGCGGTGGTGGCGGCGGCGTCTTCGCCTCGTGTCGAATCCGAATCCCCATCCACGTCGCTCGGGTCCTCCTCGGACCCCGAGACCGAATCCACACCGACGCTCGCGGGTTTCTTTCCGCGCGCGCGCGCCCAGAGTCGACCGCCCGTCGTGTGCTCCCATCCCGTGAGATCCGTCAAGCCGTACTCGACGAGAAATTCCTGAAAAAACGTCTCGACGTCGACGCGCTCGGGCTTTGGCACGTTCTTATTCCTACTCTTAAACTTTTGCTGAAAAAACGAACTCTGAATCAACGATTCTTTATCCGCCGCTCTCGACGTGTACTGAGCCACGCTCGCGAACGCCACGCAAAACGCCGCGAACGCGCTCAACACCAACCACGCCGAAAACTTGACGTCGTTTCTCGCCAACAGACTCCTCTTCCCAAACTTCGGCCTCGCGAATCTCGGCATGGACGCGATGATATCGTCGTATTCTTTCCTTCGCTCCTCGTCCAAGAGCACCTCCTTCGCCTCCGCGATCACCTCGAACGTCTCTCTCGCTGCGCGCGCCTCTCTCGCCGTCGCCGTCCGCTCCAACTTGTCGGGATGAAACTTCAACGCCAACTGCCTGTACCTCTTCGAGATGGTCGTCGCGTTCGCATCCTTGGTGACGTTCAACGCGCCGTAGAAATCCGTGCGCATGTATCGCACGTACTCGCTCATCGTCGTCTTCTCGTGTCGACGCTCGTGTCGCGAGTGGTGCGATCCATCCTCACCGTGGTCGTACTCTTCAAACGCCGCGCCCACGCGTCCGAGGGCGACGAACGCGATCGCGAGGGCGACGAACGCGCGACAGAGACGGTTTCGCGCCATGCGTTCGCGCATGAGGTCGCGCGTCGAGACGCGCGTCGAGCACTGTCGCGCGCCCATCTCGGGTAGTGTGAAAGAAGTTATTTTCGCGGGTTCGAGCTATTCCATTCTATTGCAAAAATCTATCGTCTTCTCGACGGCGACGCGAAGTGATCGACATCGTTGGCGTCGTTCGCGCGTTGACCCTCCATCGACGCCTGCACGCCGTCCATCATGGCGTGAATGAAATCGCCGAGCTCGCCGTCCTCCTCGTCGAGGAGCGACTGCATCACCGAGTCGACGCACGCCTCGTCGATGACGGGAGCGTCCTCGTCTGCGGTGGCGATGTCGGAGGCCATGACGCGACCGCGACCGCCGATGGCGTTGACGATGACGTCCGCCATCTTGTGACGCGCGGCGTCGTTTTCGATGCGAGGGACGAAGAAGGGGCGAAGCGAGCCGAGCGGCGGCGCGGCGGCGTCCGCCGCCGACGCGGCGCCCACCGTCCCCAGCGCAACGGGCGTGCGTCTGGACGCGCTCGGTGGGGCGGACGGAACGAACGCGTCGGACGGAGCGTTCGTCGCCGTCGGACCTTGACCCGGAACGAATCGTCGAGGCGCGTTTCCGCCTCGCTTGCGTCTCGACGCCGCGTTTGCGTTCGCGTTCGCCGGCGAAGGTTTCCTTCGAACCGGCGTGTCCGGTAACACCTCTCGCTCGACGATATCCCCCGAATCGCTCTCACCACCACCATCTCTCTCCGACTCCACCTCTCGCGCCGTCTCGCGTCGTCCATTCGTCGTCGTCGCCGTCGTCGCTCGCTCGGCGCGCGCCCGCCTCGTCAACGTCTCATCGATCACCGCCTGCATCTTCCCCAAAACCCCCTCTGGATCCACCTCCGACCGCCGCTGCGACGCCTCCTTCATCTCCACGTACTCCTCGATCACGCTCGCCAGATCCTTCGTCCGCGTCGGCGGTCCCCCGCGCCCGAACGTTCCCAACAGACTGTGCGCATCTTTCAAAAACGCCCTCCTCGCACCCTCGAATCCGTGTCGACGAAGATAATTGTGCACCATGGCCGCGATCTCCGCGTGCGACACCCTTCGTCCTCCCTCCCTCGCCCGTTTTCGAGTCGACATCGTCCCTCCCGCGTCCGTCGCGCGACGTTGACTGTCGAATGCGCATCCATCGCGCGAGGGGATAATCTCGCGCGCGCTCGGGACAGTTACGCCTCGCGTCGTCAGTCCACGACGCGCGGTACCTCTACAAATGCGTCGAAGCGCGACGCGAACGTTCGCGCAGCTCACGCGCGCGTGCGCGGACGTCACCCCGCGCGCGCGCGGTGAATACACGACGATGACGACGACGATGCCGTCGAGACTGGGGACGATGACCGCGGCGCGATCGACATCCATCGCGCGTCGTGGCGCGCTCCCGCTCGCGCGCGGTCGCGCGTCGGCGGCCGAGGGTGATGAACAAGACGTCGTCATCGTCGGTGGTGGGCCGGGCGGGTACGTGGCGGCGATCAAGGCGGCGCAGCTCGGGTTGAAGACGACGTGCGTCGAGGGTCGAGGCGCCCTGGGCGGGACGTGTCTCAACGTGGGGTGCATTCCGAGCAAAGCGCTGCTGAACGCGTCTCATAAGTACGAGGAGGCGAAACACGGAATGGCCAAGCACGGAATCTCGTTCGGTGGGGAGGTGTCCATCGATGTGTCGCAGATGATGGCGCATAAAGGGAAAGCGGTCGCGGGCCTCACGAAGGGCATCGAGGGGTTGTTTAAAAAGAATAAGGTGACGTACGCCAAGGGGTGGGGGAAGCTCAAGAGCGCGAACGAGATCGAGTTGACGAAGGAGGATGGTACGGTTGAGACGATCAGAACGAAAAATGTGGTCTTGGCGACGGGATCTGTGCCGAGCGCGTTGCCGGGGGTGGAGGCGGATGAGGAAACCGTCGTCACGAGCACGGGGGCTCTGGATTTGAAAAAAGTACCGGAAACCATGGTCGTGATCGGTGGCGGCGTCATCGGACTCGAGCTCGGAAGCGTGTGGAGTCGTCTCGGCGCCAAGGTGACGGTGGTCGAGTTTGCGGATAAGATTTGCGGCGCGGGCATCGACGACGAGATTCGCACGACGTTTCAACGCTCCCTCAAAAAGCAAGGTTTCAACTTTAAGCTCTCCACCAAGGTCACCAAGGCGGTGAAGAAGCCCGAGGGTGGGGTGACTCTGACTCTCGAACCGTCCGCCGGCGGTGATCAGACGGAGATGGACGCCGACATCGTTCTCGTCGCCACCGGTCGTCGTCCGTTCACCGACGGTCTCGGTCTCGAAGACGTCGGCGTGGAGACCAACAAACTCGGTCAGGTGGTCATCGAACCCCACACGTTTAAGACTAACGTCCCGGGCGTGTTCGCCATCGGTGACATCGTCGAGGGTCCGATGCTCGCGCACAAGGCTGAGGAAGAGGGCGTCTCCGTCGTCGAACAAATCGCCGGTAAGAAGGGGCACGTCAATTACGAAACCATTCCCTCTGTCATTTACACCCATCCCGAGGTGGCGTGGGTGGGTAAAACCGAGGCGCAAGTCAAGGAGATGGGCATCGAATACATCGTTGGTAAGTTCCCTCTCGCCGCCAACTCGCGCGCGCGGGCCAACGACGACTCCGAGGGGGTCGTCAAGTTTGTCGCCGATAAAACGACGGGGAAAATTCTCGGCGCGCACATCGTCGCCGGCGGCGCGGGCGAGATTCTCTCCGAGTGCGTGCTCGCCATGGAATACGGCGCCACGGCCGAGGATATCGCGCGCACGTGTCACGCGCACCCCACCGTGTCCGAAGCGGTGAAAGAGGCCGCCATGGCGGCGACGCCCAACATGGGAAGCATTCACTTTTAAACGCAAACGCGCACCCATCTTTTTAATTTACAAACGAATGAATTGTCACTATGCTCAGATCCCGAACGCGTCCGTCTTTGCGCGTTGGATCTGAAATCCCGGAGAGACCCACGCGCCGCACGAACACTGAATCCCCGCCCAATCGAATGCGCCTATTTTCGTCGCGCACGCGGGACACGTGAGTTTGCCTCGCGTCTCGCCGCCGTCGCCGTCCTCGATCCCTTTCATCCAACTCAGAGGCGCGACGAACATGGACGAGCACGGTCGTCGCACATCATCGATCGCGCGCGCGGACTCTTTCCGTCGCTGTTTCCAACTGAACGCGTCGATGCCTTGACCGTGGTCGTGACGCAAGACGTGCGTCGAACGCGCCAATCGACGTCGACACTTTCGACACGACACCCATCCACCTCCCTCGGGATCTTCCACCGCACCGGGCGCGCCGGGATCGCGCATCACGCTTGTGGACTCGAGGTACCCGCGCTCGTCGCGCTCTCGCGCGATTTTCGCCACGCTCCACAGTTTATACGCCTCGTTTGCCGTCGAGACGCGACAGCCCATCTGCGCCCACAATTCCAATTGCGATCTAAATCCATCGTTCGGCGCGCCTCCGAGCGCTTCCACCGCTGCCAACGCGTCATCAACGTTCACGTGTTCGAATCGCAACAGATACGCGGCGACGATGGCGCTCGAACGCGATTCACCGGCGTGACAGTGCACCGCCACCGCCGCCGTCTCCAAAGCCAACGCGTTCGAGATGAACGTCGTCGCTTCGGGCACCGCGCCCAAGAGATCCGCGAGGTCATCGTCCGGTAACGCGATCACCAACGTGTGCGCCTCGTCTATCCGACCCTGTCGCGCGTCGAAGCGTCAGTCTCGTCGTTAAACGCGCGCGTTCCCGAAAAGTGTCCCGAAAAGTATCCCGAGCGCATTCCTCGCGCGCGCGCACCTCGGTCGGATCCTCGGGCGGAGGCCATCCCACGGAGACGACGTGCGTCACCCCTCGCGCGTCGCAAAGCGACGGTAGGTCGCGTTCACCGCAAAAGAAGAGTCTCGCGGGACACGCCGACATCGCCGAAGAATGCAGAAGTTGCGAGTTGTTCGCGACGGTTTCGAAAAGCCGCGATGGATACATGGATGATTACAACAACGTGAGGAGGAAGTGTTTGAATTTTATCGTCATCTCGACTCGAACTCTTGGAGCATTTTCGCGCGTTCAGACTCGATCGCGGCGTCCACGGCTTCGCGCTCGCGGCGTCTCGCCTCGAGCTCGCGGCGCTCCATCTCGAGAGCCGCCTCTTTCGCCGCGAATTTTTCATCCGCCAGACGTCGCACCTCCCGTGAGTGTTCGAGAAGTTTCATTCGACGTCTCTGCGCGTTCATCTGTTCGACGCGATCTTGTTCGGCGAGCTCGCGTTGGAGACGCTCGGAGAAGCGTTTCTTTTCCTCTTCCGTTCTCGCGCGTGCCTCTTCGCGTCGCTGAACTGCGAGCTCGTACTCCGCGCGTTGTTCCTCCCTGCGACGCGAAGCGAGCTCTCGATCACTCGCTTCCTTTTGTCGACACGCTTCCTCGTACTCCTCGAAGCGAAGACGCGCGATTAATTCGTTAAACGCATCCGCCTCTTCTCTCGCCGACGTCTGCGAAGATTCCACGGCCGCTCGCGCCATCGCGAGTTCCTCCTCTTTTCTTCGTCGCGCCTCCTCGTTCGCCGCCTCTCGCGCGCGTATCTCCTCTTCGTGTCTCGCTATGTCCGCCTCGATCGCCGCATTCTCCTCGGCCTCAGCCTCTTTTCGTCGCCTACACTCCGACGCGTTGGCCTCGGCGTCGAGCCGACTCCGCGCGCGCCGTCGTTCCGCTTCTCGTCGCTCCTCCTCGTCTTCTTCTTCGATCCTCTTCACGTACCGCGCCATCATCCGTCGATCCTCCTCTTTCTCCATCGTTCTCCTCGCCATGAGCGCCGCCTTCTCTCTCACGCACGCGTCCAGCGCCTCTCTCTGCTCGCGCGCGAGTCTCTCCTTTGCGCGTCTCTCCTCGTACTCTCGCGCCTCCACGCTCAGTCTCTCCCGCTCCATCTCCGCGTCCAACCCGCGCTCACGCTCGCGCTCCAACTTTTCCATCAACTTCTTCTCCTCTATCTGCGTCATTCGCGCCGCGTTCGTCTCCAACGCCGCCAATCGACGCGCCAACGCTCTGAGCTCGTCGCTCTCCCTCGCGCGTTCCCGCGTCGACAGCTCGCGAGCTCTCGCCCTCGCCTCGACGTCCTCGCGCCTCGACGCCTCGCTCGCGTCTCGCGCGCGGTCGATCATCGCCTCCCGAGTCTCCCTCGCGCATCTCGCTCGCTCCCGCGCCTCCGCGTCGTCGTCGCGCGTCGCGCCCACTCGCGAATCGTCGCGCGCAGAGGCGCATTTAAATTCATCGTCGATTCGTTCGAGTCTTTTCGCGAGCGCGGCGTCGCGCGCGTTCGCCGCGAGCGCGACGAGCGTCTCTCGATTCGACGCGTCTCTCCGTCGAGCGGCGTCGAGCCTGGCGTCGTGCTCGCGCTCGAGCCAGCGCATCGCGCGCGACGCGCTCTCGCGACTGAAAATAGTTTTCGCGCGCTCGGTCAACGCCCATCGTTGTTACGCCGCGTCGAGACGTCGCGCGCGCGCGACGGGCGAACGTCGTGATTCTACTATGGCACTGTTACAATGTGAGCTCTCTCGCGCGGAATTCCGCGCGCGCGTCGAGACGCCGCGCGTCGACATCGTCGTCGAGTGACCCTACCCGCGCGCGCGATCGCACCGCGCTCTCGCGCTCTCTCGCGCGTCGTCGCCGATGCGGAGACGCGAAGACGCCGGCGCGCTCAGTGCGCGCCCTTATCGCTGCCCCCCTTGGCGCGCGCGCGCGCCTTGTCGACGGCGACGTACGCCGCGAAGGCGCCCGCGCCGAGGAAGAACCCGGGGAGCGCGCGCGGCCACGGCTTATTCAGCAGCGGGTGCGCCCGCCACGAGTCCGCGCGCGCGAACGGATTCGTGCTCGTCATCTCGGTCGCGTTCGTCGCTCGCTCGCGTCGTCCGCACTCGACGCGCGCGTCCGAGAGTGCGGCGTCGCGCGGGCGCGTCGATTGGGCGACGTGGGCGCGACGCGCGCGCGCGAGAGCATGGCGCGCCCGACCGACGGCGGTCTCTCGCTCGCCGCGGAGGAGGCGTTCCGGGCGTGCGCGCTGGACGATGTGCGCGCGCTCGAGGCGCTGTTGCGCGAGAAGCGCGTGCCGTGCACCATCGCGGACGACAAGGGGAACACGCTCTTGCATTTGAGCTGCGCGAGCGACGCGCTGTCGTGCGCGAAAGAGGTGGTCAAGGCGTGCGTCTTCGCGCAGCATCCGCCGGAGAGGGCGTATTTGACCCTCTTGAACGCCGCGGGCGAGCGCGCGTTGGACGTGGCGCGCGCGTGCGAGAGCGAGAGGTGCGCCGAGTGGTTGGGACGAATGACTGGAGACGAGACGCGCGCGACGGGGACGACGCGAGCGGGCGCGGAGAAGACGTCGACTCGACGTCAAGGGCGGGTGAGAACGAGCGAGCGCGACGTTGAGGACGTTGCACTGCGGAAAATGAGGGAATCTCTCGTGAGATCGCTGTCGGAGGCTTTGAACATCGCGAGCGGCGAGGACGCCGACGCAAACGTCGGCGCGCGAGATGTCTTGCGAGAGGTGCTGTCGCTCGTGAACGAGCGCGAGACGCTGCGAGAGGAGTTGGAGGAGACGAGGATAAAATATCGAGAGATGCGGTCGCGGGTGCAGGAGGAGCGGAAATCCGTCGTGGACGCGTTGGGATTGGCGGAGAAGCGCGCGAAGGAGATGATTGACGAACGACGCGACGAGGAGGCGGAGAAGAATGCGTTGCGAGACGCGCTTCGAGCGACGAGTGACGAGTTTGAGAGAGGACGTGCCGCCGGATGGGCCGCGGCGCTGCGATTGCCGTCGCGAGAGTACGTCCGGGCGCAGATGAAACTCGAAAAGGAAGCCTCGGACGGCGCTGGATCCTCGAGCGCGGCGGCGAGCGCGACGGGGGCGGACGCGACGGCGGCGGCGTTCTCAGAGATTTCGTTGGACGAGAAAGACGTCGAGAATTCGTCGCTCACCGAGCGCGTGAGTAACGTGTTCAAGGAAGCGTTCGTCGGCGTGAAGAAGCGCGTGGACCAACTCGAGAAGCTCAACAGGACGCCGTGACGCGACGGAACATTAGACACGCGCGCACGGTAGTAAATTTGTAATTTAGCGCGAACCACGCTGTAATATCACAACTTGTATCCGCTATGACTCGGCGGCGGATGGAGCGCTCCAACACCGCACCATCTTGTCGTAAAAGCTACACGTCACCAAGACTTCCTT
>PVBE012670717.1_pt1 | contig 13854 bp, 11 predicted proteins | sample 1631181 | NCBI WGS metagenome assembly PVBE01 (sample SAMN08397723, study PRJNA350692) | Marine metagenome, whole genome shotgun sequencing project. | isolation source: water | place: Pacific Ocean | collected 2012-04 | reverse complement strand
GTTCTATCCGTCCCGGAAAGCGTTCACGGCCCACATGAAACGGCTGGATGCTTTTGTCGACAAGGAAGCTGAAAAACCGAATGCACGTTTCCTGGCCGGCTTCGTTCATTACTACCTGGGGAGTTACGAACGGGCGCTCAATCTGTTCAAGCGGAACCTCTGGCTGGATCCGAACGACAAGCACTCTCGACTGTACATCTATCTGATCACCAAGCAGCTGGAGAAGGACGGCGAGATAAAATGACGGAGGCTGTTTCCAGGGACATCGAGAGTCGTAAACTCGAACAGGTCTCCGACCCGGTCGTCATCATGACCGATCTGCACGGTCGTCACGACATCTTGAAGTGGGTACTCAATCAATACGGTTCTGAGGCCACCTACATTCAGCTGGGAGACTTCTCGGATGACTATCGCAGCCTGGAGCGGATTGCCGGCCTGCTGCTGGAGCACGAGATCCATGGCGTCTACGGCAATCATGATTTCGGCTTGATGTTGGCGGTGCGGGTCAAGGCTTCGGTCGACCGGGTGTCCCGTGTGGTGCGCGACTATTGCTGTAAACTGACCCGAACAATCGAGATCGGTGACTTTCTCTTTTGCCACGCGCCCCGACCACCGACTACCAGACCGTGGTCGACGCCTGGGACCCGCGGCTGATCGTGCTGACTACTGAGCGGGCCAGGCCGATACTCAAGAGCATGACGCACCCGGCGACGATCGCCGGTCACGCGCATCTCTCCCAAGTACTCACGACTGACGGGGCCCGCCCCCTCCACCCCGGCGTTCCCTATGTCCTGGAAGACGGCCCCTGCTATGTGACGATCGGGGCATTGGCCGATGGCATCTACGCCACGCTCAATACTCTGTCCGGTAAGCGCACTTTGCACCGGATTCCGCCCGAGGCCATAACGCCTTCCGCAGCTCAGTAGTGAAAGGAGTGAACCGATGAAGCACAGAAGTAGCGGTTTTCTGGTCTTCCTGCTCGTCTTCTCGCAACTCGCCTTGGCCGGTGACAAGAAGGTGAACAAGAAGCTGGCCGCAGCAAAGGTCACGCTCGACTTGAAGGACAGGCCGCTGAACGAGGTGCTGCGCGCACTGTCCAAGGCGTCAGGTGTGCCGATCGTCGTTGACCCGAAGGTCTATCAGAGCATGCCAGCCGCTGCGCTCAAGGTCACGATGAAGGTCTCCAGGCTGAGTGTGGACAAAACGCTCGCCCTGGTGTTCGACATGACCGGTCTCGATTGGAGCATTGTCAATGGCGTGGTGCGCGTCGGAGACCGCCGTGGCAGCCCGCAGGGGGCGTTGGGCCAGGCACACTATGTCGGTGACCTGATGGTCGTGATTCGCGATTTTGCGGCTCCCGGCCTGGGGCTGATGGATGCGTATCCCGAGCGCCCTTATACGGCTCGGGAGCTGTACGGAACGGGCAGAGTCCGTCAAGCGCCCCGGCTGGGGTTTGCGACGCAACGCCTGGATCAGCCTTTCTCCGATCGGACGTTCGTTCCGCTGGGCACACCACAACTGGAGAGCAGGCCCGCCTTCTCTCGGCCGATCTACCGTGATCGAAACCGCAACGCACCGTGGATGGTGCAGCGCAGCGCGGGAGGACTTTCCAACCCAGCGGTGCTGATCGAGCGGCTACAGGCGATGACCGGTGGTGAGAGAGTCTGGGAACGCAAGGGCGTCGGCATGCGGCTGCTGCGTGGGGGACGTCTGTGGGTGGTTCACACCCCCGAGTTGCAGCAGAAGATCATCGCCGCGATCGCCAAGTTGCGCGCCGGCGGGCAGTAAGCCAGACCTGTTCCAGCAGGGGGGCGGCCCACCCGCTCTGGCAGGCCGTGAACCCAGGTCAGCCATGTGGGCTGTCTCGGTTTGCTCGCGCCAGTCTGGTGGTCACAGCTTACTCCAGCGCTGGCAACAGACCCTTGATCACCGCCTCGTCGACGACGCCGTGCGGTCCGCCAGCCAGACCGACCGTTGCTTGGCCGATCAGCACTTCGCGAGTCTTGCCATCGCGGGTGAGGATGCTGTAGCGGCGCAGGATCCTCGTCGGCGGGGTGGAGACAAATCGCTTCAGCTGGAGCTGGTCTAGCCGCCAAAGCAGGTCCTTCCAGCGTTTCTTTCCTGGGTCGAGCGCCTTGTCAGCCACGCTCAGCCGAGTCACCGTCTCCGGCGGCAGCGACAGCAGGTCGGTCGAGCGGCAGGCCAGCGGGCCCTCACTCAATCGGTTGGCCAGCCTGTCATTGATGCGCATCAGTCCGGGGCGCCCTGCGATCTTGATGCAGGGTTTGCCCTCGAAGCTGCCGAACTCGAGCCTCCTCGTTTCTCCCTTGTGGATGATGTCGAGCCGGGTGAGCCATGTTGCCTGACCCGCCTCCAGGAACTCCGTGATTTTTCCGGCGTCGAGAGCCTCGACCAGGTCCTCGACGCGCAGGCTGGAGAAGCTATCCAGAGAGCCGTGGCTGATCTTCCAGGTCTTTCCTGAGCGCTCGATCGCCAGGTCCGGGAAGGACAGTTTCGTGATCTGGCGGGGTCCCTGGGGCAGATGCAGTACGTCGGGGTCTCGCAGTGACTGTGGACCTCGAAGCAATGCAGCCATGTGGATCCGGTTGACTCGCATCAGCTCGGCACGTGAAGCGAGCCGGACCAGCCGAGAGCGGGTGCCGGGAACGATCGGGCCGATCTCCAGTGTCCAGGTCGTCTGATCTAGGAGTCGGACGGCGATAGTGGCGACACGGTCCGGCAGGTCGTGGTCTGGGAGGAAGGCCTGGGCGCGGCCCGCAAGGAGCCGCCGCAGAAATGCCTCGGCGTCAGAGTGCGCGCGGTCGCCTATGGGATCGATGCGCCAGCCGCCCTCGATCCGTGACATCGACCAGGTGTTGGCGCCCTGAGTAACGCTGACCTGGGCCACCTTTGCCGGTGCGTTGACGGGCATCACGCGCCGGTCACGGAGGTCGTTGGCTTGCTGGTCGAAGGCGCTGTACGCACGGCTGCGCACCAGATAGACCCTGGAACTGCTGCCGCGCATCAGGTAGCGGCGGCGACCACTCGGGTCGGCGTCGCCGAAGTGCAGCACGGTCTGCTTGTCGTCGCTGTCGACGAGAGTCACCGTCAGCACCGGCTGGTCCAGACCGAACTGCTCCAGGTCGCCAGTGAGCTGCCCATAGAGCTTCTCGTCATGCAGGGCGGTGTACATTGCGTGCACCATCTTACGGTCGACCGGGCCGCGTTTGTCGAGCTGCCAGTCTGGAGAGCCAGGCTTGCGGGTCAGCGTGGTTGGTGGCCTCTGGCTCGACTGGATCTGGATCCGGACGATCTGCTCGACACGCAAGTCGGTCATGTCCTGGTTGAGCGTTTGCCGCGGATCTTCTGGTGCTTTCGCGTGCTCGAAGGCGAACCAGTAAGCTGCCAGACCGAGTGCGATGACGAAGGAGACGAGGGTCGATCGCAGATACATCAGTCTTTCCTGAACAGCCAGACCATGATGCCCATGAAGAAGGCCGACATCATCATCATTGCCAGTGAGAGGCCCAGTGTCTGTTTCTGTTTCTCGGAGAGCAGTACCTCGCCACTGGGTCGGGTTGCGTTGGCTCGAGTGACGATTCGGCTCTCTCGGTCGAGAAGCCACTGAACGGAGTTGTAGGTCAGCGTGTAGTTGGAGACACCCTTGCGTTCGAGCAGCTGGTCATCGAGCATCGACTGGGACCCGAAGACCACCAGCCGACCGATCGGGATCTTGTTGTTTCTTGGCGGCGCGGGCCAGGCGACCGCTGCCGCCAGTTGATAGGGTCCTCGAGCTTTCAGCGGACGCTGGCGAGCACTCAGTCGCACGTCTTCCCACCTCGGGCCCGCCGGCGTCGCGCTGAGTGCATGATACTGCTGGCCTGGGCGTGCACGCTGAACCTCGCGCAGCGACATGCAGTATTCGAGGATGGCACGATCCTCCTCGACGACGGAGGCTGTTATCGGGTGCTGTTTGGAGACTCGGTCGGAGCCGAGGATCAGCCGCCAGTGTTTCTCGTGCATCACCACGTTGTAGTCGATCTCGATGCCAGATCTGCGGAGGACGCCGTCCAGCAGCGGTAGCTTGAGCTGCTGTGGGGAGATGACCATCAACAGCCGTCCCCCGCTATCCAGGTAATCGGCCAGGTGTCCCGCTGACTCGGCCGAGAGGTCCGCGCGCGGGACCAGTAGCAGCATGTCGCAGTCTGCGGGGATCGGGCGCTCAGGCGTCAGCGGGTGGCAGGTGATGTTCTCCGGTGCGAGCATCGCCCGGAAGGCACTCAGTCCACGGGTCACGCTGCGGCGTCCAGGATAGACATAGATCTTGTGGCGTCGTTGGTCGGTCACCCGCAGGATGGCAGAAGCCAGCACTTCCTCGGCACGCCACTGCGCGATGCGGGTCCGGCGTCGGTCGAAGCGTGCGAGCTCCCAGCCCTTGACGAAGATACGGTTGTCACCCATCTCGAAGATGACGGAGTCTTCGAGGTCCTTTCCCCGAAAGCGGCCCACCAGCTTCTCAACTTTTACCTTGTGGGCCACCCAGTCCAGCCGCTCGACGGTCAGTTTGCCGGTGTGCTGGCCGAACAACCCGAGCAGCTCGTGGACCCGATCGGACAGTTCCTGGACCAGTCGCCCTTCTCCCTGGCGACGCTTGGTCTGGGGCACGAAGAGCGTGGTGATCTTGATTGGTCTGGAAATCGACGTGAGCGCCAGCTGGGTCCTCGGGGTCAGCGTGAACTGCTGCTGGCGAGTCAGGTCCCACTGTCGGTGATGGCGGTAGCTGATCAGGTTGGTGAACACTCCGGCGGTGACCAGACTGATGACGAACATCAGGGCCAGCAGGTGGGTGCGACGACGAAGGCCGAGGCTGAATCGATCTAGCGCCATCGGCGGGTCTCCAGCAGTCGGAGGCTGATTGCAAGAAGGATCAGCGTGGTGCTGACGGTGGCCACGACGTGGCGGCTGTCGATCAGCCCTCTGGCATAGTAGCGGTAGTGTTGGTGCATCAAGCTGTAGATGGTCAGCGCTTCGCGCTGGGCCGGGTCCCAGACTGCGTGAGGCAGGAGGTAGCCGATGCCGAACATGCTGACGGCGACGATCATCGCCAGCACGGCCGCAACCAACTGGTCGCGAGCGAGGATGCTGGTCAACATGCCGACCGCCAGGAACATGGCGCCAGTGGCCAAGGTCCCGATGTAGCTGGTCGCCACCGGCCCCCAGTCGACCGGGTGGGGAATCGACTTGGACATCGCCATCTGGTCCAGCGTGAGAAAGAAGCTGACCGTCAATAACCAGAGCGTGCTGAACATGCAGACCGCCGCCAGGTACTTGGCCGTCAGCAGCGACAGCTCGGATCCAGGCGTGGTCGAGAGCATCTGTATTCGTTCGGTCCGGTTCTCTTCCGAGAAGCTGCGCATCGTCAGGATGGGCGGCATGAATAGCATCAGGAACCAGAAGAAGATGTTGCCGAAGAAGAACTGAGTCAGCCCCGGGAGGTTGTAATAGGAGGCCAGCAGGTAGCCGAAAAAACTCGTGCCGGTGACGAACAGGAAGACCGTCATCACGATCCAGGCCAGCGGCGTGAGGAAGTAAGCGCCGAGCTCTCGCTTCAGCTGTGTGGCCAGACTGGCCAGAAAGCTGTGCCTGGCTTTCGGTGGGGGCTGGGTTGGCGGGGGCAGCGGAGCCGACTCCATCCTGGGCAAGCCACCGGCCGTCACTTGTAGAAAGATCTCTTCCAGATTGGGGGTGTCTCTTCGGAGTTCCCGGAGCTGCCAGCCGGAAGAGGTTGCGCAGTCGAACACATCTTCGCGTAGCGTGTCGGCCTGGCCCGCGCCAAGAAGGTATGCGCGTTGAACAGCGCCATCCTCGATCGGCTTGACCTGGATCTCTTCCACGCCGGGGAGAGCGCCGAAAGTCTGGCTGACTTCCGCGGTCGTGGCTCCCTGAACTTCGGCCATCACGCGGTTGGCGCCTGGCAACAGCTGGGTCAGGCCGTCAGGAGTGCCCTCGGCGACGATCTTGCCCTGGTTGATGATGATCACCCGAGGACAGATGGCTTCCACCTCGGGCAGTATGTGGGAAGAGAGCAGGACAGTCCGACGCTGGCCCAGTTCGATGATCAGCTTGCGTACCTGGCGGATCGATTGGGGGTCGAGGCCGACAGTGGGTTCGTCGAGGATCAAGATCGCCGGGTCGGCCAGCAGCGAGTCGGCCAGGCCAACGCGCTGGCGATAGCCTTTCGAGAGCTGCCCGACCAGTCGCTTGCGCACGTCGTCGAGGCCGCACTCGGCGATCACGGCAGCCTGCCGAGCGCGTCGCCGCTGTCGATTCCCCAGCTGCTTCACGCGGGCGCGGTAGTCCAAGTACTCGTGGACTCGCATTTCGTCGTAAAAGGCCACGCGCTCGGGCAGGTAGCCGATCTGCTGACGCAGCGCGACCGGGTTTGCCGTGACGTCGACTCCGCCGACCACCGCTCGGCCGCTCGACGCGGCGAGAAATCCACTGAGGATGCGCAGGGTCGTCGTCTTGCCGGCGCCGTTGGGGCCGAGGAAGCCGACAACCTCTTCCTGACCAACGCTGAACGAGACTCCTCGCAGAGCGGTGGTTGCGCCAAATTGGCGTGTCAGGTCTTCGGCTACGATTGCGGCAGACATCGCATTATTAGAGCCGCAGCAGACTGCGGATGCTGCATGATAGTGTGCCTGATCGCGACCGCAAGGCCTTGGAGGAGCTGATGTCAGGCCGAGAGCACAGGTCGCTGGGTCTGCTGCGGAGTGCGCGGGCGCCCAGCAACGAGTGCCCGAGCCGGGGGCGATCAGAATTGACAGTCTTCGTTGGCTTGCATAGAACAGTCACATGATTGAGATCGATCGTGTTTCCCGCCGATTTGGCGGCAACGAAGCGGTCAAGGATCTCTCGCTGAAGATCGAGCCGGGCGAGTGGTTCCTGATGGCCGGTCCCAATGGCGCGGGCAAGACCACTACCCTGCGCCTGCTGATGGGTATCCTGGATCCCGACCAGGGTGCGTGCCGTGTCTGTGGACATCTGTCTAGCGAAGATCCGATGGCGGTTCGCCGGGCGACAGGCTATCTCCCCGAGCGGTTTTATCCCTACGAGTACCTGACGGCGCGGGAATACTTGCTGTTCGTTGCCCGCGCGTATGGGCTGAGCCGCAAGGAGGGTCGGCGGCGGGTGGGGGAGGTGCTCGATCTGGTCAATCTGACCGAGCAGGAGGCGGATGTCGTTTCGAAGGGCCATTCCTTCGGAATGACCAAGAAGATGGCCTTCGGCGCGGCGATCTTGCACCAACCCCGGGTGCTGTTACTTGACGAACCGACGGCCGGCCTCGACCCCCATGGTGCCAGGCGGATCTACGATGTCATCGGGGAATTCGTCAAGCGGGGTGCGAGCTGCCTGATGTCGAGCCATCTGCTGCTGGAGGTTCAGGATATCTGCGATCGGGTCGGGTTCATCAACGACGGGCAACTGATCGACGAACTCTCGCTGGAGCAATTGAAGCACCTCGATCCGCCACTCACTCTGCCGGAGTATTTCCTCAATCTGGTGGGCTGGCCGGCCAAGCCGGACATGGTCGGCTTTTTCGAGGGCAGCGAGTCCTCGTGAGCTGGCTATGGTTGCGTTACGGGGTCCGCCAGATGCTGCGCACGCTGGGGCAGCACCGAGCGATCGGGCCGCTGCTGGTCATCGGCGTCCTGACCATCCCGACCTCGATCGTGGGGGTTCACGAGATGGCGCCCCACGCCCATACGATCTATGACAAGCTGGGAGACGGAGCCTCGGCAAAGCTGGTTTACGGTTTTTTTCTCGGCATGATCGTGCTGTTGTTTCCGCTGCAGGTGCGGCTGATTCACGAACTGGAATCCACGCAGGAGATAGAAAACCTCGAGCGCTATCCGCTTCCACGGCGCTGCCTGTTCCACTTCAAGCTGATCGACCAGGCCGTGATGTACCTGCCTCTGTTGTTGCTGGTGTTGTTCGTGACCACGGTCGGCGGGCTCTACAATTACCAGGGTCTGTACTGGAGGTCCCAGCTGCTGCTTTGTGGGTGTCTTTCATTGCTCACCCTGATCGTGCATTTGTCGACGATGTTTCTCACGACCGGTGCGCTTGGTTTTCTGCCCGATCGTTGGGTCCAGACACCTGGCCGGGTGGTGCTGCTCGTGTTGCTGGGTACGCTGCTGGTGATGGCAGCTGTAGCGTTCGCCTTTCCGTACTATGCCCACCGGCGACTGCTGCTGCTGCCTTGGGTGTTGGTGCCACTGACGGTGGAGCTGGCGCAGCAGGGCCACCTTCGCGTGATGCTGGTACCGCTGCTGTTCATCGGTCTGTATATCGCCGGGGCGTATGCGCTCGCCGGCTGGAGCTATCATCGCAACTTGCTGGTCCGTCGTGAGCGATTGATCGGCCGGTTGAACCAGCTGATGGGCCATCAGCAAGAGTCCGCAAGACAGTGGACCGGCGCTCAGCTCAGCGGTCTGCTCGAGTGGTGGGACGAAACGACCCAGTTGCTGGTTCTAAAGGATCTGCGGATGATCGCCAGACCGGCGGTCAACCGGCTGATCTTCTTGATGTTCGGGCTACCATTCGGCTTTTTGGTGTTATTTGTCGGGGTGGGCATCTTGCTGGGTGCTCCGAGCCCATTCGGCACCTCGCAGCTCGGTCTGTTCGGCAGGGCGACGCTGATGCTCTCGCTCTACGGTATGCTCACCTTGCTGTGGATCCCCTGTGCACAGATATTCCTGTTCAGCAGCGAGCGATGGCCACTGACGATGACTTGGTTCGGTCCCTTTGGTGGCCAGCAGATCTGGAAGTCAAAGGCGGTGTCCGCCGGGCTGGTGGTCTTTCCGGCCGTGACGGCTTCCTATCTGGGGATGGCGATGGCCTTGAAGGTCGGCGGCGGTGGCCCGCATCCACTGCCGCTGCTGGTGATGGGTCTGGTATTTTGCTTCCTCTCAGCTTGGCTTTTCGGGTCGCTGGTTGCATCACTGGGAATCCTGTTCCCGTACTACCTTCAGAACCGCTTCCGCCAGCTGGCCGGTGGTATGGGCTTCATGATGCAACTTACGCTGATTCCAGTCTGGATTCAGACCTGGCTGCTGGGGCTGGTTGCGGTCCAGTTCTTCGGATTGCCGGGGCTGCTGGCACTGGTCGGTTGTCTGCTGATGTGGTTCGGCTTCAGTCACATACTGGCCCGCGAAGCGCGGTTTGCCGTCGACGAGGTGCGTCGCGACTTCGGCAAGCGGGTCGAATCGAAGGATCAATGCGCTACGGCTACAGCCTGAACGTCCACCCCACAGAGGAGTTGCCTCAACTGCGGGAGGCGATCGACCGATACGTCTGCCCGATCCGGGACCGTGTCTGCCCCGATCGCGAGATGGGCCTTGCGCTGCGGCTGGGCGGCCCGGGTGTGCGCGCGCTCGCCAAGCCGGGGGAGGCGGCTCGGTTGGGCGATGAGCTGGCTGCGCGGCGGCTGACGCCGTTCACCTTCAATGGCTTTCCGCTCTCGGTCTTCACCGCGGGAAAGGTCAAGGAGAGTGTCTACCGTCCCGACTGGACCGAGCCCGAGAGAGGCGAGCTGACGGTCTTGATCGCGCGAGCTCTGGCCGAGATGTCGCCCGACGATTTCCTGACAGTCTCGACTCTGAGCGGGACGTTCCGGTTGCGGGGCGACGACCAGCTGGCGATGGCGTCGCAGATGCTGGGAGTTGCGCGCGAACTGGCCGCCATCGAGGAGCGGACCGGCAAGCAGGTCGTGCTCTGTCTCGAGCCGGAGCCTTTCACCACGCTCGAAACGACGTCCGAGACGATCGCCTTCTTCGAGCGCTGGCTGTTACCGGAGGCCGAGCTGTCGCGCTATCTGGGGGTCAACTTCGACGTGTGCCATCAGGCGGTTGTCTATGAGGATGTCGTCCGGTCCCTCGAGGAACTGACCGGTGCGGGGATCCAGCTGGGCAAGGTCCACGTCAGCGCCGCTCTCAAGCTGGTGGAGCCGTCAGCGCAACAGCTGATGCAGCTCACGAGCTACGACGAGCCGCGGTATCTTCATCAGAGTTTCGTACGGCGGCCGGACGGTCGGATCGATCGATATCCCGACCTGGGACAATTCCTGGCCGATCCCGGCGAGGTGTCGGAGGTGAGGATTCACTTTCATGTACCGCTCAGTGGAGAGATGTCGAGCTTGTTGGGAACGACGAGAGGAGAGGCGGATGCGGCCTTGGCCTGGCTGAAAGATCGGCCCGAAGTCTGCTCGCATCTGGTGCTGGAAACCTACACCTGGGAGGTCCTGCAGGAGCGAAACCTGTGTGGTGCGGGCCAGATCGACCTGGTCGGAGGAATTTCGAGTGAACTGGAGTGGTTCCAGCAGCGTATAGGGGTGTGATGCGGATCCTGTCTGTTCTTGTTTTGTTGCTGTGCTGCGGTCCCGGGGAGTCGCGTGCGCAGACCAAGCGCCCCTCGAAACAACAGATCGAGGACTGGATCGAGCAGCTCGGCGCACCCTCGTACAAGGTACGCGAGCGGGCCAGCCGCAGTCTCTGGATGAGCGGTAAGGCGGCGCAGGCCGATCTCGCTGCGGCTTTACAGAAGGCCGATCCCGAGTCTCGCTGGCGGATCGAGTCACTTCTGGAGTTGTTTCGCTCTGGAATTTATCCGGATGTCCCCCTGTCCATCTTGGGCCCCCTGCGGCGCTATCGCGGGGCCAGCTATTCCGAGCGCAAGCGGATCGTCATGGAGTTGTTCAAGGTCGGACCCAAGGCGTATCGGTCGCTGCTCATCCTGGCGCTCGGGGAGAAAGACCTGGGGCGGCGCAGCTCGATCTTCTGGCAGGCACGAACACTGGCCGAGAAACAGGTGCCGGGTCTGGTTGCCGAGGGCAAGCATGAGCAGGCCAATGCACTGCTGGAGCTGGCGATGTCCAGCGGGTTCTCGCTCTCGGTACAGCATTTTGCGGCCTACTGCTTGATGACCGACCGGGTCGACGCCGCGATCGCCAAGTATGAAGAGCGACACCGGGTCTCCCAGGGCAAGAACGTGGCTATTGGGCTGGCTTATCTGTACCGGGCGAAAGGGGACCTGAAGAGGGCACAGGCCGTGGCACTCAAGAGCGGCGACGCGACGCTGATCGAGAACATTCTCCATGAGCGAGGGGACTGGAAGGCGCTGGCGGCTCGTGTCCACCGGCGTGTCCTGGGTCGCGCCGGGTTGGGTGGGGGCGGCACCCAGGCCCAGACCAAGGCCTCCTCCAAGCGCAGGCACAGCGGGGGGATTGTCGAGCTCGGCTGGCTCTCCGCCTACCATCGGCTGGCTGGCAACCCTACGCAGTACCAGCAGGTTCTGTCCCGGATACGCAGCTATCCGAATCGTGAGCCGTCGAACGGCGCCGCGTGGTACGCCGCCGAGGCGTTGCTGATCAATGGCGAGGTGAAGCAGGCGATTGCGCTGTTGCTCGAGCACAAGCGGTACACGCGTGTACTGAGGCTGTTGATGGCGCAACATCGGTTCAAGGAGGCTCTCGAGCTGGCCGATCGCATAGGCCGGAGCTGGAAGGGGGAGCAGCGATTCAACTTCGACCTGAGTGTGGCGGAGTTGCTGGTCAGGGTCGGTCGGAGGCAGGCCGCGCTGGAGTTGTTGAGGTCCGCCTTCGAGGCGGAGTGGAAGCTGGACGATTTGAAACGTCTCGACGGTGTGATCCGCGTGCTCCGCGAGCTGGGGATGGCGCAGGAAGCCTATGCCCTCAGCGTACGCATTCTCACGCAGAAGCCAAAATTCGACCCGCTGGCGGTTCTCCGTGCGCTGTTCGAAGAGCGCAAACTAGCCATCGAGTGGTGGCAACTGCTGGAGGGCGAGCAGCGGGCGCCTGTCGAGCGGTTGGCGCGAGTGCGGCAGATTCTGGAGCTGAGGGGCGCGGGGCTCGATACCGAGATAAAGTGGGCGCTGGGAGTGGCCAGGCGGCAGGCCCTGGAACAGCTGGCCGCCCAGGCTGTGAGGCGAAAGCGCTACACGATTGCGGAATCCTGTCTCGATCGGCTGGTTCGTTTGTGGCCTAGTGCAAATAGCCACGGCCGGCTCGGTGACTTTCTCGTTTCGCTCGAACGCTGGCGGGAGGCTTCAGCGGCTTATCTGGAGGCATGGGAGAAGGACAGGACCAAGCCCGCGACGTTATTCAATCACGGCTGGGCGCTGATCCAGGCGGGAGACACCGTAGACGGTCGCAAGCTGGTCCGACAGGCCCGCCTCCTGCCTCTGGGCAGCGACCATTCCAGATATCAACTGGCGAAGGTGATGCGCAAGCGTGGATGGACCACGCAGGCCCGGGCTGAGCACACGTTGATTCTGCGGACCGGGGGCTTTCGCTCCTGGTATGTACACAACAGTATCTGGTATGGCGCGTACCGCGCGAAAGAGCTGGGACGCTTCGATCAAGCATCCGTGGGCTACGAGCGCTACGCCCTGCAGTGCTTCAAGTCTGAAACGGCTTATGGCACGCTGAGGAGCTACCTGGCCGTCCTGGCGAAGGTGCTCCACTGGCGCTGCCACGGACTGCTGAAGGCGGGTAAGGTGATGCAAGCGGTGGTCGAGGCCAGGAAGGCCCAGGCAGTGTATCCGGGCGACCTCGAGGTGCCGATCATGGTTTCTGCTGCGCTCGAGCGCATGGGACGCAGCAAGCAAGCGGCCGCGATTTTCGACACGTCCTACGGCTCACTGCGCGAGAAGTTAGCCTCCTACCCCTCCAGTCCCTACCTGCACAACAGCCTCGCCTGGCTCAGCGCCAGGTGCGGTAGACGCCTCGACGAGGCCCTGGCCCATGCGAGGCGGGCGGTCAAGCTCGAACCGAACAATGCGTCCTATCTCGATACTCTGGCCGAGGTGCACCATCGCAAGGGCAACAAGCTGGAAGCTGTCCGGCTGATGAAGCGCTGCGTCGAGTTGCGGCCCGACTCGACGTCCTACCGGGTGCGCCTCGCCGAATTCCAGAAATAGGCCGGCCAGCGGGCTAGAGATCAGCTCAGGCAATAGCTCAGCGCGACCGCCAGCCCTCGGAGTTGGACCTCGATGGACATCGAGGGGGTGGGTGGGGTTTTACGTGTGGCCTGATCCGGGAAAAGCGGCAGGTGGAAGAACCCACAGCGGTTGGCCAGCCCTAGCTCGGCCGAGCGATCCAGCATGTAGAACAGCGAGTGGTTGCACAGGTAGCTGCTGGCCGTATTGGAGATGATTGCTGGAACACCGGCACCCAGCAGGGCGTCTCGCAGCTCGGCCAGGGGTAGCGTGGCGCAGTGGGCATCTGGGCGTCCAGGGCGGATCGGGGACTCCCGGCGAACTTCCATCCGCTGGTCGGGACGTGCGGTGTCGTCCAGGTTCAGCCCGATGCGCTCCAACTCGAAGCAACCCGCCCCCGGGTGTGCCCCCAGACCGATCCACAGCCTCGGGCGGGTTGCGAGGATCTCCTCCAGAAGCGGCTCGGCCGTGGTGTAGCAGACCGGTAGCAGCATGACCCGCAGACCGACGACAGGCGGGGATTCGGCCAGTGCCTCGATCAGCATCGCGGTCGGATTGCGCTGGAGCGCTCCGAAGGCCTCGAAGCCCGTAACCCAGATGCTCATCGTGTTCTGCAGCAACCAGCGAGTTCCCCGCCAGGGTCTGTCGCCCCACATGGCGGCGTCTGATGAGGTGCTGCCCGGCGTGCTGACGCCAACACCACCTTCCGGCGTGCTGACGCCAACACCACCTTCCGGTTGGGGAGGGAGGACTACACACACCGGGCACCCGTCACGGGCGGCCAGCTTCAGCCACACACGCGCGCACAATCAGCGTTAGCACGTGAACAGGGCTGCG
>PVBE012359409.1_pt1 | contig 13854 bp, 11 predicted proteins | sample 1631181 | NCBI WGS metagenome assembly PVBE01 (sample SAMN08397723, study PRJNA350692) | Marine metagenome, whole genome shotgun sequencing project. | isolation source: water | place: Pacific Ocean | collected 2012-04 | reverse complement strand
CTTTTTAGAGATGACTTTCTTCTTAGCCGCTTTCTTTTTAGAGATGACTTTCTTCTTAGCCGCTTTCTTTTTAGAGGTATTTTTCTTTTTGGCAGCCATTACTGCTCTCCGATAAATAAAACAGCGGGACTGTATACCAGAAAGCCTCAAAATGGGCAATTGTTAATTAAGTATTTTTCTAATGTTCCCGCTTTATAGATCCTATATACATGCTTGTTGCCCCTGCCACAGATACAGGAATAATAATGAAATTTAAAATAGGTATTAACGTTAATAGCATGGCGCCCACACCAAAACCATAAATAAGTTGGCGATTTTCAGCTAGTTTCTCTCGTTGTTTTTCGAATACTATATCGTGATTACTCATGGGATAATCACAGTATTCAATAGCAATCATCCAGGAGCTAAAAACAAACCAAACCAATGGAGCAATAATATTTATTATTGGGATAAGAAATAAAAGCAAAAGAATAGGTATTCTAATGGAGAAATAGATAAGTTTCCGGAATTCAGATCGCATAGAAACAATTATTAAATTTAGCGATAATTTTTTGTTGTTTGATTGTAATTGCATTCCAGTTAGCTTCTCTTCGACCGCTTTAGCTAATAATACGTTGAATGGTGCGCTAATTATGTTAGCAAAAATTGAAAAACAAAAGAAAACAACAATTGATATGCCTATAAAAAAAACTATCCTTATCAGCCATATTAACCACTCAATCCATCTCAATTGCGCCTGAAACGCCGTGATAAAATTCTCTAATATGTTAAAAGTGTGAAAAATTACTATCGTAAATAAAATAATATTTATCAATAAAGGGATTATTGTGTAAAAACGAATCTTGGGTTTAAAAATTAAAGCAAATCCAGATAAAAAATAACTAAAACCACGTTTGAACTCATTCATGCTATGTTTCAAAGGGATTTATACTCAGGAGACCACCCCTCCTTAACATGTTCAGCCACAACACTTGTATAGATACCTCCACGGACATTAAAGTTTGCTTTAAGACTCATAAATCGTGGTGAAATAGTGACTACTAAGTCATTAAGAATTTTATTAGTTACTGCTTCATGAAAAGCCCCGTGATCACGATATGACCAAATATAAAATTTTAGTGATTTGAGTTCAACACAGAGATCGTCAGGGATGTAATTAATCTTTAATACAGCAAAATCTGGTTGTCCTGTTTTTGGGCATAAACAGCTAAATTCCGGTATTTCAATTTTTATTGTGAAATCACGCTCAGAATATGGGTTTGGAAATGTCTCTAGAATGTCTATAGTTTGATTTGGCATTTTATTTTTCTCTTTTTATTTTTCTCTTTGTTTTCTGGCGATGGCTCTATATTATAGCGACCAAGTGCTGTGCAAAATAAGATTTAAATCTTAATCAATTATATAGTTAAAAAATTATATAAAAACAATATCTTAAAATAATAAGTTAATCTTATTTATTAAATTTTATACGTTTGGACAGGGAGCTAGAACTCTAGTATCGTATCACCTCATGCGTCTATGCAATATAAAACTTTCTGGTTTTAAATCATTTGTAGACCCGACCAATCTCATTGCCCCAGGTAGCCTCGTTGGAATCGTTGGTCCAAATGGTTGTGGAAAATCCAATATAATTGATGCCGTTACTTGGGTAATGGGTGAAAGTTCCGCAAAACATTTAAGAGGCGAGTTACTAACAGATGTTATTTTTAGTGGTTCTGGTACACGTCAGCCAGTTGGGCAAGCTTCTGTTGAATTAGTTTTTGATAATACTGAAAAAAAATTAGGTGGGCAGTACGCAAGTTACAATGAAATCTCAATAAAACGTCAAATTAATCGTGATGGTGTCTCGGTATACTATTTAAATGGCACAAGATGTCGTAGAAAAGATATAACGGCGATATTTCTTGGCACTGGCCTGGGTCCACGCAGCTATGCAATTATTGAGCAAGGCATGATTTCAAGACTGATTGAAGCTAAACCAGAAGAGTTAAGGGTTTTTATTGAAGAAGCTGCAGGCATTTCAAAATATCGTGAGCGACGTAGAGAAACAGAAAACAGAATAAAACATACAAAAGAAAATCTTGATCGACTTAATGATCTTCGTGAAGAACTTGAAAAACAACTAAACCATTTAAATCGTCAGGCAAAAGGAGCCGAACGATATAAAAATTTAAAAAGGGAACACCGCAAACTTAGCTCAGAATTACTTGCATTAAATTGGCGTGATTTAAACAAAGAGGTTAGAAGCCTACAGAAAGACGCAAACGAAAAAGAAAATGCAGTTGAATTAGTTGTCGCAAAAACACGATCAAAGGAAACGGAAATCGAAGGATTTCGTAATAACTTGAGTGAGGCAAATGAACATTTTAGTAAAATGCAATCAAGTTTTTATCAAGTCTCTAGCGATATATCTCAACAAGAGCAAAATTTAAAGTTTGAACGTGAAAAAATTACTACCGCCGAAGTGGAGCTTGTTAAAGCTCGCGGGACTTATACAGATATAGAAGGCCAGCAAAAATCTGATCAAAAAGAGTATGAAATTCTAGATAAAGAATTAAGGCAATTAGAGCCCGAGCTTAATGACTTTAGAAATGACAATAAAAAAGCACACGAACTTTTTGTAACTAAACAAAATGATGTAAAGAAATATCGCGATAAAACAAGAGAACTGTTGTCCGAGCTTGATATAGTGCGCCATGATTTTCAACGCCTTAATGGTCAGTTAGCTTCGTTAGAAATATTGAGAGACTCGGTTGTTGAGGATGATCAGGATTTATGTGAATGGCTAAAAGAGAATGATCTGGATAAGAAAATTCGCCTTTCTCAGTCAATTAAAATCGAATCTGAATGGAGATATGCGCTGGAAACAGTGTTAAATTCACGTCTGCACCATTTTTGTACTGACAATATTAGCGAATATCTGGATAAACTCGAAAATGCACCAGGAAAATTTGGGTTAATAAATTCAAGTAAAACTGAAAAGTTATCAAAAAAAGAAAATTTTCCACGTCTTTTAGACCAAATAAAAACAAATGTTCGCGCTCCTTTTTTCTTAGAAAATATTTTTGTAGCTGATTCACTGAAAGATGCAGCAAAAATGTTAGCAAAGATCAATGACACACAAAGCATTGTAACTAAAAAAGGAATATGGTTAGGTAAAGATTGGGTCGTTGTGAATAACATTACGGATGAAAATGAGAGTATATTATTTAGGGAAGAAGAAATAGGTCGTCTCAAAATAGAGATTGATGCAAGTGAAGGAAATATTAAATTGCTTGAATCCGCTCTAAGTGAAACTGAAGATAGCCTAGAAGAAAGTGAGTCAATTTTAAGCGATCATCAATCTTCGTTAACCGAGCAACAAGATAATATTTCCTCGCTCAGAGAAATTCTTGCTTCAAAAAGTTCTCGCCACACTTCATACAAAGAAGTAATTGAAAGAAGTAATATTCAACTAAGTAAATTGAAGGAGCAAGTATCGAATTTTGAACAGGGTTTATCGGATACAAAAACTCCAATAAAAAATATTCAAAGCAGAATAGCTAGCTTATTAAAAGATAAACTTCGTGCTGAGAATAAACTTAAAGACGCACGTATCAATACTGAGTCATTCGAAATTAAAATACGAGAATCCGAGCAAAATCGACATAAATACGAACAAGAACTCGAAGGCTTACGTAATAATTTGGAAAAATCTCGTCTAGACGTTAATAGTTGTCAAGTTAAAATAGAAGCTGTAGAGGAACAGTTATTACAAGAAAAAGAAACCGCAAGCGACTTACTTACATCTATAGATGAAATTGCAAGTAAAGATGATTGGAAAGATCAATTAGAGACTATTGATCGAAAAATTCAACGCTTGGGACCAATAAATTTGGCTGCAATTGATGAATATAATCAGAATGCTGAACGAAAAACATACCTGGATAGTCAAAACAAAGATTTGACTGATGCTTTAACTACACTTGAGAATGCTATTCGTAAGATTGACAAAGAGTCACGTACACGATTTAAAGAAACATTTGATGAGCTAAATAAAAATATAAAAGACATGTTTCCAAAGTTATTTGGTGGCGGACATGCTTACCTTCAGTTAACAGGTGATGAACTTTTAAATACAGGTGTTTCAATAATGGCGCAACCGCCTGGAAAGAAAAATACAAATATTCATCTGCTATCGGGTGGTGAAAAAGCTTTAACTGCGGTCGCCCTTGTATTTGCTATATTTAAATTAAATCCAGCGCCATTTTGCATATTAGATGAAGTTGATGCCCCTCTTGATGACTATAATGTCAGTCGTTTTTGCGAATTGGTTAAATCGATGTCTGATGATATCCAGTTTATTTTTATTACTCATAATAAAATCACAATGGAAATTGCGAATCAACTTCTTGGTGTAACAATGCATGAAGCAGGCGTATCACGTCTTGTATATGTTGATGTGGATGAAGCTGTTGAAATGGCTGAAACAGCATGATTGTATTAAAATAGATTGTGTAGATTGAAATACTTTTCTATGTACCCAATAAGTCAAATTATGTTTTTTTAAATCAAGCGAATTTGTAAACGATGACCAATAACTTGCGCTTACTATTGTTAATTATTGGATGTTGTCTGGTCCTAGCAATTTATTTGTGGGAGATTTATCGCAAAAATAAAAGCAAGAATAAAGCTGATATTCTTAATGCCGTTGATGATATCTCTGGTTTACCGATCTCACCTAATGATGCTTTTACAGAAGAAGATTATTCGAAAGCTATCGCTGACCTAAGCGAGCTATCAGCTCATTTGCAAAATAATCATCTTGCAAATGAACAAGACTCGAATATTAATATAAACAATAAAATAAATGAAAATATTTCAATCAAAGTAGAAAAAAATGCAATTGAGAATATTGATGAAATAAACCAAACCAATAACATTCAAGGAGATTTATTAGTTTTTTATATAACTGCTTATGAAAATAGTGAATTTAATGGATTGATAATTCATAAAGCATTGAGTGAGGTTGGAATGAAATATGGGCATATGGATATTTTCCATTATTTTGGCGAAAAAGATAATTCGCTTAGTCATGCTACCAACGAATATGCTGAGCCATTATTTAGTCTCGCAAATATGTATGAACCTGGAACTTTTATGTTTGATGAAATAAAGTGGGATTCAACAAGAATGGAAAATTTCAGAACAAAAGGTGTTGTAGTATTTATGCATGATTCAAACGGAGATTATAGCTACAAACTTTTTGAAAATCATTTTCTTCCTAATGTCCAGCGTATTGCAGAACTACTTGGTGGTGAAATAAGAACATCAAATCATAAATTACTAAATGATGCCGAGCTGACATTAATTAGAGATAAGCTAAGATTATACGCAATGAAAGACTTTCTAAAAAATGATCCTAAATGAATCTAGAACAAGCTAGAAGGGAAGTTAAAAAACTTCATAAAATAATTTCACAACATAACTACCAGTATTATGTTTTAGATGATCCTGAAATTTCTGATACTGAATATGATAAATTGTTAAAAAAATTAATTGAAATTGAAAAAGATTTTCCTATTCTAATAACATCAAATTCACCCACACAGCGTGTTGGTGCTACACCATTAGCAGAATTTAAAGAAGTTGAGCACGTAGTTCCTATGCTATCTTTAGCAAATGCATTTGATAAAGACGAAATGATACGTTTTTATGAGCGAATCGCTCGTGAATTGAATGATAAAAATTTGTCATTCAGTGGCGAGACAAAACTTGACGGATTAGCTGTTAGTATTTTTTATAAAAATAGTATATTAGAAACAGCCTCTACTCGTGGAGATGGTTTTACTGGCGAAGATGTAACTCAAAATATAAGAACAATATCACAAATTCCATTAAATCTTATTGGTAAGAGCATTCCTGATAACTTAGAAGTAAGAGGCGAAGTATTTATAACTCATAGGGGCTTTGTTAATTTAAATAACAAACAAAAGAAACAAGACCAAAAAATATTTGCAAACCCAAGAAATGCAGCCGCAGGTAGTTTGCGGCAACTTGATCCGAAAATTACTTCCGAAAGACCATTATCATTTTGCGCTTATGGTATTGGAGATTACAAAGGATCTTTGCAATTAACTAAACATACGCAAATATTAAATCAACTTCAGCATTGGGGTCTTCCTATCTCATCCGAATCTAAAGAATTAAAAGGATTGGAAATGTGTTTAGAATATTATAATGATATTACTGATAAAAGATCGCAGCTAGCATACGATATTGATGGTGTTGTTTTTAAAGTTAACAATATAGATCAGCAGAAAACTTTGGGTTTTGTTTCAAGATCACCACGTTGGGCAATTGCGTATAAATTTTTACCCTCAGAAGAAATAACTCAATTAATAGATATTGAAGTTCAAGTTGGTCGTACTGGTACAATAACTCCGGTTGCGCGTTTAACACCCGTTAATGTTGCTGGAGCTAAAATAAATAATGCTACATTACATAATCTTGATGAAATTAAGAGAAAAGATATAAAAATAGGTGACTGGGTTTATATTCGACGTGCAGGAGATGTTATTCCAGAAGTAGTGCGAGTCATAAAAGAAAAACGTACTAATGTAAAAGAATTTAAAATGCCTAATACATGTCCTATTTGTGGATCTGATATAAAAAGACAAGAAGGTAAAACTGCTTTTATTTGTGTGGGTGGACTTTCTTGTTCTGCGCAGAAGAATCAAGCTATTCTTCATTTTTCGTCTCGAAAAGCAATGAATATTGATGGGCTCGGTGAAAAAATTGTTATACAGCTGACAGGGGGAAGGATGGTCAATAATATTGCCGATCTTTTTTCACTAGAACAAAAAAAACTCTCCAAACTAGACAGAATGGGTGATAAATCTGCAAGTAAACTAATACAGGCAATAAAGAGCTGTCGTTCAACTACATTGGCTAGATTTATTTACGCTCTTGGTATTCCAGAGGTTGGAGAATCAACAGCTCGAGCATTAGCAAATCATTTTCATACACTTGAGAATATACAGGAATCTACAATTGATAAACTTGAAAGTATTTCAGATATTGGCCCAATAGTAGCAAAAAATATCCAAAGTTTTTTTTCGCAAAAAAACAATATTAAAATTATTGAAAAATTACTATTAGCTGGAATTAATTTTAATAATCGGCAACTCAGTAATGAATCATCTCTCGATAATCTATCATTTGTTATTACGGGTTCTTTAGAAAGTATAACTCGTGAGAAATCAAAAGAGATATTACTATCATTAGGAGCCAAAGTAGGGTCAAGTATATCGAAAAATACAAACTATCTAATATGCGGAAATAATCCAGGAAGTAAGTATGAAAAAGCGATTCAACTAAATATCAAAATACTTGATGAAACATCCTTTTTAAAAATACTTAAAAAAGAAGGGGTAACCTTATAATATAATTTTTTTATTATTTTTCCGCAATTACGTTATTACGACCAGCATTCTTTGCGTCATATAATAATTTATCAGCACGTTCTATAAACGTAATGGAGTCATCGTCATCATGTAATTTAGCTAACCCAATAGATACAGAAATTTTTATTTTTACATCATTGCAATTAAATTCATTTTCATCAATATTATTTCTTACACGATTTGCTAATTTTTTTGCGCCATCTAGTATTGAATTCCTAAGAATAATGCAAAATTCATCACCACCATAACGAAATACCAAATCACTTCGCCGCATAAATTTTGTTAGCTCTTGTCCTAAAAGATTTAAGAGAACGTCACCAATATTATGGCCAAAATTATCATTTATTTTTTTAAAATTATCCAGATCTATCATCATTAATAAAAGTTTTTGTTCATATCTATGAGCAAAATCAATTTCTTGATTAATAATCTTATTGAATAATGTACGATTATTTAATTTTGTTACAGGATCAATGCTCGCGTTTGTTATTGCTTGCCTATAAAGTAGCGCATTATTTATTGGCTGCACTAAAACCGACATTAGATTTTTAATTTGATTAATTTCCCACTTATTAAATTTTATATTTCTAGCTATGACAAATTTACCAAGGCTATTATTATTTATTTTCAGATTAAAAATTAATTTTTCCTTAATTATTTCACCTAAATCTATATTAATATTTTCGACAGAATTTTTATAATTTAAATAATCGTGAGAAACCATTTTCTTTAGTTCATGGTCAAAAAGTTCTATCAGAATATTTATGTCAAGAGTACTTTGTAGTATATACATAGTACGCAATGATTCTTCAGTTAGAGATTCTACTTTTTTTATAGGCTTAATGATTATAATAGAATTCTTTCTATTATTGTGATCAGCAGAATTTTTAGTCTTTTTCATAAAATAAAATAATTTTTTATTTGTTTTAGGCTGCGATATGGTTATTTGTTATTTTTTTTGATTCTATTATTGTATCTTTTGGAGTATCAATATTGTTAGTAACAGGAAAATCAGTAGTGTAGTGTAACCCACGGCTTTCTTTTCTTCTTAATGCGGATTTGATAATTAATTCTGCTACCAAAGCTAAATTTCTTAGCTCAATAAGATCTTTGGTTATTCTAAAATTTCCATAATATTCGGTAATTTCAGATTGTAATAATTTTATTCTGTGGTGAGCTCTATGAAGCCGTTTAGTTGTTCTAACAATACCCACATAATCCCACATAAATCTTCTGATTTCATCCCAGTTATGACTTACAACAACTTCTTCATCAGAATTTGTGACGCGACTTTCATCCCATTCAGGAATTCTTTCTGGCATATCTGATTCAGATAAATTTTGCTGTATGTGTTTGTATGCAGAATGAGCAAAAACAAAACATTCTAACAATGAATTACTTGCCATTCTGTTAGCGCCATGTAACCCAGAATAACTAACTTCGCCGATAGCATAAAGCCCAGGCATATCTGTTTGACCATTTTTATTAATCAGTACTCCGCCACATGTATAGTGAGCAGCTGGCACTACAGGTATTGGCTCAGCTGATATATTAATACCTAAATTTAGGCAATGTTTATAAATATTTGGAAAATGCTGTTCAATAAACTCTGTAGATTTATTAGATATATCCAAGTAAACACAATCATGTCCCAAACGCTTCATTTCATGGTCAATCGCTTTGGCGACAATATCTCTTGGCGCAAGTTCTTGGCGCTTATCGTAACGATGCATAAATTCATTACCATTTTTTAGAAGTAACTTTGCTCCTTCTCCTCTCAACGCTTCAGATATTAAAAATGATTTTGCCATAGGATGATAAAGACAGGTTGGGTGAAACTGTATGAATTCCATATTTGCTATTCGACAGCCAATACGAGACGCCATTGCAATCCCATCTCCAGTGCAACTATCTGGATTGCTTGTATAAAGATAGACTTTACCTGCACCACCAGTCGCTAGTACAACATTACGAGCCCTGAAGACTTTGACTTTCTTCTTTCGACTATCAAGGACATAAGCTCCAGTACAACGTCGTCTATTTTTTGATAGCTTATGCGTGGTAATTAAGTCAACAGCTACGTGATGTTCAAATAGCTCTATGTTTTTATGCTTTCGTACTCTTGATTCTAAAGTAGTTTCTATGGCTTTACCGGTTGCATCAGCAGCATGAATGACTCGTCGGTGACTGTGCCCGCCTTCTTTATGAAGATGAAAGGGCGATGTTGTTTTAGCAGACTCATTTGAACGAGTAAAATCAACACCCATATCAACTAACCAATCGATACTTTCTTGCGCTCTTTCTACAACAAAACGAACAATTTCAGAATTACATAAACCGGCGCCTGTTGTTAAGGTGTCTTGGACGTGCGACTCAATTGAATCATGTTTATCCAGTACCGCTGAAACACCACCTTGGGCGTAGAGGGTAGCGCCTTCAATTAAGGCATCTTTTGATAAAATGGCAACATTTGATTGATCTGCTAATTTTAGGGCTAGACTTAAACCCGCGGCTCCGCTACCAATTATTAAAATATCATATTCTAGTTGGTCATGCATATGTCTTAAGGTAATATAGTGATTTCTTTATCTAACTCTTTGATTATATAATATTAATATGTTCATTATATTTTTCTATAAATTTTTAAAAATATTTTTACTATTTATATGGAAAATACTACCACATGAGGAAGGGCCTAATGCCCGATAATATTACAGATAAAGAGATAATAGAGCGCGTAAAAAATGGCGATAAAAAAGCCTACGACCTTCTTGTACTTAAATATCAGCAACGGGTTATTAATCTTATTTCGAGGTTTGTCAAAAATCATGCTGATGCGCTTGATGTTTCTCAAGAGACATTTATAAAGGCATACAAAGCTCTGCCAAATTTTCGCGGAGAAAGTGCTTTTTATACTTGGTTATATCGAATTGCAGTTAATACGGCAAAAAATCATTTAACTGTTCAGTCCCGTAAAATCACAAAAAGTGATTACGATGTTACTGAAATTGAACAAATCGGGGGTAATATGACTCTAACCGAGCAGACGACTCCAGAAAATTTATTAATTAAAGATGAATTACAGGATATTGTGCTCAATACTATTGAAAATTTACCAGAAGATCTAAAATCAGCCATTATGCTTCGGGAAATTGAAGGGTTAAGTTACGAAGAAATAGCAGCCGTAATGGAATGTCCAGTAGGGACAGTCAGATCGAGAATATTTCGGGCTCGTGAAACAATTGATAATAAAATTAAACCTCTGTTAAAGAATTAAGTGAAAGGCAAATATTATGAAAAAAGATAATAATGAGCATCTATCAGCTCTAATTGATGGGGAAGATTGTGATGATAAGGATGTCTTAGAAAAACTTGTTAGCGATGACAGCATGAAGAGCACATGGCAGCGTTATCATTTAATCGGTGATTGTCTTCGAGGCAACTTACCGGAGAAAATTCATAATAATTATTTAAAAGATTTAAACAAGCTACTGTATAACGAACCTACTTTACTATCGCCTAAGAGACATAAATTATTTAGTCGCGAACCCCTAATCGGTTTTGCAATAGCTGCCTCAGTAGCTACGCTAGCAGTATTAAATATTCAACATAGAAATGATATGCCTTCTCAAGTTACAACAAAATCAGTAGTTATGGATGAGAAAATAATTGATTCTCAATTTGACACTTTTAGTTTTCCTGAGGCACCTATTTCTACTGCTGCAGTTCAAGAAGACGCCGAATTTGATTTACTTTCAAAACAACGGTTAAATAATTATTTAATTAATCACAGCAGATCTAGACATAACATCAAGATGAATACTATATTGCCTTATGCAAGGATCGTGACAATTGACCCTAAGGAGTAATTTTTTTTGAAACGTCTATCCTTATTTTTTTTAATTTCCTATGTGATTACAACTATAACATTTGTGCATGCAGAAAATGTTACTCCTAATCCAGAAATTTTAATTGATGAAATGTCCGCAGCAACTAATCAGTTAAATTATGATGGTATTTTTATTTATCGGCACGATAAGCAAATCGACACAATGCGCATTATTCATAAAAAGAATCATAACGGTGATGTTTATGAGCGCTTAATTTCATTAACAGGTAATGCAAGAGAAATTATAAGGGAAAAAGATCAAGTTAAATATTTTTTCCCAGAAAATAAGATAGCTATTGTCGAGAAAAACAGATTAGGGCAGCTAATATCGTCTTATATACCAGATCCAATTCAGTCAATCTCAGAATTTTATAACTTCGATATTGTTGGTGATGGGCGTGTTGCAGGGTTAGACGCATGGATAGTGAACATTAAACCGACTGATAGGCACCGTTATGGATACCAACTTTGGATTGATAAAAAATCAAAATTATTACTCAAGTCTAAACTTAAAAATTTTCAAGGGGTAACGCTTGAGTTTATTATGTTTACACAAATACACGTCTTGAAAAATATAAATGATCTTTTATTAAAACCTTCATTTTCTAGTCATAATTTTACCTGGATTAATAATATTATAAATACTGCTAATTATGAAAATAATTCAGAGAGAAAATGGTCGGCCTCATGGGTGCCTGGAGGCTTTTCAATGAGTGATCATTCAAAAGATCCAATGCCAACAAGTAAAATACCTGTAGAACACTTTATTTATACGGACGGTCTAGCAAGTATTTCTATTTTTGTTGAAAAATTAAGCGAACGACATAAAAAAATAAATTCGGGAGCAACTAATTTTGGCGGTGTTAATACCTATTCTACGCTGAGTGATGGGTATCAAATAACAGCTGTGGGTGAAGTGCCAAAAGCAACTGTTAAGTTAATAGCCGATTCTGTTCAATCATCTCACTAATTTTTTCAAGTACTTTAAGGGATAAATAATAATGCAGAAAATGGTATTTAGATATTTCTTCGTATTCTCTCTTTATATATATTCAAACTTAATATACGGGCAATCCTTACCCGATTTTACTCCGCTTGTTGAAAAAAACTCAGCTGCTGTTGTGAATATTAGTACAACTATAAAAGCTTCTAAGAACCCCATATCGCAAGACTTTAATATGCCTGATATTCCGGAAAATAGCCCATTCTATGATTTTTTTAAGAAATATTTTGGAGATATACCTGAAGGTCATGGGCCATCTCAGGAGCGTTCATCATTAGGATCTGGCTTTATTATATCTAAAGATGGATATGTAATAACAAATCATCATGTTGTAAAGAATGCAGATGAAATAATTGTGAGACTTAATGATAGACGCGAATTTATCGCAAAATTAATTGGTTCAGACGCTAGAAGTGATATAGCTGTTTTGAAAGTGGAAGGAACGAAATTGCCTTTTTTGAAACTAGGCGATTCATCTAGAGTTAATGTAGGAGAATGGGTGCTGGCTATTGGATCTCCGTTTGGTTTTGATTATTCAGTTACTGCGGGAATTATTAGTGCTATTGGAAGAAGTCTACCAAATGAGAATTATGTTCCTTTTATACAAACAGATGTAGCGATTAATCCAGGAAACTCTGGCGGACCTTTATTTAACCTGAATGGTGATGTTATTGGTGTTAATTCTCAAATATATAGTCGTACTGGCGGATTCATGGGGCTATCTTTTGCTGTACCAGTTAATGTCGTTGAAAATGTTTTTAGGCAATTAAAAGAGAAAGGACGTGTTTCAAGAGGTTGGTTAGGGGTATTAATTCAAGATGTAACACGAGAATTGGCCGAATCTTTTGATATGGATCACCCTCATGGCGCTTTAATTGCAAAAGTTTTGCCAGACGGCCCCGCTGAAAAAGGCGGCATCGAAGTCGGTGATATTATTGTTAAATTTAATGAGGAAAAAGTTAGTTTTTCTTCAGACCTGCCTCCCTTAGTGGGAAGCACTCCAGTGGGTAGTACTGTGTCTGTTGATATTATACGGCGTTCAAAACCTAAAAAAATTAAAATTGAAATACTGGAATTACCGACTAATGATGAGGTAATTGCTAAGAATTCAATCGGCAAAGCTGACTCTTCTAGCAATCCTCTAAATATAGTTGCCAAAGATTTAACCGAAGGGCAGAAAAAAGAATTAGATATCTATGACCATGGTATTTTGGTTGAACAAATTAGAGCTGGTCCAGCACAAAAATCTGGGGTTCGCAGAGGCGATATTATTCTGCTCTTAGATAATATTAAAATAAAAGATCTCGCACATTTTAACGAACTTGTTAAAAAATTACCTAAAGAACGTTCAATATCAATATTAATTCAGAGACGAGATGGTCCAGTCTTTCTAGCTTTGAAATTAGACGAATAGACTAAATAATATATATTAAACTAGCGTCTAGCATCAGACTTCATTTATATTGCCATTTTCTTTTTTTTATTTCGTTTATAGCTTGACTGATATCGTATAGAAT
>PVBE011834656.1_pt1 | contig 13854 bp, 10 predicted proteins | sample 1631181 | NCBI WGS metagenome assembly PVBE01 (sample SAMN08397723, study PRJNA350692) | Marine metagenome, whole genome shotgun sequencing project. | isolation source: water | place: Pacific Ocean | collected 2012-04 | reverse complement strand
GTGAGAGGCGGTGATGACGGAGGTGTTCATCGAACTCGCTCGTGTCTTGCAGTCCGGCGGCTACGTGGCGTTCGAAGTCGGCGAGGTGCGCGGCGGCAAGGTGCGCCTCGAAGAGCTCGCCGTGCCGTGTGGCAAGGCCGCCGGTTTGGATCCGGTCTTGATTCTGGTCAACGATCAGAAGTTCACGAAGACTGCAAACTGCTGGGGCGTCGAGAACAACCAGAAGGGCACGAACACGAACCGCGTGGTCGTGTTCCGTGCGACCTAGGAGTCAGCGTCGTGCAGGAGAACGCCGAGCTTTGCCGTCGCGCGGTGTAGCAGGACGCGCACCGTGCCCTCGGGCCTGTCGAGGTGCGCAGCGATCTCCTTGTGGCTCAAGCCGACGATCTTCGACATTTCACTGGAAGCGAGGATTTCTTGTCAGGCGTTACAACTCCCTTGCCAGCGGCGTTATCGCTCGCTGTCGGTTCGTCCGGTTAGCGGCAGAGCGATGAGCAGCGCGACAGGTATCGTGACGGCATGCGTCTGACGTGCTCATTTGCGGTGATCCTCTCGGCGGCTACGGCGCTCGTGAGCCAGGAGGTTGCCGTCCCCGGGTTTCACACCGAGAAGGTGCAGGCCTCCTACGTGCTCGCCGTTCCGCCGATGCACGACACGAAGAAGGCGACTCCGCTGATCCTCGACTTCCACGGGGCATGTCCGCCGCTCTCCAAGGGCGCGAACCTCACGAACAAGAGGGTGTGGTCGAAGTTCGTCACCAAAGAGAACGTGCTGGTGCTCGGTCTCAACTCGCGTACGCGATCCTGGAACACGACGAAGGGCGCGAAAGACGACCCTGCCTACGCGCTTCATGTGTTGGACGCGGTCCGCAAGAAACACGCGCTGAAAACGGACGAGGTCTACCTCGCCGGCTTTTCGTCCGGATCGGATTTCCTGTGCAAGGCTGGGTTCCAGTTGCGCGGCAAGTTCGCCGGCAGCCTCGTCGTGTGTCCCGGCCCGGCGAGTGTCCTGGGGATTCGCAAGGGCGAGATCCTGCGCGTGAAGGACCACCCGTTCTACTTCGTCACCGGTGAGAAGGACTACATTCGGAAGGACGGCGCGTGGCAGGCATTCCTAATGCTGGAGAAGACTCGTGGGCACGTGATGTACCGCGAGGTCCTGAATGTGGGTCACTCCTTCCCGTCGACCGCCGAGTACCAACGGTGTTTTCATTACCTGCGCGTGTTGGCGGGGAAGATCAAGAAGCCGGACGACCGGAAGATCGCAGACACGGCGTTCGTGCGAGCGGACTACTTGCTCGCGTCGACGCACGCGCTGAAGCTCGGCAGGAAGGGTCGCGATCTCCTCGATCGAATCGAGGAGCGCGGCAAGGCGATGCGGCGCAAGGCCGAGAGAGTGTCGTGGAAGCGGGCGCCGGGCCGTGCGTACGAGATGTGGTGGCGGGTGATGACGCAGTTCCACCGCTTCCCGGAGTTGACCAATGCCGCGAAGAGAGAGCTGGCAGAGGACCGTGGGATCTCGAACGCGGATATGTTGCGCGCGCGTGGGCGCTACTACCGTCGGGGAGGAAGGATTCCGGTTCCGGTGACGCCGACCTGGCGTCCTCCGCAGGACAAGAAGAAGGTGAAGTCGACGACGACGGCCGAAGTGCTCATCAAGCAGGCGAGCAAGAAGAAATAGGGTCTCAGCGGCGACTCGCCGGGCTGTCCCCTGAGGGGGACAGCCACCCCGGGTCTGGAATGCGGCAGCGGTCCCAGACGTCCGAACTCGCGCGCAACGGTAATTTTCGGGCGTTGTTGCCGCTGTTTGTCGAAGAGGCATTCTCTTTGCATGCCTGCCAATACCCGAACACCCCGAAACGCCATACGCTGACGGCACACGTGTACCGATCAACCCTAGAGAGAGGCATCATGCGCTCCATCGTTCCGACCATCCTGTTCTTCGTTTTCCTGGCCGGGTGTCGTGGTCCGACGTCGAACTACCACTACGGACGCCCCTGGCTGAACGACGCGCGCATCAAGCAGTGGGATGAGTTGGAGGGGCACAAGGCGAAGTTGAGCCGGAACGGGGTGCAGCCGCAGATGCAGGAGATCGAGGGGTGCGGGACGATGTTCGTCTGGAACCACTCGCTGGGCGGTGGACCAAGTTGGGAGTTCCTGCGGGCGTCATACAGCTACAAGAACACGTCGGACACGAAGTTCGACATCGTCCGGGTGTGGTTGGAAGTGCTCGATCCCGACGGCAAGGTCGTCAATCGCGGCGAAGATGTCCTCATGCACCCTCTCGGCTACGCGTTGACGCCGGGCGACACGTGGTCGGACGTCATGAAAGTGAACACGAAGGGTGTGCACAAGAAGAAGGGGTGGAGTTGGCGCATCGGGTGCGAGCCCGTGCAGATGAAAGTCCTGCCGCCCAAGCGATTCGGCGGGTAGCGACAAGACAAGCAAGGAGGAGATGCGAGGCTTCTGTCTGTCCACGGTCGGAATGATCGTCACAGTCAGCGCTGCGCCTGCTCAGGTCACGGTCAAGCTCGTGGTCCCGCTCGCCGTCAGCGAAAGCCTGACGGATGCCGGTCTTCGGCAGCGCGTCGAGCGGATCATCGAACGCGAGGTTCGGTTCCGGTTCGAATACGAGTTGTTCATCAAGGATCTGACAGCGCTCGGTCGTCAGGCCGTGCCGCACATCCTCGGCTCCGTGGGTCACGCCGTCGCCGATCGATACGTAACAGAGGCGCTGTTGCGGATCGGCGGACAGGACGTGCGCAAGCGGCTCGAGAGCGTGATCACGGAACCGGACGCAAATTGGCGTCAGGCGTTCCTGAGCGGTGTTCCGGCGCCGGTGCACGGCAACGTGCGGCCCGATCTCGCCGAGTTCCTGCACGACAGGCTTCCCGAGGTTCGCTTCCTCAAGCACCCGGGGATTCGGGCACGCGCCCGACAGCTGCTCGAGCAAACGGCGTTCTCCACCGACCAGCAGCGCCGCTGGGGCCAAGCCAAGCGCCTGTAGCTCTCTCAAGAGACCCTGCAGCAACTCTCCCCCCGCGGGGACGAGGACGCGTCCCGGTCCCAGGGGGTCAGAGAACAAACACTTGACGCGGGGGCTCCGACATGCGAGAAGCGGTCTCCCCCGGAGAGCTGTGCGAACCCCCCTGCGAGCCGTGGTACGACCCCGCCCAATGTCGCAACACAATAAGCACCATTGGATTACAGCTGAACTTTGCGTATACGGTTGGGCGGATTATCAGGCGCTTCAACTGACTTCGCGAGGCACTCCCGGGAGCAGTTTCGCCCCCAGGTCGCCCTTCATTTAGAGGGCTTTTCCGCCGAATCCTGGCTCGATCGAGCCCGACCAAGCATGAACCAGAACCAGAAGTTTGCCCTCGGCGGCGGGGGCTACGTCCTCTACGCGCCGGACTTCCCTCGCTTCCAGACCTCGCCCGGGTTTTCGGACCCCGTGCATCTCTACAACACCGAGGTCTCGCCGATGTTCCACCTGTCGTTCCTCGACGCGGGTGTGCCACTGCACATGGTGTGCAAGGAACTGAAGTTCCGCAACGGCGCAGCGATCCTCACCTACACCGATGGCAAGACGCTCACCGCGACGGAGGAGCGATTCGTCACGACCGACGATCGGTGCGTGTCCAACGTCAAGATCGAAGTCGCCGGCAAGGAAGAGCGCGAGATCTCGATCGTGCTCTGGACGGTCACCGACGCGCAGGGCGAAGCCCCTTCGCTCGAAGGTGACAGCTTCCGCGTGCGGCGGAGTCTCGAGTCGCCGGACGGAACGGGGATCCCCGTCGAGATCATCTGGGGTAGCCCGAGTTCGAAAGGTGCGCGCTGCCTGCAGGCGTTCCACTGTGTCGGCGGTAGCGATCGCCCTGACTACGAAGAGACCCCTTGGTTCGACATGGGGCCGGAGTTCCCGACGCCGCGAGCGAAGCGACCGATGGTCAAGCCCAGTCCGATCGTCACCGACGCGCGCTGCTATCTCGGCTTGTTTCGCACTGCCAAGCTCAAGGGCGGCGCGAAGGTCGAGCACAGGTTCGAAGCCAACGTCGTGTTCAAGGGTGGTGGCATCAACTACCGCCCGCGGCGTCCCGACCCGAAGGATGAGAACAACTACCAGGCCTTGGTGAGCAAGACGCCGAAGTTCCAGTGCGAGTCCAAGGAGATCGAGCGCGTGGTCAATCATCGCTTCGCGATGTTGCACCTGCTGCGCATCCCGAACGGTGTCGGCAAGATGAGTTCGCCGGCGGTGTGTTCCGGTTCAGGTCGCATGCACCAGGTCACGGCCAACCACGCCCCCGCACTCGTGCGCGAAGCCCGTTGGCTCACCGACCCGTCGTATGCCCGCGGCCTTCTCAAGGTGTTCTTCGAGAACATCCGCCAGAGCGGCCTCGTCCCAGGATGGATCGGCTTGACGAAGCTGACCAACACGGACTTCTTCCACGCGGATTGGGGTGGTGCGTTCGAGGCTCTCGACGCGATGCATCCGGATCGGGCGACGAAGCGCGCCGTGTTGATGGGCATGCAGCGCTACATCCGCTGGTTGGCCAACAACCGTGACCCGGAAGGCAGCAGTCTGACCGACATTGTGAACCACTTCGAGGCTGGCCAGAGCTACTCGCGTCGATTCACGGTGATCCACGAGAAGTCTGACAATGCCGAAGAGCAACTCGAGGAGTTCCGGCTCAAAGGAGTGGACGTCAGCGTGTTCCGCTATCGAATGGTCCGGTTCCTGTTCAAGGTCGCGGATGAGATGCAGGAGAAGTCGATGGCCAACCGCTTCGCCGCGGAAGCCGAGGGCATCCAGGAGGTCATTCGCAAGCGGATGTGGGACGAAAATGCCGGCATCTTCATGGACATCGATCCGAAGACCCGTCGACGCACCGGCGTCAAGGCCGCGGTTGGGTTCTACCCGATGGCGACAGACATCCCGAAGCCGCAGCAAGCCGAGCGAATGCTCTCGACGCTCGCGGATCGCAGGGAATTCTGGACGAAGCATCCCGTGCCGACGATCGGGATGTCCGATCCGTATTACAACACGGACGCACACTGGAAGGGCACGCGCATCGAGAACCCGGCGAACGGTCGGACGTCGCTCGCAGTCAACTGCCAGATCATGGAGGCGCTCACCTATCGCTCCGAGCGCGGTGACAAGAAGGCTCGGCGCCTTCTCGGCGATCTGTTCCGACGCACCATCACGATGGTCTCCGGCGCGATCGAGAATACTGAGGTGGCCAGCAGCTTCGAGCACTACCACCCGGTAACCGGGCGCGCGGCGCGTTACCTCGGAACAGGCAATTTCCTCGGGGCCTCGTTGCTCGACAACATCTTCCGGCTCGCCGGTGGATTCGCCGTGCGCTTCAACGAGATCCAGATGGACCCGGTCATCGACGACATGCCGGACTTCAAGTTGCACGGTATCCCGATTGGCAACAAGCGGTTCAGCGTCGAGCGAAAAGGCAAGCGGGTCAAGATCCTTCCGGGATGATCGAACCGACGGGTGCGGTGGCGACGTTCTCCGACGTCGAGGCGGCGGCGGAACGCCTCGCCGGCCACGTCCACCGCACGCCGGTCATGACCTCGGCGACGCTCGATCGCGAGCTCGGCGCGTCGATCTTCTTCAAGTGTGAGAACCTGCAGAAGATCGGCGCCTTCAAGGCCCGAGGCGCTACGAATGCGGTCTTCTCGCTGAGCGATGAGGAGTGCGCGCGCGGCGTCATCACGCATTCGTCGGGCAACCACGGCGCCGCGGTTGCGTTCGCGGCGGCCAAGCGGAGTGCGCCGTGCACGGTCGTGATGCCGGAGCACGGTTCTGAGATCAAGGCGCGAGCCATCGAAGGCTACGGCGCGGAAATCCGTCGGTGTGCAGAAGGGCAGCGTCAGCCCGCTACGGACGAAATCATCGCCGCTACCGGCGCGACGTTCATTCACCCGTTCGAGGACCCGCGCGTGATCGCGGGTCAGGGCACGGCGGCATTGGAGTTGCTCGAAGACGTTTCCGCACTCGATGCCGTGATCACCCCGATCGGCGGCGGCGGTCTGCTCTCCGGCACGACGTTGACGGTCGCCGGACTTTGTCCGGACGCGAAGGTGTTCGGCGCGGAGCCGACTGCTGTCGACGACGCCTACCGATCACTGCGTGATGGCACGCGTCATCCGGGTGTGAAGAATCCGCAGACGATCTGCGACGGCTTGCTCACCGGGTTGGGCGAGAACACATTCGCGATCCTGCGCGCCAACGGAGTCGAAGTCGTATGCGTGGACGATTCAGAGGTGGTGGCCGCATGTCGATTCCATCTGGAACGAATGAAGCTGGTCGTTGAACCATCGGGCGCGACTTGCCTGGCCGCGTTGCGCAAGCTCGGTGATCGCATCCGCGGCCTGCGCATCGGCGCGATCATCACCGGTGGCAACACCGATCTCGCCTGGCTCACCTGAGACCCAGACGCTGAATCAGGTTCGGCGGTACCACTCCGAGTAGTCGACCTCGTACGGCGGGGGGGCGTCCTTCCGGTGGTCGCCTGCCCGGAGGTAGTGGTCGAACCAGCGCAGCGTTCGGAGAGCGTAATCGTACTGGTTCGTGTTCGTCCGGTTGCCGTGACCTTCACCGGGATACTGCACGTACCGAACCGGTGTCTTGGTCGCGAACTTGACAGCGCGGTAGAGCATGTGCGGTTGGCTTGGATGCACGCGCGGGTCGGCGGTACCGCCGAGCAAGAGCAGAGGCGTCCGGCAATCGGCTGCCCAGGTCAGCGGACTGCGGTCGCGCAGGTAGCCAGCCTGATTGTGGGCGTGCTTCTCCTGGTAGTGCACGTAGTAGAACTCCCAGGAGATGTCCGTTGTGTACCACTTCGTGCGAATGTCGACGAACGGCACGAAGCTGACCGCGGCGGCGAAGTGTTTCGTGCCCCGCGTTGCGGCCCAAGCCGAGGTGTAGCCGCCGTAGGATCCGCCACCGATTCCGACGCGCTTTGTGTCGATGAGTCCCTGCTTGTCGAAGTGCGCGATGGCGTCGAGATGGTCGGTGAATTCACCTCCCATCAAGTCGCCGTGGTCGTGCTTCGTGAACTCGACGCCGTAGCCCGTAGAAGATCGGTAGTTCGGATACCAGGCGAAGTAGCCACGGGCGCAGAGCATCTGACCCCATCGCCCGTAGCTCGTGTTCCATCCGTTGGTGAAGTGCGACTCTGGCCCGCCGTGGACGACGACCACCATCGGGTAGCGCTTACCTTTCTCGTAGCCGACGGGATACATCATCAGCCCCTCGATCTCGACGTCGTCGCGCGCTCGGAAACGCACGCTTTCCTGACGCCCTAGCTTCACTTCGGAAAGCCAGGGATTCGAATCGGTGTGGCGCGTCGCTTCACCGTCCTTCACCGCGAAGATCTCGTTCGGGTGACTGGCCGTGGAGGCGACGATCAAGGTCCGCCCTTCCTTGACGGACACTCTCCCGATCGCGCGCTCCCCGCCCACGACCTCGTTTGTCATCTCGGCGCTCTCCGGGTCGATGGATGCGACGAACGTCCGGATACCACGGCTGACCACCGCGCGGATCTTCGCAGGGGAATCCCAATGGATGTGGTGCACCATTCCGAGGAAGCCATTCGTGAGCGGCTTGGTCTTGCGCGTGGTGAAGTCCAGCAGATACAGCATGCCCGCGTGCGGGTCCCGCGGGTCTGCGGCGCTGACGTAGGCGAGCCTCTTCCCGTCGGGCGAGAATGCCATGTCGCCGAGCTTGCCCGGGTTGTCGATGATCTTCTCGAGTCGCCCGTCCACCGTCACCGTATGGATCCGCTTGAACATGTAGCTGTCGTCGACGAGATTTCGTGGTGCGACCGCGAGAGCCAGCCGCGAGTTGTCGTTCGCCCAGACGTAGTCGAAGATCGATGCGCCGCTCGTCAGGCGCCGGATACCACCAGTCTGGCTGTCCCAGAGGAACAGGCTGATGTGGCGAAAGTCTTCGTCATGGATCTTCTGTTTGAATCCGTGCTCCTCGCGCTTCGAACGCGCCGCTGACTTCGGGTCCAGTTGTGTGTAGGCGATGTAGCGGAAGTTCGGACTCCACTTGTACGACCGGACTCCATTCGGCGTCAGCGTGACGCGTCTGACCGCGCCGTTGACGAGGGACTTCGCGAGGACTTCGTTATGCGACGAGTCCTTCTGCTTGCCGACGTAGGTCACCTTGTCGCCCCACAACGCGTGACCACTTCCGGCTTGAAGCAGGAGCGTCTCCTTCTTGCCTACGAGATGGAACAGGAAGTGCCGCGAGCCGCCGATGCCGCGATCCGGGGTGCGCGGCATGATGCGGGTGAACAGGATCCCGTGCTTGCCGGCATCCAGGACCGTGGACACGGACCGCGTCTGCATGACCTGGATCGGCGTCAGCCCCTGAGCTTCTAGAGAACCGACGAGAACGAACGAGAGAAGGGCGAAGCCCCCGCGCATCGAAGTATCTGCCATGGGACGGCGCAGACTAGCCCTTGTCTTCCCGGATCGTGTTCCCGCAGGGCGCTATTTGTTCTGGGGCGTGGGAGTGTTCCCGATTTGGCGTTGGCGGAAGCACGTCGTGAGGTGGTCGTTGACCATTCCTACGCCCTGCATGAACGCGTAGCAGATCGTGCTTCCGACGAACTTGAACCCGCGCTTCTTCAGGTCCTTGCTCATCGCGTCGGACTCTGCCGTGTGTGCCGGCAGGTCCGCCATCTTCGCGACATTGTTCTTTCTCTGCCGCCCACCGATGAACTGCCAGATGTACTCGTCGAACGACCCGAATTCCGCCTGCACGTCGAGGAACAACTTCGCATTCCTCACCGTGCTCTCGACTTTCAGACGATTGCGGACGATGCCCGGATCCTCGAGGAGCTTCTCGATGCGCGGCTTTCGGATGCGCGCGACCCGCGCCGGATCGAAGTCGCAGAACACTTTTCGGTAGTGCTCCCGCTTGCGCAGGATCGTGATCCACGACAACCCGGCCTGCGCGCCCTCGAGGATGAGGAACTCGAACAGCGTCCGGTCATCGTGGACGGGGACGCCCCATTCTTCGTCGTGATAGGCGACGTACAGGGGGTCGTCACCACACCAGTCGCAGCGCTTCATGCGATCTCCTGCGGCGTCACTCGGCGCTGCCGACTAGCGCCTCGACTTCACCCCGGTCCTTCGGCATCGCCGCAGTCAGGACTTCGTAGCCGGTCTCGGTGCAGAGCACGTCGTCCTCGATCCGGATTCCGCCGAATCCCCGACCATCGTTCATCTGCAGATACTCTTCTGCTCGGTCCCAGTCGACCTGGTCCTTGAACTCGTCGCGAAGCTTCGGATCGCGCAGGATCGCGGGCACGAAGTAGATGCCGGGCTCGATCGTGAACGTCATCCCGACTTGGATATCCATGTCGAGGCGGAGGTAGCCGGTGCCGAACTGCGTGCTGCGCGTGCGACCGGCGGGGTACGAGATCGCGTCACCGAACGCTTCCATGTCGTGCACGTCGAGCCCGATCAGGTGCCCCACACCGTGGGGGAAGAACAGCGCGTGGGCGCCGCTCTCGACCAACGCGTCCGCGCTTCCGACGAGCAGGCCGATGTGCGCGAGCCCCTCCGCGATGACGCGGCTGGCGGTCATGTGGAGGTCACGGTAGCGGATACCGGGTTTCACGGCCTCGATCGCAGTGACCTCCGCGTTGAGAACGACGTCGTAGATCTGGGCCTGCTCTACCGAGAACTTCCCATTCGCCGGCCAGCTCCGCGTGACGTCCGAGCAAAAGCCGTTGCGAGCCTCTGCCCCGGCATCCAGGAGGACGATGTCGCCGTCCTGCAGCGTGTTGCCGTGGTGGTTGTTGTGCAGTACCTCGCCGCGCACGCTGAGGATGTTGTTGTAGGCCGGTACGCAATCGTGCCGCGCCAGGATCCCGGTGACGATTCCAGCGAGGCGTTGCTCGGTCACGCCGACCTTCGTGTGTGTCATGGCTGCGGTGTGAGCCTCGGTGGTGATGGCCGCCGTGCGCCGCATCGCGTCGATTTCTTCCGCGGTCTTCACGGCGCGAAGCTGGCCGATGTCCTGAATGAGCTGGGCATCCGCGACCTTGTCGCTGTCGAGGAACACGAGGGACTCTCTGGTCACCGTGTTTGCCAGCTTCGTCGCCTCGGGATCGACGACGGCGATGCTCCGAAGTGATCGCCCCGCGGCTCGCTTCTGCACACTGTCCACGACGTCTTCCACGGGCAGGACCGTATCGACCGCGTGGTGCGCAAGCATGTCCGCGAAGGACGGGACCGGGCCGTGCCACAGCGCGTCTTCCGGAGTCCGTGTCCTCAGGAACAGCGTGACCGTCTTGTCCGCCGGATCGAACAGCGCGGCGCTGCCTGGCTCCGGGTTGTCGAAGAAAAAGAGGAAGTTGCCGTCCGGCCGATAGGGCACGACGTTCGCGGGGTAATTCCGCGGCACCTCGCCGCCTGCGACGAGGAATACCGGTCCGCCGCCGCTCGCGGCGAGGCTGTCGAGGAACTGGGAGCGGCGGTGCTGGAAGTCGGAGGTGGTCAGCATGCCGGCAGGGTATCGTCGGGCGCGCGCGTGGAGAATCTGGCCGGGCTCACAATCCCGGGATCCTGCCCATTCGAGGATTCCGGAGTATTCGGCTGCCGCGGTGCGTCGATGGGCTACCTCTACGTCCAGTTCCCAAGCGAGAAGCTGCGCATGAGCCTCAGTCGAGTTCTGGTCTTTCTCCTCCTGATCGCCGCTGCCGTCACGGCGGTGGTCCTCCTCAACTCGGATCCAGATCCCGTCGATCCGGGCGAGAACTCCCGGAAAGAGGCCGCGAAGGCCGGTTCGGGCGGCGGAGATACGCAGAAGAGCAATGACGGCAAGGGGTCTGACAAGACCACTGGCGGTGAGAATCGGGAGATCGTGCGCGGAGAAGGCGGCAAGGTTGAGCCAAAGGGTGACGGGTTGATCGCGCTGAGTGGGCGGCTGCTCTTCGCCAATGGCAGCCCGGCCGAGGCCGACCTGAGCTTCGTGGAGAATCTGTTCGGCCCAGGAGCGATCGTGATGCCACGAGAACCGGGCTCGAAGTCGGAGCCAGCCAAGGTCGCGGCCCGCTCCGATGCCGAAGGGCGATTCTCGATGCGGGTGATGCCCCGCAAGGCCGGCACGCTGCAGATCGTGGGTGAAGATGTGGTCATCGCCGATGCGAACTTCGGCGTGGGGATGAGCGTCAAGGTCGGCGCCGAGGGCAAGGATCTGGGCGACATCACGGTCGCGCGAGCGGCGACGGTGGTCGGCCAGGTCGTCGCGGGCGGCAGAGGTGTCGAGGGTGTCGAGATCGCCTACGGGCGTAGCCCGGCGTCGGTGGTCGGCGGCCTCTTCACCACCAAGCGGACGAAGACCGACGCCGAGGGCCGGTTCACCATTCGCGGGCTCGTGCCCGGCAAGATTCGGATGGACACGCGGTCGCCGCAGTTCCTGCCCCTGCACCACGAGATCGAAGTCGCAGAAGGCCAGCGGATGACAGGCGTGTTGATGAAGCTGCGGCAGGGCGGCGTGATCACGGGCACGGTCGTCGACGACCTCGGCCAACCGGTCGATGGCGCGTTGGTGAGCGCGGCTCGATCCCGCAAGCTCGGCCCGGGCGTGGAGTTCAGCGGCTACTCCCGGGGTGAGTCGACGAAGACCGACAGCAGTGGACAGTTTCGGCTCGCGGGTCTCGCCGAGGCTTCGGTCGAGTTGCGAGCGAACAAGAAGGGATTCGTCTCGGCGAGAGAGCCAGCCGCGAAGGCCGGCCAATCCAATGTCGTGATGAAGCTCGATCGACTCGGCAACGTGTCAGGCGTCCTCGTCGACGAGAAGGGCAAGGGTATCGCCGGCAGCGATGTGTCGGTACTGGGCGCGCGGATGTCCGGCTTCGTGTTGTTTCGGAATCAGACCGACGCCGAGGGAAAGTTCGTCATCGAAGGAGTCGCGCCGGGAAGTGGCACCGTCGTCGCCAACGGGGGCGTACACCTCGAGGCGCGAGAGGATGTCGAAGTTCGACCCGGTGAGATGACGCAGGGCGTTCGCCTCACGGCCCGCCGGGGCTCGGCGCTGACGGTCACGGTCCTCGACGAGAAGGGCATGCCGGTCGTCGGTGCTGAGGTGACCGCGGCAACCCCAGGATCATCCGGTAGCATTGGCAACTGGAGGTCCGGGGGATCCAGACGGGTGGCCCGCTCCATTCGTCGTGAGCAGCGCAATGGACGCACCGTCACCGCGATCGATGGCGACAGCGAAGAACTCGGCTCCGCGAAGACGGATGAAAATGGCGTCGCCGTCCTGCGGGGATTGCCGGCAGGCGAGGCGAAGATCGTCGCGAGACACAAGGAACTCGCACTTGTCGAACCCGGCAAGACCGACATTCCCGATGGTGGCGAGGTGGCGTCGAAGCTCGCGATGCAACGCGGAGGCTTCGTAAAACTGAGCGTCGTGGATAGTCAGGGTCGCGCGTTGGGCGAGAAGTCGCTGAGCGTCATCGGTCCTCTGCTCGGTGGAGAGGACGAGCCTGCGCGCGCTCTCCACAAGGCTGGCGCGGAAGGTCGCGTGACGGTCGGTCCGCTCGCGACGGGTTCGTACAAGGCAGCGGTCGCCGCGGACATGGCCGTGCGCAGCATGGGTGGCGGCGTCAGCTTCTCCATGCCTGGTGAGTCGAATGACCTGAAGGACTCGATCATGCCATTCGTGGTCAAGGCGAGCGAGACGACGAAGGTCGAGCTCGTGATGCCGGTGCTGACGGTCGTCAAGGGCACGGTGCGCGATGCCGAGGGCCTGGTGGAAGCCGCGGAAGTTGACCTCGTCCCCGAGGGCGAGGCCCGCATCCCAATGCTCGGTCGTTACAGGACGCTCACCGACCGCTTGGGGGAGTTTGAACTCAAGGGCCTGGCGTCCGGGAAGTACACACTCCACTACAACCGCAAGGGCGCGGTCGTGCCGGCGGAGAAGGAAGTGATCCTCGTGAAGAACCAACCGGAGTTGAACGAGGACCTCACGCTTGCGGGGGCGGTTGTGAAGCTCCGATTGAAGGACGCGGCGGAGGGATTCGGCGTCGAGGAGGCGAAGGTTTCGCTGGCCAAGTACCGAGAGCCGCAGGCCGGCCAAGCCGCGCCCCGAACGCGGGGCATCATGATGATCGGGTTGTCCATGGATTCGGGGTCTGGAGGCGGGCCTTCGACGTTCCGGATGTCGAGCGGCAACGCCAACATCGAAACCGACGAGAATGGCCGCGCGGAGATCCCCGGCGTCCCACCGGGCAAATACACGTTGACGATTCAACATCCCGAGTACGCGAAGGTCACGAAGATCGTCGACGTGGTCGGCGATCAGGTGAAGGACGTGGGCGATATCGCGGCGACCGCCGGCTGCAAGGTGCGCGGCAAGATCCAGCATGAGGGCAAACCCGGCCCGCTGAACCTCGTGAACGTGGAGATCCGCAATGACTCGGGGTTCCGCGACGCCACGATGAGTCGGGATGGGACGTTCCGATTCACCGGGTTGAAGGCCGGCACCTACAAGGTGCGCGCGCAGGCGATCGGGGAAGAGGATTGGGGCCCGGTGAAGACCATCGAAGTGAACCCGGACCGTCCGGCGCGCGTGACGGTGGTCGTTCCGAAGTAGCGGAGCCGCGAGTTACTTCGCGACCGTGAACACCACGGCATTTGACAGATCGGTCGCCGCCGCCTGTGCGTAGGCGGTCATCCCCGCGGTGCCCGTCGGGAGCGGGAGACTGATGCCCCCGTAGCCCAACGCATCGAGTCGGACGCCCACCGTCGCCATCAACGTCGGCTCGAGCAGCAGAGGTCCGAGAAGACCGAGGTCGATCTGGAAAGACCCCAG
>PVBE012466029.1_pt1 | contig 13856 bp, 14 predicted proteins | sample 1631181 | NCBI WGS metagenome assembly PVBE01 (sample SAMN08397723, study PRJNA350692) | Marine metagenome, whole genome shotgun sequencing project. | isolation source: water | place: Pacific Ocean | collected 2012-04 | reverse complement strand
GCAAAGGGAAATGCGCTCACTAACCGATGAGACAGAATATTTGATCAGGTAGGATAACTCTTATGGCAGCCAGCATCCTAAATATGTTTAGGGTTGAAGATTTACGGAACAAAGTCCTTTTTACATTAGGGATGCTTGCGCTATACAGAGTTGGTTGTTTCATACCAGCTCCAGGCATTGATATTGATGCTATTCAGTTGCTAAAAGAAACCACTGATGAAAATGGTGGGGCATTGGCATTCCTTCGATTATTCTCCGGAGGAGCCTTAACTCAGTTCGCTATTTTCGCGCTTGGCATAATGCCATATATTACCGCTTCAATTATTATGCAGATTCTCGGTGTGGTCATTCCAAGAGTTGAACAATGGCAACAGATGGGTGCAGTTGGTCAGAGAAAAATCACGCAAGCAACGCGCTACTTAACCATAGGGATAGCGCTAATCCAATCAACTGCTTTCGCTTTCCTTTTCCACAATGGAGGTGGCGGGTTCGGTAGTGGTCCGAGCAGCGGAACTCAACTTGATCTCCTCCCCAACTTTACAGCACCACGCGTAGCACTAGTTGTTCTAACGCTAACAGCGGGAACAGCACTACTGATGTGGATGGGAGAGTTGATTAGTCAAAAGGGTATCGGAAACGGAATGTCTTTGATAATCTTCGCATCTGTCGTTTCGTCTCTACCCAATCAAGGTGTACTTGTTAAATCAGATGCTGGCATGGGCGGCCTGATAGGAGTAATCCTTCTCTTTTGTGCATTGCTCGTAGGAATAGTATTCGTTGAACAAGGACAACGAAGAATACCTGTGCAATTTGCTAAAAGGGTGGTGGGTAGGAAACAGTATGGTGGGCAAAGTACTTATATCCCTCTAAAAGTTAATCAGTCCGGTGTTATCCCGATTATTTTCGCAAGCTCAGTTTTGTATCTTCCACAGTTACTCGTTTCGGTACTCCCATCGGATAACGACCCTGCGAACAAAACGTGGGGAGAGTCAATACAGAGCTGGATTGATAGCAATCTTGTTGTAAGCGATAGCCCCTTTTACCTATTGTTCTTTGGCCTATTAATAGTAGGTTTCTCGTATTTCTATACTGCTATAACCTTTGACCCCGCTACGCAAGCTGACAATATTCGAAAACAGGGTGGCTTTATTCCTGGAATAAGACCGGGACCTCAAACAGAGCGGTATTTAAGCAAAATTTTGAATCGAATTACACTCGCTGGCGCTATTTTTATAGCCTTGGTTGCTCTAGCTCCAACCTTTATCCTTGCAAAAGTACTTGACCAAGGGAATGTCGGACAAGTGTCTTTTGCCGGTATCTCAATCTTGATCGCTGTTGGTGTCGCTTTGGAGACCATGAAACAAATTGACAGCCAATTGATGATGAGGAATTACGAAGGTTTCCTTAAATAAATTGAGAACTTGTTTATAGAAAGGCACGCATGACACTGGGTATGGTCATATTAGGAAGACAAGGTTCGGGAAAGGGAACTCAAGCTATCCGTATTGCTGAACAATTTGGAGTAATACATATTTCAACAGGGGACATGCTTCGAACCGCAGTAAAAGAAGGAACTGAATTAGGTTTACAAGCAAAAGATCTTATGGATGCCGGAGAACTGGTGTCGGACAGCATTATTAATGGAATAGTTCAGGAAAGGCTACAGAAAGAAGACGTTTCCCGTTCAGGCTTTCTTCTTGATGGATACCCCAGAACGGTTGGACAAGCAATTGAGCTGAGAAACCTTGCACACGATGATTTAAAATTAGCTATCAATCTGGAAGTTTCTATTAAGGAAGTAACAGAGCGCATGATTAGTCGTGGAAGAGCTGATGACACAGAAGAAGCCATAGCTAGAAGATTAGAACTTTATGAAGCTGAAACCGCCCCTCTTCTTGAATGGTTTACAGAAGCAGGAATTCTCTGCGTTGTCGATGGCCTTGGTTCAGAAACCGAAGTCTATGCTCGAATAGTTGAGGCTGTAGAAGACGCAAGATTATGACAATAAATATAACGATAATCAAAAGGATGATGGGTTGGGGTGTGCCTTTATTGCCGGTAGGATTTCCTCTTGGCTTAGCGCGCATTTATACGTACTAAGAGAACCCAAAAAAGCAGGAAAAGGAGATAGACACTGGCTAAATCAAAAGAAGACGCGATAGTGATGGAAGGAACGGTTGTTGAACCGCTACCAAACGCCATGTTTCGTGTTGAACTCGAGAATGGTCATAAAGTTCTCGCTCACATTTCAGGAAAAATGAGAATGCATTACATACGAATTCTCCCTGGAGACAAAGTTCAAGTTGAACTTACTCCATATGACCTTGAGCGAGGTCGAATAACCTATCGATACAAATAGTGTCAGTCTTTAGAAGGAAATAATGAAAGTACGAACAAGCGTTAAAAGAATGTGCGATAAGTGTCGTGTAATTCGTAGACATGGAGTTGTTCGCGTTATTTGTTCAAACCCTCGACACAAGCAGAGGCAAGGTTAGAAAATGGCACGTATTGCTGGAGTGGATATCCCACGAGAAAAAAGAGCAGTTATCTCTCTTACTTATATTTATGGGATAGGAGCAACTCTCGCTTCTCATGTTTGTGAAGCAACAGAGATCAATGAAGATACTCGTGTGATGAATCTCACCGATGAAGAAGTAGCAAAATTGCGAAGCTATATTGAAGGTGAATTGCGTGTAGAAGGTGACCTAAGAAGAGAAGTAGCTCAAGATATAAAAAGAAAAATGGAAATAGGCTGCTATCAAGGCATTCGCCATCGCAAAGGCCTCCCAGTTCGAGGGCAGAGAACGCACACTAACGCCCGCACCAGAAAAGGCCCGAAAAAAACAATCGCAGGTAAGAAGAAGGTTCTTAAATAATTATGGCAACTCAAAACACGGGTGCGCGACGAACTAAAAAACGTGAACGCAAAAATATCGTTCATGGCGTAGCTCATATTAAAAGCTCTTTTAACAATACGATTGTCTCAATCAGTGACCAACAAGGCAACGTATTAGCTTGGGCATCTGCAGGGAATGTTGGTTTTAAAGGATCTCGAAAAAGCACTCCGTTTGCTGCTCAACTTGCAGCTGAAGAGTGTGCTCGAAAAGCAATGGAACATGGAATCCGAAAAGTGGATGTTCAAGTAAAGGGACCTGGATCAGGCCGAGAAACGGCTATACGGTCCCTCCAAACAGCAGGAATTGAAGTAACTGGGATAAAGGATGTAACACCCATTCCTCATAATGGTTGCACAGTAATAAAGCGTCGGAGAGTCTGACATGTCACGTTATACAGGACCGAAAGCACGAGTATCTCGAAGGTTAGGGACAAATATCTGGGGCACTAAAGGCGAAACTGATGCACTTGAGAAGAGACCATATCCGCCAGGTGAACACGGAAGAACTCGCCGAAGAGGGAACTCTTCAGAGTATTTGATTCAATTGCAAGAAAAACAAAAGGCCCGATTCTCCTACGGCTTAACAGAGCGTCAATTTAGAAACATATTTAAAGAAGCGAGTAGACGTGATGGAGTTACTGGCGACAATATGCTCCGATACCTTGAACTTCGACTTGACAATTTTGTCTACAGAGCTGGATGGGCTTCATCACGTCCCCAAGCAAGGCAGTTCGTAAATCATGGTCATGTATCCGTTAATGGCCAACGAGTAAATATCCCTAGTTATCGTTTAAGAAAAGGTGATGAAGTTACCCTTAGAGATAAAGCGAAAGGGATGATTGTCATCCAGTGGAACAGTGAAGTTTTAGATCGAGAGTCCCCAGCATGGATAGATATAACCAGTGACGGATTTGGAGCAAAAGTTAGAGAACTTCCAATACGTGAACAAATTGATATTCCGATTCGAGAACAGCTCATAGTTGAGCTCTATAGCAAGTAATTAATCAACCAAAATTCCTATGAGGTAAAAAATATGCTTTTGATACAAAGACCAGAAATCAAGGCCCATGACGAAGAGTCAGGGAACAAGCAGAGATTCTCAATCTCACCACTTGAACCCGGGTTTGGACACACATTAGGCAACTCACTACGCCGAACTCTTCTTTCTTCAATTCCTGGGGCGGCAATTACTCATGTGTTGTTTGATGAAGCAATACATGAATTTGATGTGATTGAAGGAGTTATTGAAGATGTTCCAGATTTACTCCTTAATATTAAAGATGTAGTAGTGAGTTCTGAGAGCGAAGAACCCGTTGTGCTTAGATTAGAAGCAAACGGCAATGGAGAAGTTTCAGCGGGCCAATTCAGCCCTAATGCTGATGTAGAAATTCATAATCCTGATTTAGTTTTGGCCACCCTCAGTGGATCAGGGCAATTAGGTATGGATGTTACGATTCAACGAGGTCGAGGCTATATTTCTGCCGAAGGAAACAAGGAAGCTAATACAGCTACTACTCAGATAGCTGTTGATTCGATCTTCTCACCAGTCCGGAGAGTGACGTTTTCTGTAGAACCAACACGGGTTGAACAATCAAATGATTTTGATTCCTTGGTTATTGAAATTGAAACAGACGGATCAATGACTCCTGGAGATGCCTTCGCTTCAGCAGGAGGAACCCTAGGAAATTTAGTTCAGCTAGTTGCGGAGTGGAGCGAAGAACCTCAGGGACTTGAATTAACTGAAGTTGTAACTGGGACAGCTGGATCTCCTGATTTAGAACTCAGCATAGAGCATCTAGAACTTTCCGAAAGACCAAATAACTGTCTAAAACGTGCGCAAATAAACACTATTGGAGAGTTGCTCACAAAATCGGAAGCAGACCTTTTAGCAATTACTAACTTTGGTCAGAAATCCCTTGATGAGATAATTGATGTATTAGATGAGCGCGGGTTCCAACTCGCACTGAGAGACTAGGAACAGCATGCCAGGAAGACCAAAGAAAGGGCGGCGCTTTGGCGGTAGTTCAGCACATCAGAAAGCAATAATGGGAAATTTAGTTGCTTCTCTTATAGCTGCGGAAGCAATTGTGACGACTGAAGCAAAAGCTAAAGCTATGCGCCCAGTTGCCGAAAAAATTATTACAAAAGCAAAAAAAGGTGGATTACATAACCATCGCCAAATTCTCGCATTTCTTCGAGACCAAGAAATCGCCGACAAATTGATGGAAGATGTAGGGCCACGCTACGCTAACCGACCAGGTGGTTATACAAGAATTCTTAAAGTTGGTCCGCGTTATGGTGATAATGCTCCTATGGCAAGAATAGAACTAGTCTGAGGCAGAGAATCTAGCCCTAAACAGTTTTCAATAAAGTGGGTTCTAATGGTTTCAATACCTCCAGAAGGCATGAACCGGTATAAAGCTTGTATTACTTATGACGGAACTGACTTTCATGGCTTCGCTCCAAACCCAGGGGTAGTAACTGTAGGAGGCCTTATCCGAACCGCCTTAGAAAAAGTGCTTAGGGTGGAAACAAAGATTACGTGTGCAGGGCGCACAGACGCAGGTGTCCATGCAAAAGGGCAAATTATTTCCTTTGATGCCGAACCGATGGATCTAAACCAACTTGAAAAATCATTAAACCAACTATGTGCACCCCATGTATGTATCTATTCTTTGGAAGAAACAGTTCCAAGTTTTGACGCAAGGTTCTCTGCAAAGAGCAGGACTTACCGGTATCAGATTCTAAACCAAAATTATCTAGACCCTTTTTTGGAAAGATTTGTCTGGCATGTCCGTAATAGATTGGACGTTAATTCAATGCAGGAGGCAAGCTCTCTATTGATAGGGGAACATGATTTCAGTTCCTTCTGTAGGAAAAGGATAGTGAAAATTGGTAGCGAAAAAATTGAAGCTTCGTTGGTTCGAGAAGTTCAATCATTAGAAATACTTCAAACCGAGGAAAATATTATTGAAATTTGGGCAACTGCTACATCGTTCTGCCATCAAATGGTTCGTTCAATAACAGGGACCCTAGTTGATGTTGGGCTTGGAAAAATTGAAATAAATGAAATCGTAACAATCCTTGCAGAAAAAGACCGGAATGCAGCAGGGAGAGTCGCACCACCGCAAGGCTTAACTCTTATGGAAGTTGGTTATTAATAGAATTAAAATCTATGATCACTCCACATTTTGGTTGTTTAGGAGATTCTTTCACCGTATCGTGGATAGTTGCCTAAGCCAGATATCATGAGCTTAGGAATACTGAAACGAACGATATTTGTGGCTACATATACTCCAAAAAAATCAGAAATAGAACGCTCTTGGCATCTTGTAGATGCAGAAGGTTTAATACTAGGTCGTATGGCTACAGAAGTCGCTCAAATTTTACGTGGCAAACATAAACCAACATATGCACCTCATATTGATACTGGAGATCATGTGATTGTCATTAACGCCGACAAGATAATTCTTACTAGTGATAAAGCCGAAAAGAAAATGGTATATCGGCATACCGGTTTCCCTGGAGGAATCAGGTCAGAATCTTACGCAACATTACTATCAAAAAAACCAGCTGAAATAGTTCGGCAATCAATACGGGGGATGTTGCCAAAAAATCGTCTTGGAAGACAGCAATTATCAAAGCTCCAAGTTTATGCTGGTCCATCTCACCCACATGAAGCTCAAAAACCAATTCCGCTAGAGATTAAACATGCTCAAGCGAGAGAAGCTTAAGGAAGTTATGTCAAATCCTCTTGTTCAAACAACTGGTCGCCGTAAGAGAGCGATTGCTCGAGTACGAGTACGAGCAGGCACTGGGACTGTGACTGTGAATGGAAGAACAATAGAAGATTTCTTCCCTTCCGATACCCATAGGATGATTATTACTGAACCTTTGAGAATTACTAGTACCGAATCTGCATACGATATTGACGCAACCATTGGGGGTGGCGGCTCAACGGGTCAAGCTGGAGCTCTAAGGCTTGGAATAGCCCGGGCCTTAGTAGATCTTGATGGTGACCACCGTGAATCATTGAAAAAAGCCGGGTTCCTAACCAGAGATTCACGAAAGAAGGAATCAAAGAAATACGGACTCAAGAAAGCCCGAAAAGCCCCACAATTCTCAAAACGCTAACTTATTAGGATTTCAACCTATTATTTAAAACTGAGTGAATAAGTTGCTTTTGTTTGAATTAACAACAATCTTCTAGATGGGATATGAAGCCTATGGGATTGAAATTTGGAACTGATGGTGTTCGGGGGTTGGCGTTAGATGAGCTGGAACCAGAGTGGGTAGCGAAGTTAGGATCAGCGACTGCTCAAGTTACTGGGATAAAAACCTTCGCTATAGGAATAGATGGAAGAGAAACCGGTCTGATATTTGCGCAAGCATTAGCGAGTGGTTTCGGAGAAGTAGGGTCCTCATACGAATATATGGGAGTAGCACCGACGCCTGCGATTGCACATATTTCAGCGACCAGTAAATTCGGCGGAGCAGTAATTTCTGCTTCACATAATCAGGCAGAATATAACGGGATAAAATTCTTTCTTCCAGGTGGAAAGAAATTATCAGATCAGCAACAATCGCAAATTGAGTCAACACTCCAAGAAGAATGCTCTACTCCGAAATTTATCAAGGAAGTATTGCCATCATCTTTGCGGGATGACCTTCTGGAATCATGGTTAACTTCATTAAGGAATAGCATTCTTAGCCCAAACTTTGATGACTTACTTATTGTTGTTGATTCAGCAAACGGTGCTGCGAGTGCGTTCGCCTCACAGCTATTTAAAAAGCTGGGTGCTAACGTCATTTCAATTCATGATAAGCCAAATGGTAAAAATATAAACTTAAAATCTGGGTCAACAAATATGGACGAGCTTGTTAGAACCGTCAAAGACACAAGAGCTGACTTGGGAATAGCTTTTGATGGCGACGCAGATAGAGCTTTAGCTGTTGATGGAGATGGAGAAATAATTGACGGTGATCACCTAACAGCAATTTTTGCTAATGATATGAATGATCGCGGTGTTTTGCGTGATGAAACAACAGTTGTGTCTGTAATGACGAATTTAGGTTTCCATCTTGCTATGAAAGAACAAAAAATAAACACGCACATAACACCTGTAGGTGACCGGCATATTCTTCAAGCTCTTCAAAAAAATAATTGGTCATTAGGAGGCGAACAATCTGGCCACATTATTTTTCCTGATATAGCGACAACGGGAGATGGGATTCTTACAGCTCTGCAACTTCTAGATGTTCTTAAGAGGTCAGGTAGAACTTGTAAAGAACTTTCTCAATCCTCCATGCAGAAATCTCCGCAATCTTTGAGAGCAGTTACATTACCAATGATCGGAACTGAAATTGTTTCTGAAATGGAACCCTTTATTGATGAAATTGAAAGGTCGTTAGGAGATACAGGACGTGTACTAGTGCGTATATCAGGTACAGAGCCAATTTTGAGAATAATGGTTGAAGCCCCTATGCAAAAACAAGTAGATGCTTATGCTCAGCAATTAGTGGAAATTGCTGAAAAAATTCTCTCTACCGGTAAGTAAAAAATATTGAGAGGCGCCCTGTAGTGATAAGAGCGAGATCAATCTCTACAATAGATATATGTGTGGGATTATTGCTATAACAAGAAAAAAATCAATACGAATAACCCCTGTAAGGGAATCTCTTGAACAACTTGCTGGTCTAGATCAGTTAATCTCCCCTCAAACTCTTGCAGACATTGGACCGTTAATAGAAAAATTTACAATTCTGAAAGAAGAGCTCTCAGGAGTAGCAGGAATAAAATGTCTCCTTAGAGACATGTCGTTTGGCGATTATCTTAAACAAATATGCGCAAGCTTAGAAACAGAACTTCAACAATTCGAGTTGGCAATTATTTCAGAAAAATTCGGTAGTGGTGCGTTAGAGGAAATTAATAAGGCACTAATTGAATTAAAAGACCTTCTTTGGCATATAAGTCAAGATCGTGTGGGTGTTGCTTTAGCTATTGAAGAACTCTTCGGAAGTTATTCTGACGAGAGTTCTATTGAATTATTCGTGTCAATTCAAGAAGTGCTTACTGGAATTGACCGACTGGAAGTTCGAGGAAGAGATTCAGCAGGGTTACATTTAATGATTCAAAATCATGGACTTGATCTCAGCGACCCTGTAATTCAGTCAGCTATTGCACTTAGATCGCAGGATACAAATTATGGGTCTGGTGCAATAAGAGAGTTTGGAGAAACCTTAAGTTTCGTTTACAAGGTTGCATCTGAAATCGGAGAATTGGGTGACAATTCTCAAGCCTTACGAGAATTAATATCAACTGATGATCTTCTCCATGCTGCTCTTCGAACAGAATCAGCTACTGGGATAGTGATAGGGCACTCCCGGTGGGCCAGTGTCGGAATTATTTCAGAACCAAATGCTCACCCTTTGAATTCGGAAGTACTTAATCAAGATCAAGCCCCTTACGTAGTCGCTGTCGCCAATGGAGACGTAGACAATTTTGCTGATCTAAAAAAGTCGGAGAATTTGCAAATCCCTAGATTGATTACATCTGACTCTAAAGTCATACCTGCAATCATGTCGAAAGAGCTTTCAGACCTCGGGGAAAATCGGGAAAATATTAATGAAGCTTTTAGAGAGACAGTTAATGCTCTTAATGGGTCGGTAGCTATCGTTGCAAACAGCGCAATAGCGCCCGATAAATTGTCGCTCGCACTTCGTGGAAGTGGGCAGGGTTTATATATTGGACTCGCAGAAGATGCGTTTATTGTCGCGAGCGAACCTTATGGATTAGTCGAGACCACGAACAAATATCTACGAATGAATGGTGAATCAATTAATAACCGAAAAGAACTTGTAAGTGGTCCAGGCGAAATTCTGACCTTGTCATTAGAAAAAGCTGGAACCCTCGAAGGGATAAAGCGTATTGCCTATGACGGGACTCCATTGCCTATAGAAGACGCAGAAGTGGAAACAACTGACATAACAACACGAGACATTGATAGGAGAAATTTTTCTCATTTCCTTCTAAAGGAAATCTTTGAAGCGCCTGAATCTTTTGAGAAGACTTTACGAGGGAAGTTAATTGAAAATGAAAATGGTTTAGAAGTTCTTCTTTCAGAAGAGGAACTTCCTAACTCGTTAGTAAAGAAACTGGGTAGATCTAAGATTAGGAAAATTTATGTGATCGGACAAGGAACGGCTGCTGTTGCTGGGCAAGCATTGTCTAGATACTTAAACGAAGAAACAATAATACCAACTGAAGATTTACCGGCAACAGAGCTTTCTGGGTTCCGCCTTAAAACTGATATGTCAGATGTTCTGGTTATCGCAATAAGCCAATCAGGAACCACGACAGATACTAATAGAACTGTGGATCTAGCTCGAACCCGAGGAGCTTCAGTAGTTTCCATTGTTAATAGGCGTAATTCTGACCTCGCACAGAAATCAGAGGGTGTCATTTACACGTCTGATGGTAGGGATATTGAAATGAGTGTCGCATCAACAAAGGCCTTTTATTCTCAGGTAGCTGCAGGTTTTCTTTTAGGAATTGTGATTTCGGATGCTGTGAATGGTGGCAGTAAAGATCCATCACAAATACAGAATAGAAACAATTTACTCATTGCTCTCAAAGAACTCCCATCAAAAATGAAAGAAGTCCTGCTGGAGCAATCAAATATTCGTGAAGTGGCATCAGAATTAGCTCCATCACGACGGCATTGGGCAATAGTAGGGAATGGCTCCAATATCATTGCCGCAAGGGAAGTTAGAATTAAGCTCTCTGAGCTTTGCTACAAATCAATAGCAGCTGACTACACGGAAGATAAAAAACATATCGATTTGTCATCAGAACCGATGATACTAATCTGCGCAACTGGACTTCACGATTCAACAGAAGCTGATGTTGCTAAAGAAGTAGCGATTTATAAAGCGCACAAAGGTGCTCCAATAGTAATTAGTGACAACGTAGGCGCGTACCCATCAGCTCATCGGGTGATATCGGTTCCTCACACAGACCATAAATTAGCTTTTGTCTTATCAGCTATGGCTGGGCACCTATTTGGCTATGAAGCTGCTCTTTCAATAAATGCTTTAGCGAATCCATTCCGTGAAACGCGTTCCTCTATCGAAAAACAACTTTCTTTCAATCCGCGAATTTCTGCACAGGAATTGCTTGATACGCTAAAGCCAAAACTAGAAGAAGTTTCAAAAAGATTTTTTGATGGTCTTCGGACAGGGGAATACAATGGGAGCTTGGAAGCGAGTACTGCCACTCGGATTGCTACTCTTTACAGATACGCTCTTGGCAATATCCCCTTAGATTCTTACCAAATTGATTCAGGAAAAGTGGGAACTCCGGCAACGATTCTAGAAGATCTTAATGCTGCACTAACAATAGGTATTGAAGAGTTAATCAGGCCGATTGATGCTATAAAACATCAAGCGAAAACTGTTACCGTTGGGATTTCACGTTCAGATGAAGAACTCATACAGCTTAACTTAGTAGCAGAAGTTATTGGGTCAGGAATGCCAAGAGACCGAATTAGCTATCGGAACCTTCGAAACCTTGCTGCTTTAGACGTAGCGGTTGAAACTACTCTCGGGTTCATTCGTTATGCAATTGAGGGAAACCCTGAGAAAGGAAACGCTCAATTGCATGTCATAGATAAAGGAGGGATCGCGAGAGATTTAACATCGCGGACCCAACGGGATCCAAAACTAAGAGGAAGTAAACACCTCGTTGCCATGCAACAAGATGTGATGATCACTAAAGGGAGACATGATGGAAGAATCATCATTCTGGTTCCTGAAGTTAAAGACAAGCAATCGGTAGGTCTAACTTTGATGCATATCCAGCTTCGTGCTCACCTCTCAGAACAGGCAGCACGCCATGTCCTACAAGGGTATCAGGGCAGGTACACGCAAATTTTTGACTACGTTACTGAAACAGAACCAACATTCCGATCAGATCTTCTTGCCTCCATACCAGTCGAGGATTTGTTGATAATGCCTGTAGAGGAACTAGCGGAACTATGGAGAACCTAGATGCAAAGAAACCTTTATAGCCCAGTTGTATTTCTTTAAGGGGTGGTTAGATGATTCCGATTGTGACACCCAAAGAAATGAACCAAATTGACCAATTAGCCCCTGAGCCGATTGATGAATTGATTCAACGTGCCGGAATTGCAACCGCTTGGAGAGCTAGACAGATAATGAAGGGGACCTATGGCAAACGGGTCGTTGTTCTCATCGGTAAAGGAAATAATGGTGCCGATGGACGGGTTGCTTCAGACCATTTAAAAAGATGGGGAGTGAAAATCCAAATTTTTACTACGGACCAGAGTATCTCCGGTATTCCTCCATGTGATCTGGTCATAGATGCCGCATATGGCACTGGGTTGAAAAGAGATTATGTGGCTCCCTCGATTTCTTACCCAGTCTTGGCAGTTGATATTCCGAGTGGGATTTGTGGATTGACCGGAGAAGCTCTAGGTGAACCTATAAAAGCGGATGAAACAATTACATTCCAAGCTATGAAACCTGGGCATTTGTTGCCTCCAGGGTCAAGTCATTGTGGCGTTATCAAAATTGCTGATCTTGGGCTTGATGTGACACAAACTCAAACACATGTTGTTGAGGAATCAGATATAAAATCTTGGCTTCCGAAAAAGAGAACTGATCAACATAAATGGGCAGCTGCGTGTTGGGTTGTAGGCGGTTCATCTGGAATGAACGGTGCTCCGTTTTTGGCATCGCAGGCTGCGCAAAGGTCAGGTTCTGGTTATGTCAGAATGAGTGTCCCAGGAGAAATAACTGAAACTTTTTCGGAAGTAGTTGGTTTCCCTATCGCCCCAAACCAAGTGGGAACAAGAAATTACTATGAGCGAGTTATCGCGATTCAAGTCAATGATTTTAGGTCCAGGTCTTGGTAGATCAAACTCAACGATTAAGTCATTGAGGAAAGTTATTCCATCTATAAACTCTCCGTTAGTGCTTGATGGAGATTCCCTTTTCGCAATTGGAAAAAATTTTTCTGTAGATGATGATAACGAAACAACAGTAATACTAACTCCTCATGATCAAGAGTTTGAGTACGTCACAGGGCGTCGGCCTAGCAAAAATAGGATAAAAGATGTTCGAGAGGCTGCCCAACGGATGAATGTCGTAATGCTTCTAAAAGGGCCTGTCACAATAATTGGAAACCCTGATGGGCGATGCTTTCTCGTTACAGCAGGAGATGAAAGGCTTGCGACCGCTGGAACCGGAGATGTATTAAGCGGGATTATTGGAGGAATGTTGGCACAAGGAGTAGCACCATTAGAAGCTGCTACTATTGGGGCTTGGGTGCATGGGCAAGCAAGTAAAAGGTGTTCAAAATTCGGGATGGTTGCATCGGACCTTCTTAAGCCTATATCGGAGGTGTTGGATGAGACCTACATGGGCTGACGTAGATTTAGCTGTCATCAAAAGGAATATTAGTGAGTTGAAGAAACTAGTTTCACCAGCTCTTTTTTGTGCGGTGGTGAAAGCTGATGCCTATGGGCATGGCGCTATACCTGTTGCTAGGGCAGCAGTTGATGCGGGCGCTAACTGGTTGGCTGTAGCTTTGGTAGAAGAAGGAAAGGAATTACGTGAAGCAGGCATAGAAATCCCCATACTCGTTCTATCTGAACCTCGACCATCAGAAATGTTAGAAGTCGTAGATTGTGGACTAGTGCCGACAGTTTATAGCGGTGCAGGTATCGCTGCTGCCTCTGCTGCCGCCTCTGCTAGTAATACGGTAATGGATGTCCATCTGAAAGTAGATACAGGGATGAGACGAGTGGGTGTAGAGCCTTCTTTTGCGGTTACCTTGGCCCAGTCAATCAAAGAACGACCATCATTATCTCTTGAAGGGATGTGGACGCATTGCGCCGTTGCTGATGAGCCAGACAACCCTTTTTCTAAACTTCAGCTT
>PVBE012578916.1_pt1 | contig 13857 bp, 11 predicted proteins | sample 1631181 | NCBI WGS metagenome assembly PVBE01 (sample SAMN08397723, study PRJNA350692) | Marine metagenome, whole genome shotgun sequencing project. | isolation source: water | place: Pacific Ocean | collected 2012-04 | reverse complement strand
TTTTTCTTTCTGGGTGGTCATCGAGGTTTCACTCAGCGCTGGGCTGGGGATAAGAGTGTGAGGTCCTTTAAGACGTCTGTCTCACGCAATCCAGGGACTTCGTTGCAACCAAGGCCTCCGATGTCGATCCTTCTTGGGCTGTGCTGCTTGAGCTCTCCATACGCGACCTCGCGCTCTTCGAAGACGCCACGTTCTCCTTTGGGGAGGGCTTGAACTGCATCACCGGCGAGACCGGCGCTGGAAAGAGCCTCTTCATCGGCGCTTTGAAGCTGCTCCTCGGAGAGCGCTCGAAGGGCAAGCTCGTCCGGGAAGGGGCGAGCGAGGCGCGCGTCGAGGGGCTCTTTCAGTTCTCGGCAGGTGACGTCCCGAGGAGGCTTCGAGACCTCCTCGCTGAGCACACGCCCGAGGTCCTCGAGGAGCTCTCAGCTGAGGATGGCTTGGAGCTGGTCTTGGTGCGCAGGCTGCGCACCGACGGCAAGACTCAAGGGAAGCTGAACGGACAGGTGGTGACGCAGCGGCTCTTGCGGCAGCTCTCCGGCGCCCTCGTGGAGGTCCACGGCCAGCACGAGGGACAGTCTCTCTTCGAGGCGCGTGAACAGGTCGCCTTGCTCGACGCCTACGGCGGACACGAGGAGCTCGTCGAGACGTATCGCGAGCTGAGGGCGAAGTGGTCAGACATCGTCGAAGCGCTCGTGTCCTTCGAAGAGGGCGCGCGCAACCGGACCGATCGCTTCGACCTCGTGCGCTTCCAATCGGGCGAGCTGGAGGAGGCCGGGCTCTCTGTAGAGGAGGGTCGGCAGCTCAGCGAAGAGCGCGAGCGCCTGCGCCACGCGGAGGAGCTCCTGCGCGAGGTGGGCGGCGCGCTTGAGGGGCTGGACGGTGAGGGCGGCTCAGCCATCGCTCGCGTCCAGACCGCGATCTCAGCGCTCGAGCGTTGGGAGGTGAGGATCGCTGACCTCGCTGAGCCCGCGGAGGCCTTGCGTGAGGCCTCCCTGCATCTCTCTGAGGCTTCAGAGTCTTTGGCGCGCTTCGTGGGTGGGGTCGAGGTCTCTCCCGGGCGCCTAGAAGAGGTCGAGGGGAGGCTCGCTGGCTTCGAGCGCCTCGCGAAGAAGCACGGCACGGACCTCGGCGGCCTGATCGCGCTGCAGGCGCGGCTCAGAGAAGAGCTCGCAGAGCTCGAGGGGGGCGCTGGGAGCGCAGAGGAGCTCGAAGCAGAGCAGAGAGCAGCAGAGGCGCGGCTCGAAGAGGCGGCGTCGGCGCTCACGAAGAGGCGGCGAGGGCTCAGGAAGAAGCTCAAAGAGGCGGTCGAGGCCTCGCTCGGTGACCTCGGCTTAGAGCGCGCAGAGTTCGGAGTCTCAGTGGAAGAGAAGGAGCGGTCGGCCGCTGACTCGCCCAACGCAGACCCGAAGAGCGCGCGTCGTTTTGGCCTGGACGGGACTGACGAGGTCGCTTTCCAGCTAGCTGCGAACCCGGGGGAGGGCCTGAGCCCCCTGGCCCAGGTCGCGTCTGGGGGTGAGGCAGCCCGGATCCTCCTCGCGTTGCGCGGAGCCCTCGCTGCCAAGCAGACCATCCCGACCCTCGTCTTTGATGAGATCGACTCCGGCGTCGGTGGTCGGCTCGCGCCACGCGTAGGCGCCCACTTGAGGGCATTGGGAGAGCACCACCAGATCCTGTGCGTCACCCACTTGCCCGCTGTGGCCGCTGCGGCGCATCGCCACCTCAGGGTGGAGAAGCGCACGGATGAGGGCAGGACCAGGACCTGGGTTCAGGAGCTGGCGCTAGACGCTCGGGTCTCAGAGGTCGCCGACATGATCAGCGGCGGCGCTGACGCGGACACAGCTCAGGCAGAGGCCAGAAGACTCCTGGTGGAAGCCGGAGAATGAGCCTAGAGAGGGCGATCCTCACAGGATCCTGACCTCATTCAGCGCGCTGAGCCCGTGAGCCCGTAGACTCTCCCGGTCATGAGCAGTGCTGACACCGAGCGAGCGACCATCGAGGAGCCCCTGCAGCTGGAGAGGATCTTCATGGAGAAGATCTGGGGAGGACGTGTGCTCGAAGAGGTGCCGGGGATCGAGATCGAAGCTGAAGGCCCGATCGGTGAGACCTGGGAGCTCGTTGACCGAGAGGAGCACGTGTCAGTCATCCGTGGTGGCGGCTTCGATGGGCGCTCGCTGCGGGGGCTGATGATGTCTGCTGCGGACGCGATCCTGGGAGTGACCTCACCGACAGAGAGCGGGCACTTCCCGGTCATGATCAAGTACCTCTGCGCGACAAAGCCGCTCTCCGTGCAGGTGCACCCCGATGACAAGGCCGCTCAAAGTCTCGGCGTTGGTGAAGAGGGGAAGCACGAGTGCTGGTACATCCTCGCGGCGGAGCCAGAGAGCTTCGTCTACCTCGGTTTGAAAGAGGGCGTCGAGGCGTCAGAGTTCGTCGAGGCCTCAGGCACGAGCGCTGTCGTCGACCTCCTACAACATTGGGAGGTGAGGGCCGGAGACTTCATCGATGTCCCCGCTGGCACGCTCCACTCGATCGGTGAGGGCATCACCCTCGTCGAGGTGCAGAACAACGCAGACGTCACCTTCCGGCTTTACGATTGGGACCGCGCCGGGCTCAGCGGAGCGCCGCGCGACCTGCACGCTGAACAAGCGCTCGTCTCGGTCGATTGGGAGGCGAGACCTGAGGGACCGAAGCAGCCCACGCTTGAGAGCTGCGGCGGCGCGAACCACCGCGCGCTCCTGACAGAGGCTGAGCACTTCGCCGTGACCTTGTACGAGCTCGCGAGCTTCGAAGACTTCGAGGCCTGCGACCGGGCAGCGGCTTACGTCTTGATCGAAGGCAGAGCGCGCATCGCGATCGGAGAAGAGCGCTGGTCGATGGAGAGCGGGGACACCTGGTTGATCCCAGCGTCGGTCGGCGCGCACCGGGTGATGCCTGAGGGCGAGCGGGCTAGGGTCTTACGAGTAGAGACGAGGGGGTAGTGAGTGAATCCTGAGAAGAAGAAGCGCTCTGCGAAGCAGAAGCGTGAGCAGCTCAAGCGCGCAGAAGACGGCGCCCGCGCGCACAGCGCGAGGATCGCGCGCGGTCGAGGCAAGAAGAAGACTACGGCGCGCAAGAAGTCCCAGGCTGGGAGCGGGCAGCCCGCCGCGCTCAAGCTGCGTGACGATGGGAAGGTCCGCCTAAACAAATATCTCGCAGACCACGGGATCGCCTCACGGCGCAAGTGTGATGAGCTCATCACCAGCGGGATGGTGCTCGTGGACGGTGAGCCCGTCGTCACGCTCGGCACTCGCATCGACCCGACGACCCAGACAGTCGAAGCGAGCGGGACAGTGCTCGTCCCCGAGTCCGTCCTCGAGAAGCGCTACTACCTCTTGAACAAGCCTAGGGGCGTCGTGTGCACGAACGAGTCACGAGAGCGCAAGCAGCGCGCCGTGGACCTCGTCAACGACAAGGCGAAGGGCCGCATCTACACGGTCGGGAGGCTGGACGAGGAGAGCGAAGGGCTGATCCTCCTCACGAATGACGGAGACTTCGCGCACCGCGTGATGCACCCCTCGTTCGGCATCGAGAAGAGCTACCGCGTGAAGCTGCGCGGGCAGCTCGAGGGAGAGGCGCTCGCGCGCGTGCGCGAGGGTGTGCAGCTCGCAGAGGGGAAGACAGGCGGGGCCCGCGTCACCGTGCGCAAGCGCGGCCGTGACTACACGCACGTCGTGGTCACCCTGCATGAGGGCATGAACCGCGAGATCCGACGAGTCTTCGCCAAGGTCGGCTATAAGGTCGTGAGCCTCGAGCGCTCGCGGATCGGCAACCTAACGGGACGCGGCCTGCGCTCAGGTTGGTGGCGAAGGTTGAAGCCGGTTGAGGTCAAAGACTTGTTGGCTGGCGCCCCTGCCCCTGAGGGTAAGGAGCGGAGTCAACGCAGCAGGCGCGGGAAGACCCAAGGAAAGATGAAGGGTGGAAGGACTCGCGTCACAGCGAGTCGCCGAGGCGCCGCGCGCCCCTCGGGGGGCTATGGCACTAAGAACGCTGCCCCGAAGAAGAGAAAGAGGCAATGACCGCGCGGGCAGAGAAGAAGAGCAAGACGAAGCCCATCAAAGCAGGCGCGGTCATCCACGAGCACCGCTTGAGGAATGGTCTGCAGGTCCTCATCGCGGAGCGGCATGACGACCCGGTGGTCGCCTCGATGGTCTTTTACGGCGTCGGTTCGCGCGATGAGGCTGAGGCTGAAGCTGGAGTCTCCCACTTTCTTGAGCACATGATGTTCAAGGGGAGCGCGCGCTTTGGGAAAGGCGAGGTCGACCGCATCACGACGATCCTCGGCGGCAGCAACAACGCATTCACGACCCCTGACCACACCGCCTATTGGTTCGAGCTCGCGTCCGATCGGTGGGAGATCGCCCTCGACATCGAGGCGGACCGGATGAAGGGGCTCACCATCGACAAGCGAGAGTTCGAGTCTGAGAAGAAGGTCGTCCTCGAGGAGCTCTCGATGGGGTGCGACGATCCTTGGCGACGGCTCACCCAGGCGGTGAGTGAGTCCTTGTTCAAGCGACACTCCTACCGGCGACCGGTGATCGGCTACGAGGACGTCTTGCAGGGGATGAGCGTCGACGCCATGCGTGGCTATTACGAGCGCCACTACCACCCGGGGAACGCGGTCCTCGTGATCTGTGGAGACGTCAACCCAAAGAGCGCGCTCAAGGCTGCGAGGGAGCGCTTCGGTTCGATCCCGGCTGGTCCCAAGCCTGGCTCGAGCGAGCTCGCCCCTATCGCGGAGCCCGCAGGCGAGCAGCGCGTCACGACGCACTGGGACGACTCGAGCCGCAGGCTGGTGATGGTCTGGCCCACGGCCTTGGTCGGCTCTGACGAAGACTACGCCCTCGACGTGGTGACGACGATCCTGACCCACGGACGCCTCTCTCGTCTCCAGGCGCGGCTCGTTCATGACCAAAAGCTCGCCGTGAGCGTGTCAGCGGCGAACGACACCCGCGTGGACTCCGGCGTCTTCTGGCTCTACGCAGAGTGCGCGGACGGCGTGGAACCCCGCACCCTCGAGCGAGCGATCGATGATGAGCTCGTGCGCTTGGCCACAGAGCGCCTGCCTCAGAGCGAGCTCCGGCGGGCGAAGCGAATCCTCGAGGCGTCCGATGCCCACGAGTCCGAGACCGTGAGCGACATCGCCGAGGAGCTCGGAGAGTTCGCGGTCGACGCGCACTGGCGCCTCGCTGTCGAAGGGGTCGAGCGCAACGAGGCCGTCACAGCCGTCGCCGTGAAAGAGGTGACCTCGCGATACCTCGTCCCGTCTCGCCGCGTGATCGGCTGGTCTCTGCCTGTGGGGGAGCGCGCATGACGACCCAAGAGCTCCGCCCTAGCGCCGGCGTCCGCCTCTCGGTCCCCGTAGAGCGTTACGAGCTGAAGTGTGGGGCCGCGCTCCTCGTCTCTCCGAGGCCTGGCGCGCCAGTGACAGCGCTCGAGCTCCACCTGAAGGGTGGTCCCTCGCTGGACCCAGAGAGGAAGGAGGGCACCGCCTATCTGACCAGCGCGCTCCTCTCTCAAGGCACAGAGAACTGGTCGGAGGAAGAGCTCGCAGCTCAGCTCGAGCCCATGGGGGCACAGATCATCGGCTCTGCCTCAGGCTTGGCAGCCCGCGTCGAGGGGAAGGAGTGGAAGTCTCTCGCGGCGATCCTCTCAGAGATGATCTTGAGGCCCACGTTCCCCGCAGACCGGGTGAAGCTCCAGAAGCAGCGCCTGCAGCACCGCCTGCTCATCGAGCGAGAGAACCCCCAAGCCCAAGCGCGCCTAGGGTTCCGTCGTCTGATCTACGGAGATCATTGGATGGGTCGCGCCGCCTATGGCTCGCTTGAGAGCGTCACGAACATCAACTCAAGGACCCTCCGGGCGCATCACAAGCGGGCTTGGGTCAGCAACCGCGCGACCATCGCTGTCTGTGGAGACGTCGAGGGCCCCGCGGTGAAGCGCCTCTTCGATCGGCTGCTCAAAGGTTGGGAGCCCGGGAAGCTCCTCAAGCCGCGAAAGCCGAAGTTCCCAAAGCGCGGAGTGCGCGTCGCCTTGCACCAGGCTCGGCGGCGGCAGGCCCACCTCTTCTTGGGTCACTTGGGCGTCCGCTGCGCCGACCCGGACTACCCCGCGCTCGTCGTCCTCGATCACGTCCTCGGGATGGGGCCGGGCTTCACGAACAGGATCGCGCGTCGCCTGCGCGACGAGCTGGGCCTCGCCTACACGGTCCACGCGAGCATCTCCTCTTCGGCTGGCATCAGCCCTGGCATGTTCACGGCATACATCGGGACCAGCCCGGAGAACGTGGGCACGGCCATCGCAGGCTTCCTCAGTGAGATGAGGAGGATTCAGGATGAGCCCGTCACCGCGGCGGAGCTCGACCTCGTGAAGGGATACCTGATCGGCTCTTTTCCCATGGGCTATGAGCGCGCCGCGCGCCGCGCCTCCTACCTCATCGCCTCTCGCATCCACGGCTTTCCAGATGACTATCTCGAGACTCTGCCGCAGGCCTTCGATGAGGTCACGCCCGAGGACATCCAGCGGGTCGCGAAGAGGCATCTCCATCCCGGCGCGTGCTGCCTCTCCGCCTCTGGGCCGGTCAAGAAGTCGGTCCTCAAGGCGGCGCTAAAGAGCTGACTCGGAGAGTCGAGAGCAGCAAAGGTGAGGTCTATGAGGCCTTCGACGTTTATGCTTTGGACCCGCGTAGAATCCACGGTTTCCTGCATCTCATGACCTCTCACCTCTCTCGCTTCTCGGCCCATCTCGGGCTCTCTCTAGGCATTCTTCTCAGCGGCTGCTCAGGCGAGTCCGAGCAGGTGACCCCTGACGAGACAGGATCGGGCTCACCGGTTGACCTGCCGCAGGAGATCGAGATCGCGAAACCGACCGAGCATGTCGAGCACATGGAGACGGTCGAAGACCTCACTGAGGAGGTCGCAGACTGGCTCTTGGACTACTCGGACAAGCTGCGACGACGCGACTTTGTCGCGGCAGGGGAGTGGCTTCGGGATGACTTCGCAGGAGACTCGCTCGGCGGCCTAGAGGTCGGGGAGCAGACAATGCTCGAGCTCGACGCTGTCCGCGGTGACTTTGACGTCTCAGCGCCCGAGGTCGTCGGGCGTGAAGGCTTCCTCGATGGCATCGAGGAGCGCATCGGCCCTTGGGCGAGCGTGGAGTCCGTGATCTGGAAGACCAAGGGCGCAGAGTTCCAGAGCGGGCGCGATCGGTGGGGGAAGATCAAGGTATGGATGCGACACATCGGGACGCGCGCTGACGGTGGGCGAGTGTCTCTCACCGGATGGGCCTATCTCCGCGTCCGAAAGGAGCGCGCTCAGTGGGGGATCGACCGCTTTGAGTTGACCTCCCTCCGGAGTGATCACCGAGTCGGTCCGGTCTTCACAAACGTCGCGACCTCCACAGGCGTCGCGCACCAAGGCCTCCGCTTCGGTCAGCCGGGGAATCAGAGCTATGCGTGGAACGGTTCGGCTTCAGCCGACGTCGACGGTGACGGCCTCTGGGACGTCTTTCATCCGAGCGACGGTCGCAACTTCCTCTACATGGCGACAGGGGCAGGGACCTTTGAAGAGGAGGCGGAGTCGCGCGGGCTAATCGGGCCTGATATGGGCACGGGGGCGGTCTTCTTTGATTTCGACAACGACGGTGACCAGGACCTCTTCGTCGCCCATGAGGGTTGGACCGGGGCGGACGGGAGCGCCATGGGGGAGACAGCGAAGCTCTACCTGAACGACGGCTCCGGTGCCTTCGAGATGGTCACGGATGACATCGGCCTGGACGTGTCGCTCGTCGGATACTCCGCGACGGCCTTCGACTATGACATGGACGGTTGGCTGGACGTCTTCGTCTGTGGCTACGGACGCGTAGAGGACGAGCACAACAACTCGTGGATCGAGGCGACGAACGGGAAGCCGAACGGGCTCTTCAGGAACATCAAGGGAGAGCGCTTCGAGGATGTCGCGCTCGAGGCGGGCGTGCGAGGGACCTCCTGGTCTTACGCCTCCGCAGCAGCGGACTATGACCTCGACGGCGACCTCGACCTCTACGTCGCGAACGACTACGGCTTGAACCGTTTTTATCGCAACGAGGGCGACGGCAGCTTCAAGGACGTCGCGGAGGAGCTGGGCCTCTTGGACCGCGGGAACGGGATGGGCGTCTCCTTTGGGGACCTAAACAATGACGGCTTGTTGGACGTCTATGTGGCGAACATGTCCTCTACCGCCGGCAACAGGATCCTCGACCGCCTCAAGGATGACGTAGACGAAGAGGTCTACGAGATGCTGAAGAAGACAGCGGCTGGCAACACGATCTTCTTGCGGAGCGGCGACGGCTTCGAGGCCCTCCCGTCTGAGGCGGGGGGCGTCAACGCGAGCTGGGCTTGGTCGCCGATGCTTTGTGACTTCGACTTGGACGGGCGCACGGACATCTTCGTCACCAATGGTTTCGTGACGGGGGACCTCGCGCACGACACATGAAGCACCCTCTGGCGCCACGTGGTGGCGTCTACTGCTAAGTGTGAATCGAGCGGTGTGTTCGAAGAGCAAGAGGTCGGGAGCGACGCTTACGTCTCACGACACATGCGTCAGATCACGGAAGGGGGCAGGAGCTTCAGCGGGAATGAGCGCGACAAGCTCTTCCTGAATCGGGGCGACGGCACCTTCGCTGACTGCTCGGATCTCTCAGGCAGTGATGACCCGAACGACGGGCGCGGAGTGATCGCGGCTGACTTTGATGATGACGGTGACGTCGACATGTTCATTCACCACACCCAGCGCGAGCGCCACACCCTGCAGCGCAATGAGTTGGGTGAGGGCGACGGCTTCCTCAAGGTGCGCCTGCGCGCGACCACGGCTCAGTACGAGGCCATCGGCGCGATCGTGACCGTGCACGGACCGCACGGGCCTGTGGCGAACGTCATGAGCCGCGGTGCGGGCTTCGTCTCCTGCCAGGCGCCGGAGCTAGTGTTCGGTCTCGGAGACGCCGATGATGCGCGGGTCGAGGTGCGCTGGGTCGGCGGCGCGAAGGAAGACTTCGGCGTCGTCCCCGCGGGCAGCCGCGTGCTCTTGGTGGAAGGCAGCGGAGCGCCTGAGGCCTTCGAAGCTCGGCCGCGCCCGCTCCCCGACCCGTTCCCCTTGGGCTTGAACATCGAGATGGAGGAGGACATCGGCGACCTCTTGATGAAGGACGACAATGGGGAGATCGAGGCGGTAAGCGTCGGCGCTCTCGCCGGTGACGGCGAGCTCTGGATCAACTTCTGGGCGAGCTACTGCGCGCCCTGCGTCGCGGAGCTGCCGCTCCTCGACGAGATCGACGGGACGAAGGGCCGCCGCGTCCTCCTGGTGAGCGCGGACGCGCCCGGCGACATGGAGCGAGCCCAGGCGATCGCCGCTGAGCGCGCACCGAGCCTCAAGCGCTACTTCATCGCGACCGATTGTGAAGAGACCGAGAATGCCAAGATGCTCTCCGCGCTCGTAGACCTAGAGCGCCTGCCTATCCCGACCACCCTGGTCTTCGATTCTGATGGTGAGCTCACTCGCGTAATCCGCGGACCGGTCGAAGAGGAGTGATCCCAGCGCTTGAGGCGCTAGCATTCTGGGTATGAGATCCACTCAAGCAGCAGACGCACGCGCCGTAGCGCTGTTTGCAGGGATCCTCTTTGGCGGCGCTTGCTCTGAGCCTGCCGCAGAGCGACCCAATGTGATCCTCATCAGCCTGGACACTTTGCGGGCGGACAGGCTCTCTTGCTACGGGCACGATCGCGAGACCTCCCCTCGCCTCGACGCCTTCGCCAGCGAGGGGGTCTTGTGCGAGGAGGCAGTCTCGACGAGCTCTTGGACGCTGCCCTCCCACTGGTCGATGCTCACGGGGCTTCCGGTGAGCGTGCACGGCGTGTGCGATGAGCAGCTCTGGAACAGGCGGCCAGAGGAGGGCGAGCTCGAGCTGCCTGCACGCGGGCGCTTCCTGGGTGAGCACCTCAAGGAGGTCGGCTACGACACCGCTGGCTTCTACAGCTGGATCTACCTCGAGGAGAAGTTCGGTCTAGGGCCCGGCTTCGACACTTACGAGCGACACGGGCTCTTCGGCTGGGACCACCCGACGATCAAGCCGCGCGCGGACGCCGCGCGCGAGCTCGAAGACCGCGCGGAGCAGGAGGCCGTCGGCCGCGCGCTACAGGCTGAGCACCCGGAGCTCTTCGACATCGGCAGGCCCACGGCGCCCGAGGTCGTGGACCGGAGCCTCGAGTGGCTGCGCGCCGAGGTGGCAGAAGATGACGGGCGGCCGCTCTTCCTCTTCATGCACCTCTTCGACGTCCACGACCCGTACACACCGCCCGCGCCTTACGACGGGCTCTTCGACCCGAACTACGAGGGCCCGATCGATGGGCGGGAGATCACCGGAGAGAAGTCCCTCGTGCACAAGGACATGTCCGAGCGTGATCTTGAGCATCTCCTCGCGCTGTATGACGGCGGGATCTCGTGGATCGACTCTGAGGTGGGGCGCGTCCTCGACGCGCTCGATGAGCTGGGGCTTGCTGAGGACACGCTCGTCATCATCACCTCAGACCACGGCGAGGAGTTCTTCGAGCACGAGCGCAAGACGCACCGCAAGCAGCTCTACCGTGAGTCCGTTCACGTCCCGCTGCTCATGCGCTGGCCGGGACGCTTGCCGGAGGGTGTGCGGATCTCGGGGCCTACCGGGATCATCGACGTGGCGCCGACGGTCTTGAGCGCCGCTGGGCTCTCTGCGCCCCCGGCCTCACCCGGTGTCGACCTCGCCCACCTCGCCCGAGAGGGTGGTGACAGCGGGGGGACCTACGTGACGGAGCTCCTGCTCTTCGAAGCGGGCCCTGTGCCGACGCGTCGGGTGGGTCTCCACACGCCGGATTGGCACTACCTCTTCCGTGGGCACCAGGCGGGAGAGCCTTGGTCGGTAGAGGCCTTTGACCTTGGCGTGGACCCACGACAAAGGGGGGCGTCGTCGCTGCTCGAGCCGGGCTCAGCAGAGCATCAGGCAGCCCTCTCTCTTCTTGACGAGCTCCGGGGAGAGTATTCGGAGCGGCGGGCACTCGCGCGGCCTCGCAGCGAGGCCGTGGAGGCGTTAGACGCATCCGACAGAGCGCAGCTCGACGCCCTGGGATACACGGGCGGTGACGCGGCGCTCTCGGGGACCGATGCCGGGCGCCTGTGCATAGACGGTTGCGTCTGGCCGGGTGGCTGAAGACCGCCCGGAGGCTAAGATGGTCTCCATGAAGACAACCCTCCTCGCGCTCTGCCTCACCCTCTCTGCCTGCGGCTCCATCGGGGTTCAAGAGGCCGCTCCGCCTGCGCTCGCGGCAGACGCCACCGCCCTCGAGGTCTTTGAGGGCTGGCGCTCCTACGCGGCGGACACGGACCGACGAGTCTTCGTCCACCTCGGCGCGCCCTGGTGAGGATGGTGCGGAGTGCTCGAGGAGTTCCTCGAGCGACCTGAGATCGCCACGCGACTCGCGAAGGACTATGTCGTCGTCAAGATCGACACGGACGAGATGGAGGGCGGCGAGGAGGTCGCCAGCGCGCTCCGTGACGGCAAGAGCGGCGGGATCCCTTGGTTCATCTACCTCGAGGCTGAAGACGCCGGGTTGAAGACGAACGACGCGAGCGCGCTCGTGCGGAATGACGCCACGGTGCTCGCGACAGCGGACGCCGCTGATGGGAACGTCGGATGCCCGATGACCCCATCCGAGCGCGCGCACTTCATCGGGACCATCCGTGACACGAGCCGAGAGATGACCGACGCAGACATCGAGTTCATCTCGGACGCGCTCTATGAGTACGCGAAGGAGACGATCGGGGATCGCGCCGACGCCTAGTGGCAGCCCTCGCTCCGGTCTTCGTCTATTCTGACCGCTACACCTTCGTTCTCCCGCCTGGCTACGAGAACATCCACCTCTTCGACGGCGCGAAGTTTCAGCGCGCCATCGCAGCGCTGGCTGATCGCGGCGTCTCCCTCGAGGGGAGGGTCATCGATCCTGTTGAGGTGACTCGCGAGGAGCTGGAGCTCGTCCATGAGCCCGCCTACCTCGACTCCCTGGTCGAGCCTCGAGTCATAGCAGACATCCTGGAGGTCGACGCGCTGGCGCAGGTCCCCATCGAGATGCTCGACGAGCTCGCGCTCACGCCGATGCGTTTAGCGGCGGGTGGCACCATCCAGGCTGTGCGGGCAGCCTTCGAGGCTGGCGTGGCAGTGAACCTCTCAGGCGGCTACCACCACGCGAAGCGCGCGAAGGGAGAGGGCTTCTGCGTCTACTCCGACATCGCAGTCGCGATCGAGATCGCGCGCCAAGAGCGATCATTGGAGCGCGTCATGGTCGTGGACTTGGACGTTCACCAGGGGAACGGCGTCGAGTCGATCTACCGAGCGGACGGCGGGGTGGAGGTCTTCGACATGTACAACTTTCAGATCTATCCGACCGGTGATCAGGAGGCGCGCGGGGGGATCCGGTGGGACCACCCGCTCCCTGGCGGGACCGAGGGGCCGGAGTATGTGGAGCGATTGAGGGAACATCTCCCCGCTGCGCTCGATGAGTTCGAGCCACAGCTCGTCTTCTATAACGCGGGGACAGACGTCTTCGCAGGAGATCCGCTGGGCGAGCTGGAGGTCGACGAGGCGCACGTCTTGGAGCGTGACCGCCTGGTGATCCAGTCGGCGGTGGACCGTGGGGTCCCCGTCGCCATGGCCCCGAGCGGCGGCTACACCGACGACAGCCATCGCCTCCTCGCCAACGCCTTGGAGTTCGTCGCAGGTCTCAGCGAGTGAAACGAGAGAGGCCCGCCCGGCTGGTGCCGAGCGGGCCTGTTTCATCCGACGAGGAGGTGGGTCGCCTTAGTGCATGTGGCCGGCGCCTGCGGGCTCCGGGTCCTTCTCAGGCATGTCGGAGACGAGAGCGTCGGTGGTGAGCAGGAGGCTCGCCACGGAGGCCGCGTTCTCGAGGGCTGTGCGGACGACCTTGGTCGGGTCGATCACGCCAGCAGCGACGAGGTCCTCATAGGTGTCGGTGGCTGCGTTGTAGCCGTAGGTGCCGCCCTCTGTGCGGACCGTCTGGACGATAACGGAGCCGTCTTGGCCAGCGTTGGCCGCGATCTGACGGATGGGCGCCTCGATCGCGCGACGCACGATCATGGAGCCGACCTTATCGTCACCAGTGAGGTCGAGGCCCTCGATGGCGCTGATGCAGGAGAGCAGGGCCACGCCGCCGCCGGGGACGATGCCCTCTTCGACGGCCGCGCGGGTCGCGTGGAGGGCGTCCTCGACGCGGGCCTTCTTCTCCTTCATCTCCGTCTCGGTAGCCGCGCCTACGTTGATCACCGCCACGCCGCCGGCAAGCTTGGCCAACCGCTCCTGCAGCTTCTCCCCGTCGTAGTCCGATGTGGTCTCGTCGATCTGACGGCGGATCTGACCGACGCGGCCCTGGATGTCTGACGGCTTGCCAGCGCCCTCGATAATGGTGGTGTTGTCCTTGTCGAGGACGAGGCGCTTGGCCTTGCCCAGGTCGTCCAGCGTCGCCCCCTCAAGATTGAGGCCCGCTTCCTCGGCCAGCACGCGCCCGCCGGTCAGAATAGCCAGATCTTCCAGCATCTCTTTGCGGCGATCGCCGAATCCGGGAGCTTTGATCGCAGCCACGGAGAGGGTGCCGCGAAGCTTGTTGACCACCAAAGTGGCCAGAGCCTCGCCTTCGACGTCCTCGGCGATGATCATCAGCGGCCGCGACGACTGCACCACCTTCTCCAGCACCGGCAGCAAGGCCTGCAGATTGCTCAGCTTGGCCTCGTGCAGCAGGATGTAGGG
>PVBE011018798.1_pt1 | contig 13858 bp, 11 predicted proteins | sample 1631181 | NCBI WGS metagenome assembly PVBE01 (sample SAMN08397723, study PRJNA350692) | Marine metagenome, whole genome shotgun sequencing project. | isolation source: water | place: Pacific Ocean | collected 2012-04 | reverse complement strand
GAGGTGCTGCTCGGATCGGAGTAAGCATACGGCCCATAGATAGGGAAGCCGTCGAAGGCATAACCGATGATCGGCGAGTGCTCGGTCGGGTTGTCACCGAGCTGATTCAAGAGGCAGTACGGGATCATGTGGTGGTGGTACATCCCCGTCATCTGCGGGTGCCCTTCACATCCATCGAAGCTGATCGCCTCTGCGATGATCGCGTTTTGATTCCAGACCCCTTGGTTGTTGTAGCTGTGGGCATCGAGCGCGTTGAAGAAGGGCACGCCGTTTGTGAGCACACCGATGGGTCCGAGCGGCGTTGAGACATGGTTCCCCGTGGCTGCCTGGGGCTGTCGCGGGATCTTGAACACGTGGTCCTGGTCCTGCGCAGTGTTCGGGTTAGCGTTCCACGGTCCGATGTTGTAGCTCGGGATCCCCGTGGAGACGACGTAGGCGTCTGACGCGTCGTAGTGGACCTCTTGCACGTTGGCAGGGACGTTGCCGTACCCCGTCTGGCCATCACAGTTGAACATCCACGACGTGATGACGGGCTCGGAGGAGACCCCGAGGAAGAGGAACGAGAACACGGCAAAGATACGGGTCATTAGAGGACTCCAGATAGGCTCAGAACGGCTACGGACTACCAGCAGGTTAGCACTGAAGGCGGAAGTTGGGCCTGACCAGAGGCTCCAAACAGGCAGGAACCCCTGCACCTGCGTTCAGGTTTTGCATGACCCCTCAAAAAAAACAACCTCGCATCCCCACTCCGAGTTAACGAGCGCCAGGCGCCCGCAGCTCCTCACCAGGCCGTGGGCTGCTCAGCGCCTCTAAGAAGGCGACCAAGGCAGAGACCTCGCCGTCATCTAGGTGGACCGGGACGAGGATCTCCTCAGCGTCTGCGTGACGCTTCGCGGGCGCGTCAGCGAGCTCAGAGTAATGCCTGACGACCTCTTCTAAGTTCGCATAGACCCCGCGGTGCGTGAACGGTGCCGTCCGCGCCGCGTTACGCAGACCTGGAGTCTTGAACTCCCCCTTCGTGTGCGGGCTGCGCAGCAAGAACTCGAGGTGCCCGCGCGCGCTCCCGCTCACGCTAGGCGCCTCCCCCGACAACAGCGCCGGCGCGTCGCTGAAGTCCCCGTCACTGTTCAAGGGGTCCTCTAACACGGCACCGATGCCGTCCCAGCGGCCCATCTCACGCACCTCCTCTCCACTCTCGTTCACCCCGTAGGGCAGGCGGACATCATGGAACTCAAGGTCCGTAAAGAGCGGCCCATGATGACAGAGGTGACAGCGCGCATCCCCAAAGAAGAGCTCCATCCCTTTGAGCTCCTCCTCACCAAAGGCTGCGAGATCTTCCGCTGCACCGTGTCTCAAACCCCTGATGTAACGGTCAAAGGCGGTCTCCGAGGTGACCATCTGACGCTGAAATGCAGCGACCGATTTCGCGAGGTTGACGATCACGCGTGTCGCCTCGACCTTTGACTGCGCGCTCATCCCAAGCCATGCGGAATGCATCGGGTCACTCGAACCTTCATCTACCGGCCGAGCCGAGCTCGGCCACCCGCTCACGTCAGGCAGGGCGCCAAAGAGCTCCTCATATCTCGCGCTGAGTTCAGAGTCATCTAGGAGGAGACGCACGAAGGAGACCCTGTCTCCCCCCATCTCGTCTGGATGCTCCCAGGGCTGCACCGCCTGAGCCCAGAGCGTGTCTGCGCGGCCATCCCAAAAGAACCAGCGGTTGTAAGCCACGTTCCAGAGGCTCGGGGTGTGGACCCCAAAGGAGGCGATCCCTGTCGCTGTCACCGCACCGTCTCCCCAGTCGAGGTCTGGGTCATGACAACTCGCACAAGAGATCTCTCCGTTCGAAGAAAAGCGCGCGTCATAAAAGAGCGAGCGCCCCAAGGCTGCGGCGCGAGGGTCCTCCGCGTAGGCGTTGGTGGGGTCAGCGGGGGGCGGAGGCAGAGGGGACGCGCGCAATGCGCCCACGAGCACCTCTTGAGGGAGCGCTTCACGCGCCAGCGCAGCTCGCTCTGCGTCCCTCCCGCAGCCCGCGAAGAGCAACGCCAGCGCCAAGCTGGCACACCTCATAAGTTGACCTCAAAGGAGACCTGGTCGTCCTCCACGATGAGGAAGTCATCCTCGGTGCGCGTCTCGATGACCTTGACCCTGAGCTCCCACTCGCCAGGCATGTGAAAGAGCATCCCGCGAACGCGATAATGACCATCCCCCAGGTCGTCGACCTGTGATCGTCGAAGCATCCCGTGCCCGTGGCCCGGCATCCACCCCTCAACGAGCAAGGTCCTCCCCGACAAGGGCTGCGTCGGATCCTGGCCAGAGCGCAAGATGATGCCGAGCTCGAAAGGCTCGTTCAGAGGGATGACGCCCCCATCGACCTCCATCTCCACCGCGAAGACGCCTCGCGCGGAGACCCCGCCGAAGCGGACGAGCTCTTGAGGCTCTCCAGCCCCAGCCGAGCAGCCCGTCAAGGCCGCAGCTGATGACCCCAAGGCGAGGAGCCCTAGGAGCAAGGCGGCGGTGTTTCCATGGCGCTTATTCATCGTCAGAAGAGAAGTGTACAACCCTCGAGGTCTTCGCTCGCTTCGCGAATTCTGCGCCTTAGGATGCCTCTGTGCGGATCCTCTACCTCGTCGGTGACTCTCGCTCGGGCTCCACCCTGCTCCAGCACCTGCTCTCTCTCCAACCTGGAGTGCACGCGCTAGGTGAGCTGCGGCGACTCGGCGCATTGTCTCGTGCAAACCAGCCTTGCGCCTGTGGTGCCCCCCTCGGTGAGTGCGAGTTCTGGTGCGGGGTGTGCGGTGAGACGCCAGCGGAGCAACGCACCACAGAGAATGTCCCGTCGGGCCTCGCTTGGCGCCTCAGCATGCTCCGCGAGGCGACCGCGATCCGCGGCGGCCTCGTCCCAGCAGGCGCGCTCTTCAGGAGACGCAGCCACGCCGCGGCCAAGGAGTGCTTCCGACTCTACGAGGCGGTCGCGAGAGAGACCGGCGCGAGCCTCCTCATCGACAACTCGAAAGAGCCCGATCACTTCCTGCACATGCGCGCGTCCTACCCCGACCTCGTTGAGCCGGTCTTCCTGCATCGTGACGGGCGCGGGATCACATGGTCCAAGATGCGCCGCACAGGCGTGAGCGCCGGGGCTGCCATCGACGGCTACATCTGGATGCAGCGGCTGATCGAGACCGCCCGACGCGCCATAGGTCTGAACAAGGCGACGGAGATGAAGTACGAGGAGCTCTGCGAGGACCCTGAGGGCGGGCTCGCGCGCCTCCTCAGCCCCTACGACATCCCAGTGGAGACGGTCGACCTCGGCGAGCTTTCTGACGTGCGCCACGACATCGGCGGGAGCCCGACCTTCAAAGGCGCGGAGAGGAGAGAGGTCAAGCTCGATGAGCGCTGGCGCGAGGACCTCCCACAAGACGCCCTGGAGGAGTTCCAGCGCCGCGCGAGCCGACTGAACCACTTCCGCGGCTACACCGACTGACCACGAACCTGTGCAGACAAGGAGCTAGAGACCATGGGAAGACTAGATGGACGCGTCGCCCTCGTCTGTGGGGCGAGCATGGGGATCGGCGCCGCGATCGCGAAGCGCTTCAAGGAGGAGGGCGCCCTCGTTCACGGGCTCGCGCGCTCCCGCGAGCGGCTCGAGGGCATGGGGTACGACGGCGTCCTCGTGCAAGACCTCGACGACCTCGACGGGCTCTCTCAGCTAGACCTCCCTCCTGCGACGATCCTCATCAACAACACAGGCGGCCCACCCCACGGCTCCATCCTTGAGGTGGAGCCCTACGAGTTCGGCAAGGCCTTCCGTCGACACGTCATGGCGAGCCACCTCCTCTTGCGCGCGCTCCTTGGGAACATGACCGAGGCTGGGTACGGCCGCGTCATCAACATCATCTCCACCTCCGTCCGCGAGCCCATCGCGGGCCTCGGCGTGAGCAACACCACCCGGGGCGCGATGGCCTCTTGGTCGAAGTCCGTCTCCAAGGAGCTCCCTCCAAAGATAACGATCAACAACATCCTCCCCGGCTACACGGACACAGAGCGCCTGACCGAGCTGAAGAACGCGAAGGCTGCGGCCAGCGGCACCCCAGCTGACGAGATCCAAGCTTCTTGGCTGGAGGCCATCCCAGCGCGCCGCCTCGCGGACCCCGTTGAGATGGCTTCGACGGCCGCCTTCCTCGCGAGCGACGAGGGCGCCTACATCTCCGGCCAGTCGCTCGCCGTCGACGGCGGCCGCATGGCGTCCATTTGATGAGCGAGCTCAAGGTCGGGTGTGGTGAGTGGGGCTTCCGCGAGCTCCCCATGGAGGACCACTTCCAGATCGCAGCGGAGCTCGGCTTCGTCACGCTCGAGTTTGGGGTCGGCGGCGGGAAGCCGGGGCGCCTGTCCGAGGACCCTGACGCGGAAGATGTGTCCGACTTCTTGGCGCTCGGCGAGCGGTACGGCGTACGCGCGCCCTTCTGCTGCATCGAGAACGACTTCACACTTGGAGACGTCCCCACTCACGAAGCCGAGGTCGCCAAGGTCCTTCGTCAGACGCGCGTCGCCGCCGACTGCGGCGCGACGCACGTGCGCCTCTTCTGCGGCTTCACTCCTCTTGAGGAGATGGATGAGGCGCGTTGGGACCGCATGCTGGAGGCCTTCCAAGCTGTCGATGAGCTCTGCACCTCCAACGGGATGGAGATCGCGATCGAGACCCATGGGGCCATCACCTCGCTCCCGGACGGCTCGCTGGCCCACGCCGAGACCGTCACCACCGACCCGGACGCGCTCCGACGCCTCGTCCGCGACCTCCCCCCCCGGGTGGGCTTCAACCTCGACGCAGGCAACCTCAAGGCCGCGCGCCCCTCAGACGAGCGCTACGGGCTCGACGTGATCTCGGAGCGGATCAACTACTGCCACATGAAGGACTGGGCGCGCGACGGCGAGGGCTGGCGCGCGGTCGCGATCGGCGACGACGACATGGACTGGGGCGCGCTCCTTGAGGCGATCCCCTTCGATGGGGTCCACCTGATCGAGTACGAGCCGACGGAGGACGTCGTCGACGGGATCCGTCGCAGCCTCGCCCACCTCGACCGAGTCGCGCCTGGCTGGGCGTTCGCCTGAGCCGAGGCGTCGCGATCAGATGTTGCTCACGGCGTCCGGCATGGACCCGTGAAAGTGGACGATCTTCCAGCCGTCCTCGCCGCGCTCCCACACGGAGGTCGCCCGGAAGCCCACGAGGGACACGGGCTCTCCGCTGACGTCATAGTGAAGGTCTGCCAGCTCAACCAGCCACCCCACCGACCCGCTCTTTGAGATCTGGAGCTCGGAGCTCTTCAGGTCGCGGCCCACGTACTTGACCTCCCCGCCGCCTCCGGACATCGCCGCCCTCATCGCTTCGATCCCGACGGTCCACTCCTCTGCGAGGCTCCCGATCACGATGACCTCCTCAGAGTCTGCGATGGAGTCGAGGAAGACAGACCGCACCTCACCGGTTTCATAAGCAGCCTGGACCCCCCTCACGACCTCTTCGAGCTCCTGTGCGGCCTCGTAAGTGTCCACAGCATCAGCGACGAGGCCCGTGTTCCCTAGGGCTACGACACAACCTGAGGCGATGAGAGAGAGGGAGAGGGCGGCTAGGGACTTCGACATGGTGGCTCCTGTTTGTCTGGGGGTGAGGGGCCATCTTGCCTGATTAGGGGGGGTCCTAGCACGAGTGATCCCGCGACGCCCGCTCATGAGCACAGCGAACTGCCAGCTTTGGTATTTTTAAGGTAGCTCCGTCGTGATGAATCCCCATCTGCTACAGCTCCTGTTTGTCTCCGCAGCGAGCCCTCTCCCTAATGCGGAAGAGGTGCCGGTCGCGCAGTACGTGAGGATCGAGATCTACGGTGAGAAGCGCACCCTCTCACTGATGGAGGTAGAGATCTTCAGCGAGAAGGAGAACGTGGCGCTCAAGGGGACCGCCACCCAATCCAGCGACTACAACGGCGCTGGCGCCGTCCGGGCGATCGACGGAGTGCTCGACGGGGTCTACTCGGCCGGCTCTGTCACGCACACCGCTGGAGACGAGATAGACCCCTGGTGGGAGGTGGATCTACAGGCGCCTCTCCAGATCGATCAGGTCACCGTCTGGAACCGCACGGACTGCTGCTCTGAGCGGCTGAAAGACTACGCGCTCATCCTGCTCGATGAGGATCGCGAGGAGATCGTGAGGATCACCCCGAACCCCGCGCCGCCGATCTACCGGGATCACCTCTTCAACGGACCAGAGCCACGCCGCAGCAAAGCCGCGCTGGCCCGCTCTCACCAGCTCGAAGCGAAGATCAACGTGGCCATCGCCGGGGGCATCGACTGGCTCAAACGCGCCCAACACCGTGACGGCTCTTGGCACGGCCACCAACCCAAGCACCGGAACGGGCTCACCGCGCTCAGCGCTTACGCGCTCGTGAAGTCCGGCGTGAAGAAGGACGATCACTCGATCAAGCGCGCCGTCAACTGGCTCAAACAGGTCGCGTGCGACGACACCTACTCAGCGGGTTGTCTCCTCATGCTGCTCGCGGCGCTCGAGGACGAGGAGCACCTCGACTGGGCAGAAGAGATCACAGACTTCCTCATCGAGACCCAAGGGTCGGGAGGCTCTAGCGGGCTGTGGGCTTACCCGCACAGCAGCTGGGACTTCTCTAACACTCAATACGCAGCCCTCGGTCTCCGCGCCGCCACGCTCATGGGCATCAAGATCCCGAAGAAGGTCTGGGAGCGCCTCATCGAAGACACCCTCTCCCGGCAGGTGCCCGCGCAAGTCATCGACCCGCCGCCAGGGACAGAGCACCGCTCAAGCACTGGCTACAAGATCGCCGGCTTCTGCTACAGAGACCCCCCTGGCGGCCAAAGCAGCAACGCCGGCACGGGCTCCATGACGACAGCTGGGATCGGCTGCCTCACGATCGCGATTCAGGGCCTGGGGCCTAGAGGGAAGTACCCCTCGCTCGTCAAGAGAGCGACGAACAAGGCGCTGAACTGGCTCAACGTGAACTTCTCCGTGTCGGAGAACCCCGGCGCTGGCGGCAGACACGGCTACTACCTCTACGGCCTTGAGCGCGTCGGTGGGCTCTTAGACATAGACCGCATCGGCCCGTACGACTGGTACGAGGCTGGCGCGACCAATATCACGAACCGCCAGGGCGGCGGCGGCGAGTGGAACAACGAGACCGAGACCTGCTACGCCCTCCTCTTCTTGAACAAGGCCACCGCATCTACCACCGGCGGAGGGGCGAAGGGGCCAGGTGGCAAGATGAGCTTCGCGGCAGAGGATGAGGACGCGGAGCTATGGATCCGCGGCTCAGGCTCTGAGAACCTCACCGTCTGGCTCTCTGGTTTCCCTGACTGGGTCATCGAGGACTTCACCCCCGACGAAGAGCTCGTCCCTGAGAACGCCCGCGGCCTGCGCGTCGTACGAATCGAATACTCCATCAACGATGAGGTCGTAGCCCGCATCCCTGGTGACCCAACGAAGGCGTGGCGCGGAGAGCGTTACCCCTTCCGCCACAACTTCAAGACCCGAGGTGAGTACGAGGTCACCGCCCGCGCTGTCGTCCTCGGACCAGAGGCCATGCCTGGGGACGCAGACGGTGAAGAGGATGTCCATGCAGGCTCCTTCAAGGTCCCCGTAGAAGGACTCCTTGAAGAGTGGATGATTGACTACTCCGAGGCGGGGAGCAGGAACCTCCTCAGCACAGTGGAGGCCACCGCAGAGGTCTCGAGCGAACGAAACCGCGGCAAGCACGAGAACAAGGAGAAGGAAGACGAGGCGCTCGCGAAAGAAGCAGAGAACGTCCTCGACGGGTACGAGTTCACGGGCTGGGCCTGCGCTGCAGACGACGCGGCCCCTTGGCTCGATGTCCGACTCCAGAGGCCTGTGCGAGCCCGCAAGATCCTCCTCTCTCCGACTGGCTCCAACCTCTTCGACGTGAAGTCTTTCGACCGCATCGTGAGAGCCCGGGTCATCATCAACGGTGATGACGATGACGCGCAGGAGATCATCTTCCCCGCAGACACCTTCGAAAAGGGCGTGGTTGAGTTCCGCAAAGCGGTGAAGATCCGCTCCTTCCGAGTCGAGATCCTCGAACGAATCAAGCAGGACGGGAACCACGGCAAAGCAGGTTTCAGCGAAGTCTCCTTGGAGCGCTGAACCTCTGTGCGCTTGCCTTCGTCCATCTCATGGGGTTCCATTCCCCAGGACATGCGACCCCTCCTCTTCACCTCCGCTGCAGCGCTCTCGCTCGCCCTCTGTGCCTCTGCGCAAGAGCGGCTCGGGTCCTACGCGGAGACTATAGGGGGGCTCACCAGCCCGACCGTCGTGGCCTTCGACCCGAGCGGAGAGCTTTTCGCCGTCGCAGACCCGCTCCGAGGCGAGGTCCACGTGCGTCGCTTGGACAGCGCAGCGGCAGCTCTGAAGAGCCCGCAGCTTCAGCGCTACCCGATCACACACAACAAGCGCCTCCCCAGGGGCCTCGCCTTCGACCCTGACGGTCGGCTCTGGATCACGGACGGCGTCACGAGGCCCCTCTCCTCCGCGGCCATCGGGAGCTCAAGCCTTGAGACGTACGCTAGCAACGAGGTGCACGAGCTCTTCCACCAGCCCGGTGCGATCGCGGCCAGCGCGCACACCCTCGCGGTCGTCGAGCCTATGCTCCACCAGGTCCTCCTCATCAATCGCCCTCGCCACGAGGGCGCGGCGACCGACTTCAAGCTCCGCGCCAGCTTCGGCGCTCGAGGGTCGAGCGATGGGGAGCTGCTCTTCCCCTCGGACGTCGCCATCGCTGAGGACGAGCGCGTCTACGTCTGTGACCGCGGCAACCATCGCATCCAGGTCTTCTCGCCGGCAGGAGAGCACCTCTCCACGTGGGGCGACTGGGGCTGGGCGCCCGGCTTCTTCGCGGACCCCTTTGGGGTCGAGGTCGCCTGTGATCGCGTCTACGTCACGGACAGCTCTAACCACCGCGTGCAAGTCTTCGACCTCGAGGGTGAGTGGCTCTACGAGTGGGGCCTGCACGCGCTCATACCCCGCGAAGGCGAGGGCAAGCTGCACTACCCTGGCGGCCTCGCCGTCTCCGCGGCTGGAGACCTCGCCGCTGTCGCAGAGGCCATGGACGACCGCGTGCAGCTCTTCAAAGTAGGAGCGACGCCGGCGCGCTTCAGCCGCCTCGACCGCTCCTGGCAAGACCTCACAGCGAGCCCACACCTCGGAGAGACGCTCGCTGTCGGCGGCGGGCTGCTCTTCCTCGGCGAGCCATAGGGCAACCGCGTGAAGCCATACGAGTGGAGCCGACATGGTCCACGCCAAGTGAGCGAGCTCGGCGGGCGCGGCCGAGCGCATGGCCGCCTCCTCGGACTGACCGGGATGGCCTACTCGCGAGAGACGCGCTCGCTTCTCTCCCTTGACCCTGGGAACAGCCGCGTCCAGCTCTACAGGTTCGGCCTCGTGGACCCGGAGGTGCCAGCCTTCAGCCTGAGCCTCGGACGCTTCGTGAAGGGCCTGCGGCTGGACGAGGGAGTGGAGGGCGGCGCCCTCGCCATGCACCCCGACGGCTCCTTTGACCTCCTCGACAAGAGCGCGCGTGAGATCCGACGCTACGACTCGAGCTGGAGTCTCACAGAGACCTTCGGGAGCTCTGAGCTCGTGAACCCAACAGACATCGAGTGGGACCCCACGTCTGAGCGGCTCCTCATCGTAGACGCGAACTCGCGAGCTGGCTTCGACGGAGCCTGGGGCAGGGTGATCAGCTTCCCCGGCCGTGGTGGAGAGCCTCGCGTCTTGGTCGAGGGCCTCCCCTCACCTGCCGGGCTTGGGGTCTCCTTAGACGGTGGCTTCTACGTGTCTGATCTGCTCGAGCACCGCGTCGACCGCTTCGATCCGCGCGGAGATCACATCCAGAGTTGGGGCTCTAAGGGGCTCGGCAGGGACGAGCTCTTCCAGCCTCGTGACGTCGAGGTAGACGAAGAGGGCCGCGTGCTCGTCGTGGACCACGGCAACCACCGCCTGATGGTCTTTAGCGCTGACGGCGAATTCCTTGAGGTGTTCGGGCCCCGGCTCTACACCAGCGAGGCGCGCGGCGTGACTGGAGGTGGTGAATGAGAGCCCTCCTCTTGCTGGCGATCTCGCTCAGCTCCTGCGTGACGCCCCCCCCGACCTGGTCGTTCGAGGGCGTGGAGCTCCTCTCAAACGACGGCTCCTGGTTGGTCCGTTGGCGAACAGAGCCCGTTGAGATCCCGCTGAACGCGCCCTTCCACATCGAGCTTCAGGTCCTCCCTGCAGACGGTTCGCACCCACCTGCTGAGCTCTCTCTACAGGTGGACGCTGCCATGCCGCATCACCGGCACGGGATGAACCGGGTCCCCAGGATGATCGATCAAGGGGGCGGTGGCTTCCGCGCTGAGGGGATGCTCTTCCACATGGAGGGCCGCTGGGAGCTCTACTTCGACGTCAGCGACGGGCCGCTCACCGAGCGCGCTCAGGTGGAGGTCTTCCTCGAATGATCGGCGCTGCGCTCCTCTGCTCTCTCGCCTGCGCGCTCCCGCAGGAGGGGCTCTCCCCCGCGCGCTTCGCTCGGAAGCTGTCTCGGCTCAGCCCGCGACCTGAGCTCCGCCCTGACCCGACGAACGCGATGGCTGACAATGAGCGCGCCGCGCGCTTTGGCCGAGCGCTCTTCTTCGACCCACGCCTCTCGCGAGACGAGAGCTTCTCCTGCGCCACCTGCCACGACCCCGCGCTCGCCTTCACGGACGGCCGCTCACTCGCAGAGGGCCGGGTCAAGCTCGCGCGGAACTCCCCCACCCTCCTCAACGTCGGGCGCCGTCGCTGGCTCTTCTGGGATGGTCGCGCGGACAGCCTCTGGGCCCAAGCTCGACACCCCCTCGAGAGCCCCATCGAGATGGACGGGGACAGGCTCGCGCTCGCTCGGCTCATCGCCTCTGACGCAGGCTACCGGGTCCAGTACGAGGCGCTCTTTGGTCCCGCGCCGCAGCTCACAGACAGCGCGCGCTTCCCCGCCCACGCCAAGCCGATGCCCGAGGACAAGGACGACCCGCGCCACTTGGCTTGGGAGCGAATGAAGGATGACGACCGGGCTCTAGCGGACGCAGTCCTCGTCAACGTGAGCAAGTCGCTCGCCGCCTACCAGCGCAGACTAAAGACGGGCGAGTCGAAGTTCGACGAGTTCGCCAGCGCCTACCTCGCAGGCGACGTGAGCGGAGGTGGGCACCTCAGCGCTGAGGCGAGGCGCGGCCTCGATCTCTTTTTCAGCAAGGGTCAGTGCACGCTCTGCCACATGGGCCCCGAGCTGACGGATGAAGAGTTCCACCACCTCGCCGTGCCCCCCTTGAACGAGGAGCTCCCCATCGACCAGGGCAGGCACCTCGGCGCGATCTTGGTGAAGCGGGACTCGTTCAACGCGAGCGGCGAACACTCAGATCAACGCGAGGGCGAGGCAGCTGACTTCGTCCAGCTGCTGATCTCCGACGCAGACCAGTTCGGCGAGATGCGCACCCCCAGCCTGCGCAACGTCGCCGACACGGCCCCATACATGCATCAGGGCCAGTTCAAGACCCTCGAAGAGGTCGTCCACTTCTACTCCACCCTGGAGGGGGCGCAGCGCACTGGGCATCACCAAGAGCTCACCCTCACTCCTGCTGAGTTCACCCCCAAGGAGGAGAAGGACCTGGTCTCCTTCCTGCGCTCCTTGAGCGCCCCCCTCACAGACCCCTCCTGGGCCAGAGCTCCGAAGCCAGAGAGCGAGCCTCTGGATGCGCCCCGCTGAGAGCCCACCTAAGCACCTACGGGGCTGTAAACGGATAGGTAGTAGCGACTTAGAGCGTTCATAGGCGTTTGTGGCGCGCCACTTCGAGGGCCTGCCTTCCAAGCTCTCAGCCGTCCAGGAGATCATTTTAGGGGTCTCCCTTCAGGGTGACCTAGTGGGGACTCGATACCTCCTTCGACCCCATGAACCTCATCGTCCCCATCCTCCTGGCTTTCCCCAGCCTCCAGGACGCCCCCATAGCGCCTGCACAAGATCCGCCGACCTTGGAGATCACCCTCCAAGACGCGCTACGTCTAGGCACCGCCTACTCCCTCGCCCTTCAGGCGAGCGAGGCGATCGAGGACTCTGCTCGGTATGAGCGTGACGCTCGCTGGGCACGGTTCGACTGGAAGCTTCGCGTCGAAGGCAGCCTGACGGACGCACAGCACGAAGGGAGCTCGGAGCTCTCGGGGGCCCCCATCCTGGACCAGCAGGACCAGGGTCTCACCATGAGCCTGACCCGGCCCACCACTGCGGGGCCCACATTCGAGGTCATCTACAACTCTAAGGAGACCACGACCAACAACTCCTTCGCTTACCTCCCCCACTCGACAACAGGCACGCTCACCTTGGGGATTACCCAGAGCCTCCTCGCTGGACGAGGAAGAGACTATGTCACTTCGATGCAGTTCCAAGGCGAGAACGACCTCGCCTTCCAGTCTGAGTCTGTGCGCGCTGTGAGACGAGCCCTCGTCGAGCAGGTCCTGCAGGCCTACTGGTCCTTGGTCTCCGCACAAGGAGCGATGGAGTCAGCTGACATGGGCGTCGAGTATGCAGAGGAGTTCCTCAAACTAGCTCAAGATCGTTACGCCGCCGGGGTCGGGCTCGAGCTCGACATCCTCCAGGCGCAGACGGAGGTGGCAGTCCGGACGCAGACCCGCACACAGCTCCACATCGGGCGAATGTACGCGGAAGACACCCTCAGGCAATTCCTATACACAACAAACAACCCGCGCGCATGGTCAGAGGAGTTGATCGCCGTGGACGAGCTGCCGGAATTCGACAGCGAACCAGCGCTCCCAAGCTGGGAAGAGTCTTATCTGGATGTCCGCCGGATCAGCCCTGAGATCCGACAGCAGGAGCTCAAGCTCTCCACCGCGAACAGACTCCTCCATGTAGCAGAGTCAGACGAGCAGAGCCGCCTAGACTTTCAGCTGCGCATCAGCACCAGAGGTTTCGAGAAGAGCGCCTTCGATGCATGGGAGGAGTCGATCGCCGCTGAGTACCCATCGCTCACGGCGGCCATCCGCTGGGACCTCCCCCTCTCTGGCGCGGAGCCGAGGGCCCGCGCTAGGAAGACTCGCGCAGAGGTCCGCAACGCCCAGCTCGAGCTGGACAGCGCGGAGCGAAAGCTGACATCTAACCTAAGGGTGGTGATGCGCGCGCTCGAGCTGCAACACCTCGCCTTCAAGTCAGCAGAGAGCTCTCAAGAGCTCGCGACACGGCAACACAAGATCGAGCTCGCTCGATATCGCGAGGGCCGATCGACAGCGATGCGGGTCTTAGCTGCCCAGCAAGTGCTCCTCGAGGCTCGCGCCTCGATGCTCGAAGCGCGGGCGACCCATGTCATCGCGAGAGGCCAGCTCGAGGTGTTGTTGGGACAGCACGACCGCTGACCGAGAGCTCCGTGCGGCCCATCGCCCTCGCGTAGAGCTCCTCAAGCTTCGGAAAGGTCACGTCCAGGGCATATCGCTCACGGATAGTAACCAGCCCATTCTCTCGCAATCGCGACGCTAGCTCACGGTCATCGAGCGCCTGATCCAGGCCGTCTGCGATCGCGTCCGGGTCATGAAAATCTACGAGCAGGCCGTTCTCACCATCGCTGATCACCTCCTCCACAGGAGGCGTCGCGGAGCCCACGATCGGCGCACCGCAAGCCATCGCGTTCAACATGGACCAAGAGAGGACGAAGGGGACGGTTAGATAGAGGTGGGCGTCCGACATAGAGAGGACTCGAGCCAGCTCCTCTCTCGGGAGAGTGCCGAGGAAGCGGAAGCGGGACTCATCAGCGCCCG
>PVBE011935443.1_pt1 | contig 13860 bp, 14 predicted proteins | sample 1631181 | NCBI WGS metagenome assembly PVBE01 (sample SAMN08397723, study PRJNA350692) | Marine metagenome, whole genome shotgun sequencing project. | isolation source: water | place: Pacific Ocean | collected 2012-04 | reverse complement strand
CAGAGCCAGATCGAGGCCCTCCGCCACTATGCCCAGGAAAAGGGCTATGCAATCATGGCGGAGTACCTGGACGAAGGCCACAGCGGGGCCACACTGGAACGGCCCGGCTTCGACCGCTTGCGGGACGCCCTCGGCTCCGGGGAGTTTGACCTGGTACTGTTCCACTCGCCTGACCGGCTGGCACGGAAAGCCGTCTACCAGGGCATCGTCCTCGAGGAGATGGAAAAGGCGGGCGTCAAGCCGGAGTTCCTCAACTACCCGGTGGACAACTCCCCAGAGAGCAAAATGCTCCTGGGCATGCAGGGCCTCTTCGCCGAGTACGAACGCGCCAAGATCATGGAGAGGACTCGCCGGGGAAAGCTGCACCGAGCCAGAGAGGGTGCTCTGGTAGGTGGGCACGCCTCCTACGGCTATCGCTGGATCAAGAAAAGCGAGAACGGCAGGGCCCGGCTAGAGATAGATGAATACCAGGCCGCCGTAGTTAGACGCATGTACACGCTGCTACTGGAAGATCGGCTCAGCACCTGGGCCATAGCTCAGCGTCTTACTCACGAAGGGGTACCGACAGCCAAAGGGGCTGTCCAGTGGCAGCCCATGGCTGTATTCCGCATGGTTACCAATCCCGTCTACAATGGGTTCTATCGCTACCGCCACTCGGAGCACGAGGAGATATCCATACCAGTGCCCCCCATAGTCGATGACCCTACCTGGCAGGCTGCCCAGGACCAATTGGCGGAGAACTCCCTCCACTCCCGCCGCAACAACAAGCGGCACCAGTACCTGCTCCGGGGCCTTATCCGCTGCCCTCGCTGCGGAGGCGCTTACACCGGCTACTACAACAACACTGCTCGCGGCTACCGGGGTTATCGGTGCCAGAATCGCGACCCGTCTATCTCCTCCACGGGTAAGCGATGCAAACCTGGGTTCGTCTCAGCCGGACCGCTAGAAGATGCCGTATGGGAGGCGGTCACGGAAGCCCTGCGGCAGCCGGAGGTGCTGGCCGAGGAGTACCGGCGGCGGGCTGAGGCTGCGGTGGACCCCGAGAAAGTTGATGTGGAGCGAAAACAGCTGGCCGTGGCTCTGAAGCGGGTCAAGACCCAGGAAGACCGGGTCACTGACGCCTACATCCACGAGGTGATGGACCTGGAGCGCTACGACGACGAGATCAGGAAGCTAGCCGACCGGCGCGAGCACCTGGAAGAGTGCGCCCGGGAGCTTGACCGGCGACAGCAGCAACAGCAAGATAGCCGAAGCGCCCTCGCGGACTTGGACCGGTTCTGTCACCAAGTGACAAAGGGCCTGGATGCCCTGACCTTCGAGCAGCGCCAGCAGCTACTGAGGCTGGTCGTTGAACGGGCCACCGTGGAGAACGGGCGCGTCCGCATCGAGACCGTGATACCCACGGGCCAGGGTAAGTTGTGTAACCGTCGTCCTGAGCTTGTCGAAGGACCAAGACTGGGCCGGGAAAGGTCCCGGAAACCACCCTCTCCGCCGCGAGCTTGTGGGAATAACTGGGGCAGACCCCCTGGGCATCGCGGGGTTACCGCGATTAATCCCCGAGGCCCTGGCGCCGATCACATGGGGACGGTCCAGGGGATGTAGGGCCGCCAGTCTTCCAGGATCGAGCGGTTTTGCAGAATGAGGTAGGGATTCGGGTCCGGCACCCGTGGCGCTTTCACCAACCGCATGCCGGCCTCGACCGGCGTGCGGCCCGCCTTGCGCAGGTTGCACGTGGAGCAGGCGGCCACCACGTTCTCCCAGGTGTGTGACCCATGCTGCCGCCGGGGTATCACGTGGTCCAGGGTCAACTCACGGTTCTTGCTTCCGCAGTACTGGCAGGTATTCCGGTCCCGGAGGAATACCTCTTTCTTGGATAGCTTGCGGGGCAGGAAGGCCCTCTTGATGAGGTACACCAGGCGGATGATTGAGGGAACATCGAACGCGGTAGTGACGGTGAAAATCTGCCCTCGGTGGTTCTCCAGCTGCTCCGCCTTGCCCTTACCGAGCATGATGATGGCCCGCCGCACGGTGCAGATGTTGATGGGCACGTAGTTGAGGTTGAGCACCAGGACCGGGGCTCGAATCAGTCCACCGCGCCCGGCTGACGGCTCCTCGCCTCCGGCGGCCGGCGCCGGCGCGTTCGCCTCGGGCTGGTTGGCCTGTACCTTATCGACCAATGGCTCCGATACCTCGATCCGGCTGACGCGGAATACCTGGTCCGTCCCGGCACCACCGCCCAACGCCGAACTTCAGTGCTGCACCAAGAATCACCCTCACCACGGCCCGGTCCGGAGGCTCGGGTGATCCTCAGGGGCTCGGCCCTCACCCGGCTTGTCCGCGCCTTTCCGCCGTGCTCCGGACCGCGTTTGGGATCGGGCCGGACGCCGCCGGTGGGGCAATCAATCGGTTAGTTCTTTGACCTTATCGTCCCAGTCGCCGGGGATCAGTTTGACGCCCCGGAGCACAACGTCGAAGTTATCCGCCATGACCGCAGCCAAGGTGGACTCGTCGATGTCGACGTCGATTCTGTCGGTGTACTTCTGGGTCGCCGCCAATACGCCGGCGAGCAACACGAACCCGACGATGACGGCCGCCACTACCCCCGCCAGGCGGTTGGCCATCCCGGCGAGCGGGATGAAACGCATCACCATCCGGAGCCAGAAACTGGCGATGGTACCGATAATGAACAGGCCAATGAAGACCAGGATGAAGCCGCCGATCGCCTGGTGGTTCTCATTGTCGGTGAACAGAGAGAAGACGTTGCCCACGCTCTCGGCAATACGGCTGGAGATGGCCAGCCCGAAGATTACCACCAGCAGAGGAATCACAATCCGGACCAAGCCGGCCGAAAAGCCCCAGAGGGCGGTCCCTCCCCAAACACCCAGAACCGCGAGGTCTAGCCAATTCATCGCTTTCTCCCCCAACTGTAGCCGAGTTGTGGCGCTCCAAGCGAAACCGCACGTACAGCCAGCGATGGATTTGAGGCGGCCCGATCGGGCCCGCTCCCAGGGAGTTTAACACAGAAGAAGCGCGTACCGCAGGCCGGCTAGATGTTGGTATCCAACCGTTTCCGCAGGGCGATCAGCCCCAGCAGCGACATGCTCCCGAAGAGGTAGCCGCCAACCACATCGCTGGGCCAGTGGACCCCCAGGTAGACGCGGGAAGCCCCGATGGCCAGGATGACCAGGGCGATGCTGATTTGCAACCAGCGGCGCAGCAGCGGCGAGGCAACCAACTGCTCCGCCAGGAAGATCAAGATTCCGCCGACCAGGATCGCGTAGACGGAATGGCCGCTGGGGAAGCTCAGCCCATGGGGCGCCGCGCCGACCAAAAGGTAATCGGGCCGGGGACGCTCAACAATCACCTTCAAGCCATTGCCGGCAACTATCGGCACCAGGCTAAGTATGACGATCAGGGCGTCTGTCTGGTGGCGGAGAACGAAGAGAGACCCGCTAACCGCCAGTATCAAGGTAATGGAAACGGGCACCAGCCCCAAGCTCGACACGGCCAGGGCCACTTGGTCAAGCCATCCAGCCTGAAGGCCCTGCACTTCCATCAACGCACGTTCGTCGCCGGGGAAGGTGGGGTAGGCCCAGGCCAGGGGGAATAAGGCCATGGTGACCAGGAGAGCGCTCCACAGTCCGCCCGATTTCCAAGATACTCTTAAGTTCATCAAATCCTATATCCCAATATACTTCCTCCACACGACATACGCCACCCGAACTACTCTAGATTCAACTGTATAATCACCGGCAACTAAAAGCAAGGTTCGCCAGGCCCCCGGTCGATGCTATAATGCGTTTTCAGAGTCCTGATCCGAGGAGCAGACTGTCCGGAGTGGTTAGCGTTATCGCCATAGATGGGCCGGTAGCCGCCGGGAAGACGGTGGTGGGCCGGGCCTTGGCTCAGAGGCTGGATTTCCGGTACCTGGACACCGGCGTGATGTATCGGGCCATAGCCTGGCTGGCCCTCCGGGATGGCCTGCCCATCGAAGATGAAATGGCCCTGGGTAAGTTGGCGGAAACCCACCCAGTCCGCCTGAAAGGCCAACAGAGCGATCAGGTGCTGGTCGGCGAGCACCAGGTGGGCGAGGAGTTGCGCGGCTCCCTGGTCAGCCAGACGGTCTCCCTGGTTGCCCGGATACCGGCGGTTCGGCGGGCCCTGGTGCAACAGCAGCGGGTGTTGGCCGAGGAAGGAGACATCGTGGTAGTCGGACGAGACATCGGCACCGTGGTCCTGCCTGACGCCGGTCTAAAGGTTTTCCTTTCGGCTTCCCCCGAGCACCGGGCCCGGCGCCGGTGGCGGGAAACCCAGGGCCAGAGCCAGGCCCCGGAGTTCCAACAGGTACTGGCGGAAACCAAGGCCAGGGACGAAATCGACTCTAGCCGGGCCGATTCTCCCCTGATGCCGGCGCTGGACGCTTTCTTGCTCGACACCGATGAGCTGAGTGTCGATCAGGTCGTGGAGCGGATTCTGAGCCGGATTCGGGAGCTGACCGCGGCCGGGGAAAGATGAAACTGCTGTTCCGGCTAGGCCGTGGGTTGGCACGGTTCAGCTTCAACAAGCTGGGCCGGGTTGAGGTGATCGGGCGCGAGAACGTGCCGCCCGACGGTCCCTTGATCGTGGTGGCCAACCACCTGTCATTCAGCGACCCTCCCCTGTTGGTGTGCGGCATCGACCGGCCGGTCTACTTCATCGCCAAGCGGGAGCTGTTCTCCAACCCGGTCAGCGGGTTTCTCATGAGAGGATTCCATGTCTCTCCCTTCGACCGTTCCAGTTCTCGGGTCGAAGCGCTGCGGCTGATGCTCCGGATGCTGGCCCAGAACCGGGTCGTGGTTGTTTTTCCCGAGGGCCACCGCAGCCCCGACCACACCATGAAAGAGGGTATGCTTGGAGTCGCCTATCTGGCGCTGAAGTCTCGGGCGACGATACTGCCCGTGGGCCTGTCCGGCACCGAGAAGATCTCCGCATGGCGAATGACGGTCCCGCTCTGCCGCATGCGCATCAACATTGGCCGGCCCTTCACCCCTCCGGTCCTGGAAGGTGCGTCCCGCCAGGATGCGACCCAAAGCGCGCTGGACTTGATAATGAACCGAATTGCCGCCTTGCTCCCAGAGAAGTACCGGGGCGTTTACGCCACCACCGCGGACCAGGGCGCCTGGATGGCAGCCGAGGTCGCAAGCCAGGCGAGCGAAGCAGGCCACGGCACACTTGCACCCTGAACCATGATTCCTCGTGGTGAGGAGAGCCCGGCGAGCCGGGGCCAAAGCAAAGGAGCGGCGGCGAAGAGCTTTTGGAAATACTTGATGCCCGGCCTGGAACTGGCCGGTAATCAAATGTAGAATCAGTCGAGTGGGCGGCTTCGAGCCCGAAAAGCTCACCGGCACGAAGGCAATACTGATTGGGAGAAGCACAATGCAGCAAGCGTCCAAATTCGGCATCTATTTGAACTCCAAGGAAAACCAGGTGGTCCGCATCAACTCTCCTTACTGGCTACCGGAGGAGCCCGATTGGGTCTTCCTGACACCCGAGGTCAACTCGACGCTGCTGAACATCCGGGAGCTGGCCAAGGAACAGGGACTGACCTCCGACTCCGACTCCCTCAAATGGGGCACCATCCCCCTGCGTGACTGACCTCCCTGGCCGCGTTGACATCGATACCCGGAGGCCCTGCGTTGTGCACCTCCTTCGCGTGTTCCCACGCGCCTGCGTTGTTATGAGGGAATGACTTGACGACTCCGTTGGAAGCCGGCCCGGTGGTTAACGCCGCGGTTCGGAAGCGGCTGGAGCGGCTGGAGGACGGGCTTTCCCCCTACGCCTGCCGCTCTACCAGGTCTCTGGGCCGGGAACGGCCGGAGCCGGCCTGCCCATTGCGTACCGAGTTCCAGCGGGACCGGGACCGTATCATTCACACCAAGGCTTTCCGGCGTCTCAAGCACAAGACCCAGGTGTTCATCGCCCCCACCGGCGACCACTACGTGACGCGGCTCACCCACACCCTGGAGGTGGCCCAGATTGCTCGGACCATCGCCCGCGCCCTCAACCTCAACGAGGACCTGGTGGAGGCCATGGCTCAGGGCCACGACCTTGGGCACACTCCCTTCGGCCACGTGGGCGAAGCGTCTCTGGACCAGCTCTGCGAGTCGGGGTTTTCCCACAGTGCCCAGAGCCTTCGCATCGTGGAGCGGTTGGAGAAGGACGGTCGGGGGTTGAACCTGACCTGGGAGGTGCGGCAGGGCATCCTTTCCCACTCCAAGCCCCGCGGGGATTTCCTGGCGGCCGGGGTGGCGGAATCGATGACCCTGGAAGCGCAGGTGCTCCGGCTGGCCGATTCGGTGGCCTATCTGAACCACGATATCGCCGACGCCATCCGGGCCGGCGTACTGAAGGTGTCCGACCTGCCGGCGGAGGTGAACCGGACGCTGGGCACGGCCCACTCCCAGCGCATCAACTCGCTGGTGACGGATATCGTCGAAGCTTCCTGGGCCGCGTCCGGAGAGGACGGAGGGCCGCCAGGGGAGACGCCGGTCATCACCATGAGCGACCCGGTCCGGCAGGCCATGGTCCAGCTCCGGGAGTACATGTTCGAGCAGTTGTATCTGCCCCTGGGCGAGAGCGAGGAGTCGGAGGTGGCTCGGGACATGGTCCGCCTGCTGTACGGCCACTTCGTGCTGAACCCGGAGGAGGTCCCACCCCCCTACTTCGGCCAAGGAACCACCCCCCAGCAAGCCTCTGTCGACTACCTGGCCGGAATGACAGACCACTACGCCATTCGCCTGGCGGAACGGCTCCAGCCGGGCATCAGCCGGGGCGTCTTCTCCGGGGTGATCCTGGTCTAGAGGTTCGGAACGCTCGGGGGTTCCCCTCCTCAGGACGCCGACTGCCTCTCTACCGACCCGTCAACAACCTACCAACCGCTACATCGGCAAACCTTGCGCCGGCATAACCCTTCTGTCCCCCTTTCGCAAAGGGGGAGACAGGGGGATTTCCCCGCTTCTCACCACCGGCCCAGGCACGCAAAAAAACCACCTCCCCCCAATTGAGAGGGAAGGTGGCGCGCCCCGGCTTCTCCGGGACGGTCGTCGAACTCCAGGCGGTTTATTGGCTGGGCGGCGGAGCCGGGGCGGGGTTGTAAAGCTCGTGGCCCAGGGTGACCGGGACCACCCGGGCCAGCTCCTCCACCGTCCACTTGCCTTCCTTGGTGATGGTCTTCACCACCTCCGGCTCGTTTTGCAGGGACACCAGCCCCTCGTTGACGTAGAAGACGCGGCCGTTCACGTGGGCCGCCTCGTCGGAGGCCAGCCACACCACCATCGGGGCCACGTCCTCCGGTTCGCCGCGGAGAACGCCGCCGGCCTCGCTGATGCCCCGGGCCGCCCGGAGGGCCCGGGCCTCATCGGGCACGCTGGTCGTCATCCGGGTGGCGGCGCTGGGAGAGACGGCGTTGGCGGTGATCCCATACTTCCCCAGGTCCCGGGCCACTACCCTGGTGAAGCCGGCGATGCCATCCTTGGCGGCGCCATAGTTGGCCTGGCCCGAGTTGCCCCACAGGCCGGAGGTTGAGCTGAAGGTGATGATCCGCCCGGAGCGCTGCTGGCGGAACAGAATGGAAGCGTGTTTAACAATGCTGAATGTCCCCTTCAAATGGACGGCGATAACGTCGTCCCACTCCTGTTCGCCCATGTTGAAGATCATCCGGTCTCGCAGGATTCCGGCGACGGTGACCACGATATCGAGCTTGCCGAAGTTGTCGATGGCCGTCTGGACGATCTTCTCACCGCCCGACATGGTGGCGACCGACTCGGTGCAGGCGACGGCTGTCCCACCCGCCTCACGGATCGCCGCCACCACTTGCTCGGCTACCGACTGGTCCTGGCCGCTGCCGTCCACGTTCACTCCCGCGTCGGCCACCACCACCTTGGCGCCTTGAGCTGCCATCAGCATAGCCACGCCACGGCCGATTCCCCGGCCGGAGCCGGTTACAATCGCTACTTTGTCTTTAACTAGATTTTCCATTGAAGACCCCCTGCCGCGAACAATCTTATTGCTGGGCCGGCGCCGGCGCCGGGTTGTAGATGCCTTTGGTTAGGACGTCCCGAGCCTGCGGGGCCAGATCATCCAGATTCCAATGGCCGCTGGCCTCGTAGATGGACCGCTCCGACCTGGGCTGCGACATCAAGGACACGCTGTTACCGTAGACCAGGAAGGTCTGGGCGTTGATGTTTTGGGCATGGTCGCTCGCCAGGAAACAGACGAAAGGGGAGATCCCGTCAGGATCCAGGTGCTGCAACTCACCTTTTACGTCCAGGCTGGCGACACCGCCCCGGGCGCGCATTTCCGCCGCGCTGTCCGGGATGTTGCCGATCATCCGGGTGTAAGCTCTGGGGGCGATGGAGTTGCACGTCACACCGTAGCGCCCCAGGTCCCGGGCCACGACCTTGGTAAAGCCGGCGATGCCGGACTTGGCCGCGCCGTAGTTGGCCTGGCCCGAGTTGCCCACCAGGCCCGACTGGGAACTGAAGGTTATGATCCGCCCGGAGCGTTGCTGGCGGAACAGAATGGAGGCGTTCTTCACCACGGAGAAGGTGCCCTTCAAGTGGACGGCGATAACGTCGTCCCACTCCTGTTCGCTCATGTTAAAGATCATCCGGTCCCGAAGAATACCGGCGCAGGTGACCACGATATCCAGCTTGCCGTAGGTGTCGACGGCGGTCTGGACGATCTTCTCTCCACCGGACATGGTGGCCACCGACTCGGTGCAAGCAACGGCGGTCCCTCCCGCCGCCTGTATCTCGGCGGCCACCACCTCGGCAATCGATTGGTCGAAGCCGCTGCCGTCCACGTTCACACCGGGGTCGACCACCACCACCTTGGCGCCCTCTTCGGCCATCAGCTTGGCCACGCCCCGGCCGATACCCCGGCCGGCGCCGGTGACGATGGCTACCTTGTCTTTCAATTCGTCAACCATAGCCCCTCCTTCAACTTGGAAGTGTCACCAGTGGCTGCCGGCCAATTTGGGTTGCGCCGGCTGCTCGGTGGCGGCCATTCCTGGAACCTGGACATTTCACGTGCGCATTTCAAGTCTGTATCGGGCTGAACCAGGCTGTCAAGAGCTGTTTCGCCCAACTGCTTCCTCGTTGCCCTCGGGCGGCATGGAGGTCTCATCCATCGGCAAGCCGGCCCAAATCATGCGGAGCTTCAGGATAGGCACGTCGAACCAGACCGGCGAGGATCTATTCAGAGCCTATCCAATAACCGGCCGCTACATTTCGACAGGTCCGACTTCGTCGAGACTCCCGGCCCCGGCATGTCGGGGTCGAAGCTCACCCGAACGGGAAAAATCCGTCCGCCCTGAGCTTATCGAAGGACCAACAGCAGCCTCCTATGGAACCGCTGGATAGCCTCTGGGAGCCCTGGGTCAGGCCGGAGACTTCCGGGAGGGCAGGGCCACCGTCGCCGAGCCGGGGGTGGTCTTTTGGGCCTCCTGGTTTTCCAGCCAGATGTTGCAGTCCACCAGGTGCTGCCCGTCTTGCTCGTACTTCTTGGTCACGCTCCCCTTGGCGGAGATGGGACTGCCCGGCTGGTCCATCCCGCGGTACTGGCAGGATAGCCGCTTCAAGACCCCTTGCGGTCCCATCCAGGTGGTCACGAACTCGCCCAAGAACGCGTTCTTCAAGGCGCCGTGGATGATCACCCCGTCGAGGCCGGTGCCCTGGGCAAAATCCTTGTCGTAGTGGATCTCGTAAAAGTCCCCGGAGGAGCCCGCGTACTGCACCAGTTGGCGGGTGGTGGGATTCTTCACCAGGGGCGGCATTTCCGTCCCCTCGCTTACGTCTTCCCAATATACTTGTTCGGCCATGGGATACCCCTCAGTAGCGGATTGAGGTAGCGGTCTGGGTAGCGGCCACCTGATCGAACTGGTTGCGGTAGGTAATCACCACAGTGGTGATCAGCATAGGGCCCAGGCGGCCGGCGCGCTCGGTGATGTTGGAGACGTGGGCCACCGCGGTGATTCGGTCGCCGGGGCGGACCGGTTCGAAATACTCCCAGTCACTGCCCCCGTCCAGGGCCCGCTCGAAGGGAATATCGAAGGGTAGGTCCGGACGTCCGGCTTTCGCGGAACGCAGGAAGGTCGGCGGCGCGATCAGACCGCCGTACTGGCTCTGGCGGGCCACCTCCTCGTCGTTGAACAGGGGGTTGGCGTCCCCAATGGCCTCGGCGAACCTGATTATAGCCCCTTTTTCGATATCGATGGTCACGGGGGGACTCTCGACGCCGATGGCTTGCTGTCGCATTTCTTCGGTCAGGAAAGGTGCTGGCGTAGTCACGGAATACCTCCCTTTCTCTATGCAGGCCAAAGTCTACAGCCAGCGGTTAATGGTGTCAAGAAGTCGCCCGGCGAGGGAGGGTTCGGGCTCTGCCGGTTCTCCAAGATTGCCCAGTTGTCCGCCGTGCCATCAGGTGTCCAGGAGGTGTCCGCCCTTGGGCCGCAGGCGCAAATCGGGCCGCCATCAGCCGGTTGGACGCGCCGCTCCTTTCAAGGTATTATTGGGGCACTTTGCCGGGGCCGGGGAGAAGGCACGGGCCGGGACCACCGGCGCCGCCATACCCACCGGCTGGAGACCCTCGCGCCGGACAGCGGGGAGGCCCCCGGCAAAGGCTGGCCAGCAATGGAGAGGTGGTTCATGAAGTACGGCTTCTACACGCCCAATGCCGGGGTCACCGGGGGGCGGCCCGACTCCCTCGCGGCGATAGCCCGGCAAGGCGACCAGCTAGGCTTCGATTACATGGTCTTCCCTGACCACGTGGTCCAGCCCAAGAACATCTCCTCCCCATACCCCTACACCGTCAAGGGCGACTTCGCGGGCGGCGAGGAGGGCGGTGGTGAGTGGATGGAACAGCTCACCACCCTGGGGTTCCTGGCCGCGGTCACCGAGCGGATCCAACTGGTGACCAGCGTCATGATCGTCCCGCACCGGCCCGCGCTGCTCACCGCCAAGATGCTGGCCACGATCGACGTGCTCTCCAAGGGGAGGCTCATCGTGGGCGTCGGCGTCGGCTGGATGGAAGAAGAGTTCCTGGCCCTGGACGCGCCGCCCTTCGCCAAACGAGGCGCGGTGACCAATGAGTACCTGAGGGCCTTCAAGGAACTCTGGACCAACGACTACCCCACCTTCGATGGCGAGTTTGTCCGGTTTTCCAACCTAACGTTCCTGCCCAAGCCGGTGCGCAAACCCCATCCACCCATCTGGGTCGGCGGCCAGAGCCGGCCGGCGATCCGGCGAGCGGCGCAACTGGGCGACGCCTGGCACCCGGTGGGGGCGACTCCGGCGACGCCCCTGGAGCCGGAGCAACTGGCCAGGGACATCGCCACCCTCCACGGGTACGCCGAAAAGGCAGGGCGTGACCCCGCCGAGATCGAGGTGGCCATGAAGGCGCCTATCAAGGACCCTGGAATCGCCGCGAGCGGGCCCCGCCGCCGTTTCTCCGGAACCGCGGACGACGTGCGCCGGGACATCGAGACCTACTCCGAATTGGGGGTCGGCCACCTGATATTCGACATCCGGAAGCCCGACTTGAGCCAGACGCTAAAGACCATGGAGTGGTTCGCCGAAACGATAATGGTTTAGCGCGCCGGACCGGCACATCGCCAGGAGACCCTCGCCCAGGCCGGCAAGGCGGACCCGACGAACGTTGGACAGCACTGGGAGGTGAATCATGAAGTACGGCTTCTACTCGCCCAATTCCGGGTCCACCGGGCGGCCCGACGCCCTGGCGACAATAGCCCGGCAAGGCGACCAGCTAGGTTTCGACTACATGGTCTTTTCCGACCACGTGGTCCAGCCCAGGGGCATCACCTCCCTGTATCCATACACCGTTAAGGGCGACTTTTCGGGCGAAAAAAGGGGCGGCGGAGAGGTGCTGGAGCAGCTCACCACCCTGGGTTTTCTGGCCGCGGTCACCGAGCGGATCCGGCTGGTGACCAGCGTCATGATCGTCCCGCACCGGCCCGCGATGCTCTGCGCCAAGATGCTGGCCACCGTGGACGTGCTCTCCAAGGGGAGGCTCATCGTGGGCGTGGGCGTGGGCTGGATGGAGGAGGAGTTCGTGGCCCTGGGCGCGCCGCCCTTCGCCAAGCGAGGCGCGGTGACCAATGAGTACCTGAGGGCCTTCATTGAACTCTGGACCAACGACAACCCCACCTTCGAAGGCGAGTTCGTCCGGTTTTCCAACCTGACGTTCCTACCCAAACCGGTGCAAAAACCCCATCCACCCATCTGGGTCGGCGGCCAGAGCCGCCCGGCGATCCGGCGGGCGGCGCAACTGGGCAACGCCTGGCACCCGGTGGGGGCGACTCCGGCGACGCCGCTGGAGCCGGAGCAACTGGTCAAGGATATGGCCACCCTCCGCATGTTCGCCGAAAAGGCGGGCCGCGACCCCGCTGAAATCGAGGTGGCCATGAAGGCGCCTATCTATGACCCGGATGTCACCTCCACCGGTGGCCGCCGCCGTTTTTCCGGGACCGCGGACGACGTGCGCCGGGACATCGAGACCTACTCCGAATTGGGGGTCGGCCACCTGATCTTCGACGTACGGAACCACGACTTGAGCAAGACGCTGAAGGCCATGGAATGGTTCGCTGAAGTGATAATGGCCTGACGGGCCAGACCGGCAAGCTGCTCTGAAGCTACCTCACCAGAGGGCCGTAAAGCCACCAGCGGATTCCGAGGAGGCATCGTTTTGGCTACGTTGGAAGAGCGATACGAGGAAGGCCAATCGATGCGCGCCCTGATGGCTGGGGGCGACCTCAGTCATTTCACGCTGCCGGGGATCGACCAACTGGCGCCGGACTTGAAGCGGATTATCGACGAAGCCCTCTTCGGTTCGATCTGGAGCCGCCCCGGGCTCGATGTCAAACACCGCTGCATCTGCACCATCTCGGCGTTGATGGCCATGGGGCAGCTACCCTTGTTGCGCCGGCACATCGAACGCTGCCTAAACCTGGGCTTGACCCCGGAGCAGGTCGTCGAGGTGTTCATTCAGTTGACCTTCTACGTCGGCGTGCCGGCGGTGGAGGCGGCGATGCGGATCACCAAGGAGGTCTTCGAGGTGCGCGGGATCCAGTTCACTCCCACCCGGGTGTACGACACCACCCAGACCGCCGAGGAGCTGCACCAAACGGGGGCCCAGACCTACGAAGAACACATGGGCGACCCTTTGGCCTACTACGCCGGCCATCCCACCGCCGAGGCCATGCAGCAGTTAGTCGTCGAGTACCACTGGGGGGCCATCTACACCCGCCCCCACCTGGATGCCAAAAGCCGGGCGATCTGCGCCCTCTCCGCCATGACCGTCCAGGGCCGTTATAACCGGCAGATTCGCCGTCGCATCGAGGGGGCGCTACGGGTCGGAGTCACGCCTACCGAGGTCCTGGAAGTGTTCGTCCAGACCATGTTGTACGGCGGGTATACCGGCGCCCGCACGGTCATGCAAATCGCGGGATCGGTGTTCACTGAACTCGGCATCTCCATGGAGGATGGGAGCTAGTGCTTGGTCAACCTATTGCTGATAGGTGTCATTCAGAGCGCAGCGAAGAATCTCGTTGTTACGCTGAGATTCTTCGCTACGCTCCTCAAAATGACATCCTGCCAAAACGAGGTATATTGACCACCAATCTCACCGGCCCTCTCCGGCCGGCAGGTAGACCAACCGGAGGCTGTTATGAAAGTAAGGCTGGATGACGACGGCGCCGAGCTGTTCTACAAGGTGGACGATTTCACCGATCCCTGGACCACGCCGGAAACGGTGGTCCTGCACCACGGAATGGCCAAGAATCACAAGCTGTGGTTCGCCTGGGTG
>PVBE012018588.1_pt1 | contig 13861 bp, 12 predicted proteins | sample 1631181 | NCBI WGS metagenome assembly PVBE01 (sample SAMN08397723, study PRJNA350692) | Marine metagenome, whole genome shotgun sequencing project. | isolation source: water | place: Pacific Ocean | collected 2012-04 | reverse complement strand
CTCCCGGCCCGATCCGCTCTTCCGGATGCTCGATTTCTGTACCGTCGCCTGGGCGCAGACCACTATGCGATAACTTCGAGCGATTCGCCAGTAACCGCGCTTCCCTCGGCGCGGTACCCGAACGTTGAGGCTGCGGCGGTCAGATTGGCATTTCGCGGCCTTCTGCGCAAATATTGGCGACGATTCATCGGAGTTATTCGGTATCTTCTGAACCCGTTATGCGATCTCGTTCGAATTCGACCGCCATCGTGGTGACAATTGCCGTTTAGCCTTCTCAAATATGCCCTGCCGGGGAAGCGTTCCCCGAGCCGCATCATTCCGCAACCTACCTCGTTGAAGAGCGCCTACGACGTGGTGATCATTGGCGCCGGCGGCCACGGGCTCGCCGCTGCTTACCACCTTGCAAAGGACCACGGGATCACGGATGTTGCCGTTCTTGACAAGGGCTACCTCGGCGGCGGAAACACTGGCCGCAATACCGCGATCGTCCGCGCCAACTATTTGACTCCGGAGGGGGTGGAATTCTATGCGGAGGCGCTGGATCTTTGGCGCGGATTGAGCAACGAATTCGGATTGAACATCCTCTATTCCGAGCGCGGGCATCTGACTCTGGCTCATTCGGACGCGGCGATGCGAACCATGCGATGGCGTGCCGAGGTCAACAAACATATGGGGGTCGACTCCGAGCTCATCTACCCCGACGAGATCGAACGCCTGGCGCCGGGAATCGACGTTTCGGCCAGCACTCGCCATCCGATCCTCGGCGCGCTGCACCATCCGCCCGGCGCTACGGTTCGGCACGATGCCGTTGCTTGGGGATACGCGGCAGGAGCCGCTCAACGCGGCGTTGAAGTGCATATGAACACTGAAGTGTCGGATGTCCTGCGGAAGGACGGTCGCGTTACGGAGGTGGTCACCAATCGCGGACGAGTGAAGTGCCGCCGGGTCCTCCAAGCGGTGTCGGGATCGAGCTCGCTGGTGGCAACCATGGCCGGATTTAGACTTCCGATCCACACGGTTCCACTGCAGGCGTGCGTTTCGATGCCGCTGAAGCCCTTCCTCGACCCGATCATCGTTTCCGGGAGCCTGCACACTTATATATGGCAGACGTCACGCGGCGAACTGGTGATGGGTGGAGCGACAGATCCGTACGGCCTTTACGCAAATCGCTCGAGTCTCGAATTCAAAGAAGGGTTGATGGCCAATGTGCTCGAGTTGTTCCCATTTCTTTCTGAAGTAGCGGTTATGCGACAGTGGGCTGGCATATGCGACATGACGCCCGACTTTAGCCCCGTAATGGGAGAGACACCGCTTGAGAACTATTACATCGATGCTGGATGGGGAACGTGGGGGTTCAAGGCGACTCCCGTTTGCGGCCGGCGAATGGCCGAGACTCTCGCCACGGGGTGCGTCCCGGAAATCCTTCGACCGTTTCGGCTAAGCCGGTTCGCGGAGTTTGAACAGGTTGGCGAAAAAGGCGCCGCATCCGTAGGTCATTGAGGAAGAACCTTTGAAAATAATGCCGTGCCCGCTCAACGGCCCTCGCAACATCCAGGAATTCGTATGCGCCGGCGAGGTGGTACGCGAGCCGGACCCCGCGGTTGCGAGCGACGATGACTGGGCTAATTACGTATTCATGCTCGACAACAAAGCGGGCGTGGTTCGCGAGTGGTGGTACCACGTACCGACGAGCTTTTGGTTTATTGCCGAGCGCAACACGGTCACTGACGAAATCGTTCGCACATACAGAACCGAGACTTTGTTCGGTGATGAAGAGGCGCCCGTCGAATCTGAGTCGGGACCTTGAGCGGAGGAATTAGTCGCCTCGCCGCCCCGTCGGGCAACCAAATCGATTCGAGGGTCGCGAGATCGAAGGGTTCGCCGGCGATACGATAGCCAGCGCGCTGGCTGCGAACGGAATCTGGCTGCTGTCTCGATCGTTCAAGTATCACCGTCCGCGGGGATCGATGAGCATGTCGGGCGACGATGGGGGTGCCCTGGTTCGGGTCGGCGACGAGCCGAACGTGTGGGCCGACGTCCGAAAAATCGAGTCCGGAATGACGGTCACCGGTCAGAACTATTTTGGCAGTTTGGAGTCGGATCGAGCTTCGATTGTGGAACGGTTCAGATCATTTTTGCCGGTGGGGTTCTACTACAAGGCTTTCTTCAGACCTCGGGGCATCTGGAACTACTGGGAAAAGCTGGTCCGGCAAACGGCCGGGCTTGGTCGTGTGAACCCCGGGTCCCTCAAGCGCTACTACGACAAGGCCTACGAGTTTTGTGACGTAGCGGTAATTGGAGGCGGTCCCGCGGGCATGGCCGCCGCCGAAGAGGCTGCGGAAGCGGGCGCCGAAGTATTTCTCATCGAACGTGGGCCGGCGATCGGGGGATCGCTTACGTTTCATCGATTCGACCCCGATACGTCCGCGGTTGCGCGGACCCTTCGACGATTTCACGAGAGCATCACGGGCCGTTCAAACCTGCGGGTGATTACGGATTCCACATGCACGGGCTGGTTTACCGACAACTGGCTGTCCATCATTCGTGAGAATCGGCTTTACAAACTTCGTGCACGGTCGGTCGTGGCCTGCACCGGGATTTTGGAACAGCCTTCGCTATTCCGGGCGAATGATCTGCCCGGCATCCTATTTGGCGGGGCGGCGCAGAGGCTCGTAAGAAACTATGGTGAGCCCGGACGACGAGCGGTCGTGCTTGCTTCGAACCGGGACGGCTACGGACTAGCGCTCGATCTGGCCGAGAGCGGTGTCGAGGTTGCCGCTATTGTCGACACTCGAGGCGATTTGAGCACCGATCCGCTCACTCAAGCCGCCAGAGATCGAGGTATGCGAATAATGGCAGGCTTCGCCGTGGCGGAGGCCAAAGCACGTCCCGACAAACTTCATTTAGCAGCGGTTATGGTCGCCCGCATAGCCGGTCCCGGAAGCCTCGCGGACGAGCGGGAGCGGATCGATTGTGACCTGCTATGCGTTTCGACCGGATCTACTCCCGCCGCCGGTCTTTTGTGCCAGGCCGGGGCGAAGCTGGAATTGAATGAGTCTTCGGGATTGTTCGAGGTTGTTTCGATTCCGCCTCACGCGCTCGCGGCCGGTGCCGTGAACGGATTTGGCGACCTCGACGCCGTGATTGCGGATGGACGTCGAGCCGGCAACGAGGCCGCACGAAGCGCCGGATTCGACGCGCCGAAGATCGCGGGACCGACTGCGATTGAAGGGGACGGCGGTCGCCATTGGTTCGGTTCCGAGCATCCCAAGGGCCTCGATTTCGTTGACTTCGATGAGGACACTACAGCCCACGACGTACGCGACGCCCTCGCGGAGGGATTCGACGACGTGGAGCTTCTGAAGCGGTACACGGCGATGGGAATGGGGCAAAGCCAGGGCAGGCAATCCGCTCTCGGCGCCAGCCGGTTGGTCGCCCACGAGACCGGCCGCCCTCTCCCACAGATCGGCGCAACGACAAGCCGCCCACCGGTATTTCCGGAGAAATTCGGTCACCTTGCGGGACGCATGTTTTCTCCCGTGCGACACACCGCGCTGCACCACCGCCACCTGGAGTTGGGCGCCCAGATGATGACGTCGGGGTTGTGGATGCGCCCGGCGTATTACGGTCCGAAACATCGTCGGGCACAACTAATTGACGAGGAAGTCAGGGCTGTGCGGACCGGGGCAGGGGTGATCGATGTTTCAACGCTGGGCGGATTTGAGATTCGCGGGCCCGGTGCGGCTGAGTTCCTCAACCGGATATACACGTTGTCATATCACCGGCTCCGAGTCGGCCGCGTTCGCTACGCGATGGTCCTCGACGAGACGGGCGTCGTCGTCGACGATGGCGTTGCGGCGCGCCTCGGCGAGAATCACTTCTTTGTCACTGCCAGTACAACCGGTGCAGAACAGATGTACCCCACGTTTCTCTGGCACCAGGCGCAGTGGCGATTGGATGTCGATATCGCAGATGTGACGGCGGCGATGTGCGCGTTCAACTTAGCCGGTCCGCGTTCACGCACGGTTCTGGAAAAGCTGGATTCGGACATGGATTTTTCATCGGCGGCATTCTCGTACATGGCCGTCCGAATGGGACGTCTCGAAGGAATCCCAGTTCGAATTCTGCGGATCGGGTTTGTGGGTGAGCTCGGATATGAGATCCACGCACCGTCGGCACAGGCGGAAGCTCTTTGGGATGCGCTGATCGAGGCAGGAGCTGAATCCGGGATTCGACCGTTTGCCGTCGAGGCGCAGCGCGTGCTCAGGCTGGAAAAGGGACATATCATCGTGGGACAAGACACCGACGGTCTCACAAACCCGCTGGAGGCGGACATGGGTTGGGCTCTCGGGCGGAGGAAGCCGTACTACGTGGGCAAACGGTCCATCGATATTGCTGCATCCAAGGGAAACACTCGCAAACTAGTGGGGTACGGGCTCACGAATTCCGACGATCCCGTTCCTGAAGAGGGCCATCTCGTGATTCGCGGCGGCGACATCGTCGGACGGGTAACGTCGTCGGCCAGGTCGCCAACGCTCGGGCGCGCTATTGGGCTCGGGTATGTGGCTCCCGATCAAGCCGGGACCGGCCAGATATTCAACATCAAGGCACATGGCGGTCGCATGTTGCAGGCCGAGGTTATGCCGTTGCCGTTCTACGATCCGAACAACACCCGGCAGGATTTCTGACCCGTGACCGAATCCAGCGCGTCCCCCGTTCAGGCGGAGTCGTTCGCCCGTCGCAGTTTCGTCTACCGGCAGCTGGAGGCGGCCGGAGCGCGGTTCGCCGATGTTGCGGGAGTAGCTGCGGCAATGCAATTTGGCGACGTGTCTTCCGAAAGCGAAATGTCACAGCGTCTCGGGCTCGCCGATCTTTCGCCGCTTCCTAGGATTGGGTTCAAAGGCGCTGGCACGATGGGCTGGCTTACGGATAAAGGCGTCGTTATCGACGGTTCGAAACCGAATTGGTCGTGGCGACAGCGCGATGACGCTTTGGCTATCACTCGATCCAACACCGAGGCGCTGATTCTGAGTGACCTTTCGACGACAGGCGATCTGTGCGATCGACTGGAGTCCGAATCTGACCGGGCGATGGAGGCGCGAGCGTACGTTTTGCCGCGTTATGACGGCCTATTTTGGTTCACACTCACCGGTTCTGATGCCGTCACCTGTATGGCCAAGGTGTGCAGTATCGATCTTCGCCCCGCGTCGTTCGCCGATGGCGCCGTGGCGCAGACCTCTGTGGCCCGCCTGACCGCGATCGTCACGCGCACCGATATCGGCGGCACCGACGCGTTTCACCTTCTCGGCGACAGCGCTTCGGCTGAATACTTCTGGGACGCGATGATCGACGCGATGCATGAATTCGGTGGCGGGCCGGTTGGATTGTTGTCGCTGCAGGCTCTGCAAGCTGATTTCAAGTAATATTTTGGGCGCCACGCGGCCTGTCAGGCTGGCCAGCTCGCCCCCGAGGACGACGGAAAATGTGTGGGATAGTAGGTCTCTTTCTTAAGGACGAGAGCCTCGGGCCGCGGCTTGGATCTTTGGTCGATTCCATGCTCACCGAGATGAGTGACCGGGGCCCCGACAGCGCCGGGATGGCGATCTATCGGAACCCCGTCGATGACGGCGAGTTCAAGATCACTCTCTCAAACCCGGCGGACGATTACGCGTGGGATGAATTGGCTGCGGGCATGGAGTCCGATCTGGCCGTTTCGATACGGTTCCAGACATTCTGGAATCACGCAGTGTTGGTGGTTCGCGGCGATGAGGAACCGGTGTTGACGTGGCTGCGGAGCAAGCATCCTGATGTTCGCATCACGAGCGTCGGCACCGATATCGAGATTTTCAAAGAACAAGGCCTGCCGGAAGAGGTTTCGGAACGATTCGGACTCGCCAAGTTTGCCGGTTCCCACGCAGTGGGGCATACGCGAATGGCCACTGAGAGCGCCGTGACCACCGAGCACTCCCATCCGTTCTCGACCGGACTCGATCTCTGTCTTGTACACAACGGTTCGCTCTCCAACCACAACCGGATGCGCCGTGAATTAGAGAGGCAGGGCGTGAAGTTCGAGACCGATAACGACAGCGAAGTGGCCGCGGGATTTCTTACGATGAAACTCAACCAGGGTCTCAGTCTCAGCGAAGCGCTCGAGGAGGGCCTCTCCGAGCTTGACGGCTTCTATACGTTCGCTGTCGGCACCAAGGATGGATTTGCGGTTCTACGCGACAGCTTTGCGTGTAAGCCAGCGGTGCTGGCGGAAACCGATCGCTGGGTCGCTATGGCGTCCGAGTATCGGGCGCTCGATCACCTGCCAGGGGCTTCGTCTGCCCGGATATGGGAACCGGAACCGGGCGTTGTATACGCATGGAGCCGCAACTAGGTGTGGGGCGATATTGATCTTGACGAGATTGGGGTACGCGGACTCAACGAGCGTTTGCACCAGATCACGTCCGAATCCACGGATACGTGCTGGCGGATCAAGAATCCCCACTGCCTCCACAGCATCGCAGTTGGAGCCAACTCGCCGGTCACTCTGGTTATCGAGGGGCACGTGGGCTACTACTGTGCGGGCATGAACAAGCTTGCCGACATAACAATTGCGGGACACGCGGGGGTTGGGGTGGCCGAGAACATAATGTCAGGTGTCGTTCGAGTTGAAGGCAACGCGAGTTCTTCGGCTGGCGCCACCGGACGCGGCGGGCTGCTGGTGATAAAAGGGGACGCGAGTTCACGTTGCGGCATTTCGATGAAGGGAGTCGACATCGTAGTCGGGGGGTCGGTGGGGCACATGAGCGCGTTCATGGCTCAGGCTGGACGCCTGGTAGTGTGCGGCGATGCCGGTTCCGGACTCGGCGATTCAATTTACGAGGCAGAGATTTTCGTGCGCGGATCGGCGAATGATTTGGGGGCCGACTGCATCATGAAGGAAATGTCGCAGGATCAGAGCCACGAACTTGCCAGCCTCCTTAAGCGAGCCGGACTCGACCATGACCCCGCGAGCTTCAGGCTTTATGGCTCGGCCAGAAATCTGTACAACTTCCATATAGACCACGCCGCGAGCTACTAGTGACCGACATAGGCGTCAATCCCGACGAAATCGATCTCGCTGAGTACCGAGAGTCGGCGACGTTTCCCCGCAATGTGATAGCGGAAATACACCGTGCCGCCGACCAGGGGATCTACGAAATTCGGGGTTGGGGCTCCAAGCGCGCGTTACCCACTTTCGATGACCTAGTTTTTCTCGGAGCATCGCTGTCCCGGTACCCGCTCGAAGGCTACCGTGAAACATGCGATACGGACGTGGTCCTCGGATCGCGGTTTGCGAAGAAACCGCTTCACTTGAAAATCCCCATTACGATCGCCGGGATGAGTTTCGGGTCCATAAGCGCGAATGCGAAGCAGGCCCTGGGCCGCGCTGCAAGCGAAATGGGGACGTCGACGACGACCGGCGACGGGGGGATGACCCCCGAAGAGCGCGAGTCGTCAGAAACGCTTGTTTACCAGGTCCTACCGTCGCGATACGGCGTCGACCCCGATCACCTCAGAGTTGCGGACGCGGTTGAAGTCGTAGTTGGCCAGGGCGCCAAGCCCGGTGGTGGGGGGATGCTACTTGGGCTAAAAGTTTCCGAGCGGGTGGCGGCGATGCGCACACTGCCGGAAGGAATCGACCAGCGTAGCGCATCCAGGCACCCGGATTGGACCGGTCCCGACGACCTCACAATCAAGATCCAAGAGATCCGCGAGATCACCGATTATGAGAAGCCGATTTTCGTCAAGATGGCCGCCACCCGAGTTCGGTATGACGTTCAGCTGGCTGTAAAGGCAGGAGCCGATGTGGTAGTGCTGGACGGCATGCAGGGCGGAACGGGCGCCACTCAGGACGTGTTCATAGAACACGTTGGCATTCCAACGTTGGCTGCGGTTCGTCAAGCCGTGGACGCCCTTGAGGAACTGGACATGCACCGGAAAGTCCAGCTCGTCGTTTCGGGCGGGATTCGTACCGGTCCGGATGTTGCCAAGGCCCTGGCACTGGGAGCTGATGCAGTCTCCCTGGGAACTGCGGTTCTGATCGCGCTGAACTGCAATCGCGATCTTTACGTCGAAGACTACGCGGCGTTGGGTACGAAGCCGGGTTATTGCCACAACTGCCACACGGGAAGGTGCCCGGTTGGGATAACGACTCAAGACCCCGAGCTGGAAAAGAGACTCGAGCCCGAAGCCGCGGCTCGACGGCTGCGGAACTACTTGTCGACTTTGGCATTGGAGACGCAAACCCTGGCGCGAGCGTGTGGAAAGTCGCACGTCCTGAACCTCGAGCCGGAAGACCTCGTTGCGCTGACCGTCGAGGCGGCGGCCATGGCCCGTTTGCCTCTGGCCGGAACAAGCTGGATACCCGGCCAGTAGCGAAGCCGTCTCTGGATAGACGATAGACTGCAAGCTCGATTGAGGGGCCTGCGAATTTGCAAATGGGGGCAAGATGAGCGCCGACTTATCTCGGATAGCCAAGGAAAAGGAGCTGGTCTCAGGTACGAAGATCGAGTATTACCTCTTCAGCTTCACCGACCTCTTCGGCGTGATGCGCTCGAAGCTCGTTCCTGAACGTGCTGCTTCCGATATGCAAAAAGCCGGCGCCGGTTTTGCTGGATTCGCTACTCATCTAGACCTCACCCCGGCCCATCCCGACATGTGGGCGGTACCCGATGGCGAGAGGCTGATTCAGATTCCATGGCAGCGTGAACTTGGCTGGGTGCCGTCCGATCTGCGTATGAACGACGAGCCTGTGGCGCACGCGCCGCGCGTCGTTCTGAAACGGATGATCGAGAAGGCCGCAGCGGCCGGTTACGTGATGAAGTCGGGCGTTGAGTGCGAGTACTTCGTCATCGACCCAGAAGGGGCGAACATATCCGATCCGAAGGACACGCAAGCGAAGCCCTGCTACGACCAGATGGCGCTGCTGCGGCGGTTCGACCTGATCCGCGAAATCTGCGACGCGATGATCGAATTGGATTGGAATCCGTACCAGAACGACCACGAAGACGGTAACGGTCAGTTTGAAATGAACTGGGATTACGCGGAGTGCTTGACTACAGCGGACAGGCATACGTTCTTCAAATTTATGGTCAGGAGCCTTGCCGAAAAGCACGGATTACGCGCGACATTCATGCCCAAGCCCTTTCTGGGTCTGACGGGGAGCGGGTGCCACGTGCATTTTTCGCTTTGGGATAAGACAAGTGGCGCGAATGTTTTTCAAGACCCCGAGGGGGATCAAGGGTTGTCGGAACTCGCCTATCATTTTCTGGGTGGAGTTCTGCACTCCGCGGAAGCCCTGTGCGCGATCACCAATCCAACGGTCAATAGCTACAAGCGAATCAACGCTCCCGTGACGGCCTCGGGATCGACGTAGGCGCCGAACTGCGTCAGCTACACGGGCAACAACCGCACTCACATGGTGCGCATACCGGAAGACGACCGTTTCGAGTTCCGTCTGCCCGACGGCGCCGCCAACCCATATCTCTTGCAGGCGGCGGTGCTGGCGGCGGGCCTCGACGGCATAGCAAACAGACGGGACCCGGGCGAGCGGCTGGACAACGATATGTATGCGCCCGGCGCGGATGTCAAGGGCCTCCGCCAGTTGCCGCTCTATTTACTGGATGCTTTGAGAGCCTTCGAGCGGAGCGATGTGCTCCGTGAGGCGCTCGGTGATGAGTTCGTGACCAGCTACGTCAAGCTAAAGACGGCCGAGTGGGACGACTACTCCAGCCAGCTTACGAAATGGGAGAGCGAGCATACGCTCGACTGCTGATGGGTGGCGGGCCGGGTTCGGCGCAACGGACCGTGTCGCATACCTGTAGCGTAGCTTCCAACGGGCGGCGGGAGCGTGGCTAGTACACGAGATCTTAAGGTCGGTCAGGCCAAGCCGCTGGGTGTTTGAGCAGACCACGGCCGGAGCGTTCAAACGTTCGTCGAGAAGAATTGCGCAATTCCGCAGCGGATTGATTACCGCCGGGTTGTCGATACAGGCTTTTGGACCGATATAATTGACGAGAGGCGCGGACGAGGCTCGGTTCGGTCTCCGTGGCCCGGCGGCGAACGGAACAGAAGGGCTCCAAGTCGAGTCCTTCTTTTTTGTCTTACGGGTTTCTAGTCGGCGATTCAGTCGAGAGTAGAAGGGTTGAAAGCGGGAGATTTGTTATCACGTTGAGGACGAGCAGCGAGAAGGTTGGAAACGGGCTGGCCAAGATGAGGGTGGAAATTGAGCCGGCCGAGCTTCAATCCGAGTATGCGCGCGCGGTCCAACGCATATCCGGAAAAGCCCGGATACCTGGCTTTCGACCAGGCAAGGCCCCGAGAAGCGTCGTGGAGTCGATGTTTGGCAAACCGGCGATTATCAGCGAGGCGTTGGAGCATCTCGTGCCCAATGCATACGATCGCGCGATTCGCGAAGAAAGCTTAGAACCCATCGATCAACCGGAGTTGGATCTCTCCGAGGATGTCGAATTCGATAAGCCGGTGGTCTTTACCGCAACCGTGCCGTTGAGGCCAACCGTCGAACTCGGGGACGTCGAATCCATTTCGCTTACCAAAGAACGACCAACGGTTGAGGATCACGAAGTGGAAGAGGTACTCACCGACATCCAGCGGAGCCGGGCGGAACTAAAGCCGGTTGAAGGCCGCACGCTGCAAGAAGACGACGTGGGCGAAGTACGGCTCTCAATCGTCGCCGGCGAGATTGAAAAAGTCGACGATACGCCGATTTCGTTCATGGTGGGTCAAAACTGGCTGCCAGTGGGCTTTGATTCCAAGGTGATGGGGATGGAGACGGGCGACGTTCGAGTATTCGATCTGGATATCCCCGACGACTATCACGACGAAGACTTGCGGAGTAAATTCGCGACGTTTACGGCAGAGCTACTTTCAATCCGGGCTCCGGAGCTTCCCGAATTGACAGATGAGCTTGCCGAGTCGGTCTCCGACTTCAAGACCGTCGAGGAATTGCGGGCGGATGTTCGGAAACGCGTGCTTGAGCGGAAGGAAGCCGCCGCCGATACCGAACTGGGGAGGGCGGCGCTGGAGACAGCCGTCGCACGAAGCCGCTTCGAAATCCCGGAGGTACTTATCGAGCGCCACGCGGAAGAGATCCTGAAGGGAAGGACAAACTACATAACCTCCCAGGGCGTCGCTCTTGACACGTATCTTGGTTCCATCGGCAAGACGCAGGAGCAATGGAAAGAGGAAGCCTTGGCGGAAGGTTTGGACGATATCAGGCGGACGGTAACGCTCGATGAGTACGCTAATCAGCACGAAGTCGACGTGACGGAATCGGAGTTTGCGGAGGAGCTGGAATCGGTCGCCGAGCGCTACCCCGAGAGTGAGCGAGACAATGTTAGGAAGGCATACGAATCGGATGAGATGAAGAGTCGGCTCGAAGGTCGGATTCGTGGCAGGAAGGCGCTGGAAACGCTCGTCGCGGCGATCGAGGTGACCGAGGAAGAGCCGGAGGGGATTGCCGCCGAGCTCGAAATCTCGGACGAATCCGAGGTTAAGCCGGACGCAGAAGATCCGGGCCTTATTAATGAGAATGTTTGACGGAATGACCGACGGTCTTGGTAGAAGGACGTAGCTATGGCACTGATTCCCTATGTGATCGAAACAACCGACCGCGGAGAGCGCGGGATGGACATCTATTCGCGGCTTCTCCGGGACCGTATCGTATTCATTGGGTCACCGGTGGATGACGCGCTGGCCAACACGATCGTGGCCCAGCTTCTGCTCCTCCAAAGCGAAGATGCGGACCGCGATATCAGCATTTACATCAATTCACCGGGCGGAAGCGTGCATGCGGGAATGGCTATTTACGACACCATGCAGTACATCGCGCCGGAAATTCAGACGTTCTGCACCGGGATCGCCGCCAGTATCGCCTGCGTACTGCTGGCGGGAGGATCGACTGGAAGGCGCTTTGTGCTTCCTCACAGCAGCGTGCTGATTCACCAACCTCAGCAGAACGTTCCCGGGTACATGCAGGCTTCCGACCTGGAAATCGCCGCCCGCGAGATCATCAGGGTTCGAGCGGGTATCGAAGAAATCTTGGTCAAGCACACTGGCCAGGCGTCCGACAAGATCAGGGCGGACACCGACCGCGACTACTGGATGACGGCGCAAGAGGCTCTCGACTACGGCATCGTGGACCATATCGTCGAGAGGCACGATTCATTGCCAACCTCTGGATCCGAAGACGGGGCCAATTAGACTATTAAGATAAATCGACGAAATGCAGTTGGGAGGTCGCTAACGTAGATGGCTTCCGGTCGGTCGCGGGATCCCAAGTATCGCTGTTCTTTTTGCAGCAAGATGCAGGATCAGGTCAAACGGCTTATAGCCGGTTCGAGTGGCGTGTACATCTGCGACGAGTGTGTGGAGTTGTGCCGCGACATAATCATCGAGGAGCAGCGGAGTACTCCGCCGCCGCGCGCGATGTCGGGCGGTCCTCCCAAACCCGAACGAGTATTCGATCTGCTGAGTGAGTACGTAATCGGTCAGGAGCAGGCAAAGAAGTACGTCTCCGTGGCGGTTTACAATCACTACAAGCGGATCGCCCTCGGTGCGCGCGCCGACGATGTGGAACTGCAAAAAACCAACATTCTGCTGATCGGCCCGACGGGATGCGGGAAGACGGAAATCGCCAGAACGCTCGCACGGATTCTCGACGTGCCATTTTGCATAGCCGACGCCACGGCGCTCACGGAGGCCGGTTACGTAGGCGAGGACGTTGAAAACATCCTTCTCAGGCTTTTGCAGTCCGCTGATTACGACGTGGGCCGTGCGCAGCTCGGCATCGTCTACATCGACGAGATCGACAAGATTTCCCGGAAGGCGGACAACCCTTCGATTACTCGGGACGTGTCGGGCGAGGGCGTTCAGCAGGCGCTCTTAAAAATCATTGAAGGGGCCACGGTAAACGTCCCGCCACAGGGCGGGCGGAAGCACCCGCATCAGGAATTCATTCAGCTCGACACCCGCGACATCCTGTTCGTCTGCGGGGGTGCCTTCGAAGGTCTCGATGCGATCGTGAGCAGGCGCACCGGCCGCGGTTCGAAAATCGGCTTTAGCGCGAAAAATGGCGAGAACGCGGTGGGGAGTCCGCTCCACGATGTGATTTCCGACGACCTGCTCAAGTATGGGCTAATACCGGAATTTGTGGGTCGTCTGCCGGTTGTGGCCGCGCTCGACCAACTGGATAAGGAAGCTCTCAAGCAGATCCTTACGGAGCCGCGAAACGCCCTGGTGCGCCAATACAAGCGGCTGTTGGGACTAGATGAGGTGGAGCTTCACTTTACCCAGGGAGCTATTGACTCGATTGCGGAGAAGGCGTTGGAAGGTAAGACGGGCGCAAGGGGTCTTAGGACGGTAATTGAGGACCTTCTACTGCACACCATGTTCGAAGTCCCGTCACGAAAGGACGTCACCAAGGTCGTGCTAAACGCCGACGTCGTGCGAAATGGTCGCCAGCCGCTGCTTGTAACGAAGGGCGAGGTTGCGGTGGAATCGCAGCAGGAGTCAGCTTAAGGCCGCAGGATGACGGTCAGCGTCGACGTTGCCGGCAGGCGTCGACCAACGATTCTCAAAAGGCGAGTAATACTTCCGCCGCTCGCGCGTAACAGCTAGTGGCCCAAGTGGCATATCGCGCTGGGAACCCGATGGACAATGTTGGTGCATTGATATTGGACGAGCGGGCTTCCGAGGAGATCGAAAGGCTGCTGCAGAGCTAGGTCACACCCGTCGCCGAGCCTGCGCACGAGATTCACTAATCGGTTGCAGCCCACCCGGAAGGTCTGTGATGGTGGAGATGGGGGCGAGT
>PVBE010630647.1_pt1 | contig 13861 bp, 14 predicted proteins | sample 1631181 | NCBI WGS metagenome assembly PVBE01 (sample SAMN08397723, study PRJNA350692) | Marine metagenome, whole genome shotgun sequencing project. | isolation source: water | place: Pacific Ocean | collected 2012-04 | reverse complement strand
TAAATCAAATATTTCATGCTAGAAAGAGGTAGGCTACGGTAACCATACTAGTAGTAGAACTTCAAACTTGACAAGTTCCCTGGCCATACCTGTTGATTGGGTAATATCATTCTGATTGATTCCTTTCCCCTGTAATACAGGATTCATATAAATCAACGCCATTAAAACCATTATAAGGACTATTCCCAGGTGGGGAGCTAATGACTTAAATATGCTTTTCACATCCATAATGTTAATATTTATATCTGATTTAGTAATTCCTTCATACTTACCCTCTTACTAACAATATCTCCTATTTTATCTATTGCTATTCTTTCTTGCTTCATTGTATCTCTGTCACGAATTGTAACAGTATTATCAGTTGATGTTTGATGATCAATAGTGAGGCAAAATGGAGTACCAATTGCATCATGCCTCCTATATCTTTTTCCTATTGAATCTTTTTCATCATACTGGCAATAAAAATCAAATTTTAAATCAACAATAACTTTCCTTGCTATCTCTGGCAATCCATCTTTTTTAACAAGAGGGAACAATGCAAGTTTAACAGGAGCCATTGAAGGAGGAATTGATAAAACAATACGCTCGTCAGTCTTGCCGTTTTCCTGGCTAATTGTTTCTTCATTATATGAATTTGCTAATATACTGAGGAAGGTTCTGTCGAGGCCAATTGATGTTTCAACAACATAAGGGACATAAGATGTATTGGTTTCAGGATCAAAATATTGTATTTTTCTTCCTGAGAACTTCTGATGTTGGGAAAGATCAAAATCTGTTCTTGAATGAATACCTTCTATTTCTTTGAATCCTATTGGGTAATCATATTCAATATCAGAAGCAGCATTGGCATAATGAGCGAGTTTTTCATGCTCATGATATCGATATTTATTATCACCGAATCCAAAAGCTTTATGCCAGTTCATTCTTTTCTCTTTCCAATGTTCATACCATTTTAATTCTTCACCAGGTTTGACGAAGAATTGCATTTCCATCTGTTCAAACTCTCTCATCCGGAATATAAACTGGCGTGCTACAATTTCATTTCTGAATGCTTTTCCTATTTGAGCTATTCCAAATGGAATTTTCATTCTGCTGGTTTTCTGCACGTTAAGATAATTTACAAATATCCCTTGTGCTGTTTCTGGTCTGAGGTAAATAGAATTTGCATCTTCACTTATGGATCCTACTTTTGTCTCAAACATAAGATTAAATTGTCGCACATCTGTCCAGTTTTTCGTTCCGGAAACAGGGCAGGCAATTTCATAATCAATAATTATTTGTTTTATCTCCTTAAGATCATCCTTTTCAAGTGCACTACTGAATCTCTGATAGATTGTATCAATTTTAGCCCTATTATCAAGAACCCTCTGGTTGGTTTTAATGAATTCATCTTCCCTAAAACTATCTCCGAATCGCTTTTGGGCTTTTTTTATTTCTTTGCTTATTTTATCCTCAATTTTTTGAATAAAATCTTCAATAAGTACATCAGCCCGGTATCTTTTTTTTGAATCTTTGTTATCAATTAGTGGATCATTAAAAGCAGATGTATGTCCTGATGCTTCCCATATTTTTGGATGCATAAAAATTGCTGAATCAAGTCCAACTATATTTTCATTTAAAGAAACCATTGATTTCCACCAGTACTCCTTGATATTATTTTTAAGTTCAACCCCCATTGGCCCGTAATCATAAACTGCTCCAAGGCCATCATATACTTCACTTGAAGGAAAAATAAAGCCATATTCTTTAGCATGTGCAATCAGTTTTTTTAAATCGTCTTCCCTGCCCATAATATTATGTTGGAATTAGTTATTGTGAAGCAAAAATATATAAAAACTTGGCTTATAAAAACTAATAATTGTCAGTCGGTGTGGAATAATATTATAAATAATTAATTTTGACCTGTATATTTTGCGTGGTCACAATATGGAAAAGAAAGTTGATTATTTAGTTATTGGTTCTGGTATTGCCGGTTTGAGCTATGCATTAAAGGTTGCAGAATACGGAAAAGTATGCCTCCTTTCTAAGACCAAAATCATGGAGAGTAATACATTATATGCGCAAGGAGGTATTGCAGCGGTTATGAAAAAACCTGATTCAGTGGAAAAGCATATCCAGGATACTTTAGATTGTGGAATTGGTATGTGTAACAAAGAAATTGTCAAAATGGTTGCTACTGAAGGTCCTAAAAAGGTTGAAGAACTTATTTCAATGGGTGCAAATTTTGATCAGGATGAAGGCGGCGATTTTAACCTCAGTAAGGAGGGGGGGCATAGTGAACATAGAATTCTTCATCATAAAGATCATACAGGTAATGAAATTCAGAAGGTACTAACTGAGAAAGTATTAAATCATAAGAATATAGAAGTTCTGGAACATTATTTTGCTATTGACCTTATTACCCAACATCATCTGGGGAAAAATATTACCAGAGATAAGGAAAATATTGAATGTTATGGGGCCTATGCCCTAAATGTAAGAAACAATGAAATAATTACAATACTGGCCAAAATTATTTATATGGCTGCAGGAGGTAATGGTAGTATTTATCAAACCACAACCAATCCTTCAATTGCTACAGGAGATGGGATAGCGATGGTTTACAGAGCGAAAGGTACAATCGAAAATGTTGAATTTGTTCAATTCCATCCAACTTCATTATATAATCCAGGTGAGAGACCTTCGTTTTTAATTACAGAGGCTATCAGAGGATTTGGTGCTATTCTTAAAACCATTGATGAGAAAGAATTTATGTATAGATATGATAAAAGAGAATCATTGGCACCACGTGATATAGTAGCAAGGGCAATTGATAATGAGATGAAAAACAGTGGAGATGATTATGTGTATTTGGATTGCACACATCTTAAGGGCGAAGAATTAAAAGATAATTTTCCAAATATTTTCAATAAATGTCAGGAAGTAGGGATAGATATTCGCATTGATAAGATTCCAGTGGTACCTGCAGCTCACTATATTTGCGGAGGAATTAAAGTTGATGAGTGTGGTCGGTCATCCATTAAAAACCTATACGCCGGCGGAGAAAATTCTTCCACAGGTCTTCATGGAGCAAATCGTTTGGCATCGAATTCTTTAACTGAGGCAGTTGTATTTGCCGACAGGTCAGCTAAAGACTCATATGATAAGATAGGACAAATTGTATTTCAGGATTCAATTCCTACCTGGAATTATGAAGGCACCTCATTAACAGAAGAAATGATACTAATAACACAAACGGAAAAAGAATTACAGCAAATAATGACCAATTATGTTGGTATTGTAAGATCAAATTTACGATTGAAGAGAGCTTTTGATCGCTTATCTCTTATACACAAAGAAACAGAGAGTCTTTACAAAAGGTCAACCTTATCGGTTAAATTATGCGAATTAAGAAATTCAATTAATGTTTCTTATTTGATAATAAAGATGGCAAAGAAAAGAAAAGAAAGTCGTGGACTACATTATACAATTGATTATCCAGGAAAAGACTCTTAGAAATAATTAGTTTATTCAACCTCCTCAAAATCAACATAATCACCAACATCCTTATCTACCTTTTTGCCTGAAGATGGTTTAGAATCAACTGTTACCTCACCTTCTTTTTTTGATTTTTCTTTTTGGAAATTTTGATTTTGCCTGGCCTGATCAGTCATTTTTTTAACATAATTCCTCAGAAATATAGGAGCAATGTAGCGGGTAAATAATTTCCCTACATAATATATTATTATCAAAATGGCTATTGTTCGGAGGAGCCCCATATTCTAAAAATTTATCAAAAATAATTATTATTCAGAAATATTGGTCTATTCTACAATAATTAGTTTTTTAGATGATAACATAACATTATCAGTTACAATATTTACAAAATATATTCCTGGCCTCAGTTTAGTCTCAATTAGTATGGCTGAATTCAGATAATTGTTATACGATTTATTTAAAACTTCCGATCCTGTGCTATTAAAAATTCTGAGATTTATTCGATTGAATTTATTGTTGCCAAGCTTTAACATGAAACTGCCATTATTTACAGGATTTGGATAAATTATAATATTTTCAGCTTCATTTAAAATTTCTTTTACACCACTTATCATATCAATATATCTTTCCTTTGCAGGTATTGACTTGGAATTTAGAGAATTAGGCATGCCAATTGATGGCCAGCTGTCGGATATATTCCAATACTCAGGTGCTGAGGATAAATAGTATGAAATATCATTTAATTCCTCTGTGCCTGATGGAAAAATTGTTCCTTTAATATTATTTGCATAAGTAAAATGATCTTCACCTGTAAGTGAATATAATCCCATATAGAAAATCATGTTTGTAACTTCATTACCAACAAAATTCTGTTTTGAAGTTGTTTCTGATACATCAACTGTGTCCTGGTCCATTAAAATACCAAATAATTCAGCTCTATTTCTAAAAAATGTATTAAATGGACCGCTGGGTCCCCATGCATGATCAGGCATAATATTCTGAACAATATTTCCTTCAAAAAGATTGGAAAAGGGATAGTGGCCGTGCAAGGAAATATCTCCTCCAGCATTCGATGGAGGTTCTATTCTCAATGGCTCAATTGAATAATTGTAACCGAATACATTACCATTTGCTCCAACTTTCACAATCATTGCATGTCTTAGCTTTCTGAAAATATTATTTTCAATCAAACATTCTCCTGTCCGACCAGTCAGAGTTACACCATATCCTCTTGTACCTTCTCCGGTAAAAGTAAATCCGTCATATATATATGAATCACGGATTTCAATATTTGTGCTGCTACCAATGTATATATGACTTCCAACACTTTTATTACTTTCAATATTTTTTATCCAACAATCAGCTGCATAAGAAATACTTATATTATTTCCTGCTCCTCCAGCATCAAGGATTGTTTCTATCCCGAGATTCTCTATCCCTACATTTGTTATTGGATCAATTTTTCTTATTGTGAGTGATAGTGCAAGGTCATAATCAAGTCGGAGTGGATTTTCAATAGTTAATATATTACCAACCACTTCCGTAATTTTTACTATCTGTCCTACTGCATTTACCGCCCAATTGATAGGATGAGTATCCCAGCTTCCATTGGTTTGAGTAATTTCTGCATAATCACCAGCAAAAAAACTTGAACTGTTTGATACTGTAATCTGAGTATCTCCCATTTGATTTCCAGAAATTATTTCCACACCAGTTGATCCTCCGCTTCCAGATATATTTATGGCATCCTGACCGTTTGAAAATAAAAACAGTAATAAAGATGATTTAGGCCCGTCACCTCTTAGCACAACATTATTACTTAATGAAAATCCTGAATTGAACATGTATGCACCTTCTGGAAAATAAATTACTCCAGCTTCTCCATTAAGTGAGTTTATGGCATTCACTACGGCTTCTTTATTATCTGAGCTACCATTATTCACTCCTCCATAATTTAAAACATTTACAATTGTACCAGGATTGGGAATATCACCATTGACTCCTGCTACTGACCAATCAACCCTCCGGTTTTCTGGAATAACCTGAGTTTTAATTGAGAAACTCAGTGAAATACATAATAGGATTAATATAATTCGTTTCATATTCATTAATTTAGGTTAATCAACTCATCATTGATTATTATTTCCGAATAACAGATTTAAACCAAAACGAAAATCAATAGCCCTGGCTTTGTGTGGAGAAAATAATGAAGAAAGATTATCATTAGTAAAATAAAATTGGAATGGACCTGCTTTTAATCCAAATCCTAAGCCATGTATGTAGTCAAACCGAGTAGAATAAAACAAAATAGATAATCTCAGTCATTTAAAATTACATATTTTTTATATTCATTTCTTCTTTTTCTTATTGTTTTCTTTTTGATCTCCTTTCTTTTCTCTAATATTTTCTGGTCTCTTCCATAAAAAACATCAGCAGGAGTAACATTGTTAAGCGACTCATGATAACGATCATTATTATAATAGATTACGAACTCATCAAGGCGTTTTATAAGATGTTCTGGCAGATAATAATTGTCAAGCTTGATAATGTTCTTCATAGATCGGTGATAACGTTCTATTTTTCCTTGTGTTTGAGGGTGATTTGGAGCTCCTCTTACATGTTTTATACCATGTTCTTGTAAATAGTCTTTTAATTCATGTGAGATGTAACATGATCCATTATCTGATAGTAGTTTGGGTCGACTGTTTACATGCATTCCTGTTTTATCAAGAGCCATCTGAATTGATCGTTCTACATCATATGCTTTCATTGTTTTACAAAGCTCCCACGATATAATATAACGTGAGTAATCATCCATAATAGTTGATAAATAGTACCATCCCCAACCAACTATTTTAAAGTAGGTAAAATCTGTTTGCCAGAGTTCGTTAACTCTCCGGGTAGGATCTTTAAATTTATCACTGGCTGACATTACAATGAATGCAGGACTTGTAATCAATCCACGTTTTTTCAGGATACGATATACACTGGATTCTGATATGAAGTAATGATATTTATCCGTTATGTGATACGCAAGCTCTCTTGGTGATAGTTCAGGACGTTCCAAAGCACACTCTACAACCCTGCTCCTTTCCCAGGGAGGTATCTGGTTCCAGAATTGATTTCTCCTTTTCCTTGCCAGACCCTCAACTCCTTTTTCCTTATACAGATTATACCACTTGTAGAACACACTTGGATGTATTCCAAGTTCACGTAAAGTACGAACAACACCGATTTCAGATTCTTCAACAATACGTATTATCTCCATCTTTTCTCCCTGACTATAATGCATATACCTTTGGATTCTTATTCCAGACCTTTCAAACTTTTTTTAAACCAACGAATCCTTAATGTTTGTTCTGCAACAACTTGTTTTAGTTCATCATTCTCTTTGTGAAGATTAATTACTTCATTGCTGTTAGCTTCTCTTTGAGTATCTCCGGTTAAACGCTTTTTACCAGCTTCTAAGAAGTCTTTACTCCACTTGTAATACAGGTTTGGATTGATTCCCTCACGACGGCAGATAGCGGCTATTGCCTCTTCTCCTCGAAGTCCTTCGAGAATGATACGAATCTTTTCTTCTGCAGAGTACTTTTTGTAGGTTCTTCTTTTAATGTCTCGGATGATGGATTTGGTGTCGGGTGTGTTTTTCTTTGCCATTTCTGTAGATATTTTGGTTAAACAATGTAACCAAAATTATCTATCCATTTTATTTCTCTTTTAGCTGACGACGCACAGCCAATATTATTGCAATTCCAATATCTATATGGCAATTATCCAAATGGTTAGAAAACTTTCAATATAAAATAGGCATTGGACCCGACGTATTCATAATCAGCGCATTAATTTCATTAATTATTACGAGTATAACTATTAGTTTCAGAGTAATTAAAGCAGCAAATCAGAATCCAACATATAGCCTGAGATATGAATAAGGTTTTGATTTTGTAAGTAATAATTTCTTCTTAATTTTAATCCCATAATACATTTGAAATTAATATCTCTGTAATGAAGTATAAGAATGTTTTAAATGGTTCCCTGGGAATTATGGGAGCTATGGCTCTTCAGGCCCTTCCTGGTTGTCAATCGATTCAGGATGAAACCAAACCAAATATTGTTCTGATTTTTATGGATGATTTGGGATATGGTGATATTGGCAGGACTGGTGCACTTGAATATAATACTCCAAACATAAATCAACTGGCATCAGAAGGAATGCAGTTTACAAATTTTCTTGCTGCACAGGCCGTCTGCTCAGCCTCAAGAGCTGCACTTTTAACAGGTTGTTATCCTAATCGAATAGGTATAGCTGGAGCACTTGGTCCAAAGGCCAAGATTGGGATTAATAGCCAGGAAACCACAATTGCAGAAGTGCTTAAAGAACAAGATTACGCTACCGGAATATTTGGCAAGTGGCATCTAGGTCATCATAAAGAATTTTTACCTCTACAGCATGGATTTGATGAATATCTGGGAGTTCCCTATTCTAATGATATGTGGCCAGTTGACTATGACGGTCTCCCCATCGGTCCAAATTCTACTACACCACATAAAGCAAATCATCCGGTACTACCCCTAATAGATGGAAATGAAAAAATACTGGATATAAAAACTCTTGATGACCAGGCAACTCTTACAACCCGATATACCGAAAGGGCTGTAAATTTTATTAATAAACATAAGCATGAACCTTTCTTTTTATATATACCTCATTCAATGGTTCATGTTCCCCTGGGAGTTTCAGATAAATTTAAAGGAAAAAGTGAACATGGATTATTTGGAGATGTAATGATGGAAGTAGACTGGTCGGTAGGGGAAATTATGAAAGCTTTAAAAGATAACGGACTTGATAAGAATACACTGGTAATATTTACAAGTGATAATGGACCCTGGTTAAATTATGGAAATCATGCAGGGTCAACAGGCGGACTGCGTGAAGGAAAAGGCACCAGCTTTGAAGGAGGTCAGCGGGAGCCCTGTATTATGCGCTGGCCTGGGAAAATCCCAGCTGGTGATATTTGCAATCAATTGTCTGGAACTATTGATATTTTGCCAACTCTTGCAAATATAACAGGATCAAAGCTTCCTGAAAACAAAATTGATGGTGTAAATATTCTTCCTTTATTATTGGGTGATAAAAAAGCCAAACCTCGGGAAATTTTTTATTATTACTATTATCCAAATAACCTGGAGGCTGTAAGAATTGATAATTGGAAACTTGTACTTCCTCATCCTCATAGATCATATGTAGGAGTTCTTCCAAAAAATAATGGATATCCTGGTCCATATGCACGAGGAAATGCAGAACTCTCTTTATATAACCTCAAAAGGGATCCTGGGGAAGAATATGATGTCCAGGAACTTTATCCTGATATAGTTAAAAAACTACAATCTCTCGCAGATGAAGCCAGACTGGATCTAGGTGACAGACTTCATCAGCTTACAGGGAAGAATGTAAGGCCATCAGGCAGAATTAAAGAATAATCACCATTTGCAAGAATGAAGTAGGAAGTAATTATTAATGAATAATGAATAATGAATAATTGAAAGTTGAGAATTGAATACCGAGCGTTGCGAGCTCATCGAACATAGTGAGAGAATTGATAATTGGTAATTGAAGATTCCTGACTGAAGACAGAATATGACTAATAATAAATTTGATTTTGAGGCCCAGCTGGTTGATAGTTCCAGATACATTGTTGATCTTTTAGCTAATGATGTGGGCAATGATCCAGAAAAATACAAAGCAATTATTGATCTTTCATTTGAAGAAAAGGTGCAAGTATCCAGACGAGCTGCAAAGATTATATATGTAGTAGCCGAAAAATACCCTGAATTAGCCAAACCTCATATACCATTATTTCTTAAAAAACTTAAAGAAATTAAGAATGAAAGTATTTTAGGCAGTATACTAAAAATGTTTGCTGAATCTGTTATTCCTGAAAAAGAGGAAGACTTAAGTAAACTTCTTAATATCTGTTTTGAATTTATATCAGGTAGATGGGAAGCAGCAGCAATAAAAGTTTATTGTATGGACACACTTGTAAGAATTTGCGAAATTGAACCGGATTTAATAAATGAGGTAATATCAATAATAGAAGATCAGGCTCCAAAGAGCAGTTTTGCTTTTCAGGCCAGATCAAAAAGGTATTTGAAGAAGCTCAGGAAAAAGTAGGTAGTAGGTAGTTGAGTTGTCCTGAAAAATGTCTACACAAACTTATGTAGATATGTTAAAAGACAACAGGATAATGAAGAAAAACCAAAAAGTAGAAGGCCCAGTACATGACAAAAGCAATATAAATGTGGATTTCATTATAGGTGAAACAATTAACAAATAATAATTTATGGTTTAAAATGAAAGCAAACCTGATCTTCTTTCTTATTTCAAATCTGATATTTTTTTCTGCATTTTCACAAGATATTCCATCCGAACCTTCTAAAACAAAGGCTTTTCGTTGTGCAATGAACTATATAGAGGCATTTAATACCAAAAACACAAAACAACTTGAGAAATTTTTCAAAAGATATTATGAGAATCTTGATTTGGAAAGAAAATTCAAAATTGAACGATCCCTCAAAAAAAGTTGGGGAAAATTAGAAGCAAAACAGGTTTCTTATAATTCAGAAAATGAAATCATACTTTTAATACAGGCCAAAGATATGCCAACATCATATTTATTATTCAACATAAAACTAAAGGAGAACAATTCAAGTAAAATAGAATATTTTATACGTACCGGTATTTCCAAACCGAATAATCGTAATTCATTATTAACAAATATGGAGGTTTTACATTTTGCAGACCGGGCAGTTCGCATTAATGATTCCATAATTCAAAATACTGTCAATGAAATCGCCAAAGCATATGATACATTTTATTTTATAACTGATATTGGAAGAGATATCTCAATAATGTTAATTAACAATCTTAAAAACGGAAAATATAATCAAATATCAAAAGCTGGCAATCTGGCTGATAGCATTAAGACAGACATTCTTGAACTTCATCTTGATCTTCATTCGTGGGTAATGGCCAACAGGAGATTGATACCAATTGATTCAACAGTTGGGCTATCACAAAATTTTGGATTTAAGACAGTTAAAATCATGAATGGTAACATTGGATATATTAAATTGAATGATTTAGTTCACTAAAAGGTGCACAGGTAGTTGCAAATCACATACTCGATTCTGTATCTGATTGTAAAAGTTTAATTCTTGACCTGCGTGATAATTATGGCGGGTATCCTCAAATGATACAATTTCTTTCAAGTTATTTTTTCCCTATCCCAACAAAAATAAATACATTGTATGATAGAAATGGAAATATTGTAGATGAAATATGGACTCATGAAAGTATTCCAGGTAAGAGGTTTAGTGATTCCCTTCCTGTTATCATATTGACCAGCAACAATACCGCTTCAGCGGCAGAGGGATTTGTGAGTTTTTTTAAGAAGAATAATAGAGCAATAATCATAGGTGAAACCACAAAAGGGGCCCGTCATCCTGCCAAAGAGATTGTAATTAATTCATTATTTGTGGTTTCAATACCTTATCTCAAGGGAGATGAGAAGAGTATTGTTGAAGGAAAGGGGATTATACCTGATATAAATATACCTGCAGGTAGGGCATTAAAAAAGGCAATTGAATATGTCAGCAAGGAATATGATTAAAGTACTTTTGTTTATCAAGCCTGATCAAAAAGGTATTTGAAGAAAATAAGAAAGAAGTAATTTATAATGAATAATTAATAATTAATAATTATCGAGAGATGGCATCAGACAAGAATTTTGTGAAATTTGTAATTGATCAGATTGAAAATGCAGGTGAAATTACTTATATACATATGTTCGGAGAATATGGAGTGTACTCTGATGGTAAGATATTCGGATTAATTTGTGATAATAAACTTTTCATTAAACAAACCGATGGAGGAAGAGCATATATTAAAAATCCAGTTGAAGCACCACCCTACCCTGGTGCTAAAAATAGTTTTCTTATTGACGACAAATTGGAAAACAAAGAATGGCTCAGTAAGCTGATAAATATTACAGTGAAAGAACTTCCTGAACCTAAACCAAAAAAGAAAAAATCAAAGAAGAAATGAGATAAATAAAACCCTTGCAAAATGAAAAAATTATATCAGACGAATAAAGCAAATAAACTATTATTAATTATTGGACTATTACTTCTAATTTCATGTGCAAATTCAAAAAAAAATGAAGTAAAATATCAGGTGGCACAAATAAAAACTATAAAGGGCGAAATGTTATTCTGGTTATCTGATAATACTCCCGTTCATAAAGCAAGTTTTATTAAGCTGGCTAATGAAAATTACTGGGACTCCCTTACATTCAACAGAGTTGTAAAAGATTTTGTTATTCAAGGCGGTTGTCCGGATACAAGAAAAGGATTTAGTGATTCTCCATATTTATTGAAGCCTGAATTTAATGATATTCTAAAACATGTTTATGGAGCATTAGGTGCTGGCCGTGACAATAATCCTGAGAAATTATCAGCTGGATGTCAATTCTATATTGTACATTCAAAAGATGGTTTAGCGAGATTGGATGGTGATTATACAATATTCGGACAAATATTTAAAGGCATTGATGTTATGGAAGCAATTGCCAATGTTGAAACTAATGAGAGGGATAGCCCATTAAAAGCTTTAACTCTCGATGTCAACATAATATCATTAACAGAAGAAGAACTTCGGGAAAATGGTTATGAATTGAAGAAGTAATTAATTCTTCATATTAGATAGCTATTTCTACATTAACAAAGGCACTAAAAATCATTGATGATCCATCTATTGCAGATTTCCATCCCCTGAAATTAGGAGCAACTTTTATTCCTTTTACTGCTGTAATTTCAAAACCTAGCATATACATCTGGCCATCTTTCTCCAGGTTCCATGGGTTCATTTCTCCTTCCTTCTCCACAGAAGACAGATTATCATACCTTCCAAACAGTTCGAATCTTTTGTTTATATGATAAGAAAAATAAGATGATAATCCACCGTAATCCTGATCCAAATGTCTGTGATGGTTCCATTGTTTGTTATATTCAATGCCAAAATCAAGTTTATTACTATGATATCCAACAAATGCTGCTAAAGTATTCTGATTTACCTTATCAGGCATAGTTTCATAATACGCTCTGAGTTGTAATTTCTTAATTGGTTCAAAGGTTACACCAACTCCAGTCTTGAATGTACTATCAGCCTGTTCATTTTTATAGCCTTCTCCGTTAAGAACAATAGCATCAACTGTAATAAAACTGATTGGTTTAAAAGAAACATTAACCCCAAGATCAGCACTGTGTCCAAGTTTATATTCATCTGAGAATGTTTTCATCAAATATCTGTGTCCCCACAATTCCTCCTGCACCTTAAATAACTTTGTAGATATCATTCCAAAATTCACTGAAAATTTACCAGTTTTATACGTCATTTCAGCATTCTTAATAAATGTACTATGCTGTAAACTTCCCACTCCAGGATTTCCAACATCAATATTTATTTTTGCTGAAAAATTTGGATTAAAATTGTACGAATATCCCAGGTATGCCCTTTTCAATTGAAAACCAGGTGCAATATCTCCAGTCAGATCAACAGCATGAAAGTTTGAAAATATTTTCATGAATGGTTTTCCTTTTGGACTAATATCTTCTGTTTGTTGTGCCATTAGGCTAAAGGGCCCAACGAAAATTATCAAAATTAAAAGTTTAAAAATTCTCATATATCAATTATATTTATTAATTCTTACAGCACAAAAATGGGGAATTATTATGACAAATATTAACATTTTATGAGCTTATTTATATGATTTTCCCACAATTTCACAAGTATAATTTCTAGCAGATAATCCTTATGGGATTAAATTGACTATTTGTATTTTTCACATTTATTAAGCATTTTTAATACGGTATAATGTATAATTCTAACTATCAAATGAGTAAATACAAACTTCCCCAAATATTTAAAAAATTTCCGGGAGAATTAAAAGAAAAGGATCTGCCAGTACCTCCAAAATTTTGGAGTTTATTAGGCCCTGGAATGATAATGCTGGCGGCGGCATTGGGTTCAGGAGAAATATACTTTTGGCCAGGGATAACAATGAAATATGGTTTTAGTCTTATATGGCCTGCTATTATTGCAATATCATTACAATATGTTCTGAATACTGAATTCGCCAGATATACAATAACAACCGGAGAAACTGTAATTACTGGATTTACAAGATTATGGAAACCATTTGGATGGGTATTCCTTTTATGTACTACCTTACCATGGGTCTGGCCAGGATGGAGCATGGGAGGTGCTACAGCAATCACATGGATAACTGGAGGCCATCCAGAAAGAACTGCAGTAAATCTATTC
>PVBE012692316.1_pt1 | contig 13862 bp, 19 predicted proteins | sample 1631181 | NCBI WGS metagenome assembly PVBE01 (sample SAMN08397723, study PRJNA350692) | Marine metagenome, whole genome shotgun sequencing project. | isolation source: water | place: Pacific Ocean | collected 2012-04 | reverse complement strand
TATGTTCTCTTGCAGTTAATCCACCAGCTACTTTTTCTTTAAGTGCTCGCTTTTCAATATTTTTTGCTATATTTCGAGCAAGTTCAATTGATACGTCTGATGAAATCAGTGATTTCTTGATTTCTGAACAGAGTTCTGCTACTGCTTCCTTGTCAACTTTACCTGAAGTTAGCTTTTTTAGTGCGTTCTTCAAAGAGTCAGATAACTTATCTAGGACCATATTTATCTCGGATTTTAGGGCTTTTTAAGCGTTTAGATTATAAAATTTGTTTAATTATGTCGTCAGCATTGAATTCTTTCAAATCCTTGTATTCTTGACCCGTTCCTAGGAAAAGTATTGGTTTTCCAGTTTCATGTGCTACTGAAATTATTGCTCCACCTCTTTCATCAGCATCCGCTTTTGTCAGAATTACTCCATCAATTCCAATTTTTTCTCCAAAGAGTTTTGCTTGATCAACTGCGTCGTTTCCAGTTAGCGAATCTACAACTAATATTGTAAAATCTGGTTTAGATACTCTTTTTACTTTTTCAAGTTCTCTCATTAAGTCTTCATTTGCGTGGCTTCTTCCAGCTGTATCGATTAAAACATAATCTAATTTCTTTGCCTTTGCGTGTTCAATTGCGTCGAATGCAACTGCTGCTGCATCAGAACCATAACTGTGTTTGATTAAATTGATTTTAAGTTTGTCAGCATGTGCTTGAATTTGCTCAATTGCTGCGGCTCGGAAAGTATCTCCTGCGGCTATGACAACTTTCTTCTTTTTCTTCTGAAGATGCGATGCAAGTTTTGCAAGAGTGGTTGTTTTACCAACACCGTTAACTCCAATAAACATTATTTTGATTGGTTTTTCACCTTTGTAAATATCAATTGAATCTGCTGAAAGAATTTCTTTTAATTTCTTTTCAAGAGTTTTCTTTAATTCTTTTGGTTTAGACTCTTTAATTGTTTTTTTCAATTCTTCAGTTACTGAATAAGCAACATTATTTGTCAGTAATCCTTCCTCAAGTTCATCTAGAATTTTTTTAAGTTTTGTTTTTTCTAAATTTTTTATAATGTTTAATTTAGTTAAAATAGAAGGTTTCTTTTTATCCTTAATTTCTTTTGGTTTTTTGGTTTCTTTATCTACAGTTTTCTTTACTTTAGAAAAAATAGATTTTAGACGTCCTAACATATTTTATCTCCAATTAAGGGTTTAAATTATTTGTTTTCCTGCATAATTTCGCTTTGTAGTTTTGTTTGAATTTCTATAATTCTTGCTTGGATTTTGTTTAAGTTTTGGACAGTTTGCTTTTCTGCCTTATCCAAATTCTTTGTCCGTTCTGTTATTAGTTTTTGAATTTCAGGTTTTGTTTTTTCTACAAAATTTCCTGAACCTACATTAACCATAAATTTCAAATTATCAGTAATTTTGGCATTGTAATAAATTCCTGCACCAATGGGTGTAAATACTTTTTCACCTTTATTCAGATTTTTAATTGTTTCAACTAAGTGTTCAACTTCAAGTTTTTGTCTTTGAAAGTGTTGCATATCTGTTTGATGTTTCTGCATCTGTTGCTGTAACATTTGAAATTCCATTTGTTTATCCATTTTATTTACCTATAAATCCCAGACTTTCGTCAACTCGACCAATTTCAAAACCAGATGAATTATCGCTTACAAGAAATCCATTAGAGTTTGCAATTACACCTGAGCTTATAATTGAACTACCAGTACTAATTGTACCAATTCCAACTTCAATCTTCAAATACTTTTCAAGTTCTTCAACACTTGGATCTGAAGTTATTGAACCAAAAATTGCTCCTTTATTTGTTAAAATTCCATAAGCTCCAGGAACGTTACTTTCAGCTATTTCAATCTTTTTGATTTTAACATCCATAATTTTCTCAATTTTTCTCATTTCTTCTGTTGAAAAATCTGAACTTACGATTGCATGAGTATCATTAACTAGAATTGTATTTCCCAATGCAGTATGAACTGTTTTGAATTTTTTAACTTTGACAATATCTTTTAATTGTTTTTTCAGAGATTTGAATTCACTATCAAAAATAAGATCGGGAACAAGTAATACTTCTTTATTTGCTGAACAAAAAATTCCTGCGAATGGAGTACCATAGATTTTGGAAGTAATTATTGGAACTTGAAAAACTTCTTTTAATAGTTCTGTTTGCTTTTTGTTTAATTCCTCTCCAATAAGAACAAAAGAATCTGTTGCCAATGCATACAGACCGATGTTGGGATCTCCTTTAAAATTTATTTTGTCTACGTGAACCATTTATTTTTTCTTAGTTTTAGTTGCTGTTGCTTTTTTCTTGGTTTCTTTCTTTATTACTGGTTTTTTTGTCGGTGTTTTTTTAGTTACTTTCTTTACAACTTTCTTTTCTTCTACTTTTTCGGGAAGTTTATCTTCCACTTTTGTTTCAGTTTTATTTGCTTTTCTTGGAAGTTCGGAAAGTTCAACAATAGCATAATTTTCTTCTTTCTTTACATCTACTCGAACTCTTGATGGCGGATTTTTTGATCCTCGTTTCCAAATTGTTTCGTTAAGCCATTTTCCAACTTTTACTTCTTCACTCTTTGTATGTTGAGTTACAAAACTTCGAACCACACTAACTGCTTTTTTAGATCTTCGCCATCTTGCAGATTTTAGAAATTCCTTTCTCAAAGGAATTGTGTATGTCCGTGTTTCTCCAGCCTTCATCATTTTTATCCTCGTTGAATTTTAGTTCGTCTCCAACTTCTTTTCTTTGAAGTTGCAGCACTTGGGTGAACTCGTTTACCTACTCCGAATTTTTTTGGAATAATCCAGAATGGTGCCCATTTAGTTTGGCGTCCTGCTGAAATTAATCTCTTTTTTCTTCCGGAAGGTTTTCTTGAACTCATTTTACGCCTTTTAATTGCACCGCAGTCTTATCCAATAGTGATTGACCTTTTGGTGAAATGATTCTCCCTTTATGTAATGATTGTGATTGTTTAACTAATCCTGCCTTTTCAAGTTGTTGAGAAATTTTTCTTAGAACATTTCCAGAAGCTTTTGTGAATTTATGAGGTCTTCGTCCCATATTTTTTCTCCCACCATAACGAGAACGCATTTTTGATACACCGACGGGACCGTGATTATAAATGTTTTTTAGAACTGATGCAGCTCTAATGTGCCACCAATCTGGATTTGCAGGAGGTCGCATTCGATGGTTTCCACTCTTAACAAATTTTGCCCAATCTGGTGCTTGAATTTCTGCTATTTTTTTGAGTTCTCCAGCTAGAGCGCTATTTGCTTTTTCTGGAGCAGTATCATTGATTGATGCCATGGTTATGAACAGGATATTAGTTTTAAAAACCTTTTGATAGGAGTCCGGCTACGATAAAAATAAGTGCTTGAATCATAGTTTGTTTTAGTGAAATTTTCGGATTTTTATTAGTTGAAGTTAATGAAGAATAAATCATTAAAATTGAGAATATTACTAAGATTAATGTGTTGCTAGGATTTGGACCTATTGAAAATCCTGCTAATGCTGCAATAATATATTTAAATCTTCCAAATTTTTGTTTACTTTTCTTCTGAAACCAAACAAATTCTTCTTTCGCAATTCGATTTAATAGAAATCCTAGGAAATATGCGGAGGCGAGCAGGAGAATAATTATCGCATTTAACATACTTTTTATAAGGTCTTTAAATTTAAAACAATGATGGAATTGAAAGATTCAGAGCAAGTGTATTCTCCGCGCGAAGATTCTAAATTGTTGAAGAAAGTTGTTGAGAAATACATGCACGATTTCAAGCCTGAACGAGTTTTAGATATGGGTACAGGTTCAGGAATTCAAGCAATTACTGCAAAGAAAAATTATTCCGATTCTGAAGTTGTCGGAGCAGATATTAATCCAATGGCTGTTGATTTGGCCGAGGAAAATGCTAAACTGAACAAAGTTGACATTAAGTTTTTTGTTTCAGATTTGTTTGAAAGATTCCATAATCAGAAATTTGACTTGATAATTTTCAATGCACCCTATCTTCCGTCTGAACCACCAATTGATCCAATTTGGAGCGGTGGTGAAAAGTTTATTCTAAAATTCATAAAATTAGCTCGCGAGCATTTGAATTCCAAAGGGCGAATTTTGTTTGTTTATTCATCCAAATCACCAGTCAAATTTGAGCACAAAATTATTGCTGAAGAGAAAGTATTTTTTGAGATACTGTATGTAGGCGAAGTTAGATAAGATTTATATTGAATTAATGTTTTCTTCTTTTAGAAAGACGGGGCTAACCTTGTGAATCACTTAAAGTTAAGTTTCAACTCTCGCGAGTGAAGCTATAAATAGTGATACGGGCAATAAGGGCAACTGTTAGTAACTTAAAACGACGATCTGAGATTATAGGCCGCGATATGCGAACTTTTTTCGATTCGTTTAATCCCTTGCTAGCATCTCTTAATGTCAGAAGAGGCTATTGACCAAGCTGTTTGAGTTGGAGGATCTTTACGATTCATCCTAGGGTAATACTTTGGCTATGGACCTTTTCCACGCGGGCCTATACGTCTTTCTAAAATTATTGATTTTCGAGCTATTTTTAAGTTTTAATACTAAAAGATTAATTCCCATGTTAAGTGCATATGTTTTAATAAATACAGAGGCAGGAAAAGAAAAGGAAGTTCTTGATTCCTTGAATTCAAATGATTCTGTTGTAGATGTAAGCATTGTTTATGGACAATATGATTTGATTGCAAAAGTCTTTTTGGATGATGCATCAGATCTACCTTCTTTTATTATGGAAACAATTAGACCAATTGGTGGAATTACGGGAACATCTACTTTACTCGCCGCTTACGACCCTTCGAGTGCTTAATAATATAATTTTTCATTAAGTAAGAATTTGGAATCATCATGGTATTTTTACTATCCATTTTTATGTATGTGTCAAGTAAATCTATTTTTGTCACAGTTCCATCAAAATCTTTGAATCTTATTGAATCACCTTTCTTAATTTTCTTTGTTGCAATTAAATAAAGTCCTGCAAAAATATTTGGCATGAAATCTCTAAGTGCTAAAGTGAATGAAATTAATAATATTCCTCCAATAATTACTAATATAAAGTTCATAATAGATATTGCAACACCAATTTGAATTAATGCAGCAATAATTGCAATTCCAATGATTAGATATTTTACTATATTTTCTGCTAAAATCTCAGGTTTTGATTTTATTCCTAATGCTCGTCTCAAATTTCCATTAAGATTAATGCTCTTTATTGCACGACTTGTTAATCTACCAATAATTCTACCAAGAATTATCCCAGTTATAATTATAAGTGCTGCTGATCCGAAAGTCACAACAACATACAAAGTCATTTCATAAATTAAAGTCAAAACTTCATTCATTGTGAAATAAAATTTACTATATGCTATTTTAAGGTTTTTGTTTATGTCAAATAGCTAAGCTATTAAATCATTATTCTTAGAATTAGTTATGCCAATGAATGTTGGGTTTGAGTACATTAATGCTGAACAAGAATATAATGATGCTAAAACAACTGCTGAAAAAGTTAAAGCTTTGAAGAAAATGTTGTCAATGATTCCTAAGCACAAAGGAACTGAGAAACAGCAAGCTCAAATTAGAAAACAGATTAAGAAACTTCAAGAACAAGTTGAGTTTGAAAAGAAACAAGGCAAAGGTGCAAAATCATTTTCTATTAGGAAAGAAGGTGCAGGTCAAGTTGCTATTTTTGGAAAAACTAATACTGGAAAATCAACTCTTTTGAAAATGCTTTCTGGAAAAAATGTAAAAATTGCCGAATACGAATATACAACTTCTGAACCCGTTCATAAAATGATTACATTTGAAAATGTTAAAATTCAAGGGATTGAAGTTCCGGGAATCTATAAAGGATTTTATGACAGCAAAAACGGTCGTCAATATTTGAGTGTTGTACGAAATGCAGATGTTGCAATTGTTCTTGCAAATAGTAAAGCAGATTTTGATATGATTGTTTCTGAACTTGAAAATGCAAATATTATTCTAACAAAGACCCGGGAACGAGCCGAAGGTTTTGAAGTTAGGATTCCTTATATTAAATTATCTAGAAATAAATTTTCAACTAAATTAATTCCAAAGCTTTGGAAGATGATGGGGAAGATTAGAGTGCAGACAAAGACTGATGGAAAGATTGCTCCGAATCCAATAGTTCTTACTAAAGGCTCAACCGTTGAAGATGTTGCAAGAATGATCCATCAAGATTTTGTTCAGAAGTTTAGATATGCGAAACTTGAAGGACCTAGTGCGAAGTTTAAAGGACAACAAGTTGGACTTGAGCACAAATGTAAAGATGGAGATATTGTTGAAGTATTTGTTAAATAATTATTAGTCACAATTCAAAATTTTATGTTCCTTATCTTCTTTAAAACCAGAATCGGCAGTTACTATTAGCACGTCACCGTCACCGAAACTCTTAGTACTTTCTTCTTCCAGACGGAAATATTGAGTCTTACTGTCATTACTTAATTCATAAGGCGGTAAATGATTTGTTAGTGATGCAGAGTAACTACCGTCAGTTACCCATATTGAAAGAGATATTTCATCTCCGTCGGCATCGTAGGCAGTAACGTCAACATCTACAACATGATAAGAGCCCATCCAACTCTCTTTTTGATAACAATAAGCATCAATATTTTGTATTTCTGGTGCAATATCTGAAGCTATTTTATGATGTATGGCATATAATCCTAGAACAGGTATCGATCCTACAATCGCAAAGATGGCTGATTTTACCAAGCCTCCAAATAAACTAGTCTCTGCTCTTTCATCATCCCTTAAACTTAAACGTTCTTCTAAAGCACTATAAGATCGCTCATGTTTTTTCATATTAGATTTAGCAGAAATTATTCCAATCAGATCTCCATTATTATATGCATTATTATAACCGAAATCAGATAATTCGGGATGTGTTTGTAGATATTGTTCAAGGTCTTTTTCTATTGAATCTATCATATATACTGCTGTCAAGAAAAAGATTTAAGTGTTTTTTATTGTGCTAGCGGTAGTCGAAATAGTTATACTGAAGAAGGTTCCATACCGTACCGCCGACTAATCCCACCACCGATCCTGCAATTAATTCATTATAATCCGACATAAAACTAGAAGTTGAATGATTAATGGCTAATAGTGATAAGTAAGTTAAACTTCCTGGACCAACAAATCTTCCTGCAAATTTCAGCGTCTCCGGAAAATGTTCTACGTCAGTGTCAAATAAGTTTACAAGTCCACTTAACAACCTTTTTCCAATATTTATTTGATTATGATTATTTCGTTTCAATTGTTTGTTATATTTCTTATCATTTTTCTTTCGTATCCTCTCTTCCAATCTTGTAGTTTTTCGAATTTCTTTCTGTTCCGATTTTTTAATTATTCTTTCCTCTCTAGATTGAGCTCGCATTAATTTGTATTCTTCCTTTGCTTTAAATTTTTCAAGCTTAATTTCATTATTTTCTACAAGTTGTTTTGTTTCATAGATTTCATTTCTTGCATTTTCAAATAATCCTCTATATTCTTCAAATTCAGATTCAATTCCTGGAAAATGCTCATCAAGAACTTCATTCCTAAATTCATAAAATCTATCTTTTAAATCTACATGATCTCCCATTAAATTTTCAAATCTCATGCGGTCTTCCAAAGGAAGCTGGCTGAATTTATCCTGCAAAAACACTGCTTCAGAAATATTAACTAATTCTTCAAATGAATCTAAATCTTTGTTTTTCTTAGCTTCATCTAATTGATAAAGAACTTTAACTATAGTAATATTTTCTGCGTTGTAATTTAAAGATAAGTCTGAACCAAAGCCTTGTATTATCGAATAGCTTTTTTTCTCATCAGACATATGTTCTCATATAATGAAAGCTTTTATTATTTGTCAAATGACTATTAATTATGAAAGCAAAAGGTTCGAATGCAGAAAGAGAATTAGTTTCCAAATTTTGGAAGGAAGGATTTGCATCCATTCGAGTTGCGGGTTCAGGATCTTCGCGTTTTCCTTGTCCAGATGTCTTAGCCAGCAACGGAACCAGAACTATTGCTGTTGAGGCTAAAGCTACAAAAAAAGATATTCAATATTTCAGAGAGAATCAAATTACTGAGTTAATTGAATTTTCAAGAACTTTTGGTGCTGAGCCAATTCTTGCCGTAAAATTTTCATCAAAGTGGACGTTTTTTGAATTGTTTAAACTGAGACAAACTCCGAAAGGAGATTATGCAATTTCCAAGAAAGATGTTGAAGAATTAGGAATTAGTTTTGAAGAATTAATTTCCGCCTAGAAAATCTGCAACTTCTTTGGATGCTTGTTCTTTTCCAACAAAAAGGAGCATTAATATAAGTAATATTGCAAATAGATTTGGTGCAGCAACTAAGTAAGTCCAACCAATGAGCGTAGTTCCTTGAACTATTTGATAAAATATATAGGTCGCATATGAAAAAATTCCCAACACCGAAACACCAATTAATAATAGGGTCATATAAACAGTATTACTATTTTTCATTATTTTTTCACCTAGTTTCATGAGTCTCTTCCTATATCTTTAAAGAATGCTAAGGCTATTGTTAAGATTATTGGTCCGATTAGTACTCCAATTAAACCTAATGTGCTGAGTCCTCCAAAAATTCCAATAAACATTATTAATGGAGGTATTTTTGCTTTCCTCCCTAAAAGAAGAGGTCTTGCTGCGTAATCTAGAACGCTCCCTAGAACAAGCCCATAAATTAGTATACTAATTCCTTTTCCGACAGCTCCACTAAAGATTAAAAAGGCAGCAACTCCTGCATATAAAAAATAAGGTCCAACAATAGGTAATAATGAAAGCAATCCTGCAGCAACTCCTGCAATTGCAGGGTAACCCAGACTAAATATAGTGAATCCAATTCCTGCAATTAATGCCTGTATAATTCCAATCAATACAGTAACATGGACAAATGCATCAACATTTTTCTTTATTCCATTGAAAACCTGTATTTTCTTTCGTCTAGGCATCGGAAAGTTTAATTCAAACCAATCAGTAATTCGTTCCCCATCTCTTAAGAAATAAAATAGTGTTATGAAGAATATAAAACTTAGAATAATTATTGAAGGTATTTGTGATATTAATGCGGATAAACTTGTTATAATTTTATCAGCACCCAAATCTATTATGTTTTGAATCTGAGGAGATATTGATATTGAACTCAATCTCAATTTTAAGTACATAACCCAAATTTCATTTCTTATGAATATAATTCCATAATTTATTATTGCAAGAAGTAATGCTGCAAAGAATACACAAATAGCGATTGCAGAAATATTTCTCCCGATTTTTTTTCTAAGTTTTTTATGGACTGGAAAGGCAAAATATGCGAAAAGCATTCCGAAAACTAAAGGAGTTAAAAGATTCCAAGATATGTAAATTGATAACATAACGAGAAAACCAGTTAATCCTAATTCTACAACCTTTCGTTCATTAAAAGCCATGTAATTATATTATTACTGGAATTTATATAAGTTCTGATAACTCAGAGAGATCTTTTACAATAATATCTGGATATTCTTTCAGCAAATCTTTGTAACTTCTAGTTCCAACTACTGCAACTGCAAGCACATTATATGATTTTGCCATTTGAATATCAGTTTCAGTATCTCCAACAACGGCTCTGATTTTTGATCCAAGTGCACGTTCCAATTTTTCCAATGCTTCCGTGCTTGGTTTTCTATGACTTATGTTATCCATACCAACTATTGCTTTGAAAAATCTAGGATTAATTTCTAAATGTTGTAGTGTTTTTACTATTGTTTTGTGTTCTGCATTTGATGCAATTGCTAAAGTATATTTCCTGCTAAGTTTAGTAAGGGTTTCGACAACGTTTGGTTTTGCCTGTGCTTTACTAATATCTAATAGTTTTCCTTGATCTTCAGCAATTTTTCTTATTTTACGACTGCCCAATGAAGGATATATTTTTTTAATGATTGTTTCTCTGAATTTACCTAAGTTTTGTTTAATTAATCTTGCAGGTACGCGATATAAATTATTTTTAGAGAATGATTCATTGTATGCCTCAACTATTTCTTGTGTTGAATCAATAAGAGTTCCGTCAAAGTCAAAAACAATTATCTCTTTTTTTACCTGTCTAATTTTAGTAGTCATTTTATTCAAAGTTATATCTTAATTTAGCTATTATACCTTTTAATCCATTTAACTTTTTGCCTGCTGGAGAAGATGATGAAATTAGATTAACAGTTCCACCGGAATTTTCTACATTATCAATTAATTCTTTTATTTTTTCAGAACCATCAAGTCGAGATTCTGAAATTAAAATGGATTCAACAGCACCGGCTTCTGCTGCTCGTTCAGTATCCTTTACACCATAAATAATTAATTTAGAGTTTTTTGCTAACTGAGTTAGAACTTCATTAACTAAGTCTTCTTCACGACTCAATTGACTGTTTTTGATTATTTTATCCAATGCATTTCCACTAATTAATTCACGAATTCCATCTTCATCACCTGAAGATACGTCTTTCAAATGTACTTTCTTTGCAGTTTCAGGAAAATCCTCATCTAATTGTTTCTTTACAATTTCTTTCCAGAATAAAGGACTGCCAAGGATTATCATTTCAACTTTTCGATCATTAAATTTACTATCGATTTCTTTGGCAACTCGTTGTATATCTTTGTAACCTTGATTTTTTTGTTCTTCATATCGTTTTTTTGATAAACGCAAACTTATTCTTCCAAGTTTTGTATAACCTGAAGAAGTTATGTGTGCGAAACTAGCCTGTTCATCATCCAATACACAAATTAGCGCTTTTGGAGCCTTTGAAGCCTCTTCTGCATTTTTTATAAGTGTTAATTGATATTTTTTCCAATTTTCTTTTTCTATTTCTAATTCAGTTCCCATTCCGACTTCAATTGAATGTGCAGAATGCATTGCAACCCCTTCAACTTCTGTTTCTACAGTTCCATGTATCCGTAAGAACCTATCGAAAGCTAATTTGTCAACCCTAATTTTTATTTTAATGCTTTTTTTAATTGATTTCTGTCTTGATCCTTCTTCTCCAAGTTTAATTTTCCGGTAAGTTCTACCTGTTACAAAATCTCCAGATTCTATTATTTGTTTTAGGAAAACCAAGTCATCGAGACTATCAATTCTTACGCTAAGGCGACTGTTTTTCTGATCTAGATTTTGTACAAGCATACTATTTTGAACAAAAACTATATATTAAAAGCTTGTTAGTTTACAATCATGCTAATTGGTCGTAAAGGGGAGTCTAGAGAAGCCAGCCCAGTAGGTACGGTTGTTATTTTAGTACTACTTGCAGGATTCTTATTATTTATACTCTCATTACCTGAATTAGATCGTAATGAATTACTTGATAGTATAGAAACAGGCGACGGAGATGTTATAATGGATATTGTTCCGGGCGATGTTGAAACAAAAACTAGTTCGAGTAGTTCAAAGATATATAGTATTGATAATTTCAAACTTGATTCTGAAGTTCATTCTATAGATTCGGTACTAATAAGTAAACTTGATTTATCCTCTGGTGTTTTTAGTGAAGATAGTAGAGCTTATTCATTTATTCCCGAATGGGATACAAACACAGTAGGTATGAGTCTTAATTTTTTTGTTCAGAATGCAGCAGGTAAAGGAGATCTTGTTGTACTTCTTAATGGCAATCAAATATATTCTGCCGAACCAATTGTTGGTAATTTTCTAAATATAGATTTACCTGCAACTTCAATGTATAATGGAAATAATAATTTGGAGATTGTTTTAGATAAGAAAGGATTTAATATATTTTCTTCTGCAAAGCTCGGGCTTACAAATGTTTTACTCAGAACTGATAAATTAGGTCAAGATTTAGTTCATGATTATGATTTCAATATTGGTAGTGGTGAGGTGTCTTCCGCAACATTAAATGCAGTAGTTAGACGAACTTCTTCAACAAATAATCCATTAAATATCAAATTGAATGGTCAGACTATTTACAATAAAGTGCCTTCAGATACAGTATTAACTGCCCAAATTTCTGATGATTTGTTTAGTGTTGGAAGTAATCAGTTATCCTTTAGTATTGGACAGCAATCAGTATATGAGGTGTTATTTTCAGATTTATCTGTTAAAACTAAAAAAGTAGAAAGTGATAAAGAATATTTCTTTAGACTTAACGACTTGCAAGCAAGAAAAATAGTTAAAGGTCGAGCAAATTGTATTCTTGAAGTTGTAAAAAGTGGAGGAAACTCTGATGAATTAATAATCGATATTAATGGATTTACAAAGTCTTATTCGGTTAGTCCAGGCAAAGTTTCATTCAATGTTTGTAATTATTTAGTTTATGGAGGAAATACCATTTCTTTTGCTTCGGATGATGATTTAATTTTAAGTTCGGCAAAGTTGGAATTAGTTTAAATGGGCATTGGTAGTTGGGTAAAAGGTAAAGCTTCAGCAGGTGCTAAAGCTGCACCTGGTTTTGTCAAGGAGCAGACGCTTGGTGGTCCTTTTGGAAAAATATCAAAAGGTGCTTGGATATTTATAATTATATTTTTATCTGCAGTTGCAGGATACAATTTCGGAGGACCATTATTGGTTCCAACAGGGATTGCCTGGGTTGCCTGGAAGATTGTAAATTGGTTTATTGGGCTTTTTGGTATTTCAGGAGTTCCTGAATTTATGCTTGACTACTCTTTTGTAGTTATACGTAGCGGAACTGGATTTATATTAAATGGTATTTTTGGATTCATGTTAGTTAAATCCTGGTATAAAGATAAAGATCAAGGAAAGGGAATAATGGTGTTCCTTTATCAATTTTTTGTAGTTTTTCCACTTACATGGATATTTCTAAGCATGGTAATAACTTCAACATATACAGGATATATTCCAGTTGTAACTGATGTTTCAGATGGAGACTGGGTAATAAGTCCGTCAGTCTGTGATATTCAAAATGCATATTTAGGTGGATTAGTTGGAAAAGTTTCGTGTGATATTGAAGAGTTTGAACAACGAATAAAACGAGCTGAGCAAGATGCAGAATTTAGTGCCGAGACTGGAACAGGTCTGTTTGGAGGAATATTTGGTGCAGTTGAAACTGATGCAGGAGGAGGAACTGTTTTCAAGTCAAAAGATGTTAGTGATGATTCAGTTGTGAATCGTGATGCAGGGTCAAGTTTATCAGATTTAAGAAGTTCTAGATTAAAATTTACGTCATATGATTCAACTGCCGAAGATATCAAAATTTTAGCAAATCTTGAAGTTAAAAGTTTGTTTTTACGTAATGTTGAAGATTCCAAAATTAGAGTATTTATAAATCCTCAAGTTGATGCAGATTTGGTTTGTCGCCCGTGTAGCAAACGTAGTTGTCTCGAGAACGAGATAAATAATCCGTTTGATGCATTTGAATTGAGGTCAAATGGTGAATTAAAAACTGTAACTTATGCACCTGATAATATTCTTAATTGGTGTACTTCTCCTTGGAGTTGCAATATCCCTGGCGCAGAAAGAATTGATACTAATGAATTTTTAATTTCTAGTGGATTTAATCAACAAATAGAATGCATACATTCAGGTTTATCATTAAACAAATCAGAGTTTGTAACGTATGATGATAATGGTGATGTAAAATCTGTGAAATTTAATGGTCTTGGAAAACCAATTCCAGTGGATGTTGATTTTTCATATGATGATGGTGATGGTGATGATGGTGATGATGGTGATGATGATGGTGATGATGATGATGGCGGTGGTTATGATGATGATGATGGTGGTGGTGATGGTGACGATGACGATGGTGACCATGACAATGATGATACTGGTGGTGATGGTGATACCGGTGGTGGTGATGATGACGATGATGATGAT
>PVBE010843684.1_pt1 | contig 13862 bp, 10 predicted proteins | sample 1631181 | NCBI WGS metagenome assembly PVBE01 (sample SAMN08397723, study PRJNA350692) | Marine metagenome, whole genome shotgun sequencing project. | isolation source: water | place: Pacific Ocean | collected 2012-04 | reverse complement strand
CTTCGAGCGCCCCAACGACCCGGATCGCAACGACGCGCCCGACGCGCAGATCACGAGCGAGGACGGCAAGTTCCAGCTCATCGGCACCTACACCGACCAGTTCGACCGCGCGCGCGGGAAAGCCAACGTCGAGGACGCGCTCTCGCGGCATCCAGACCTCGCCTGCGTCGTCTGCCTCTTCGGCTACAACACGCCGCTCGCCCTTGAGGCTTTGCGCGGCGCAGACAAGCTCAGCGAGGTGAAGATCGTCGCCTTTGACGAGGACCCCGCCACCCTTAAAGGCATCATCGACGGCACCGTCGCTGGCACGATCGTCCAGAACCCGTTCCGCTACGGGAAAGACTCAATCCGTGTCCTGAAGGGTCTCCACGAGGGTCAGAGCCTCGACGCGCTCGGCTTCGACGCCGGCGGATTCCTCGACATACCTGCGCGCACCATCCGCTCCGACAACGTCGAGGCCTTCTGGGCCGAGCTCAAGAAGAACCTGGGGCAGGAGTAGTTAGGCTTGGCTGACGCCTCCGAAGCGGCCGCGCTCCTCGAGCTTGAGGGCGTGGGGAAGAGCTTCCCTGGCGTGCGCGCACTCGACGGCGTCTCCATGAGCCTCGTCGCAGGCGAGGTCTTGGGCCTCGTAGGTGAGAACGGGGCGGGGAAGTCGACCCTCGGCCGGATCCTCGCTGGGATCCAAGCTCCCGATGACGGCGTCATCCGGATGAACGGGAGAGAGGTCTCCTTCACGACGGTGCGCAGCGCCCTCGACGCGGGCTTCGTCCTCATCCATCAAGAGCTCAACCTCGCAGACAACCTAGACGCCGCCGCGAACGTCCTCCTCGGCCGCGAGCTAAAAGGTGGCGCGCTGCCTGGTGGCATCGACTTCGAGGCGGAGCGCGCGGAGGCTGCGAAGTGGATGGCGGCGGTCGGCCTCGACGCGGACCCCTCGACCCTCGTCTCAGACCTCCCGATCGGACAGCGCCAGCTCATCGAGGTCGCGAAGGCCCTGAGCGTCGACGCCCGCGTCCTCATCATGGACGAGCCCACCTCCAGCCTCACGGAGCCAGAGGTCGAGCGCCTCTTCGAGGTCGTGAAGAGCGTCGCCGAGCGCGGCGTGAGCGTGATCTATATCTCGCACCGCCTGCGCGAGATCGAAGCGCTCTGCGACAGGGTCGCCGTCTTGCGTGACGGCGAGCTGGTGGGGGAGCTCGCAGGAGGAGAGATCACGCGGGCCAAGCTCATCCCGCTCATGGTCGGTCGAGAGATCACGAGCCTGCGCACAGGGGCACCCAATGAGCCCGGCGAGCTCGTCCTGGAGACCAAGGGATTCGGCGGCGCGGTCCACCCAGGCCCTGGCGTCACCCTCTCCGTGCGCGCAGGTGAGATCGTGGGCCTCGCAGGCCTCGTTGGCTCCGGGCGCTCCGAGCTCTTGGAGGCGCTCTTCGGCGTCGCGCCCTCGCGCGGCGAGGCCAAGGTCTCTGGGCGCGCCCTTGAGGCCGGCGATCCGCGCGCCGCGATCGACGCTGGGCTCGCCCTGGTGCCTGAGGACCGAAAGGAACAAGGCCTCGTCATGGAGATGGGTGTCAGAGAGAACACGACCCTCGCGACCATCGAGCGCGACGCCTCCGGTGGATTCCTCGACAGCGCGCGGGAGGACGAGCGCACCAGCGAGGCCATCGCGAGCCTCAGCATCAAGACACCCTCAGCTGATCAGGAGGTGCGACTCCTCTCAGGCGGGAACCAGCAGAAGGTGGTCATCGGCCGCTGGCTCGCGACAAATCCGAAGGTGCTCCTCATGGACGAGCCGACCCGCGGAGTCGATGTCGGCGCGAAGCAGGAGATCTACCGGTTGATCGAGGCGCTCGCCGCCGATGGGATGGGGGTCTTGTTCGCCTCCAGCGAGATGGAAGAGGTCCTCGGCCTCGCCGACCGCGTCCTCGTCATGCACGAAGGCCGTCTCCAGGGCGAGGTCTCGGGGGAAGAGATGACCGAAGAGGCTGTCATGCACCTCGCGACAGGGAGCCATGAGGTGAAGGCGTGAAGAAGATCCTCGGCATCCTCGGCTTGCTCGTCGTCGTCTGCCTTCTGACGACCCTCGTCTCCGACCGCTTCCTCACGGCCTACAACGTCGAGAACGTGGTGCGCCGCACCGCGCTCTTCGGGATCCTCTCGATCGGCGCCGCCTTCGTGATCATCACATCAGGCATCGACCTCTCGATCGGCTCCATCGTCTGCCTGACGGGCTGCATGCTCCCGTGGCTCCTCGTCGGCCAAGACATGAGCCCGTGGTTGGCGCTGCCGCTCCTCGCCGTCCTCTCTGTCGGCATCGGCTTCGCCCACGGCTGGTTCATCACCAAGCTCAAGCTGCAGCCCTTCGTGGTGACGCTCTGCGGCCTCCTGCTCTACCGCGGCGCGACCCGCGGCATCGTCGCGGATCAGTCCCAAGGCTTCCGCGGGGAGTACGAGGGCCTGAAGTGGCTGGCGCAGGGCTCGCTGTCCTTGTCAGACACCCCCGATGTCCTCATGGTCATTCTTGTCTCACTGTCCTTGCTGGTGTGTCTTGTTACGCAGGTAGTAGTCCTGATCCACGCCTTCAGGAGCTCCGTCTTATGGGGCTTTGTTTGCTTTGGTATTCCGATCGCATGGCTGTACTACGCGATTGAGCGATTCGAGCATCCGAGGAAGCGCTTGATCTTGGGTGCCTGGGTCTCTTCCGTGATAGTCAGCGGGTGCTGCGCCCTCACAGCCTGGACAGACTTCGGCATTCCGGTGCCGTGCGTGATCCTTGTCGTCGTTGCGGTGCTCGCTGCGACGTTCCTGCACCGGACCGTGTGGGGTCGTTATCTGAAGGCGCTAGGCCGCAACGAGGAGGCGGCGCGCTACTCCGGCATCGACACCGACAAGATGGTGATCCTCGCCTACGTCGTCTGTGGGCTGCTCTCTGGCCTCGGCGGGATGCTCTTCGTCCTCGACGTGGGCTCGGCTCAGCCCGTGGACTTCGGCAGCTTCTACGAGCTCTACGCCATCGCGGCGGCGGTCCTTGGGGGCTGCTCCCTGCGCGGCGGCGAGGGGAGCGTCTTAGGCGTCATCATCGGCGCCGCCTTGATGCAGGTCCTGCGCAACGCGATCGTCCTCATCGACGCGATCCCGAACAACATCGAGTTCGCGGTCATCGGCATCGTCATCCTCGCCGGCGTCTCCGCTGACGAGCTCGTGCGCCGCGCGGTCGCGGCGCGTCGCTAGCGGCCCTCTTCAGGCGGGAGGTCGAGCTCGTCGGTGCGGAAGTCGACCGTCAGCTCGGCTGTGAACATGCCCTCGGGGTCGCCGCGCTCGGTGAGGGTCTCCTCCAAGACGGAGCGCTTGCGGGGCACTTTGCCGATGTGGAAATAGGAGGAGCCGCGCTTCACCTTGACCGGCTGGTCGAGGTCGAGCATGGAGTCATCGAGGCGGAAGGTGATCCGGTCGGTGTTCTCGCACTCGAGGACGTGGATCTCCTGACCCTTCAGCTCGACCACCACGCGTGATCCTCCCTGGGGAGACTCTTGGCTGAGCCAGTAGGAGCGGTGCGGGGCTCTGCCGTCGACGCGCCAGACGACCTTCTTCGGTCTGAGCTCGCGCGTGCGCTCGAGCATCCACGGGATGGCGGCCGCGTCCTCCTTGTCCATCCAGTGACCCTTGTCCTCGTAGATCTCGACCCAGTGGTCGTAGCCCTCAGGGTCCGCCTCGTGGAGTTTGGCGAGCACCTCCTGGTACTTCCGCGCCTCTCCGTTGCGGTTGTAGGCGCCGTCCTTCCCGCCCATCTGGATCGTGAAGGGGGAGTTGCGCAGGTTGTCGAGGGAGACGCCGCCCGGGTGGCCTGCCATCATCGCCGAGGCCGCCCAGCGGTCCGCCATGCGCGGCGCGAGGCGCCAGACCCCGTCGCCGCCGGCTGAGTAGCCCGTGACATAGACGCGGTCTGGGTCGACCCCCTCAAAGACGATCATGTTCTCGATCAGGCGGTCGAAGAGGACGTCGATGTGCCCTTGGTGCCAGAGGTTCCAGGTGTTCGTTGGCGCCCGCGGAGCGAGGTAGACGGCCTCTCTCGGCTTGTAGAGACCCTTCTGGTTCTCGTACTGCTGGTCGTTGACCTCGACGGGGGCGCCGCCGCCGCCGTGCATCGAGATGATGAGGCTGCGCTCGCCCTCTGGCGCGTCACCATAGGTCGTGTACCAGAAGGGCATCTTGTGATCGCCGTGCGTCAAGACGCGCGCCTCCATCTCTCCTGAGCGTTCGGCGCGGATGCGCGCCTCGTGGGCATCCCAGAGCTCAGCCTTCGCCGCCGCCACCTCCTCCTTCGTGAGGTCGTCTTCGAGGGTGATGCTGATGAGCTGTTCGCCCTCTTGGACGGTGAAGGGCGCGCTCGCAGACAATCCCTCGTAGTGAGCGTGCGCCCGGTATGTGCCACCAACATTCATCGCCTTCGTCACGTGGTCGTTGGCGTCGAAGCGCTCGTCCTTGGTCGTCACGTCGAAGAGCACGCTGCAGGACGAGTCAGCGACCATCACGGTCGCGGGCGCGCGCTCACCGCTCGCAGCGTTCAGCACGCGGAAGCGGACCCAGGCGTGCCCTTTTGGGAGCGCCTCGGCGTTCTCTGCGTAGCGGCCTGTGACGTTGACGGCGTGGACGTAGTCTGCGTCAGGACGCCAGACCATCGGGAAGCGCTGGGGCGTCGGCTTGAAGCTCACAGCGAAGACGCCGTAGACCTCGGAGTCCGCCTGCGCCTTCGAGGCGCGACCTGTGAACCAGGCCCTGTTGAGGGCGTCGCCCGTCGGCTCCGCAGCCCCGGTGAAGTGCCAGCCGTCATCGTAGACCTCCACCCAGGAGTGGTTGCCGCTGTCGTCCGACCAGCGCGGGGTGCCGACGAAGCGGGCTGGGACACCCACCGAGCGGCAGGCGTCGATGAGGAGCACCGAGAGCCCGGTGCAGGAGGCCATGCTCGCGTCGATGGACTCGTAAGGGCTCTGGTCCGCCTTGGGCCGCTGGGTCGAGTACTTCACGTTGACCATCGGGAAGATCTTCTGGTTCAAGATCGCCGTGGCCTCCGAGGGCGTCTTCGCCTCGGCGATGAGCGGAGAGAAGCGCTCGTAGAAGTCCATGCGCCAGGTGTCGCGGCGCTCGTTGATGCTCGCGTACGGCAGGACGTTGTTGAAGAAGTACTCCTCGGGGACAGTCTCCTTCCAAGGCGCCCTATCCCAAGCCTTGTAGGCGTAGCGTACGTGCTCGACGAGGAAATCCTCGGAGAGGCTCGTGAGGTCTCCCGCGGGCATGTGGCGAATCAGAAACTCCAACCCAGGGCGCTCTCGCGCCGTCACCTCGTGGAGGGCGGCTTCGAGCTGGGCCCGGTTCTCGCCGGCGCGGACGAGGGCTTCTTCGAGGACGCCGTCTGTCTGGAGCGCGGAGGCGACGTCTGTGGAGACGCAGCTCGCTGCGAGGAGGGTGAGGAGGAGGGCGCGCATCACTCTGTCCCCGCGCCTCTCAGGGACTCCCAGTCATGTCCCTTTTCAGCAGTCTCTACGACGGGGAAGCCGCGCTCCTGCCAGCCGGGGACGCCAGGGCCGCCGGTGGGGTCCGGCCTGCCGTTGAAGCCGCCGTCCATGTTGATGAGCTGGGTGTAGCCCAAGCCTGCGAGCTCTTCGCAGGCGTGCATCGAGCGGCCGCCCGCCGCGCAGCCCATGACGAGGGCGCGGTCCGTGCTGAAGTGGTCGCCGACGGCTCGCGCGAACTCAGGGTTCGGCATCATCCCCGTCGGGCCGGGGAAGAAGGCGGGGATGTTGTAGGCGCCAGGGACGTGCCCGCGGGCAAACTCCTCGGGGGTGCGGACGTCGACATAGGTCCAGTCGCCGTCGCCGTCGAGGCGGTCGAGGGTCTCTTCAGGGTTCAGGGTCTCGTAGCTCATTTGCTGCCTTTTTCTTCGGAGTCCTTGGGGTCCATCACTTCATCGCCGCTCGGGCTGACGCGCAAGGGGGGGAGCTTTAGCTCCACGCAGTCGAGAGGGGCGGTCACGGGGTTACAGCGGGCGAGGTAGCCGCCGAGGTCGAAGGAGTAGCCGCTCGCCTCCTTCGCCACTGGGAAGTCGCTTGAGAGGAAGTGCGTCCCCGCAGCGAGGGTCGCCTCGAGGCGGCTGGCGTTCTCTTCATCGCTCGCGCCGGTCTTGTCGCAGTTCGAGCCCACCAGGAAGCCTGCTGCCACGAGGCGCCGGATGAGCGCGCCGTCCTTCTTAGCGTCGTCGATCTTGTAGATCGCCGCAGAGGGGTCGGCTGGGTCTCCGGACGCGACGAAGAAGGGGCGGCCTGCGAGGTCTTCTGAGGACGCGAGGTATTCCGTGCGGTGTGAACCTCGCTCCAAGAGCGCGAACATGACGCGGCCTCGGAGAGAGGAGATCTTCGGCCAGCCGTCTGTCGCGAGGGCTTCTGGGAGCGTGTGGTGTTCTCCTCGGACCTCATCGGGGGTGAGGATGCGGTCCTTGGGCCAAGCGTCGAGGACGAGTCTCTCGAGCTCTGCGTGGCGGCCGGCCATGGAGACGTAGGGAGATCCCTCCCAGTCGTCTGCGTCCTTGAGCTCGAGCCAGATGAGCAGCGGGAGGTGCCGCGGGTGGGCGACAGACCAGTCGAGGCACTCCCTCAGACAGTCAGCCAAGGTCGCGCAGCTCGTCTTGGGGTCGACCTTCTGGAGGTGGAAGACCTCGAAGTCACCTTCGAGAGAGAGGTGAACGTCGAGCTCGAACTGGCGGATCCCGTGGAGGGTGAGCTGATCCGTGAGCGAGGGGTGTTGGTAGTCGTGGCTCTTGTGCAGCACGAGGCCTGGGCGCTGGTGGTAGCTGTTGTGCGTGCCGCGGAACTGGAGCTGGTTCAGCCGCAGCTCGTCGAGGTCTCCGAGCGCCGCGCAGGCGAGGAGGCAGGCCGAGATCATTTCTCCTCGGGCTCCTCGTTAGGGAGACGTTCCAAGCGGGTCATTCGGCCGAGGAAGTTCCAGTCCATCACGTAGACGTGGCCCTCGGAGTCAGCCGCCGCTCCGTGCGGGGCTGTGAAGTGTCCGTCCTTCCACTTGTCACGGCCCACGCCGTTGTTGGCGCGCAGGCCAGGCTCAGGCTGGTCACCCAGGTGACAGACGAGCTCAAAGTCCTTGTTGAGGACGGTGACACGACCTGCGAGGTCGGGGATCACCAGGTCCTCGCCGCTCGGGACGACGTTGCAAGGCCGGCGCAGCATCCCCTTGACGACCGCCTTGTGTTTGCCATCGAGGTCGAAGACCTGCACGCGAGCGTTCTCTCTGTCGGCGACGATCACGACAGGCTCTTCACCACGGTCGTCGACGAAGAGGCCGTGCGGCGTTCGGAACTGTCCGGGTTCTGTCCCGTACCCGCCAAAGGAGAGGACGTACTCACCCTCGCTCGTGAACTTGTGGACCCAAGAGCTGCCGTAGCCGTCCGCGACGAAGACGCTCCCGTCGGGGGCGACCGAGACGTCGGTGGGGCGGTAGCGGTTCGGGTCGGGGTAGTGGCCGGACTCCGTGGGGATGCCGATCTTCCAGACGACCTCGCCATCTGTCGTCGCTTTGATCACCTCCTGCCGGCCGGTGTGGGCGAGGTAGAGGAACTCCTCCTCGCCCTCGGTGCGGATGGTCATCCCGTGGAGGCCGCCCGCGAACTCTTTCCCGAAGGACTTGTTGACGCTCCCGTCAGGGTTCAAGACGACGAGCGCCTTCTCCGTGTCCGTGTTGAACCAGATGCGCCCTTCGGAGTCGACCGCGACGCAGCCGTGGGTGTTCCCATACTCGCCGTCTTGGGATGCGCCCCATCCCGTGGACCAGGCGTAGCGGTGGGATTCGGCGCCCATCAGGATCCGGTCGTCGACCGAAGCGGCGCTGAGCCAGGAGACAGCGACGAGGAGCGGGAGCGCGAGGAGGCGGCGGGGGAGCTTCATGGTGGTGTTTTCAGGCGGTCAACAGGGCTGAATCGGCACATGTAGAGGGTACACGAAGCGTACGTTCTACAGATGCTCGCACAGCAAATGGGTCGATATGCTGTGTGGACATGAGTCACCCCCGCCACTTCACTCGCCGAGCCACCCTGCTGGCCTTGTTCGTGCTCTGTGCGCAGAGCGGGCTTGCGTTCGGGCAGGACGACGCCGTGAGCGTGCGGACCTTGATGCGGCAGTTCCGCAACACGCGGTCCCTGTGGGAGGAGCGTGACGCCGCCGCGCGGGAGCTCGCGACCAAGGGACCGGACGCCGCGCGTCAGCTCGCGAGCGCCGTCACCACGGAGTTCCACCGTCGGAACAAGAAGTGGACCCAAGCGCACGCGAGCTACCTCAGCCTCTTTGAGCGCGAGGCCGCGAGGTACGGGGTGGAGCGCTCGCGCGCCGCGCCCACCGGTGAGGTGGAGGCGCAGCGTGAGAAGCTCCTCAGGTATTCCCGCTCGAGCGGGCTCACGAAGGATCAGGTCAAGGGGAGCTGCGACGCCGCGCTGTTTCGCTTAGAGGAGCTCTTGCAAGTCTCGCCTTCGCTGCTGCTCGAGGAGAACGAGCGGCTCCGTGAAGCGCAGGGTGAGCTCCTTGACGAGGCGATGGACCTCGAGTGGCTCGCCGAGGTGTGGGACCTCGCCGTGGTGTTCGCGCCCGAGGGCGAGATCAAGAAGTTGGAGGCTTGCGTCTTTGGGAGTGAGGTCTACGACAACCTCCGCGACGCAGAGGAGTTCATGGCGCTCGCTGGCGTAGCGACGACCTCGAAGGACAAGAGCGCCCTCGCAGACAACCGGGCCGTCGCAGGCGAGCTCCGCCCCGAAGAGTACAAGGGGCTCTTCGAGCTGAATCGGATCCGGATCTTGGCTGGGATCGGTGCGCTCAAGATCGACGTCAAGCTCTGCACTGCGGGGAGAGGGCACTCGAAGGACATGGTGGAGCATGAGTTCTTCGACCACTCCTCACCGCTCCCCGGGAAGCGCTCGCCTGGAGACCGCGCGCGGCTCGCGGGGACCTCTGGCGGTGGCGAGAACATCGCCGCAGGTCAAGACTCGGGGAAAGGAGCGATCCGAGCCTGGTGGTACAGCCCAGGTCACCATCGAAACATGATGGGTGGCTACGCTCGTGTCGGGCTCGGTCAGCATGAAGACCACTGGACACAGATGTTCGGATGAGCCTCCTGAGGTGTTTGGATTTAGCCAGGGTCGGGGTAGGCTGAAGTTATGACTGAAGAGCTGCGAGACGAGAACGCGAAGGGGCACTCCAACGAGGTGACGCGGGGAGTGCGGGTGCGCGCTGCTGCCTGCTACATGGAGGAGGAGTCCGACCCGGCGGAGCGGCGCTTCCTCTACGGGTATCGCATCTGCCTCGACAACGAGGGGGAAGAGACCGTCCAGCTCGTCTCTAGGCACTGGGTCATCGTCGACGCTCAGGGACGCCGTGAAGAGGTCCGTGGTGACGGTGTCGTGGGAGAGCAGCCGACCATCGCGCCAGGCATCCCGTATGAGTACACGAGCGGCTGCCCGCTCAGGACAGAGTGGGGGACGATGGAGGGCACCTATCTCTTCCGAAACGAAGCGGGTGAAGAGTTCGAGGTCGCTGTCGGCCGCTTCTTCCTCGCGCCCAACGTCTCCCCGATCCCCGGCGGCCTCAGCGTCTGAGGGGGCTCAGGCCTCGCCCGCGAGGTGAGGCTCAAGCATCACAGCGAGGGCCTCGACCCACGCTGGGTCTGCGTTGAGGCAAGGGATCACGTGGAGCGCTTCGCCGCCCGCCTTGAGGAAGGTCTCTGCGCCTTTCAGCTTGAGCTCTTCCAAGGTCTCGAGGTTGTCCGCCGCGAAGCCTGGCGCCAAGACCGCGAGGCGCTTCACGCCGGAGCGGCCTAGAGCCGTTAGGGCGTCGACTGTTGATGGCTCAAGCCACCTCGTCGGCCCGAGTCGAGACTGGAAGGCGCTGCTCCATGAGCCGGGGCTGAGGCCGAGGGCGTTCGCTATCGCTTCGGCGCTTGAGAGGCACTGCGTTCGATAGCAGCCAGAGATGGGCTCGCTGCACTCTCCACCCTTTAGGCAGTCGCCGCGGGCGCCTGAGGCGTGGACCTGGCTCAAGGGGAGACCGTGGAAGCTGAAGAGGACGTGGTCTACCGGCTCGGCGGCGAGCGTCGGCGCCGTCACGGCGCGCACCGCTTCGATCCAAGCGGGGTGCTCGAAGTACTCGCTCGCGATCTCTACCTCGAGGCCCTCGATCCGTGCTGCGGCTTGGTGGATGGCCTCTGACGCCGTCCCCGTGGAGCTCGCGGTGGCGTGCGGGTAGAGAGGGAGGCATACGACGCGAGCGCAGCCCCGCAAGCTGAGGCGCTCGAGGGTGCCTTGGATCGTGGGGCGGCCGTAGCGCATGGCGATGTCCAGGGGGTACCGGACGAGGCGCTCGGCGAGGGCGTCCCTGAGGGCATAGGAGTGGACGAGGAGAGGGCTGCCCTGTCTCGTCCAGATCTTCTGGTAGGCCTCGGCAGACTTGGAGGCGCGGGTGGGAGCGATGAGGCCGTTCACGAGGAGCCAACGGAGCGGACCTGGGAGGTTTATCACGCAGGGGTCGCCCAGGAACTCGCGCAGGTACTTGCCGACGGCCGTCGGGTCGGGCGCGGCGGGGGTGCCTAGGTTGACGAGCAGGGCTCCGGTCTTCGAGGTCTTGGCAGCCATGAGATGGGCAGGTTAGGGACTCTTGGTCGAGTTGGCATCATCCGGGGGATGTGAAACCGGCCTGGAGCGTCTACCCTCAAGGTATGACCATTACGGAAGCCAGCGCGCGTCGTGACGTCGCCAGAGATCTCTGTGCCTTTATAGACGCTTCTCCTAGCCCCTACCACGCCTGCGACGAGGCGGCCCGTCGCCTCTCCGCTGTCGGTTACTCCGAGCTCAGCGAGACCGACGCTTGGGACTCGCCGACCGGGTCCTGGTTCGTGCGACGAGGCGGCGCCCTCGTGGCTTGGTCCCATGGCGCGGAGGCGTCCAAGGAGTCCGGCTTCCGGATCGTCGCCGCCCACACCGACAGCCCGAACCTGCGCGTGAAGCCGAGACCTGACACCGGGAGCGCCGGATTCAGGCAGCTCTCCATCGAGGTCTATGGCGGCGTGCTGCTCAACTCTTGGCTCGATCGTGACCTCGGACTCTCAGGGCGGGTCCTCCTCTCACCTGGGGCGTCACCCACAGGTGATGCTGTCACGCGCACACGCGAGGCCTCCGGCGGCGCGCTGGAGGTGCTCTTTAGGATCGACCGCCCGATCCTGCGCGTGCCTCAGCTCGCCATCCACCTCGACCGTGAGATCAACAAGAAGGGGCTGCTCCTCAACAAGCAGGAGCACATGCGCCCGGTCTGGGGCCTCGAAGGAGAGACCGAAGGCGGCTTCGTCGATCAGCTCGCAGGAGAGCTCGGTGTCCGCGCCGACGAGATCATGAGCTGGGACGCGATGACTCACGACACGAACAGCGCCTGCCTCTCAGGCTGGCGAGAGGAGTTCGTCAGCGCGCCGCGCTTGGACAACCTCTGCTCTTGCCACGCCGCGGTCACGACCCTCGCGGAGGGCGCCGGCGGTGGGTCAGACGCTGTGCCTGTCGTCTGTCTCTTTGATCACGAGGAGGTCGGCTCGGGCTCACGCTCGGGGGCAGAGTCTCCGATCCTCTCGGACGTGCTCGAGCGCAGCGTGCTCGCGCGTGGTGGTGATCGTGAGACGCTCCATCGAGCGCTGGCTGCCTCCGTCTGCGTCTCCGCTGACATGGCGCACGCCACCCACCCGAACTACGCATCCAAGCACGACCCCGGTCACCACCTCGCGATGAACGGTGGCCCCGTGATCAAGATCAACTCGAACCAGCGCTACGCCACAGAGGCGGAGACCGAGGCGCACTTCGAGCTCTGCTGCCGCGAAGCAGGGGTCCCGTACCAGAAGTGGGCGAACCGCGCCGACCTCGCCTGTGGCTCGACCATCGGGCCGATCACAGCCGGGCGTCTTGGGATCCGCACCGTGGACATCGGCAACCCGCAGCTCGGGATGCACTCGGCTCGTGAGGTGTGCGGTTCGGAAGACTCGGCTCACCTAGTGGGCGCTCTGCGGGTCTTCCAGTCGGGTCTGTAGTCCCCAGCGCAGCGTGAAATCGGCGTCGTGGTAGCCTTTGGGGGTACCAAGTCCCACACAGGAGCTTCCACATGCGCGCCCTCTGCATCTCCACGACCCTCGCACTCTTCGCGGCGACAGCACTCGCCGACGGAAACATCCAGCTCGTCAGCGTCGGAATCCCGGGGGCGAGCGCCCACGGTGACTCGGACGAGGTCGTGATCAGCGCAGATGGCCGCTACGTGGCCTTCACATCGGACGCGCCTGACCTCGTGCTCGGTGACACGAACGGGATCGAGGACATCTTCGTCAGGGACATGGTGACTGGGGTCACGACCCGCGTCTCGGTCTCCTCGGCAGGCGTGCAGGCGGACCTGCCCAGCGGGCGCCCCGACATCTCCGCTGACGGAAACATCATCGTCTTTGAGTCGGATGCGACCAACTTGGCCAGCTCACCTGACCTGAACGGGCACAAGGACGTCTATCGGCATGACGTCGCGCTCGGACAGACGACCCGAGTGTCTATCACGGTGAGCGCGCTTGAGACGAACGGGAACAGCGACAACCCTGTCATCTCAGCAGACGGCATGGTCATCGCCTTTCGCAGCGAGGCGTCCAACCTCCTCAACGGGACGGCTGACACGAACGGCGTCGCGGACGTCTTCTGCACGAGCTTCATCGGGATCCAGCGCGTGAGCGTCTCCAGCGCAGGTGCAGAGGGTGACAACTGGTCTGGGCAGCTCTTTGGGATCGACATCAACGGTGACGGACAGCAGATCCTCTTCGCGAGCGCGGCGACGAACCTCGTCGCTGGCGACACGAACGCCTGGACCGACATGTTCGTGAGGGATCAGATGGCAGGGACAACGGAGCGAGTGAGCTTGACCGTGAGCGGCGCTGAGGGAGACAAGTCTTGCCGCTCCGGAACGATCTCCGATGACGGCGACGTGATCGCCTTCGACAGCGCCTCGACGAACATGGTCCCCGGAGACACGAACAACTTCCCCGACTGCTTCGTCCTCGTTCGCTCTACAGGAGCCCTCGCACGCATCAGCGTCGCCGAGGATGGGACCGAGGGGACCTCGTCCAGCATCATGCCCTTCGTCAGCGCAGACGGCAGCGTCATCTGTTTCCAGAGCTTGGCACCAGAGCTCGACGGAGGCCCCGTGGGTGCTGCTGGGAACGTCCTGGACACCTTCCGCTACAACGTCGCGACAGGGGGTCTTACTCAGATCTCCGTCGGGAGCAACGGGGCAGGAAATGACGACAGCTTCAACGCGCGTCCCATGGCGAACGGTGCCTTGGTCGCCATGGCGTCGGACGCGAGCAACTTTGACCCGATCGACACGAACTCCTCCGCAGACATCTTCCTCGTCATCCCCGGCGGGGGTGGCGGTACGGGCGCATCTTTCTGCGACTCCGCCGACTCGATCGGCTGTCCTTGCGGGAACTCCGGTGCCGCTGGAGAGGGCTGCGCGAACGGGACTGGACAGGGCGCCGTCATGAGCGCCTCCGGGAGCGCGAGCGCGAGCGCCTCAAGCCTCGTGTTCTCCACTGTAAATCTGATCCCGAGTCAGCCGGGTCTCTACTTCCAGGGGAACAACGCCATCGCTGGCGGCCAGGGCATCCACTTCGGTGACGGCCTGCGCTGCGCCGGCGGAGGGGTGGTCCGCCTGCAGGTGCGCTTCGCCGCTGCTGGCTGGACCTCGTCCACGTCGATAGTCATCGCGGCTAAGGGGAGCGTCTCAGCAGGGTACACCAAGCGCTACCAG
>PVBE010752946.1_pt1 | contig 13862 bp, 7 predicted proteins | sample 1631181 | NCBI WGS metagenome assembly PVBE01 (sample SAMN08397723, study PRJNA350692) | Marine metagenome, whole genome shotgun sequencing project. | isolation source: water | place: Pacific Ocean | collected 2012-04 | reverse complement strand
CTTTCGAGGAGGGCCCGGGGCCGCCCACAATGAACAGTTCATCCCATAGCGAAGGTGCGACCGCGGGCGACGCGGGGTCCATGGCCCGAGTTGGGGCCGGAGCCCTGGCCGGGAGTGTGCTGGGGCTGGTGGATGGGGTGCTGGCGGCGCGCAATGGGGCCTGGGAGGGAATGCTCGGGCTCCTCGGATGCCTGACCGGTGCGATGGCGCTCTATGCACTGCTCGCGGGTCTGGCTGCGCTCGTCCTCGGGTGGGTTCTGGATCGGGTTCTGGGCGCGCGCGATCAGGCGACACGCCTGCGCCTCACGCTCAGCGTGGTCCTGGGCCTGGGCCTCTTCCTGGAGATCTACTGGTGGACTCGGCCCCTGGTCTACTACGGCGTCCCGGCAACAGACCCGCGGCGGCTGGCGGCGGCCGGGGCCATGGCGGTCGTCGGTCTAGGACTGGCCTGGTTGATAACGCCTTGTCTGGTGTGCGCCCGCAACCGCGCAGGACATGCCGGAGCATTGTTGATGACACTGGTATGGATCGGAGGAGGCGCCTTTGTTCTGAACGGGACCCTGGGCGGATCCGATCTCGGGCGCATCAATGACCGCAACCGCGACCTGCCCAACGTGGTGCTCTTCGTGGTCGATGCCCTGCGCGACGACGTGCTGGAACCCTACGGCAGCGAGGAGGTCGAGACCCCCCACCTCGCGCGGCTCGCCGAGCAGGGCGTGACCTTCGAGAACGCCCTCGTCCAGGCACCCTTCACCTGGTCCAGCTTCGGGTCGATCCTGACCGGCAAGTACCCACGCCGCCACGGCCTGGTGAAAATGGAGCCGGGGGTGCGCATGCGGGCCAACGTGACCTTTCCCCAGCATCTCAAGCAAGCGGAGCGCCTGGACGGTGGAGAGAGTCTGACCGAGGAGGACTACTTCTGCGCCGCCTTCATGACCGGCACGGTGACCCGCGGGTCGGGCCTGTTGCGCGGGTTCGACACCTACTTCGAGGCCCTCATGGGGCACGAGCTGGTGGACGTGCACTCCTCATGGAGCCGCTTCCGCTCGGATCTCATGCTGTTCCTGGTCAAGAACAAGCTCAGCCAGAAGTTCGACCCGACGCTCGTGACCACCACGACGGTGGACTGGCTCAGCCAGCACGCCGACCGGCGCTTCTTCGCCTTCGTGCACCTGTACTCGACCCACACGCCCTACGACCCCCTGCCCGAGTTCCGGGACAAGTACGTGGACGAGGACTACGACGGGCCCATCCACTCCTTCTACGCCGACCACCGCTACGCCATCGACGCGGGGGACTACGAGGTCACCGACCCCGACCGCGTGCGCATCCGGGATCTGTACGAGGCCGGGACGGACCAGGCCGACGCCATGATCGGGCGCGTGCTCGCCGAGCTCGAGCGCCTGGGGCTGACCGACAACACCCTGGTGGTGGTCACCTCCGACCACGGTGAGGAGCTGGGCGAGCACGATCTGTGGGAGCACAACTTCATGTACCAGACCAACCTGCGGGTGCCCCTGGTGATCTCCTGGCCCGGGCACCTGCCCGCGGGACGACGCGTGACACCGCTCGTGGAGAGCGTGGACCTGGTGCCGACCCTGTGTCAGGCCATGGGACTGGCGGGGCCGAGTGACCCCGACGCCGCCGAGCGCGGGCTCGTGGATGGCGTCGACCTCCTGCCCCTCGTCCGTGGCGAGACCGATTCAGCCAAGGAGTACTCCTTCGCCGAGAACGGCCGCTTCGTCTCGATCCAGAGCGCCACGCGCAAGCTGATCCTGGCCCGCGCCAGCCTGACCGCAGAGGGCTGGGCCGAGGCGCTCGCCGGCAAGGGTGAGCCGCCGCGCTACTACGACCTGGCGGCCGATCCGGCGGAGACCCGGAACCTGTTCCCAGAACAGGCCTCCGAGGCGGAAGATCTGCGCACGGCCCTGAAGGCCTGGAGCGACTCCCTCCCCATCCCCCTGCACGACTTTGTCGAGTCCCACCGGGACCAGGAGCAGCGCGACATCTTCAGGGGGCTCGGCTACTTGGGTGACGACGATGAGTAGCCCCGCATAATGGATGAACAGGACCTCACGGCCCTGCGCGAGCGGCTGGCGACCTGGGACGAGGTCGCCGACCAGGTTCCCGAACATCACTCGCGCGCCGCGGTGGCCATCTGCCTGGGGCCGGGAGCGGACGGGCTGGCTGTCCTGATGATGCGCCGGGTGGAGCACCCCGAAGATCCCTGGTCCGGTCAGATCAGCCTGCCCGGGGGCCGCGAGGAGCCCGAGGATCCGAGCCTCTCCGTGACGGCGCGACGCGAGACCCTGGAAGAGGTCGGCCTCGATCTCGGAACCGAGGGGCCGTGCGAAGCGGAGGAGCTGGGTCTGCTACCCCCCATCCAGGCGCGCTCACGGGGCGGCTTCATGGACACGACAATCGTCCCCTTCGTGCATCTGCTGTCCGAGCAGCCGCCGACCGCGCCCGGGCCCGAGGCAACGGAGACGTTCTGGCTGCCCCTTGCTCAGATCCGCAGCGGCGAGCTCGACGGGCACTTCCCCTACGAGAAGGCCGACGGCGGTACGGTCCACCTGCCCTGCTGGGATTTCGAAGAGCGACGCATCTGGGGCCTGACGTTCCGGATCGTCACCGAGATGATGCACCCGCAGGACTAGTCAGGCTGGCCCGAGGGCTCCGCGGTGCAGAGAGCCTCAGTCCACCGGCCGGAGCCTGACCCCGCGCAGATCCAGTAGATAGCCGCGCAGACCCTCCGCAGCCCGGGCCGTGAGGAGCGTGCGTCCCGCAGGGAGCTGGAGTCGGCCGACCGGGACACGCCGGTAGCTGTCCCAGCTGCCCGTGGGCGCGACCGTCCAGGCCAGCTCCTGGCCTCCGGCCCCCAGCACCAGAACGTTGGGCCCGGGGTTGTCCGGGGAGGCCTGCTCAACCTCGACCTCAAAGGTACCGCCCTCTCCAAGCTCGATGGACCAGACCGCCAGGTCGTCGGTCCCGCTCCAAAAACCCAGGTTGCCGTAGCGCGCCTCGAAGGTCAGGTTCGGCCCGAAGACCTCGCAGTCGGTGGCTGCCAGGACGAGCTCGCCGCCCTCGCCCGGGACCACCACCCGTGGCTCGGTCCCTGTCAGAGCGCGGGGCGTGAGCCCCTCTCCCTGCAGATAAGCGAGGAGGTCCGCCAGGTCCTGGACATCGAGCTCGGCCTCGAGCCCCTCCGGCATCTGGGACAGACCGGTGCTCGCGATGCCCTCCAGGTCGGCACGCAGGAGCACCTCGTCCACCCCCGCCCCGCGCAGGGTGACGCTGGTCTCGGTCTCCTCCGCGACCACCCCGCTGAAGAGTCGGCCATCGTGGGTCAGGGCCGTGTAGCCCAGGTAGCGCGCCTCGATGGCCCGGTTGGGGTCGAGGATGGCGACCAGCAGGGCCTGGGTCGAGCGGTCGGAGAGGGCGCGCAGGTCCGGCCCGACCGCCACCCCCTCGCCGTCGAGGCGGTGGCAGCGAACGCAGGTGGTGCGGAAGACCTCACGGCCGCGCAGGATTTCACCGCTGGCCTCGGCGACCCTCAGGCCCAGGGTCTGCACCACCTCCGCGCGATCCGTCGCGGTGTCCTGCAGAGCTGCACGTGCCCTGGGGCGCAGGGCCTCGCTCGCGTGCTCGACGAGCAGGCCCGCCCGGGTGGCACCCAGGTCGCTCGGGCGCAGGTGACCGTCCTCGAGGGCGACCACGATCTGGTCGGTGAAGGAGCGGCGGGACAGGAGCACGTCCAGCACCTCCTTGCGGCGCGCCGGGGTGATGCCGCGCCAGCGCTCGATGAACAGCCGTGCGACCTCGGGGTCGTCCCGCTCCCCAAGGAGGGAGACCGGTGCGCCGAGCTCGACCAGCTCGACCAGGCGCGCGTTCGTGACCGGGAGGCCCGCCCAGGCCAGGATCCTGAGGCGCACGTCGAGCTCGATGCCATCTGAGGACGGGTCGCTCACGATGTGGATCATGTCGGCCGCATCGTCAGGATCGAGATCCGGACGGAGGGTCAGAAGCGCACCCAGGTGACGGACGCTCTCCACGACGGGAACCTTGCACGCAAGGAGCAGGGCCATGGGATCGGCTCCCTCGAGCCTCGCCGCGATCAGGAGGAGCTCCCTGCGCAACCCCTCGTCGGCGGCGGCAGCGAGAGCCTCGGACAGGTGCTCGGCGCGGAATGAGGACAGGGCCGCCGCACGCGCATGGGCATCCGCGCCATCTCTTATCAGCAGCTCCGTGAGCAGCCTCCCCGCACGCGGGTCGCGGCAGGCTCCAAGGCTACAGGCCAGCTGCAGCCGTACCCGGGCGTCGGGGTCCCTCGCGAGGGGGGCCAGCGCATCGAGCAATGCGCTCGCGAAGGGTTCGGCCAGACGCACAGCGTGGCGGCGAACGCCCGGGTGTGGATCGGCGAGGGCAGCCCCGACGTCCTCCTCGCGCAGCTCGCCCAGTCCGTCGAGGGTGCACAGGGCGTGCAGACGCGCCGTTGGCCGGGACCCGGCGCGCAGAAGTTCCGTGAGGGAACTCGCGACCGATGCACCACGCTCGACGAGCAGGCGCTGGGCACAGTCACGCACCCAGCCGTTGCCGCTCTTGAGGGCGCGCACCAGCTCCGCGTCCGTCGAGGAACCCAGGGAGGGGAAGCGCATTGGGTGCTGCACGACGGCGTGGACGATCCTGTAGAGGCGTCCGCGGTCGTGACCCTCCCGCAGGTCCAGGCGCTCCTCCCAGTCGTCGGGGATCCACTCGGGGTGCTCGATCACCGCCCGGGACATGTCGGCAACCCAGAGCGCTCCGTCCGGGCCGGTACGCACCATCGTCGGGCGGAAGGTCGGGTCGGTCGAGGCCAGGAACTCGGCACCAGCTCCGGTGCGCTCACCCATGAAGGACAGGCCCTGGGAGGTGAGGTGTCTGCGATGGACGAGGCCGTGGACCGGCTCGCACACCAGGAGGTCACCGGCCAGGGGCAGCACCTCGCCCCGGTAGATGGTGGGGCTGCAGGCCGAGGTGAAGCGGCGAGCGGCTCCCGGGTCGTTGAAGCGCGCGGGTACCGGAGCGCGCGGGAAGACCTCCTGTCCACCGGGGATCACCGACAGGTGTGAAGGCGGTGGCACCACGTGGGGCGCACGCGCCAGATAGCGGGACGCGAGGGGGAAGTGCCACGCCGGTTCGTAGTTGTTGCCGCCAAACCAGCTGCCCCAGTCGTCCCGGGTCTTGCCGAACTGGGTCTGGCCCGCCTCAGCGACGACCCGGGCCTCGTCCGGATAGAGCGCAAAATCCAGGCCAGAGAGATCGACGCGGGTGCCGGCACCCGGCGGCCCGACCGCCCCACCGCTGTCTCCATTCGCCCCGTGGTAGGCATTGTCGAGCCCCCACCACAGCCCGTTCACACGGTGCTGCTGGTTGCCCTCTCCGAAGCCGGTGACCAGCACGCTCACCTCATCCGCGACTCCATCACCGGAGGTGTCACGGGCGAAGAGGATGTCGGGGGCACAGGTGACCAGCACGCCGTCGCGCCAGGGCGCCACGCCGGTCGGGAAGGCGAGCCCGTCCAGGAAGGTCGTCGCCTCGTCGTAGCGCCAGTCACCGTCACGGTCGACCAGCCGGCGCACGCGCCCGCCCGCCTCCGAGCCGAGGGGGTAGTCCCCCATCTCCACCACGTACAGGTGGCCCGCGGCGTCCCAGTCGAAGGCGATCGGGTCACGCACCAGGGGCTCCGCCGCTGCGAGCCGCACCTCCAGGGGTCCCTGCACCTCGAGGGTGCGTCGTGACTCCTCGGGGGAGAGGGGCACCGGGGGCAGGGCGGCGAGCAGCTGGGTGAAGGAGCGCCGGTCCACGTGGTTGGGCAGGCTCGCCGTGTCCTCGTTCTGCCACCAAAGGTGCCCCGAGTGTGCCCAGACTCCGCGCTCGCGACCCTCGATGGTGATGGGCGGGAGGCTGGTGGCGCCGCCCTCGGTCCAGCCCCGCTCCATGGACAGGAGGCGGTGTACCGAGGCGCCGCGCTCGCTGGAGGCGACCAGGTCCATGAGGCCGTCCCCGTCGAGGTCGACCAGGCGCACCCCGGCGTCCCGGCCCTCGTCGTCATGCCGAGCGACGGGAAGCGCAAAGCCCAGGGGCTCCCAGCCGCCGTCGTCCCGGGCACGCAGCACATCGTCACTGCGCAGGAGCTCGCTGATCCCGTCCCCGTCCAGGTCGAAGAGGAGCGCGTCCTCGGCCGCGACCTCGGGGCACTCCGTCCATCCCCCATCCAAGAAGCGCCAGGAGCCTGCGGGTCCCAGGGCCCGTGCCTCCCCCTCGGGGCCGACGCCGAAGGTGAGGGGGCCGGTACCGGGGAAGGGACCGTCCTCCCATCCCGCTCCCGTCCAGCGCCGGGTCCGGCCGGGCCCGACCACGTCGTGGAGGCCGTCCCCGTCCAGATCGAGGAGCCGCACGCCGCTCGGGCTCCCATCCGCCAGACGCAGGCTGCCGACGGTCGCGTCCAGGCGCTCCTGGACCTCGCGGAAGTTCAGGAACTTCACGCGCCGGCCGTAGGTCTGGTCTGCGTGATCGATCAGCTCGACGACCTGCCGGGCCTGGATCCAGTTGTGGGGATGGAAGACCAGGGTGAAGACCCCCTTGGCCTCGACGCAGCAATCGAGGGCGGCCTTCATGTCGGCCACGGTCTCGGGGTGGTTGGGCCCGCGCAGGTGCTGGGCCTCCCAGTCGCTCGGCACCGCGCAGGGCAGCTCCCAGCAGGCCTTGCCGATCACGTAGGGATAGGGGTAGCCCTCGATCGTGTTGACGAAGGAGCGGTCGGCGGGCAGGTGCTGCCGGAAGCGCTCGTCATCGAAGACGTTGAAGACCGAGGAGTCGATGGTGAGGTGGTTTCCCGCCTCGGTGTGCCCCTCGAAGATCTCCGCGAAGAAGCGCGGGCTGACCGAGTTGATCGAGTCGCAGCAGGGCATGCGATAGGCGACCGGGCTGCTGCCCGGCACCTCGCTCAAGAGATCGATGCAGCGCTCCACCGTCGAGCGCGCGCGGGAGAGGTCGCCGCCCTGGAGCAGGGGGCAGGGGTGGTCGGTGGTGTGGACCTCGAGGGAGAGCCCTCGCCCGAGCCAGGTCTGGAGGGTGGGGTGCCCCGGCTCGAGTCCGTTGACGAAGATGCTGACCGGCGCGCGATCGTCGATGGCTTCGAGCCGGTTGAGGATCAGGTACAGGTAGCGGTCATAGGGTTCGGGCGCCCGCATGTCGTCGATCGACAGGACGACCACGGCCTCCACCCCCTCTTCGCCGACCCACTGGGGCGTGGTCAGGCGCGGCGATCCCGGGCCGGGATGGTAGGGATCGAAGGGTCCGAAGGACTCCTGGGGCGCGGCGAGGGCGGCGAGTGTGAGGGCGACGGTCCACATGGCTCAGGTGCAGGCCGCGGGGCGGAGCACGTGCACACGCCCATCGTAGCAGCCACCATCTGGCCGGGAGGTGCCCTCTTCGTGCAGACTAGGACCACAACCCAACCACGGAGACTCCGGATGACCCCAAACGACCTCAGCAGACGCTCACTCTTCACCGCTCCCCTGGCCCTCGCCGTCGTGGGCAGCGCCATCGCCCGCCAGGACGATGAGCCCGCACGGGAGCACGGCATCAAGAAGGGACGCCTCAAGCAGTCCGGCGTGGGCTGGTGCTATGGAGGTCCGCTCGAGGAGCTCTGCCAGCTCTGCGTGGAGCTCGGCCTCTCGGGGATCGACGTGGTCCACCCGCGGGACTTCCCCCTGCTGAAAAAATACGGCCTCGTCAGCACCATGACACCGTCCATGGAGCGCGGCATCGGGATCGGCAACTCGATCAACAAGAAGGAGAACCACGAGACGGCCCTTGAGATTCTCAAGCAGCGCATCGACCAGAACGCCGAGGCAGGCTTTGAGAACGTGATCGTCTTCTCCGGAAACCGGCAGGCCGGCCTGAGCGACAAGGAAGGCCTGGAGAACTGCGCCGAGGCGCTGGGGCAGATCACGGACTACGCCGCAGAGAAGGGGCAGACGATCCAGATGGAGCTGCTCAACTCCAAGCGGGACCACCGCGGCTACATGTGCGACCGCTCCACCTGGGGCGTGGACCTGGTGCAGAAGGTGGGCTCGGACTCGTTCAAGATCCTCTACGACATCTACCACGCCCAGATCATGGAGGGCGACATCATCGCCACGATCCGGGAGCACCACGAGCACTTCGGCCACTACCACACCGCGGGCGTCCCCGGCCGCAGCAACATCGACGAGACCCAGGAGCTGTACTACCCCGCCATCATGGAGGCCGTTGCGGCTACTGGCTTCGAGGGCTACGTGGGCCAGGAGTTCCGTCCCCGGGGAGACCGTCGCAAGGCGATGATCCACGCCGTGGAGACCTGCGACGTCTAGGGCCTCTGCCCCGCGCCTCTTCGCTGTCAGGCTGCTGCGCTACGAGTCCCGAGACTTGTCGGGTAGGGGCGGAGGCCCAGGCAGAGGAGTTTGGTGATGGGTTTGACCATTACAGGAGGACTTCGTGACGCCTGATTCTGCATATCACATGAGGGGAATCCAATCAGAGCAGGGCCACGCTGCCAGGGTGAAGCAATAGCAGCGAGCAGCCAAGATCCAGGCACGCTGCAGAGTCCGGGTCTGCGGGTGGGGTTCTCGGTGCCCACGCGTATAATCCGCATCATGTGCCGGTCGATTGCTTGTCTCCTGGTTTCCAGGCAGGGGTTCAAACCCATCCTGAAGTGGACGAAGGTATGACGTCGGACCAGGAACCCGACCTGCGTCCGTGGAGTTCCTATCCCAGCGGAACGGCTGAAGACTGGATCGAGCGGTATCAGCCACTTGTGCGCGAGGTGAAGGAGAGTTCGGCACCCGAGGCGCCCTCTCTATCCGTGATCGTGGTTGCCTGGAACTCGGCGGAGCTTGTGGTGGAAGCACTCGACGCCATCCATGTGGCGGCGAGCCACTGTGCGGGGTCGGTTGAGATCATCCTTCTCGACAACGGCGGGTTGGATTCGGTGCGCAAGGAACTTGAGCAGCGCACGCACCAGTTGATCCGCATGGTTGGAAACGTTCGCCTATGCAGGGCCCGCAACCTCGGCGCCGCCCTTGCGCACGGGCCCGTGCTTGTGTTCCTGGACGATGATGGCCTGGTGCAAGCCGACCATCTGCACAATGTGGAGCGCTGGTTTGCCGAGGAGGACACCTGTGCTGTTCACGGGCGCGTCATCTACAAGGACCATCGCTACTTCACGACCCTTGCCGAGCACTATGATCTGGGACCAGAGGCGCGCGAGGATTGCCTGGTGACTGAAGGGAACATGGCGATTCAGCGAGAGGCCTATGTCTCCGCAGGAGGATTCAATGAGACCCTGGCAGGGAACGAGGGTGTGGATCTGACCTATCGCCTCAAGCGTCAGGACCCGGATGCGGTCGTGCTCTACGTGCCCGATGTGGTCTTGCGTCACGACTTCATCGACGGCTGGCCAAAGTTCCGGCGCAAGTTCAGCCACTATGCTGGCATGGACGACCAGCTCACCCGGATCGACCCGGCGCTCGGCCCGTTTCTACAAGAGTATCTGGATACGCCTCGCCCTCAACGCAAATTGGCCGCTGACGAGCGCCTGGCACGCTGGTTCCTGACCAAGTTGAAGAAACGCCTCCAACGCCGAGCCCGCAGAGCTGCGAGTACGGCATGACCTTTGGCGCAGCAGACGTCACGGTCCTCATTCCTACCCGGAATCGACGCGATCTGGTTTTGGTCGCCATAGAGAGCGCGCGTGAACAGACCATGCAGGCCGCCGAGATTCTCGTGGTGGATGACGGATCCACTGACGGTACAACCGAGGCCATTCAAGCCCTGGAACAAACGGGCACGCCCGTCCGCGTCATCTCAGGCCCCGAGCAGGGTGTGGGCCCCGCGCGCAACGCAGGCCTGGCAGCCTGCAGCACCAGCCTCGTCTGCTTTCTCGACTCGGATGACCAGCTTGCTTCGGATGCACTGGAGCAGGGGCTCGCCGAGTGGTGGGAGAACGACACGATGCTGGTGTTCTCCGCGGTGCAGTTCCCCGGACCGCATCGGGTGCTTACAAAGCCCACGGAGGGTGACGCGTTCTCCATCGCAGGATTGCTGGGTAGCGAGAGTGATTTCAATCCGCCCTGGGGACTTGCACGCGTCGATCACCTGCAAGCTATCGGAGGATTCACCGACGAGCTTCCATGCGCGGTGGACTATGACCTCCTGTTGCGCCTGTGTGCCGAAGGCCGACACGTGCGCTGCCTCAGAGAACCCGTCTACCGCTATAAACGTGAAGAGGGCACGGAATCCGTTTCAGGCAATGAGGCCCGCAACTACAAGGCCCGCCTCGGCGCGCTTGACCGCCTGCATGCGGGGTGGGAAGCCTTGGTCGAGCAGCACTCGACGCAGTTCTCCAGCATTCGCGTGCGCTTCCTTCTACGCCTCTGCACGGCCATGCGCCAGCAGGACTCCCCGCTCACCCACGAGCAGAAGAGAGAGTTGCGGGGCTACGCATCGCAAGCCCTGAAACTGCAGCCCTTGCGGGTACGCGTGATCGCCAACAGCCTCCGATGCGCACTGGTGCAGACAGGCGGCGCTGGAGAATGAGGTCCCCGCATCAACCTCGGTGACGAGCTCGGCGCGGGAGGAGCCCGTACACACACAGTGCCCCAAGGGCCAAGTAGATCACTCTCCAGATCCAATGCGCTCCCGGCTCCCTGGCCGCCAGAAGACCAAAGATGGCGAAGGAACCCAGGCCCAGGCAGACGAGTTTTGGAACCACCGCATGCAGAGCCTCTTCCATCACGCGTAGAGCTGTGGGTTTATCCCCCTTCTTGCGGTGTCGCAGGCACCACAGTGATTCGGTACATGCCCTTATCGCATTCCCAGCCTTGCGATGGGTCTTGGCCAGATGGAAGTGGTCGGCCAGATCGGCGCCATCGAACACGTCCTCGTAGCCCCCTTCGAAGTGGGCTCGGAAGTAATCGCGAACGTCCAGCCTCTGCTGGGTGCGAGCCAAGATGGAGAGCCCGCCCCAAACACCTAGATTGTGCTCTCGGTGCACGCACATCGTGTCATCGATGTAACCGATCCGACCGCCCCGAGCGCACAGCACGTGTATGGGCCAGTCCCCCACGGCCACCGTCTTGAACCAGTCCGGGAGGCCCTCGATGTCGGGCTCTCTCCACAAGACAGCACCGGAACCGATGAAGTTCCGCCGCAGCAGATCCTCGATGTCATAGAACTCCCGTCGATCCGGCGGGTAGTAGACCTCGGGAGTCATCCCTGGAGTCTCCCTGTCATTCAGGGTGGCCCCGAAGACGAGGGCACACTCGGGGTGCGCATCGAGCAGAGCCACCTGCCGTGAGAGTTTCGTCGGGTCCATCCAGTAGTCATCGCCGTCCAACTGGGCCAAGAACTCCCCGCGACAGGCAGTCAGGGTGCGAATGTAGTTGCCTCGCCCCCCGAGGTTGACCTCATCGCGCAGTAGGCGGATTCGATCGGGATGAGCAGCCTCGTATCGAGTGGCCACGGCCAAGGTGCCATCCGTTGAACAGTCTTCTCCGATCACCAACTCCCAGTCGGTGAAGTCCTGAGCCAAGACGCTCTCGATGGCTTGGGCGAGGAACTTCTCCTGGTTATAGGTCACCATCGCCACGCTGACGCGGGGCCGTTGGGAAGCGCCTACCCCTCCCATTCCGCCAGGCACTCGCGCACTGATTCGGGATTGGCCAGAGCCGTCTTCACAATGGCGCCGATGCGACTGATGGCCTCGGCATCCACAGCCTGACCGGTTGGCAAGGTCATCACGGTCCGCGACAGCTCGTCCGTCACGGGCAACACCAATCCCGCCATGGGCTGATCAGACCGATAGGGCTCCATGCGATGCACGCCCGGGTGGAAATAGCGACGCGCAAGCACGTTCTCCTTCTCAAGGACATGTACGAGCTCATCCCGCGTCAGGCCCGCCTCCTCGGAATCGACCGTGACGACAACGTAGTGATGATTGCCGCGTTCCCCTTCAGGCGTCTTGAGTAGGGACAACCCCTCCACCGATTCCAGCTGTTCCCTATAGGCCTCAAAATTCACCAGGTTGCGATCAGTGAATTCCTCAATGGACTCAAAACCCGTCAGCCCCATGGCAGCGCTGATCTCGCTCATCTTTCCATTGCTGCCGAGGTAGACCACCTGGTCCTTGGATTCGAACCCGAAGTTCCGCATCAGGCGCAGCTTCTCCGCAAGATCGGAATCGTCGGTGACGATGGCGCCGCCCTCGAAGGTGTTGAGCACCTTGGTCGCATGGAAGCTGAACACCTCGGCTCGGCCGAAACCGCCGATCGGTCGCCCCTGATGGGTGCAGCCCAGAGCATGGCTGGCATCGAAGATCAACTGCAGGTCGTGCTCGTTGGCAATCGCTTCCAGAGCATCGACCTCACAGGGTTGGCCCCAGAGATGCACACCGACAATCCCCGTGGTGTTTGGCGTAATCAGCTCGCGCACCCGGCTGGGGTCGAGGGTATGCGTCTCGGGAGAAACATCGCAAAACACCGGCCTGATCTCCTGCCACTGCAGCGCATGAGCCGTGGCCACAAAAGTGTAGGAAGGAACTATCACCTCCCCTTGCATGCCTACGCCCCGCATCAAGAGCTCCAGCGCCATCGTCCCGTTGCAGGTAGCAACGCACTCCCGGACACCACAGTACTCCCGTACGCGGCGCTCGAAGGCCTGCACGTAGGGGCCGTTGTTGGTGAACCACAGTCGATCGAGAATATCCTCGATCCTCCCCATCAACCTCTCACGGTCACCCAGGTTGGGGCGGCCTACGTGCAGAGGCTCAGCGAAAGCCGGTGGCCCACCAAAAATTGCGAGGGACTGCAGAGAAGTGACTGTCATGAGATCCGGGACTCCTGGGTGAACTCGAGAACTGCACTCTGCACCTCATCGGTGAGAGTCGCTCCGGAGCTGCGAGTGGCCCTGAAGGCCGCCGAGCTCGGATGAGCTTCAGGAAGAGTGTCTCCATGAGAGGCGACTTTGTCGATCAGAACACTCCAAATGCCTGCCGGGTCGTCGCAGAATCGTTCATAGGGCACGTGCAGCGAGCGCGCCTCGGGAAGGTTCCCAAGGGCCCCCCTGATGCATTCGTTGGTGTAGACCACTTGCCCAGCAACCTGCTGGGCAGGCGTGAGGTCCTTGAGTGCGTCGTATTCCATGGGCTTGGCCGAGTACCACTGACCCGGATCACCGAAGAAATGAGAGCGCGCATCAAGGAGGGATCGGGCATTGGCGCAGGCTTCCCGCTCCACGTGCATGAACAATGCGTTGGGCAGCTCCCTCGCAAAGGCCTCAATGTCGTACTGAACCATCATGCCCTTCATGGCAAGTGGCTGACCAAGCACACCCGCCAGGGCCGACAAGGAGGTGCGCAGGCCATGGAAGTCCACGTCGCCCAGCTTCACGCCAAGTGGTTCTATGTCCGTCGTTGGTAGGAATCGGCGCCAGAAGTACCAGAACTCATTGGGCGCCAGAGGCCCCTGGGTCTTGCCAAGGTCAGAGTCGAAGTCCAATTCATGAGCAATACCTGCGAGCTCATCGCGGTGTGCGAATCGTGGATCTGTAAGCAGCTGCTGAATGCGCGCGCCCACAGCTGGCGCATGGAAGAACCTCGATAGCAGGTTGGTCGGATAGGCGAAGGCGCCGCTTGCTGCCAACCACTGCATGACCAGGGTCGTCCCACTCCGAGGGGGGCCTACAACAAGGACCAAGGGGTGAGGATTCTGGGTCGATCGCTCAAGTGCCAACTGCTCCGCGGGCTCCAGTAACTCGGTCAGCTCGCCGAGAAGGCGTTCGAG
>PVBE012616276.1_pt1 | contig 13864 bp, 12 predicted proteins | sample 1631181 | NCBI WGS metagenome assembly PVBE01 (sample SAMN08397723, study PRJNA350692) | Marine metagenome, whole genome shotgun sequencing project. | isolation source: water | place: Pacific Ocean | collected 2012-04 | reverse complement strand
GAGAGGTCAGCGATGTTCTGAGCGCCCAGCGCCTCGAGGTAGTCGGCATCGAAGGCGGCAATCGAGGTGCTTATGTCCTGGACGTTCTGCCTGCCCCCCCGGGCGGTTACAAGAATTTCCTCCACGCCCCGGTACTTGTCTTTGTCGGCACTATTTGCAGGGTCGAGTTCCGTAAGCGGCTGCTCGCCAACGGGGGCCTTGGCGCCTGCGAACTCTTCCATGTCCGCGAGTCCTTCGTCGGGGGAAGGAGACGGGGCGTGGCCTTGGGCGGCAGCCGGTGAAATTTGACCGAGGGAGCAGGTCCCCAGGATCATGAAAACGATCAGGGAAACCCTCCGGGCGGCCTTCCAATTGTTTATCGGGTCCAGATGCGTCTTCTTGTCCGGAGCATTTCGTCCCTCTCGGTGCCGAGCCAAAGTTGAAAACCCGATCATAAACGTCTGGAAAGGCGCGTTTCGCGCCGGATTATGGGAGAAACTAGCGCTGTGACAATAACATGCACCCGACCCAAAGAGCCTACGGTGAGTGCGGAAATTGATTTGCCAACAGCTCTATAAATCTGCAACGTTCTCGTTATTCCAGCAGGAGGCTTCCCCATGAGTGCGAATACGGTGACGGAAAATGGGAAGCAGATATTCGAGAGTGCAATCGACATACTATCGACTTGGGGACTTTAAGTTGTAGGCGCCGTTGCTCTTCTGATCGTTGGTCGGTTGATCGGCGCCCGGGCTGAGCGATGGCCCCGGTCGTCGCTCACCCGGGCCAATGTGGATTCCCAGCTCATTCCATTCTTTGGCCAGGCTGTTCAGTACTTTTTGCGGGTCATCATCATTGTTTCGGTCCTTCAGTTCTTAGGCGTCGAAACGACCTCGCTCGTTGCGGTGATCGGGGCCGCCGGACTGGCCCTCCATGGAACCCTCACCAGCTTTGCCGCTGGAGTCAAGCTTCTCATCATGCGTCCCTTCAAAATCGGAGACGCCATTGCCGTGAGCGGATCGACAGGCGTCGTGGTCGAAGTCACTCTTTTTGTCGCAACGCTAAATACTTTTGACAATGTCCGGATAATCATCCCCAACTCTGCGGTTTATGGAGCCATTATCAAAAACTTCAGTGCCCGTCACGGGGCTCCCCTAGGGTGAACGGTCGGGATGATAGTTTAGAAAGGTCCGGTCACATCCTTTACACCAAAGGCTGCCTTGGATGGAAACGACTTCTAAGAATCAGCGTCAGCATCTCTATCGCGACTACGCGTGTGGCCAGCAGTCGATGAGCGAATTGTGTGACCGTTTTTAAATCTCTCGGGCCACGGGCTAGACGTGGATCGAGCACATTGAGGCCGGCAATAGATTCGGTCAGCAGACTGCCGACATTCAGAGCCCCTACGCCAGGAAACGTCTGACGGGCCCCTGTGATGGGCGCATTCGAAGCCGGCAAGGGGAAAATCGGCGCTGGGCAGAACGGCTTGCCGGGGGCGGCCTCCACGAGCACCCGGCTAGAGCAGCGGCTCAAAGCCGTTTCAGCCGCGTATTGGGAATCTATTGACAAGTTGTCTTGACAACTTGTCAGAATGAGGCACTCTATCCTTCATGTCCCCGCTCAACGCCGATTCCCGGGTCCCCCTCTACCACCAACTCGCCGATGTGCTCCGCGAGCGGATTCGTGTGGGCGAATACCCGGCGGGTGATCGTATCCCCTCGGAACCCGAACTCTCGCGAACCTTCGGAATTGGTCGCCCCACCGTGCGGCAAGCCACCGACCTGCTCGTCCGCCAGCGCTGCCTTGAGCGACGCCGCGGTTCGGGCACCTTCGTGATCCATCCCCCCGACGAAATCGATGCACTCTCCCTCGCCGGGACCATGGCTTCGTTTGCGAAGTCGGGCCTCGCCGTGACGGCGAGCATTGTCGAGCCCGTGAAGCGCGTACGCGTTGGTCCCGACGCTGAAAACCCCTTTGCGGGCCGCGAGGCCTGGACCCTGCAACGTTTATCACACGCCGAAGGCATTCCTGCCCTGCTGGAAGCTCTCTGGCTCGATGTCGAACTCTTTGCCGGACTCGATGACATCTCGCTGGAGGGTCGCTCGCTCTCGCAACTTGCCGACCAGCATTTTCGGCTTCGTGCCGAGAGCGCCGACCAGAATTTCCGGGTCGCGAACTGCGACGCGGCCAGCGCCGCCCGCCTCGAATTGGCTGGCGGCACGCCGATCTTGTTGGTCAAGAGACGCGTGCACTTTCCAGGTGCTCCAAATGCCGTCTACTCCGAGCTTCGTTGCCGCACCGATGAACTCGTCTTCTCCCAAACCCTGGAGACGCCACAGCATGGCTGAAAGAAATACGAAACCGGGCTACTTCGGCGAGTTCGGGGGCTCTTTTATTCCCGAGATCCTCGTCGCTACCTTCGCGGAACTGCGCGCTGCCTATGGCGATGCGCGCAGCGACCCCGCCTTCTGGGAGGAATATAAGCGGCTGATGTCGGCATATTCGGGCCGTCCCACGCCGCTGACCTATGCCGAAAATCTGACCAGGCACTTCGGTGGTGCCCACATCTACATCAAGCGTGAAGATCTGAACCACACGGGTGCCCACAAGGCGAATAATGTGATCGGCCAAGGCCTGCTGATGAAACGCATGGGCAAGACGCGGGTCATCGCGGAGACGGGTGCCGGCCAACACGGCGTGGCCACGGCCACGATGGCCGCCAAGTTCGGATTCGACTGTACGATATATATGGGCGAAGTCGACGTGCGGCGGCAACGCCCGAACGTCTTCTGGATGGAACGGCTCGGTGCGACTGTGATCCCCGTCAGCGGCGGCTCACGCACGCTGAAAGACGCGATCAATGAGGCCTTTCGCGATTGGGTTACGAATATGGACGATACCCACTACGCATTGGGTACCGCCTGTGGCCCACATCCCTTTCCGGAAATGGTGACCTGGTTCCAATCCTTGATCGGCGAAGAAGCGCGGGCCCAGATCCTCGAGGAACGCGGCACACTTCCGGCGGCGGTCTACGCCTGCGTGGGAGGCGGCTCGAACGCAATGGGTGTATTCAGCGGCTTTCTCGATGACCCCGACGTCGAACTCGTCGGTGTCGAAGCGGGCGGCCACGGTATCTCGACCGGTCAGCATGCCTCGCGACTCGCCTCGGACGATGCCACGATCGGTGTGGCGCAGGGCTACAAAACCTTCTTTCTACAGGATGGTGACGGGCAGATGCGCGAGACGCATAGCGTCGCGGCGGGGCTCGACTACGTCGGCGTTTCCCCGATCCTCTCGAATCTGAGCAAGACCGGCCGCGTGCGCTTCGAGTCGGCCAGCGATACCGAGGTGATCGATGCGCTCTCATTGACAATCGAAAAAGAGGGGCTGATCCCGGCGCTCGAGTCGTCGCACGGCTTTGTAGAAGCCTTCAAGGACGCTCCGAAGTTCTCCAAGGACGACGCGATCCTGATCAACCAGTCGGGGCGGGGCGATAAAGATATATTCACTGTTGCAGATGCTTTCGACGACCCGAAATGGCGCCAATTTATTCAGGACAAAGCGGCCGAGTACGCGGCTCGCGGAGAAGACTCCAATGTCGACTAGCATGCCACTCGAAGACTTCATCCGCGCAAAGAAGAAGGATCGGGATATCCTGCTGATGACGCATATCGTCATCGGGCATCCCTCCTTCGAAGAGGGAATGCGCATTGTCGAGGCCATGGTCGAGGCTGGCGTCGAAGTAATGGAGCTACAAATTCCCTTCTCCGAGCCGACCGCCGACGGGCCGGTGATCCTGCGGGCAAACCAACAATCGCTCGACGAGGGTTCTACTGTCGAACGCTGCCTTCAATTCGCCGAAGAATGTGCTCGCCGCTTCGACATTCCGTTCCTGGTGATGACCTACTACAATATTCTCTTCAAGTACGGCATCGATGCCTTCGCGCAGCGCATGGCCGATGTGGGCCTTCATGGTGCAATTATCCCGGATCTGCCGCCCGAGGAAGCCGACGAGTATCTCGTGGCTATGCAATCGCGTAAGCTGGCGCCGATCTTCCTCTACACGCCCACAACAGACGACGCGCGGATGCACCTCATCGCCGATGTCGCCGAAGGTCTGGCCTACTGCGTTGCTCGCCGGGGCGTTACAGGAGCAGATACCCACTTCGATGAGGAACTCGACCGCTATCTGGCCCGCTGTCGTGCCGCGACCGATCTTCCCCTGGCGCTGGGCTTTGGAGTCAAGGATCGCGCCGACGTCGATCATCTGATCGGCCGCGCAGACCTCGCGGTAATCGGGACACGGACGATCCAGCTAGTAGAAGAGAAGGGCGTCGACGCCGTGAAGCCATTCATCGAGAGCCTGCGAGACCCGAACTGAGTTCGTGCGGGGACGCAGTGCGGGATTCTTTCAACGATCCCGGCTCGCTGCGAGTAGCAGGTATCGCCGCGGACGTTCTCAGGAAACTGGGCGGGCCGCTGACGGAGTTGAGCAGAATTCCTGGAACTCTCTCCGAAGCATATCCTGGCCGAAGACATTATTGGGGCGGGAGCAGAGGGAAGCGGCATGATCTTCATGCCAAGATCCCAACCTTGAGACTGGACTCGTTTCATTGGGCTTGCCATGCCGGCCTTTCTTCTACAGAGGTTCAGTCGAGATGGGCCTGCAGTGCAGCCAGAATTACCTCGGGGCCGGAGCGGCGTTGGTAGTTCTCGGAGACATCCATCCACAACACCTTGCCGTTGGCGTCCACGAGCAGGGAAGTCGGTATCGGCAACGCTTCGATCTCATCCCTGGGATTACCCGAATGAGCCCCCTGATTTCGCAACCCGAACGCGTCCGTCACCCCGAGTGTTCGGTCGGAGAGCATCGTCGCTTGAAGTCCGTGAACGCGTCGGCCCGTGCGGATTTCTTCCGGGTGATCGGTGCTGACGGTGAGCACCTGAATGCCGCGCTTATCGAACTCGTCCCGAAGTTCTTCCCATCGCCGTAACTCGGCGACACAGTAGGGTCACCAGTGGGCGCGGAAGAACTTGATGAGCACGGGGTTCCCGCGCAGTCGCGCGGAGTCGAAAATCTGGCCACTATCGTCCGGCGCACTGAAGCTCGGGATCATCTCGCCCACCTGGATGGCATTCGGCGGCAAGATCTGTTCGCTGATGCTCACGGTAAAGGGAAGGACGAGTCCCATGACGATCGCCGGCACCGCGGCGATACGTCCGAGCCATCCGGCCTTTTTCACGAACGCCGCGATACCGAGTGCGACGGCACTCAGCCAGACGGCGAGAAAGAGCATTCGATTCTCGGGAAGGGCCACGTTCTCGGCCTGGTAGAACCAGAACCTCGTGCAGCCAACGGCTACCACGAGCGCGAGCAGGCCGAGTTGCGTTCCTCTGTTCATCGAGAATTTCATTGCGAACCTCCCAGCCCAGCGCCACCCGGTCTAAGGTCCGGGCTTGAGAGTGGGGCTCTCACAGGATTCAGAGTAGTGCGCTCATAAGCGCAGGCAAACTGGCCAGGAGATACGAGCAGAATCGTTCGGCGCGGCCTCATGCTCCCCCCTCCCCACCCGCGGCCCGAAGCGCTTTCAGCGTCGCGTCCAGGGTCAGGAGCTCGGGCAGGAGTTTGGGCGGCCTGCTGGGGTCGGCGGGGTAGACAAGGTACATCGGTACGCCCGCCCGGCCCCACTCGGCAAGCGCCTGAGTGATTGCGTCGTCACGTAAAGTCCAGTCGGCCTTGAACACCGCGAATTCCCAGCGCGCGAGCTCTTCCTGAACGGCTTCGTCTGCGAGCACCACGGTTTCGTTGACCTTGCACGTGATGCACCAGTCGGCGGTGAAATCGACGAAAACAGGTCGCCCCGCGGCGCGTTCGCGATCGATCGCCGAGGGGTCGAAGGGACGCCAGTTGATTCCGCCGGTTGAAGGCACCCCACCGAGCGACGTATCCCGCGGTGCCGGCGAGAGCGGCAATGCGGAGAGCGACACCACAATGAGGGCGACCGTCGCCGCGGCCACAGCGCGCGTGGCGATGGGGCGCGCAGCAGCCTGCACGGTGCCAAAGATCCAAACAAGAAATGCGATCGCGACGAGATGAGCGAGCAGCAACCCCTGGGCGTCCGCGCCTACGGCGCGTCCCGCGACCCAGGCCAGCCATACCACCGTCGCCAGCAACGAGAACCCCAGTACCTCACGTATGCGGAGCATCCAGGCGCCCGGCCGCGGGACAAAACGCGCCCAGCCCGGGATGAGCGTCACGAGCACGTAGGGCGCGGCAAGTCCGACGCCGATCGAGGTGAACACGGCGAAGATCACGACTCCCGAGCTCGCGAACGCAAAGCCCACCGCCGTTCCGAGGAAGGGTGCCGTGCACGGAGTTGCGAGAGCGACAGCCAGGGTGCCCTCAAAGAAGCTGCGCGACGGCGAAGCGGGGCCGGTCGACGGGCCGAGGGCGGGGCCGGAAGCTTGCAGCGTGATATCGAAGGCACCAAAGAGGTTCATGGCAAAGACGACGAGGATCGTGCAGACCACCGCGAGGAATACGGGGTTCTGAAGTTGGAAGCCCCAGCCCACAGCTGTGCCGGCCGCACGCAGCGCGATCACGACCGATGCGAGCGCCGCCATCGAGGCCAGCACGCCCGCCAAGTAGGCCAGACCGTGCTTCACAACATGGCTGCGCTCGGCGCGGGCGAGGTCGGCGATGCCGAAAACCTTGATCGCCAGTACTGGAAGCACGCAGGGCATCAGGTTGAGGATCAGGCCACCGAGCAGCCCGAGCACAAGCGCCCAGACGAGCGAAGGCGCACCAACCCCATTGGGCGTCGTCTCCCCTCTTACGTGCCCATCGCCCGGGGGTGTCGAGGGCAGTTCGGCGATCACCTCGAACGCTGACGGATTGGCACCGCCCGTCATGGGAGTGATCGGCACGTCCACCGCGAGATGTTTCCGCGCGCCGGGCCGGGCGAGCGGGACGACACCGCGCAATCGCTGTCCACCAATATGCGGCTCGTCATCGAAGGCGTGCGCGCTGAAGGCGAGGGAAAAGCCGCGGGCCTCTTCGATCGGCACGGCGGGTGGGTGCGAGAGGCCGAGCGCTGAGAGACCCAGATTCGAAGCGGTCACCGGAAAAAATGCTTGGTCGGCGTAGCTGGCGTCAAGGGTCCAAGGACGGCAATTCCTGCCAGGGTCGGACTCAGGGCCCACGCACGAGATAACCTCGAGCACAAGGGCAATATCGTCTCCTGCATCGGCGGAAGGCTGCGAGGCCCGTGCCCCGACGACGACGCCCAGCGACTCGGGGGCTCGCGGCAGACGCGACTCGGCCAGGTCGAAACGATCGCGAATTGCGGGCGGCGGCGAAGTGCCCTGAGCGGCGACAGGTATCTCCCGAGCGAGTCGGATGTGTCCGGGAATGCATTGGAGCAGACAGGCGACGAAGTCGACGTCCACTTCGAGGCGCCACTTTCCGTGGGCGCTTCCCGAAATAGTGGCGGCGCTGGTGAGCAAGACATCGTTCTCGTAGCCCAAAGTAGTGAGCAGGCCTTCTTGCTCGCGAAAAACCTGCGGAGCCGGCCACTGGGTCGGCCCGATCTCCGCGTGGGCCGCACGCCAGCTGAGCTTGGTGGGCAAGCCCGAATCGCCAGAGTGGCGCCAATAGATATGCCAACCCGGGTCGAGGTCGAAGAGCACACCCACCCGCACACGCTCTCCCGCCGCGACCGAGGTCGCGTCGACGAGCAACTCGGCGGCGACCCGGTCTCCGCTAACGCCGAGGACATACTCACCGCGGGGGCCGGGGTCGGGTTCTGCCGAAAGAGTGCTCAGGGCGAACCACGGCAAGAATGCGATGCTTATCAACACCGCCCGCGTCATCATGCGCAGTCTTCTACAAGTCGATCGCCCCGGTTGGCGCATGGTTCGCCTGGGATATTCGCCGTTCATGGCTTCGAACCTCTCATCGGATCACGCAGGATTCGGGTCCTACGCCTTTCGTCCCCGAGCATATCTCTTGAGTGATTGGCTTGACATTACCAAATGAGAGTGCAACTCTCAAGTCGCATCGAGAGCAAGATTCTCAGATCGGAGATTCAGCCATGCCCGAATTCACAGCGCGAACGTCCGGTGACCCTCAGCGGACGCCGGCAGCGAACCGGCGGCGTGTGGCTGCGCTCGACGCCTTTATCGACCTGGTGCTCGAGGGGAATCTTCCGCCGACACCCAACCAGGTGGCGGAGCGTGCGGATATCTCCATCGCCACATTCTTTCGGTATTTCGAGAGCCTCAACACCCTGCGACACGATGCGGCCACTCGGATGCTGGAGCGCTTTCCCCTCTTGGAACTGAAGGATATCGGCGAAGGGACCCTGCACGAGCGGGTTGAGGCGTTCGTCGCTCTCCGCGTCGCGCTCTGGGAGAAGGTGAGCCTGCTAGCTCGGCTTCAGCGCACGGTGGTGCTGCAGGATAAGGATGCCGCGAGGATGGTCGACTACGTCCGCGGCGTCATGGCCAATCAGGTGCGTGAGCATTTCGCACCCGAACTGCGGAGGCTCACCGCAGCGCAGCGGGACGACGCAGTGGCGCTCATTGCGATGCTGACCTCGGTCGAGTCGTGGGAGCAGTTCCGTCACGCCTACCGACGCAGCCCGCTGCAGACCCGGCGCGCCTGGGCGGATGCGATCGGGGCCCTTCTATGCGAAGGGAAGGAGCGGTGAGCGGAGAATTCCGGCGGGTTTGGATGTGCTGACGGAAGAGCTTAGGGCTGCCGCTCCGGAGGCCTGGCAACGAGGAGAGCATGCATGATCAAGATTCGAGTCGAGTACCTGATGGATAAAGGCGCGGAGGACGTCTTCGACGCCATTGCGGATCACGAGAACTACGAACGCTATCCCGGCATCGATTCCTCTACCTTGCTCGAGCCGGGAAGGAATGAAAAGAACGGCGAAGGCGCGCTGAGGCTACTCGTCTCCGGTGGAGTCACTTTCAAGGAACGCATTACCTGCTACGAACGACCGTCGAAGATGAGTTATCACTGCGAAGAAGTGAAACCCATCTCCATTCACCATGAACGCGGCGACATCATCTTGGAGCCCGTCGATGGCAAGACGAAGGTGACCTGGATCTCCGAGGCGCGACTCGGGATTCCTATTATCGGTTCTCTTCTGGGCAAGTGGATCGAGCCCCGCGTCTCGCGATTATTCCAGGGCATACTCGAGCATATCGATGCGAGCCCGAGACGGCGCTAGCATCAAGAGAGGGGAATATTCGTTGAAGACAGAATGGATGATCTACGGAGCCAACGGCTACAGCGCAACGCTGGCGTTGAGGAAGGCAGCAAGGGAAGGGCTCAAGCCGATCCTCTCGGGCAGGAATAAGGCGGCCATAGAGGCCCTGGCCGCGGAGCTTGGACTGCGATATCGCATCTTTGATTTGTCGGATGTCGACGGGGTGGCCCAGAAGCTGTCGGATGTGAAGATCGTCAGTCACTGCGCAGGCCCTTTCTCTGCAACGGCCGAGCCGATGATGAAGGCCTGCATCGAGTCCGGGACGCATTACACGGATATCACAGGGGAGCTCGATGTATTCCAGCTCTCACAATCATTGGATCAGAAGGCCCGGGCGGCAGGGGTGGTCCTATGTCCTGGTGTGGGCTTCGATGTAATCCCCACCGATTGCGTGGCCAATAAACTGAAAGAAGCGCTGCCCGATGCAACGCAATTGAGGCTCGGCTTTGAGGGAGATAACGCACTGAGCCCTGGAACGGCCAAGACCATGATCGAAGCCGTCTCGGCCGGCATGAAGGTATTGCGCAATGGCGAGCTCGTTTCCGTGCCACCGAGTTTCGAATCGTGCTCCATCGATTTCGGAAACGGTATGCGGAATGCCTCTGTCATTCCTTGGGGCGACCTGGCGACAGCGCATTGGCAGACGGGGATACCGAATATTTCGGTCTATGCCGCGCGAAGAACCAATAAGGTCTCAGACGTCCTGATTCCGCTGGTTCAGCGTGTGATGGAGATCGGCGCAGTCCAGAGATTCGCGAGAAAGAAGATTGAGCAGAAGGTGAAGGGCCCCGACGAAGAGGCTCGAGGGGGCCGTAGTACCTACGTGTGGGGTGAGGCCACGGATCCCAGCGGAAAAACGGCAACCTGCCGCATCAGGACTCCGAACGGTTATACGGTAACGATGGATGGCATCTTGTTGACAGCCCGTTTTTTCATGGACTACGAGGGAAAAGGCGGTTGCTTCACCCCTTCCCAGCTGATGGGCTCGGGCTTGGTCGAGTGCCTGCCGGATGCGACGAAGCTGGAGCTCTCGAGCTGAGCCCATGGGTCGGCGTGTTTCTCATGAAGTCCTCGTCACGGGCTCCCCGTAGGGACCCGACCTGACCCAATCCCGGATACCGTGCCAGGGTGCAGCTCGAACGTCCTATTCTCTTTGTGCTGCTGAGACGGTGGCGCGGTTGAGCTGCTCCGTAGTCGTTACTCGTTTGGATCTGGCGGCTCAACCGACTCCAAAGATGCACTTTCCAGCGATGTCTTGTTTCGAATCCATGCGAGTCACGCCCGATTCGACAGAAAACGCGCTTCCCGGTCTGCGTCGGTAGGACGGGGCAGGTAGAATGTACTTGGCGCCAATACCTCACTATCTCGGGGAGCCCAGGCAAGGCGCATAAGGAGCTTCGAATTGGATATCGGACTAAAGGGAAAGAAAGCGATCATCACCGGTGGGAGTCGAGGAATTGGACGGGCCATCGCCGACACGCTGGCGGCCGAGGGAGCCGATGTTGCTCTCTGTGCTCGAAATGCCGACGCCCTTGGCGAGTCGGCTGATGCGCTGCGGAAGGCGGGGGGCAAGGTTTTCGCTCAGGCCGTGGACGTTTCAGATGCGGATGCACTGAAGGCATTCATCAACGAAGCGATCTCTGAACTTGGAGGCCTGGATATCCTCGTCAGCAATCCGAGTGGAGGCAATGGTGTCGACGAGGCGAGTTGGAAGGCCAATTTCGAGGTGGATCTCATGGGTGCGGTGCGTAGCGTGGAGGCGGCCCTTCCAGCCCTGGCCGAATCCGATGCGGCAAGCATCCTCTTCATTGGAACCACTGCCGCAGTAGAGACTTTTATGGGGCCGACCTCGTATAATGCACTCAAGGCAGCGCTCATAACCCATGCGAACGGCCTCTCTCAATCCTTGGCGGGGCAGGGCGTGCGTGTGAATACGATCTCTCCGGGGCCGATCTTCATCGAGGGCGGATCCTGGGATATGATCAAGCAGTTCAACTCCGCAATCTACGAGCAGGCACTGAAGGATCATCCAGGTGGAGAGATGGGAGAGGCGTCGGATGTGGCAAATGCGGCGGCCTTCCTCTCCAGTCCGGCCGCGAGGCATATCACCGGAGTCAATCTGGTCGTAGACGGCGGATTCACGAAGCGGGTCAATTTCTAGCGGGCAGGGCGAGCTCTTCGTCATCGATATTGGAGGCATTGCGGGAACGAAGATTCTGAGCCGGGAGGGCTACCACGCGCTCAATGTACGGCGGGTCGCTACGGCTTGCGGAATCAGCAGAGGAAGCCTGGCTTATTATTTTTCCACTGAGCTTGTGCTGATTTGATGGAGGCGATAGTTGTCCGCATATGCGACAACGATCGACCCCTCGTGCATGAAGCCACGACCGATATCGATGGGATATGCATTCAAGTTGTCGAAAACCGTGATTGGCGTGCGAATGGAAGATGGAAATTTGCGGGAGAGAAGTGATCTTCTTCTGGAACTACAACCTCTTCGGAGAAATGCAATTCTCTGGTTGCCCGGCGATTGAATGAGCATTTTTCTGCCAAATACTTCCCGATAGGAACCTGAAATCACGCCCATACCCGGACGCTGTGTCAAGAGTCAGCTTGAATGTCCTATCCTCTCCGGAGGCCGTTGAGCGGCCCAGGGAAAAGAGCGAACTTCGTCAAATGGTTTTCGCGGCAGGCGAATCAGAATTGAGTTTCTTTCTATGACACACGCGACGGAGCAGAGCGACCAGGACCAGCGCATCGTGCAATGGGTCGAGTCGCAGATGGAAGGTCGGGTCCTGGCTATCGAACGCCAGCCGCGCTGGCGCCCGGCCTGGTTCGTGGAGCTCGATCGCGCCGGCGAGAGACTTCCCCTTTATGTGCGGGGCGAACGGCTCGATGCGCGGATTGGCTTCACGCTCGAGCATGAAATGCGGCTGCAAGAGATGCTTCACCAGCGCGGAATCCCAGTGGCGCGGGTACACGGCTGGATCGATCGACCCCGGGCCTATGTGATGGATCGTGTGCCAGGCGAGGAACACTTTGGCCACACGGGGGCCGCCGAGCGAGACGCGGTCATGGATGCGTATATGGAGTGCCTCGCAAGTATCCACCGGCTGGAGGTAGCCCCCTTTGCGGAAGCCGGAATTCTGCGGGCCCCGCGGCCCTCCGAATCCGGCCGCATCGGTATCCATGTATACGAAAAAGCCTATCGGGCCGTGAAGAAACGGCCCGATCCGCTGCTCGAATTCAGCCTCGCGTGGATGAAGCGCAATCCGCTGGGGGTGGTCGAGCGCGAGACCGTCGTCATCTGGGATACCGGTCAACTCCTGCATGCCGACGGTCGGCTCAAGGCATTGATCGACCTCGAGATCGGGCATATCGGCGACCCGATGATGGATCTGGCGGGCTTCAGGATGCGCGCCCGCGAGATCGGATTCAGCGACTTCGATCGCCTCTACCGGGTCTACGAAGAACGCGGAGGCTACCCGGTCGACCGGGAGGCCATTCGCTATTACTACTTCGTCTTTGCACTCTGCAATCAATTGGCCTTTCATGCGGCGCTGGCCGATCCTCCACCGGGATCAGATTATATGATGAATCTGCGCTGGTGTGTCGAGACCAACCTCTATGCCATGGAGGGCCTGGCTGAAATCCTGGCGCTACCGCTCGAGGATGTTCCGGCGCTCGAGCCCCGCAGCGTCTCGTCGGCTCCCGCTCATGCTCATCTGGTCGACTGGTTGCGTCGCTTCGAGCCAACCGATAAAGGGACCGAGCATCAGGTTCGGAGTGCCTTCCGGCTCGCTCGCCACGTGCAGCGCGCCAGCGAAATCGGAGCCGCGGCCGAAGCGGCCGATCTGAATGACCTCAAAGAGCTTCTGGGCTACCGGCCCGCAGACTGGCAGGCTGGCGACGCGGCTCTCGAAAAGTTTGTTTTGGAAGATTCAGGTCAGAGTGACTGCATGCTGGCACAGATCTTCCATCGCCGCCTGATGCGCGCGCTCATGACTCTGGGGCCCGAGGGATCGGCGATGGCTCGACACCATCCGGTGCCCGCCGTGGCATAGGCGGAGAAAGCATCGCGAGTGGGCTGATTCGCGTTCGCCGCTTCCGCAAAACGGGTTGGAAAGAGCGTCCGTCCGCGAGGCTCCCGATGGACACTTGACAGGCTCCCCATACCCGAACATTCTGCCAGAAAGCGGCTTGGATGTCCGATCCTGCGCAGAACGCCCGCCTCCGATAAAGGCGTAGCCACTTGTCGCACTGCGACAATCCTGCCTGAATCCCCGCGCATTCCATGGAAGACCTCCTCGGGCTGGAACCCTGGGCCTCTCCAGCAGCGAGATGGAAATGAAGCCACCGACATTGCGATGCCTCGGTCTCGGCCGGCAGGTGAACACTCGACATTGCAAGTCTCCTCTTCAGTGTTCCGACGGGCATGACAGACCGCAGAAGTAGGGCATTCAAACTGGGTCTGGGCACGGTCGCCCGGTGCGAGGTCTGTTTGAAGTTCCTCTGCCTATCCGCTTCGCTCAGCCTTTGTGACTCATCACGATACGGAAGGAGGTGACACCATCCTGAAATCGCGAGGAAAGACAGGGGGATGAAGG
>PVBE011380942.1_pt1 | contig 13864 bp, 10 predicted proteins | sample 1631181 | NCBI WGS metagenome assembly PVBE01 (sample SAMN08397723, study PRJNA350692) | Marine metagenome, whole genome shotgun sequencing project. | isolation source: water | place: Pacific Ocean | collected 2012-04 | reverse complement strand
CCCCCCCACTGGAGCTCCCGTCACGTAGCCTGTGCTGAACGCCACGGAGAACGAGTCGATGTAACCAGCGAAGTTGTCGAGGACCAATGCCCAGCCAGCTGTTCCGGTCAACGTGTAGTCCCCGCCGATGATCACGCTCAGGCTGGAAGCCGCGTAAGTTCCGATCGTGGAGTAAGTGGTTTGGACGTCTGTGTCGTCGAGGGTGACGGAGACGACGACCGTTTCGCCTAGGGAGAAATCGGATGTGAGCGCCGGGCCCAGATGGTCAACGCTCCCGGTGAACTGGTACTGCAAGCTGGTGGCCTGGGCGACCGTCGACGAGAGCAGGACTACTAGAAACACTGATGCGCGGCACATGGCTTTCCCCTCTTGAGCTTGAATGCAGCAAAGCGAGGTGCGACGCAGAGTGGCGTCCAGCATCCCCATCTGTCGAACTGGATTGAACGACAACAAGAGGGGAGCGGGCGCAACGGTGTGGCGAGGCCCTTCCCAAGGCAGGATCAGCCTCTCACGAAGGGCCGTCGCGTGTCAAGAAAAAGCGACACCGACGGCCCCTGGCGCGAGCCCTGAACTCGACCCAAGTATTCGTCACGCACTTCTACGCACGGTAGAGCTCGAAAACATCAATGAAATCAACGAAGGCAACACGTCGCCAACGCGTGGGGGGAACTGCGAGCGATGAGCGAGCAGCGAGTATGAGACGACAGGGACGCGATTCGCGTCCCTGTCGTCGAAGGGAATGCCAGTTCGAATCCGGTCTCGTGCTCCAGCCTAACTTCAACCCTGCCACGTCTTGCTTGGCGGGGTTCTCGCGTCTGGTGCTCGCGCTATTGGGATCGGACCAGCGCTTCGTTGATCAATGTCGTTGCGACGCCCAAGGTGGATTGCGTCGCCGGGAGCGCGGCTCGTCACGGACAGTCCAGGGCGTGATCATCCCGGCGCTGATGTGGTGGGTCACGTTGTGTGTCCTCACAACCCATCCGTCGAATCTGCTGGACGTCGAAGCATGGTGAGTGGCGGTGACTACGCTGCTTTCTGCCAGATATGGCGATCTGCCGACCAGCGATGTGCGGGAGTGCAATGACTCTCTCATCTGGTGGCGGCCTAGCTCGAGTGGGATGCCGCCGCTCAACTGACTCTGAAAGTCGATTCCGTTTGAGGATTCCCGTCTCTCGGGACGACGACGGAGGCGATCAACATGCGGGGCGACGCAGCGATCATCGAGGCATTGAACGAAGTCCTGACCGCCGAGCTGACAGCCATCAACCAGTACTTCGTCCATCACAAGATGTGCGAGAACTGGGGCTACCAGAAGCTGTCCTCGAAGAAGCGCGAAGAGTCGATCGAAGAGATGAAGCACGCCGATCAGGTGATCGATCGCATCCTCTATTTCGATGGAGTCCCCAACATGCAACGCCTCTCACCGGTCCGCGTCGGAGAGGATCCCATCGAGCAGCACAAGCTGGACCTCGAGGTCGAGGTGGACGCGGTGGGCCGCCTCAACAAGGCCATTGCCCTCTGCAGGGACAAGGCCGACAACGGCACTCGCGACCTGTTGGAAGACATCCTGAAAGACGAAGAGGACTCGGTTGATTGGCTCGAGGCGCAGCTTCATATCGTCGGCGAGATCGGCAAGGAGCAGTACCTGGCCGAGCATATCCACGACTGAGACGCGGTTCGCCCATCGAAGCTGATCGCAAAGCATTCCGGCCTGGCCGGCCCACACACCCAGCGCACGAAATCGTTTCTCTGCGACGTCGAGAGGAAGTTGGTCGTTCTTCAGTTTGAGCTACAAATCCTTGTGGCCTACCGTTGTGTGCAGGCCCGCGGTCGACGATCCCGCGTTGGTGGCCGTCACACCTTTCAACGCCCCTGCGGAGGCTGCGCGTCATCACTGGCATCACTAGAGTGCAATCGGAATCGGTCGGACCTCGCACCGTGCGCGCGCCGCGGGGGACCCGGCTGTCGTGCAAAGGCTGGCATCAGGAAGCCGCTCTGCGCATGTTGATGAACAATCTGGACCCGGAGGTTGCGGAGCGGCCACAGGATCTGGTCGTCTACGGCGGCACCGGTAAGGCGGCCCGCAACTGGGCGTGTTTCGACGCCATCGTGCGCACCCTGCGGCGGCTGGAGAACGACGAGACGCTGCTGGTGCAATCGGGAAAGCCGGTGGGCGTGTTCCGCACCCACGCCGAGGCTCCCCGGGTGTTGATCGCCAACTCCCACCTCGTGCCCCGCTGGGCCACCTGGGACGAGTTCCGTCGGCTGGAGGCGCTCGGGCTCACCATGTTCGGCCAGATGACCGCGGGCAGCTGGATCTACATCGGCAGCCAGGGAATCTTGCAGGGCACCTACGAGACCTTCGCGGAGTGCGCACGACAGGACTTCGACGGCAGCCTCGAGGGGCGCCTCGTGGTGACGGGCGGCCTCGGCGGCATGGGGGGCGCCCAGCCCTTGGCCGCCAGCATGAACGGGGCTGCCTTCCTGGGTGTGGAGGTGGATGCTTCGCATATCCAGAAACGGCTCGATACCGGCTACTTGGACCAGATGTCCGAGAGTCTGGATGAGGCCCTGGATGTGGTGCTGGAGGCGCGCGAGAAGAAGCGGCCCGTGAGCGTGGGGCTGCTCGGCAACGTAGCCGAAGTGTTGCCGGAGCTGGTGCGGCGCGGCGTGACGCCCGACGTGCTGACCGACCAGACCTCCGCCCACGATCTCCGCGTGGGCTACATCCCGGCAGCACTCAGCCTCGAGCAGGCTGCGCGGCTGCGCGAGCAGCGACCCGAGGAGTACCGCGACGCCGTGCTCGACTCCATGGTCAGCCATGTGGGCGCCATGCTGACCCTGCAAGAGCGGGGGGCGGTGACCTTCGACTACGGCAACAATCTGCGCGGGCAGGTGGCGGACAACCGCGGCATGTCCGAAGCCTTCGACATCGAGGGTTTCGTGCCGCGCTTCATCCGACCTCTGTTCTGCAAGGGCTCCGGGCCCTTCCGCTGGGCGGCGCTCTCCGGGGACCCGGCAGACATCGCGGCGACCGATGCTGCCGTGCTGGAGCAATTCCCGGCGAACGAGGCCCTGTGTCGCTGGATCCGCAAGGCGCGCGAGCAGGTGCGGTTCCAGGGGTTGCCGTGCCGCATCTGCTGGCTCGAGTACGGCGAGCGCGCGGAGATGGGCGCGCGCTTCAACTGGCTCGTCAAGCGCGGCAAGGTCGTGGCGCCGATCGTGATCGGCCGCGACCATCTCGACGCCGGCTCGGTCGCCTCGCCCAACCGGGAGACCGAGGCCATGCTGGACGGCTCGGACGCCATCGCCGACTGGCCCATGCTGAACGCCCTGCTGAACACCGCCTCGGGCGCCAGCTGGGTGTCGCTGCACCACGGGGGCGGTGTGGGCATCGGCTACTCCCTGCACGCGGGAATGGTGTGCGTCGCCGACGGCACCAACATGGCCGACCGGCGTCTTGCGCGCGTGCTCACCTCGGACCCCGGCACCGGCGTCATGCGACACGCCGACGCCGGCTACGACTCGGCCATCGCGACGGCCCGCGAGCGGGCGGTGGACCTGCCGATGATCACCGACCCCGGTCTGGACTCGCCTGGGGTCCGCGACGGCGATGGCTGAGCCGCGCGTGCGCATTGCGACGCTTCACGCCGACCTGCGGGCCCGGCTGGCTGCCCTGCGCGTCGATTGCGGCGCCGTGCTCGCTTCGCGCCAGATGCTGGAGCGGACGCTCGGCGACGGCCGCGCCTACTACGGCGTGAACACCGGCTTCGGGGTGCTGGCGAGCGAGCGGGTGGAAGGCGACCAGTTGGGGCGGCTGCAGACCAACCTGCTCTTGAGCCACGCCGTCGGTCTGGGGCCCCTGGTGCCCAAGCCGATCTCGCGACTGATGCTGCAGCTCAAGATCCATGCCCTGGGCCTGGGATTCTCCGGCGTCTCGGAGCCCGTCTTCAAGCGCCTGCTCGAGTTCGCCGAGCGAGATCTGGTGCCCGCCGTGCCGAGCAAGGGCAGCCTGGGGGCTTCGGGGGACCTGGCGCCCCTGGCCCATCTGGCCCTGCCGCTGGTGGGGCGGGGGCGTTTCTGGGACCAGGCGGGCGAGGGTACGTCGGAGGCGGCGGTGGTGCTGCGCGAGCAGGGGCTCGAGCCGGTCGCCCTGGCGCCCAAGGACGGGCTCGCCCTGATAAACGGTACGCAGCTGATGGCGGCCTACGGTGCCCACGTGCTGCACGCGACCCAGGCCTTGCTGCGCAACGCGGATGTGCTGGCGGCCCTGAGCCTCGAGGCCCTGCGCGGCAGCATCGAGCCCTTCGATGTGTGGCTGCACGACCTGCGCCCGCATCCCGGCCAAGGCGACGTGGCCAGCAACGTGCGCGTCTTGATGAGCGATAGTGAGATCCTAGAGAGCCACCACGACTGCGGGCGTGTGCAGGATCCGTACTCCCTGCGCTGCGTGCCCCAGGTGCACGGCGCCAGCCGAGACGCACTCGCCTACGCCCGTGACGTGATCGAGTGCGAGCTGTCCTCGGTCACCGACAATCCCATCGTCCTGGCGGAGGGCGAGGTGCTGAGCGGCGGCAACTTTCACGGCCAGCCGCTGGCCCTGGCCCTGGACCACACGGCCCTGGCCCTGGCGGAGCTGGCGAGCATCTCCGAGCGGCGCACCTACCTGTTGCTCGCCGGCCAGGACGGGCTGCCCAAGCTGCTGATGACCGACACGGGTGTCAACTCCGGCTTCATGATTCCGCAGTACACCGCCGCCGCGCTCGTCTCGCACAACAAGGTGCTGTGTCACCCTGCCAGCGCGGACTCGATCCCCAGCTGCCTGGGCCAGGAGGATCACGTGAGCATGGGCGGCATCTCTGCCATCAAGGCCCTCGAGGTGTTCGAAAACGTGGAGCAGGTGCTGGCCATCGAGGCCCTCACCGCAGCCCAGGCCCTCGACTATCGAAAGCCCCTGCGCGCCGGACGCGGGGTGGAGGCGGCCCACGCCTGCCTGCGCGCGGCCATGCCCCACAAAGAGGCGGACGCGCTTTTCGGAGAGGACATCAGCACCTGCGTCGGACTGCTGCGGGAGGGCACGCTGCTGGCGCGGGTGGAGCAGGCGGTCGGGGCGCTGCGCTGATGCCGGTGTTGCGCGGCATCGGAGTGTTGGCTCGCTGCTGTGCCGCGGGCGGGCAGTCCGAGACCCACGAGGTCGAAGAGGCTGCGCTGGTCTTCGATGAAGACGAGATCCTCTGGGTGGGTCCGGAGGCGGAGCTGCCCCGGTCCTACGCGGGGCTGGATTGTTGGGACGCTGCGGGCGGGCTGGTGACCCCGGGGCTCGTCGACTGCCATACCCATCTCGCCTTCGGCGGCTGGCGCGCCGACGAGTTCGAGCAGCGCGTGCGCGGGGCGGGCTATCTGGAGATCGCACGGGCTGGTGGCGGCATCGCGTCGACGGTACGCGCTACCCGCGAGGCCAGCCTCGAAGCCCTGGTGGCGAAGGCGCTTCCCATGCTAGGCGAGATGGCGGCCCTGGGTGTCACCAGCGTCGAGTGCAAGAGCGGCTACGGCCTGCGCCACGAGCAGGAGCTCAAGCTGCTCGAGGTGTACCGGGCGCTGGACGAAGTCCAGCCCGTATCCCTGGTGAGCACGTTCCTGGGTGCCCACGTCGTGCCGCCGGAGCATCGCGACGATCGCGAAGCCTATCTGGCCAGCTTGATCGAGCGCACGCTGCCTGTGGTGGCGGAGCGCGGACTCGCCGAGTTCTGCGATGTGTTCGTGGAGGACACGGCCTACACGGTCGAGGAGGCGCGACGAGTCTTCGAGGCGGCCGCGCGGCTCGGGCTGCGCCCCAAGCTGCACGCCGACCAGCTCAGCGACAGCGGTGGCGCGGCCCTGGCGGCCGAGGTCGCTGCGGTCAGCGCCGACCACCTGGAGCAGGCCAGCGACGAGGGGCTGGCGCGGATGGCGGAAGCCAGCGTGGTGGGGGTCGCGTTGCCCTTCGCGTCTCTGTACACCTTTCAGTCGCCCCTCGATGCGCGCCGACTCGTCGATGCGGGTGTCGCGGTCGCCGTCTCCACGGACTTCAATCCGGGCTCGGCACCCAGCTACCACCTCCCCATGGCGCTGTATCTGGCGTGCACGCTGAACCGCCTGACTCCGGCCCAGGCCCTGAAGGGCGCAACGCTGTACGCAGCTCGGGCGCTGGGCCGGGAGGGGCGCATCGGATCGCTGGAGCCGGGCAAGGCCGCGGACTTCGCTCTCTTCGATGCGCCCGGCGTCAACCCCTGGCTCTACCGGATCCGCGAGGGCGCCTGTGTACTAACGGTGAAGGCCGGTCGGGTGGTGCACGGCCAGCCCGAGCCCTGGAGCGCGGCGTGACGTTGAAGCCGAGGCAGATTTCCCTATCGGAAACGGCGCCCGAAGATCCGAGGGTGGGCGAGCTGCTCGGCCGGTCCTTGGGTCCCGAGGACATTGCGCGACTGGCCCTGGTCGGATTTCCCGTCGACCGCGGCGTCGTCCGCAACGGGGGGCGCGAGGGCGCGAGCGGGGGACCGGATGCCCTGCGCAAGCGATTGTATCGCCTGTGCCCGGATCCGGAGCGCACGCCCGCGTTCATGGATCTGCTCACGCACTCACGTGACCTGGGGGACCTGCAGCCGAGCGGCGATCTGGCGCGAGACCAGGAGGCTCTGGGAGAGGTAGTCGGCGAGCTGTTGCAGCGCGGGACGACGGTGGTGGTGCTCGGCGGTGGCCACGAGACGTCATTCGGCCACTTCCTGGGGTTCGTCGCGGCGGGGCGCTCCGTGGCCATCCAGAACTTCGACGCCCACGCGGACGTTCGCCAGCTGAAGGCCGGGCAGGGCCACTCCGGCTCCCCGTTTCGTCAGGCTCTCGGCCACTCCTCCCGGGCCTGCACCCACTACCGCGTGGACGGCCTGCAGCGAAGCACCACCGCGGCCGCGCACCTCGAATTCCTGCGCGAGCACGGGGCCGAGTGGAGCTTCGCCGACACCCTCACGGTGGATGGCGTCGACGCGGCCTTTGCCGTCGGCCGCGGAGAGCGCATGGCCACGTTCTGCCTCGACGCCCTCGACCAGGCCTTCGCACCGGGCGTCAGCGCGCCGGGGGCGGCTGGGCTCGAGCCTCGGATCTGGCTGCACGCCGCCGAGGCCGCGGGCCGTTGTCCCGAGGTCCGCTCGCTCGATGTGGTGGAGCTGAACCCGCGCTTCGATCGCGACGAGCAGACCGCCCGCCTGGCAGCCCTGACGGTCTGGCATTTCCTGCGCGGTGTGTGCGGGCGCGAAGGCTGAATCATCGAGCGAGTCTTGCTGGAAGCCGGGGTGGAAAGAAGATGGCGACCGACAGCCCTCTTTAATTGCGTCCCCGCCATAACCGGTGCCTGCGCGATCTCGGGCACCAGGGAGTTCTGACATGCGAGTGGGAACCGTACTCGAGCTGTGGCGCTATCCGGTCAAATCGATGCGGGGAGAGCGGCTCGAGGTCTCTCGCGTCGAGCGGCGTGTGGGCATCCCGGGCGATCGGAGCTGGGCGCTGCGCGACGAGCGAGCCGGCGAGATCCGCGGCGCCAAGAAGATGCCGCGCCTGCTCGAGCTGGCGGCTCGGACCCTCGAGGAGCCCGTTGGGGAGGCGGTGCCCAGCGTCGAGATCGAGCTGCCCGACGGCCGCGTCGTCACGAGCGATGACCCGAAGGTCTCGGATTTGATCTCCCAGGCCCTGGGCCGCGAGGTGACGCTCGAGGCCCGGCGTCCCCCGACGGACCTGGACCACTACCGTCGCGCCGAGCGGATCGATGACATCGAGGGGGAGATCCGTGCCGCCTCGGAGCTGCTGCCGGAGGAGGCCGTGCCGGAGTTCGAAGAGTTCGCGCCGGAGCTGCTCGAGTTCGTGTCTCCACCGGGCACCTACTTCGACGGCTTCGAGCTCCATCTGCTGACGGATGCCTCCCTGGACGAGCTCTCGCGACACGCGCCCGGCGCCCGGCTCGACGCGCGACGCTTCCGTCCCAATCTGGTCGTCGAGACCGGCGGCGCGGCGCCAGGCTTTCCAGAGTTCGAGTGGTGCGGCCGACGGCTGCGCATCGGCGATCTCACGCTCCAGGTGGTGAGTCCGATGCTCCGCTGCGGTATGACGATCCAATCCCAGGCCGACCTCCCCAAGGAGCCGGCCATCATGCGCGCACTGGTGAGCGAGACCGACATGACCCTGGGCGTCGGTCTCTCCGTCGTGACCGCCGGCAGCGTCCGTCTCGGCGATCCGATCGAGCTGTTGTGAACGAGACCGGGCATTGACCGGGCATTGCCCATGATGGAGGAAATTGGAGGGTCAGAGCATTCGCGCAGCTCGTATCGACGACGGCTGGTCCGCTCTCTACTGGGCGAAGCCGTGCTCGAGCCCGAAGCGGATGATCTCGGTCGTGCTCGTGAGCCCGAGCTTCGTCATCAGGCGACTTCGGTAGGTCGCGGCAGTGTGCTTGCTGATCTTCAGTTGGGTCGCGCACTCGGATATGCTCAGCCCGCACGCGAACGCCTTCAGCACGTCGAACTCCCGGGGCGAGAGCGCGTTCAGACCGGTGCGCTTCTTTCTGGCGCGCGTCAGCTGCTCGCGAACCTGCTGTGCGATCTTGGGCGAGATGAAGGTCCCACCGCCGTGGACGGAATCGATCGCGGTCACCAGCTCCTCGACCGCAGCGGACTTGACGACGAAACCGTCTGCGCCACGCTCGAGGATCGTCATCGCGTAGTGGACCTCCTCGTGGACCGTCAACACCAGCGATTTGACCGGAAGCTCCTGCTCCCGAACGGCCTTGATCACTCCCGGACCGTCGAGCTCGGGCATGCTGTAGTCGAGAATCAGAACGTCGGGTCGCAGCGTTTTGACGAGCTGGATCGCTTCGACGCCGTCGCTCGCCTGGCCTACGACCCGGATCCGGTCGCTGGTTTCCTCCACGACCTGTGAGAGCGCCTGCCTGACCATCGTGTGGTCGTCGGCCACGACGACTCGAACCGATTCTTTCTCGACCATGGGCTTGCGTGCTCTGCGTTCGAGGTGCTTCAGCTCGCTTCTAGGGGTAGGTCAGCCCGAATCTGTGTGCCACCCCCAGGGTGAGAGACCACCTCGAAGCGCCCCCCGAGCAGCTCGACGCGCTCTCTCATTCCGAGCATCCCGAGTCCACTGCCCTGCACGACCTCCGGACGAAAGCCCTTTCCGTTGTCGCGGACGATCAGGGTGAGGCGATGCTCCCCTGAATCCAGCTCGACGAACACTTCATCCACCGCGGCGTGCTTGACTACGTTGGTGAGCGCCTCCTGCAGGATCCGATAGACGTTCTGGCTGATGAGCGCCGGAAGCTCCTCCGAGCCAAAGTGCAGGTCGGCGTGAACCTCGATTCCCGGGTGCGCCTCGAACTTGCTCAAGTAGGTCTCCACAGTCGCTTCCAGACCCTGCTCGTGCAGCATGGGCGGGCGAAGACCAGCGGCCAGCTCGTGGGATCTCTCCAGCACGTGCTCGACCGCCTCGGTGGCCTGCTCGATCTTCCGGGTGCACGCTTCACCCTGCAGCCTGCTTGCCATCCGTAGCTGCAGTACAGCGGTTGTGGCGAGCTGTCCGAGGTCGTCGTGGATGTCTCGAGAGATGCGGGCACGCTCCTCTTCCTGGGCGTTGAATAGCTGTGAGGAGAGCAACCGCAGCCGTCCCTCGGAGGCGCGAATCTGCCAGTCGCGTTGTCTCCGCACCGCGTTTGCTGAGATTACGAACCATGCCGAGATGGCGATCAGCGCGACAATGACCCCGTAGCTCCAGAGCAGCCGAACCAGAAGCTGTTCGGAGCGCGCATAAAGGTCCCTGTTGGGTAAGGTGTGGACGAGCCTGAGGGTGAAAGAGTTAGGCGTCGCATTATCGGTGGGATAGGCCACCGTGGCGAAGGTGGTGAGCCCGTCCTGATCTGTGAACTGGCCGCGCTGGCTGCTGGATATGCGCTCCCAGGCGCCGGGGTGGTCGAGTCCATAGGTGCGCTCGTTTCCGAACAAGATGCCCCACTTGTCTTCGGCTGTGGGACCGTGCAGCCAGCGCCCCTTCGCGTCGAGAAGCATCATCGAGCCCGGGGTACCGGCCGAGACGTCGATCAGCTCATCGATCAGCTTCCTGCCCGGGTAGTTCAGCACGACGATGCCGCGCCGCTGGCCGCTTTCGTCGAAGACAGCAGCAGCGAAGCGGACGACTGGCTTCAGGGGTTCTTCGATGTTCCCGTTCTCCATGTTCAGATCGAGAGGGCTCACGTAGACCAGGCCCCTCTGGAGTCCGTGAGCGTCCTCGAAGTAGTAGCGCTTGGTCTTGTCCTGAAGCTGATCTTCGGGCACAGCCATGGGTTGACCATCGTGAAAATCGATGCGGACCGATTCCCCGCCCGTCTCGTCGATATAGCGGATCTGGTCGTAGATCTGCTTGGTCAGGGAAAAGAGAAGGTACTCCTGCCGCAGCTCCATCTTTCCCGGGCGTCCGCGGGTGATGAAGCCCTTGAGGATTGCCTGCTCAGACAGGAAGAGCAGATCCGATCGGATGGCGTCGAACTCCCGCGTGACGATCGCGGTCTGCAGCTCGAGGTGATGAGCCTCTTCTTCCTCGTGTAGGAGCTGCTCGTTGCGCTGCTCGTGCCGATAATAGATGGCAAGGACGGCGCCCCACACCAGCCCAAAGGCGAGCGTGCTCAACAGAACACGACCTGCCATGCTCGTGGCCGAGATGCCGGGGGGCTCCGATGAACCGGGGAATTGCGACTCCATGAGGCCTCTTCCTGAAATGGCCCTGAACTCTTCGACTACAACGGACTAGTCAAGACCGCGTGGATCCACCACGAGTTCTTGCTCCCGGGCTGGGTAGACGTTGACCATATCGGAGGTGCTAGAGGCCCGCCCGTCAGGGTCCTGCCTCGCTCCGCGATGACTCGGCACGGGCTGAAACCACAGGGCTTTTCTGCCACGGCTCGTCAAGAGCCGTATCGAGCGCTCAACTCGGACTACTACAATCGGGAAAGGGCGGCCCCTTCGTCCGACGCGCCGATCTTCAGGGCTTTCGGCTCGCCTGGGTCTCCCCGATCGGCGCCACCGAGAGAGCCAGGAAGTTGAACTCGAAGACGACCTCGCTGTGGTCCGGGCCGAGCATCAGCTCCAGCGCCACCTCGATCGGCAAGCTTGCCCCGGCCGGGATCCGGGCCTCGAGCCGGGACCCGTCCTGTGCCGCACGGAGCCGGATCTCGACCCGATCGTCCAGCTCGTTGCCAGCGGCGTCGTGTCGATGCAGCCAGGCTCTGGCGCCCGGCAAGAAGGGAGTCGCCGGGATGGGCCGCGTGTGATCGTCGTACAGATAGACCTGGAAGCGATCCGGCCGGGGCAGGGCTGCCTCCAGGTGATGGTAGCCGTCGGTCGACATCACGAACTGACCGCCGTGACGCGGCATATGGTCGGAGTGGGCGGGGCCCAGCTCGGAGTCGGTCCGACCGGCTCGATGCTCTCCCGGGTGCTCGGCGTCCGCCATGGCGTCTGTGCCGGCCAGCAGCAGGAGGGCTCCGATCAAGCTCAGCGCCAGGGCCGCGGGCCTGGCGATTCGGGCCGAGCTTCCGTCTGCGGCGACGTCGTGATTCATCTAACGGTTCTCCTGTCGCGCCGGGCCTTGGGTGGTGCGGAGCGAGTGTCCGAGGCACACAGGCTACTGGGGATCTGCGCCTCACTCCCTACCCGTGCAACCCGCGCAAGGTCCGCGCAGGCATCGCGAGCTTTCCCAACGACAGTACCGAGCCCGGGCGGTGTTCGCTGCCGCGGATCGCGGATCGCCGCCGTCTTCAGGCGAAGGGTCTGTTTCCCACACCGGTGTTCCGTGATGCCGACGGGGAGCAACGCCGGTGCGGTGCCGATGCACTCACACAGGCCGGGGCGGCGGAGAAATCCGCCGCCCCGGCCGTAGCTGAATCCGCTCCCGAGGACCGCGACCTGCGAGCGATCGCCCATCCCCGGTGGCGTCGGTCAGTCATCGACGACGGTGAAGTTGGTGGCCATTCCGGCAGCCACGTGGTCTTCGATGTGGCAGTGATTGATCCACTCGCCGACGCTGTCTACGTCCAGGTCGTACACCTTGAAGGCGCCCGCGAGAATCTCGGGCACGTCTGTGCGATGGCCGCCGTGGTCGAGCAGCGTCCCCGCCCCGTGCAGGTGCGGCGTGTGGAGATCCACCTCGCTGCCCAACGCTCCCATGTACAAGCGGACCTGGTCTCCCTTGCGGACGCTGTAGAGGTCCTCTTCCTCGTCCTCGTCTTGATCCGTCCAGAGAAAGCCGTTGATGCTGTGCATCAGGTTGCTCTCTTCGAAGTCCTCTTCCGAGAGCCCGCACGGAGCCCCGCCGCAGGCGTCGAAGTTGATGTCAGTGTACAAGCTCCGATTCTCATCAAAGACCGCCCAGAGGGTGACGAACTCGCGGTCGACATCCTTGGGACGGGGTCGTCCGTCGCTGTCGTATCGGGCCTTTCCCTTCGCCGTGATCACGATGACGCCGCTCAGACCAGACTGGATCTCCGCGATAACGTGCGGTGTATGGGAGTGATAGACCCAGACGATCGAGCTCGGGTCGTTAGGCCCGGGGCCGGCGCGCTTCGGCACCTTCCAGGTCGACACGTACGTGTCGCCCGGGAAAACGATGTCGTCGGCTTTTTCGGCGCCTTCGGTTCCATCGGCGTAGAAGGCACCCTCCGAGTCCTTCTCGTACTGCACGCCGTGCGGGTGGATGCTGACCCACCTCTCAGTGCCTCCCAGCAGATTCAGATGGTCGGGGTTCCGTGGAGTCATCAGGTTGTTCTTCAGGTGGATCTTGATCGTATCTCCGACCTCGGCGCGGATGATCGGTCCGAGCGTTCCGAGATAGGCCGGCCGCTCCTTCTTTACCGTAAAGGAATCGTCGGTGTATTCCCGATACACGGCCTTCTTGTAGACCCTGCCCACTCCATCGGTGAGGAACGTGTGCTCACCCAGGGTGCCTAGATCAGTTCCGAAGATGGGATTGGTGCCGGTCTCGTACCAGGGCGCATAGTCCCAGTCCACCTCTTCCGCCTGGATGTAGTAATGGAGTGTTTTGCCGCCCCTGTGATGATGGCCGTGTCCGCGGCCGTGTCCGCGACCCTTCGCAAATGCGAGTGACGGTGCGATGAGTGACATGCCAACGAGTAGAGCCAGTGCGAGGCGCACGATCTTACCGCTCCGAGATAGCTTCATCAGATTTCCCCTTCAGAGTTTTTCGAGAGAATAGAACGCCTCCCGTTTCTACTCTTTTCACTCGTAGGGGTCAACGATTTTCGGGCCAGCGTGGAGAAAATGAGAAGGTCGTAGAAGGATCGGCGATTCTTAAGACAAATATTCGTCAGACAAGAACGACTGATATGTCACGCAAGCAACGACAGCCATGTCCTGCAAGCAATGACATCTGTTATGTCACGCAAACAACGACAGCCATGTCACCCAAGCAACGACAGTTTGCCGAAATCAGCAGAGGGCCGTCGGGCCGGAGGCGGTCGTGGCAGCGCGAGAGCTCGCTCGTCGATGTCGAGATCGCGATCGCCGAGGTCATCGCAGACTTTCCGGCAGGCCTCTAGCCCGGATTATTCATGAAGGTCCGTAGCGAGGCGGTGCAGATTCGTGCTCTGGCTGAAGAAATCGGGGTTCGGCCGCAGATATTGTCAAATGTTGTGGAACGGGCCCGATCAAGCAGCGCTCTTCCGTCCCTCCTGAGGGTTGCTCTCGATGGGCTTTCCATCGAGAAACTTCGTTCCTTCGAGCAGCGGCTTAACGAGTTGGGGGCTGCGGATTCTCCGCCAACGTTT
>PVBE010321856.1_pt1 | contig 13864 bp, 13 predicted proteins | sample 1631181 | NCBI WGS metagenome assembly PVBE01 (sample SAMN08397723, study PRJNA350692) | Marine metagenome, whole genome shotgun sequencing project. | isolation source: water | place: Pacific Ocean | collected 2012-04 | reverse complement strand
TATCTTACCGTGCCCGATGGTGCGAGCTGGTGGCCTTTAAGTACAATCGCGCTTTCGCTTAGGGGGCGGTATGTATTTTGATTTAAGACTGTGGGGTTTTACCCAGGGTGTGCGCCTGCGCATCTTTGGGGCGGTAGCGGTAGGCGTGGTGGCCGTGCTGTTTGGTATTGCGCGTCTGGCGCTGCTGGGCTGGCTGATTGCCCGGGTGTTCGCCGGGGCGCCACCGGATGAACTGGTACTTCCCTTTATAGGGGTGGGCGTGGTCAAGTAGCGCCCCCCAGGAACTGGGGGGCAAGAATTAATACGCTAGTCAGGCCAAATGTTCTACCAACCGATTAGCTCTGTTTCAACCGGTGTGCGTTCGATTGTGAGGCTGTCAAGCTCCATACCCAAGGCCTCGTCGATCGCTTTTTGCTGCTCTTCATTAAATTCGATTTCACCGCTCGCATTATTACTACACACGGAAATTCGAATATGAGTCGGTCTTTTCCCTGTCACATCTTCTGCAAGCTGCATCTGTTCTTCTGTCAAAGCGATCTCACAAGTGCCGTCATCCTCGTCGGAAAACGTTTGCACACTGCCAAATCCTACATCTCTGGAACTAAAGGGTTTCCCTTCGCCTGGCACGTTAAAACCGCGTCTTGAGAGGTTCTTCATAAGTCTAGACGCATTGCTAGGCATAGACACATCAACACTGCCGGTGAATTCCATATCGCGGGTGAACGTCTTACCAATTTTTTCCATAATTAATACCTCATTTAGAACGATCGATTAAGGGTTTACAACTATTGGAACATGAATGACTTCCTCCTTCAAGGGCTCATTCTCAGGTGTTTCCCGAGCTTTTGAAGAGGTAGAGGGATTCTTCCATTCATGATGACAAACGGGAGATGGAGTCATACCCATATCGCGGGTAAAGCCATAGGTTATCGCCCTGCACCAGTAACCACAGTAAAGTTGGCATGAAGTGCAGGCTTCGCCATTCTTGACTTCTCGTATACTGTCAAATGACATCGATTTCCAGGCATCAGCCGTACTTGTTTCGATTACGTTGCCTGCTTTCAGTTCATCATACTTGAGCAATGGGCAAGCATAGGCGTCTCCGTTCCAATCAATGTGCAAACGGGTACGGCCAGCGGAACAAAGCAAATACTCTCTGGGCAGGAATTCTGCACCCACCATTTCTTCGCCGTCTTTTTCCTGAACACAGAATATTTGGAGCCCTTTTTCTACATATTCCCGCTGGAGAGCTCGAGCACGTTTGACTGTTCTTGAGACCAGGTCACGATATTCATCGAGTGATTGATCCTTGGCATCTCCCAAAGGAATCTGCCAGCATATCCGCGCTCGCTTGAAGCCGATTTCCCAGATGAAGTGAACGATGTCCTCAAGCCTTTCAACGTTGTAGTCAGTAATTACGTTGGATGCAATCATGGGCAGGCCAGCTGCCAGCCCCCGCCGAATATTTTTCTTGAGTATTTCGAACCACGGACCCCCTTTAAGGTTATCGTAGTGCTCTCCGATGTCATCTATGCTGACTTGTACACTACGTAGGCATTTAAGGCCCTGCTTAAGATATTCATCTGAGAAATGAGTTGCGTTTGTGATTACAGCTTGCTTGAAGTCTAAAGCATGGGCATAACACATCAATTCGATGAAGTCATCGCGCATGAGTGGTTCGCCGCCGGCCCATTCGAGGTGAACAACCCCCTGCTCATGCAACTGATCAATGACCGTCTTTACTTGATCGGTGCTCATCTGGAAATCGGTTTGGTATTTCGACAATTCCGCATAGCAAAACTTGCAGGTTAGATTGCAGTCACGGGTTACTGCGATCTGAGCTACTATGGGTGCAGACAACGCTCCAGCTGGTGCTGAATTGGGTCGAATCGCCGAGTTCGCGAGGACACCTACTTCTGAGGGTTCTGCAACTCTTGGATTATCTTCATCCGAATATGCCAGAATGTATTTGTCGTGCTCTGGCTCGTACCTCAACCTCGTCAAGCGTGGCTCTTCGGTTTTTTTTGACAGTCTATTAACGGTAACTTTCAATTAACCAATCTCCGTCATCTGATTCGATTGTCTGGTACGCGCAATACGGATCCGCACCAAAAAGATTACCGCTCTCTTCAAGAGCATGAGCTCTGCAACCACCGCAGGACCACCGTTGATCGCAACTCCCACATGCTCCCCCCCGATCATTACGGTCAATTATTCTTTGCATAATTTCGGATTCACCAATCACTGCAGCGAAGTCGTCAATAGCAATATTGCCAATGGGGAAATTCACCAAAGGGCATGGGGTAATATCTCCGTTAGGTTGAATGCCCATCCACACGGTACCGGCAAAACAGCCGACTTTTGCATACAGGCTTTCTTCTGATTTTAGTTTCCCAACCTGACGCAGGTATGCATTGACTGCGGGGTCTTCGAAACTAATGCTGGTTGCATCCCCCGTTTCTGTGTCGGCTAGATTCTCGATAATCCCACGGTAATCGACCATTTCTAATAATAGATCATCAGCATTTTCGGCACCACGCCCGATTGGGCGGAACCGTTTGACAAAAATACTTTTTGCTCCAAGATCGACCCCCGTTGATACCAGATCGTCGAGTCCTTCCCGGTTTGCTTTTGTCGCCGTAAAGTCGATGTCTACATCTACACCTTTTCCCCTGAGAATCCGAATTGCTCGCAATGCCCTATGGTGCGCGCCTTTGAATTTCCGGAACTTGTCGTGAACATCGGATGATCCACTGTCTAGGCTGATACTCACGCCGCGCACTCCGGCCCGTACAATTTTGTCAGCAATTTCTTCGTCAATCAGACTGCCATTGCTACAGATCCAGGTCCGAATGCTCCGCTGATGTAACTTGTCTATAAGCTCGAAAAGGTGTTTGACGGTCAGGACTTCTCCACCCGAAAGAAAAACCATCTCCACACCGGCGTTCGCTAGCTTGTCTACTGTAGCGAAATGTTGTTCTCGGTTGAGCTCAGGTCCACTGTATTCTGGTTCGGATTCAGGATAACAGTGCACGCATCGCATATTACAAAGGCCTGTCAGAATCCAACTGACAACAGGGGGAATGTGGAGTTCCGTGTCAACTTCGTCAATATCAGGTGGTTTCACGGAAATCATTTTTTTGCCCGTCTGTGTTTCACGGATTCGGAATTGCCACTCTGGTAGCAGTCGGTGATTGGGCCAAAAGGGTGGAATTTTCTCCGCTGATATCCATGGGCTCAAATGACCAACACTGTGGATCTTGAGCCAGGTAGTCGCCGCCTGTGGTTGAGTAGGCCAAAGCTCGACAGCCACCACAGATCTCACGATGCTTACAAGCCCCACATTGCCCTTGTAATTGTGAGCGATCCCGTAGAGATTTCAATGAGGAGGAGCGCTCCCAAACGTATCCGAACGGTCGTTCTCTGACGTTACCCACCACTAAAGGAAAATAAGGGCAGGGGTAAACATCGCCCAAAGCAGTTACTAGGCACCAGCCACTGCCTGCGATACAGCCTGGGACATCCATAGCGCCCGTACCGAATACGACCGCTTCCAGCGGTTCTCGGGTAGTGGTGATTTGAATATGAGGATGCTCAATCCGTTTTTGGCCAACGAGTTCGACCACTGATTGCCTTTCTTTGGGACTCAACAGTAGACGGTCAAAATTGTCCCTACCCGTAGGCACGTACTTACTTACTACGCAGGTAACACCAATTTCTGCACAGAAATCAATCACTTTGGGCACCTGATCAAGATTAATTTTCGTAGCAGTAACAGCTAGCACATCCAGAATCTCAAATTTCAAAGCCAGATCAATCGCATTTCTTATCTTCCGATATGCACCATTTCTTCCGCGAAAGGCTTCATAGGCGTCTTGGTCAAACCCATCCATTCCATAACTGACAAATGTCGCGTGGTCGGCAAAGAATTCTGCCAGTTCTGAAGTTAGTAACAGTCCATTGGTCGTGATTCGAGTGATCCTTGATCTACGGAATCCAATATCGATAATTCCTCGGACCCGCTTCTTCCTGAGCAAAGGTTCGCCTCCACCTAGCACCAACATATCTACACCATAGTCGTACAAATCATTAACCACACTGAACCATTCTTCGTCGGTCATCTCTCCCTTATACTTCATAGGATAGGAGTCCCGGCTACAATGCTGACAGAATAGATTACATGTCGATGTCATTTCCAGAATCGCTCGTTTGAGAGCGATTTGGTTGCGGGTTGGGCCTAAGCGAATTTGGGTCATCTGCTAGTCTCTTATCAGTGATTGTTGTTCAGGCGACTCCCAGTTTTTCGTCGTCTGAAAAAAATCTCTGGTTGTTCAGAATGTCTTTCCAAAGAACTTCTTGTCGAGAAGCATGCTCTTTTGCCCCGATATCAAATCGATTGTACTCAAGCTCGTTAGCGATACCTTCCTGCATTTTGCGGAGCGTGTTCCAAATCATGGGATCCTGTCCAGATTTAACAATCTGCGGGAAGAAGCGGGTAAGTCGCCACTGTATGACCCACAGAACAGTCCGCAGGTTTGGGTCCCGAGCGAGGCGGATGAAAAATCGGGCAGTTTCCCGCTCCGCTTCTTCCGAATCCATTGTCGGGTGTCTCCATGAACGACCATCTTCACTGACTTCCAGATTGAAGGTTTCCCTTTTCCGAAAGACCTCCGAAGCATTCTCGACTACAAAAGTGCTGAGGTAAATGCCCCAGAGATTACACGCCAGAATAAACCTATAAGAGTTCTCCATCGACTCTTGGGTTTCGCCGGGAAAGCCAAGGAAAATATTGGCGACGACCGAGATCCCGTTCTCTTGGGCCTGTTGCATAATTTGAATCGACTTTTCAATGTTGAGCCTCTTTCTCATCCGCCTCAATTGTGCAGAGTCTCCCGATTCGATTCCGATGCTCATATGAATGCACCCAGCTTCTCTGAGCAGTTGAAGCAGATCGGGGTTCTTGTAAAGATTGTCTGCGCGCGCCTGGCAGGAAAATGTAATACCCAAATCTTCCGCGATAATTCGTTTTAGTACTGCCCGACAATGTTTGGGCGGAGAAGTAAAAAGTGCGCTGTAAAAATTGAAATGCGTAAAGCCCCAATCTACATACTGCCTAATTTCCCGAATGATTCGGTCAACTGATTTCAGGCGAAACGGATTGTCCAGTGGGTATGAGCAGAACGAACATTTGTACATGCAGCCACGAATCTCTTCTAAAAAAACCATTGGCATTATGGGAGAGTGAGCTGGTGCGAATTCATTGAAGTTTTTCTTCAGAACTAGATCCCAGCGGGGGATCTCCATCGCATTTATGTCCACTAGTTCAATGTTGCGGTTGCCGTCAAAGCCATCGGGTGTTCTGAAAACTACGCCTGGTAATTTATCAATGCCAACCCCATCATGATTGAGAAGTAGGTCAACTAGTTTAGGAAAGATATGCTCCCCGTCCCCATGAACAAAATAGTTCACTGTGGGAATGATGGTTTCGATATTGGGGCAGATTCGCAACAATTGTCCGCCGACAATAATAGGTACATCAGGATCCCATTTCCGGACAAACTCGATGAGCTCTGAGAATTGACGCTCATTGCTGTAGTGGCTAGAAGAGATCGCTAACAAACGCGGTCGATTGAGTAGGTCGACAATAACCTTGGAACCGACACACCGGACCAGGTTGTCCATGTCCCAGATCTTGTAGCTGGCACCAATTGATTCCAGGCCGGTGGCGAGCATGACACTTACAAGTGATATGTTCGCATCAGCTCCAACATCCCAGTTGCGATTCTCCTCCTTGGTGCGAATCTCTCGTACAGGGGCCCGATCTAGGAAACAACGAATACTGGTTACAATCGATTCTTTGAATTCTTCTCGATCATCATAAGGACGATCGTGCAATACCAGGACATCAATTTTTCCGGAATCCGCGCCTTCGGATTTTTCAGGCTTTTTCTTATTAACGAGAACTCGTGGCATTGGATTTCTGTTCAGCCATTAGCGGCACTTGCCATTCTTAACGACGGATGACTGCAATCGCGTCGCGAAGGTTACGATACGTCTGAATCTACCAAAACACAATCTCTTGGTGTGACGGTGATCACATTGGATCAAACTTCAAAGGCTAATGGGTTAATTTTTTTGAGGGATATTATCCTACGCCCAATCTACCGAAAACTCTCAGGGCTGGGAGAAAATTGCCAAAAAAGTCCCGGAAACTAGTTGGATAAGTCCCAACTGCCCTTTTGGCCGCCCACTTCCAGCTCAAGGCAAAGCTCATGAACGCAATGCTGAACAATTTCCCGACCTATCGCCGCGTCAGCGAGTGACGCGCGGTTCTGCATCACTCCATCTGGGTAGAGTTTGCGTATAGCTTTCGGATTGGGGAAATAGGGCAATAATTTAGATTGCTGGTCAGTTGCGTTATCCATATCCACGCTAGCTGGAGCGAAGTGCAGCATAACGGAGGTTTCAGCAGGTCCGGCGTGAGAGTCGATTTCTCCAAACCTTTCCATGCATATCTGTATTACAGACTCCATTGTCCACCACTGGAAGACCTTGACTTGAAGTTCTGGGCAGTGTCGAACAATTTCGCTCAGCGCACTATTAAGAATGTTACTGTTTCCGCCATGGCCGTTGAGCAGCAATAGTCGTTTGAAGCCGTGAGCGATTATTTGTTCTAAGATGTCCTTGTAAACAGCCATTAGAGTTGTCGGCTGGAGTGCCACCGTGCCAGGATAGGCAGAGTGAAGCCATGCCATGCCGTAACATATAGGTGAGTAGACGGGCACTCCAGTTTGCTTTGAAACCAGTTGGCCGAGTTCTGACGGAATAAACCAGTCTACGCCAATGGGAAGATGGCGACCGTGTTGTTCCTGGCTTCCGACTGGCAGAATCAACCGGTCGTCAACTTGGAGATAGTCTTCAATTTCGGACCACTTCGCAGACACCGGGCCGAGCGCGGCTAATCCATTTTTCCGTTTAAGATTGAATTTCATCGTATCCTCGACACATTGGTGATCTGATAATCAGGTTAAATAGTTGTCGTCAATCGATCAGTCGCTGGGCATATCGGAATAAAGGCAACGAACAAATTCAGATTCTTCTTTGCTTATTGAAGCGCTGAAGCCCGAGATGCTATTCATGGTATCAAGATGAAAACGGGGGGAATGTCCCACAAACCCTATGGCATGTCCGATCTCATGTCGCAGGATATTTAACTGGGCTGAACTTTTGGAAATCTCATTGGGGAAACTCCCGATTTGTTCTCGCGTGGAAACGCTCACGATAACGGTCTCGTTTAATCCTGGTCGCCCCAGAGTAACTGACGATCCTTCTTGCAGGATTGTAATTCCATAGGGGTGTTTTTGACCAACCACCTCAAAGCGAAGCGCACCGGTTGATGCCGCTGTCCAGTCATCCAATACTGACTGAATCATCGAAATCTCTAAGTCGATCAACCTGTCTGGGTGCACCGGTACAGGTTGTTGGTACCACTTTCGGAGTTGTCTTTTGCCCAGTTGTGCGTCAAAAGCAACATTATGTCGGAGAAAATATTCAACGATTACAGGATTTAGTTGATCCGTTGGATTATTTGCAGCGCAACGGTCCAATATAAACAGGTGAGAGTGATCTCCGCGAGTTTCCGGCAATACGAACTCACGACTCGCGGCAACTAGCGTATTTTGTTGGGAAAATGCAATGTCCCGGGCGCAAAATCCGAGGTTCTTGGTAGAAAGTCTCCTCACCAGTTGCCCATCCGGTGAAATTTCGGCCAGAAAATGGTCACCGACAATGCCATCTTGTTCAGGGATATCCGGCAGAAAAGCTACCATACAGTGATTCTCGGAATTGGGTATAGGTGAAATTCCCGTTGGGTTGCCAGCCAAATCGTCCGGGAGCTTGGTGTAACTTTGAAACTGCTCAGTGCTCGAAAGATGAACAATGCCCCTCGCTCCCACATCAACTGCCAGAATACGCTTCTCTTTGTTATCGAATGAAATGGCTCCTATCTGATCAATTCCTAACCTATCGGCATTGAGTTCCCGGATAAATTGACCAAAGGAGTTGAACTGATAAAGGATGTTTTGCTTGCGGTCGCTGACCCATAAGGATTTGTCTCGGCAGTCAAATGCAACGCCGCCTGGAGAGCTACAATGTATTTTTTCGAGTTCAATGGAGTTATTCAAAAGCCTTTCACAAGAAAGTCTATGTAAGAGAAGACTCATGGAATGTTCATAATTTGACTCCAACACGAACATGTCCCCCGAGATGGGATCGACTGATACACCTTGTATGGCACGAGGTTTTCTTGATTGCAGTGATCTAACCGAGTGTCTAGACTTGCTTTCGTCGGGAAAGGGATAGAGTATGCTTTTAAGGTTCATTGATATGATGTTCACGAGTTATTGTTTATTACTTCAGAGCCGGAGGTAGGGTCAGCACCTGAATCATGCCTACAAACAGTTCATATTTTCTAGCTATAAGAGGCGACTTTCATCCGGGCAAAGATATCAATGATTTTCTGCAGTGGTTTGAAAAGTACAAGAATGAACAAAAACAATGGAGTGTGTCCTCAGCACAGATTTTCGGTATGTGGTTTGGCGGTGATCGACAACTTACTTGTTTGTACAGGGTAGACAGTATTGATCATTGGAGTGCCAGTGTCGAATCGGAGTCGGGATACATTGCAATTTCTGATGTTTGTAAGATCCTGGATCCAAAGAGTTTGAAATTCGAGGTCCTTAAGGAGATACCTGTGCAGTTCTGATGCGCAAAGTGAGTTTTTCGATGAAACGATTCCGTGTTCTTTTGATCTATCCACCATTCGTATCGAGCTGGTCCCCTTGCCTGAGTATTCCAAGCCTAGCAGCGTACCTGGAAAAAAATGTTGAATGTGAGGTCGTGACACAGGATCTGAATCTTGAGTATCTCAATTACGTTGCCACACTTGCTGATCAAGTAGCAACAGGCGACAGAACTTCAACGAATCTGTGTAGTGATGCTTTAGAACTTCTCCGAAGCCCACAAAAATTTCCGGATAGCGAAGAAGAATTGCTGCGAACATTGCATGCCATCAATTCAGGAATAAAGAAGGCAACTAAGCACCACTCCCCTACCGAGGTAAATTTTTTCAATCCCAGGCATTTACCGACGCACCCCCGAAATCTTTTGTTCCCTTACGGACCAGTTGTTCCAAAGCTGAAAATGCGGTATTCCGAAGACTCTAGTTCGCAGATTCGTTTAGCTACAGAAGACGAGGATGAAAACCCATTCATCTCGTTCTTTGAGTCCAAGGTGCTGGATTCGATTCTCGAATACGCGCCAGATCTGATTGGGATTTCCGCAGCATTTCCACAGCAGCACATACCCATGTTTACCTTGGCTAGACTGGTTAAGCAGTCTGTGCCAGGCATTCACATAACGATCGGAGGAGCCCAGATTTCAAAGATCGGTGAAAATCTCAATACAAGTCGGGCGTTTCGAATACAACTGATGCCGCTGATCGACTCCATTGTTATCGGAGAGGGGGAGAGAGCCTTGCACCGTCTCGTCGATTGTTTGCGCGAAAAACAGTGGCCCTCCAACATCCCCGGGATCACACACACGAGTGGGAGAATCTTCATCAGCAATCTTGCTGCTCCCGCAGCATCTATGAATTCTTTGCCAACACCCGTTTTTGAGAAATCACGCCTTCGCCAGTATCTTTGCGCTGGATCACATCCGACCCTCCCGCTTCAGGTAACACGCGGCTGTTATTGGGGGAAATGCACATTCTGCGACTCGTTCAAGTTACTAGGACGATACAGAATTCGCCCACCTCAAATGTTATTTGACGACATCCATATGTATCAAGAAAGGTATGGGGTTTCAGAAATCCAGTTCACTGATGAGGCGTTGCCGCCAAGTTTTATGAAAAAACTTGCCAAGCATGTAATCATGAATCGGACGCCGCTACGTTGGTCTACTTATGCGCGTTTTGAGAAATATCTTACCGCCGAATTTTGTGAAGAGATGAGAGCGGGAGGGTGCAGGGTATTGTTTATGGGTATTGAGGCTGCCTCTAATCGAGTTAATGACCTGATGGATAAAGGTGTAACTAAAGCACAAATAGTTAGCACTTTGCAGAATCTTCATAATGCAGATATTCAAGTTCACCTTTTTTCTATCATTGGCTTTCCTGGAGAAACCCGTGAGGAAGCTGTAGAAACATTCCACCTTCTACGCGACAACACTCATCTGTACTCATCGTATAGCTTTGTTCCGTTTATTTTGGAAAAGAATGCATCAGCCGGTATAGACCCTAAACAATATGGGATCAAGGAGATGTTTGAGGATACCGAAAACGATCTCACAACGCACTTTTCCTACACAGTAACTGAAGGACTTTCTATGGAAGAAACAAGAGAATTATATTTTTCTTTTAACGACGAGTTGGCAAATTCTGGTGCGTACAATCCGATATATTTCTGACTTTATTGGCAGGCCACTACCCGGAATATTATTAGCGACTACAATTAGAAAAGTTTGATTTGATGTATTTTCAGGAGTAGTTGATATGGAAATCCAGGATTGTAGGTCCAAAAATAGCCCAGCGATGGCAAATTTTGTTCATTTTTATGATTCGGTTTTCTCAAGTGAATTCTGCAGCAATGTGATAAAAAAGTATTCCGATTGGCCCGATATCGAGCGATGGGTCCATTACGATGGCCCCGGCTCGAGGGAATTCGGGCAATTGGTGATTTCGGGCCACGAAGCTTGGCGAGCAATTGAACGCGACCTTCTTTTTACAATCAGCGATTATGAAGAGATATACAAAAAAGATTGTGGGTTAGAGGACGTTCAATGGCCTAGTGGCCGATCCGTTGAAAAGCTATTTAGTTCCGTCCGGATAAAACATTACAAAAATAATTCCATCGATGAATTTCGGAGCCATACCGATCTCGATTCCCTTGAGGTATGCCATCGGTTGCTGGCATATATCGTCTATCTAAATGATGTCGATTCTGGCGGCCAAACAGAATTTCCATATTTTGGCTTTGGCATCAAGCCCAAAGCAGGGCGCCTGTTGATGTTCCCACCATTTTGGATGTATCTACATAGAGGCAAAATGCCACTGAGTGGACCAAAATTCATTCTGCAGGGATTTCTGCATTATGGAGAGCATCCTGAACCCATTGTTAGGGGTATGATGGCCGCGGAAAAAAAACAAACTTCGATCAGAATCTTGGAGGGAACGCTAAATGGCAGAATTTTCTCCCAAAGCTTATAGCGTATTAGGGATTGCTCGAATTTGATGCAGTTGCGCTAAGCACCGTCTTGACTTGTGATGGCGTGAGGCTTGGATGTTTGCTCAGAAGGCATGCAATACGCCCCGAAATATGTGGGGCCGCGAAGCTGTTTCCAGTCACCGTCAGGTTCCCGCCATCTTGCCAGGCGACGTCAATATTGATACCCGGCGCTCCAAATTCGACTGGAGGATTGGGGTTGACATAGAACGTATTGGGATCATCGACGTCATGACACGCGACTGAAAGCACCGAGGCATAAAGTGAAGGATAACTGGTAACAGGCATGTTATTTGCAGCTGTGACTAGGTTCACACCTTTAAAGTATGCTTCATCTGCAAGTTCGTAGAAGACCGTTGCATATTGTTTCTTAGTGACTCCAAGGCTTAAGTTTACAACGTTGACTTGGTTGTCAACACACCACTTTAGTCCTGCAACAAATGTTGAATGATCTCCCGTTATTCCTTCTCCCAGAACTTTGATACTGATTAACTCCACATCCGGCGCAACGCGTAAGATGATGTCTGCACAGGCTGTTCCATGTCCAAAAGTATCGGTGTGGGGTTCGTTGCTGGAAATAATAACGTCGGTTTCCCTTTCCTTGGTGAATGCCATCCACTGGGAGACTCGGCCTGCAATTGCAGGATGTTCGTTATCAATACCCGAATCAACTACGGCGACCTTTACACCACGTCCAGATGCTTTCCCCCAGGCCCACTCAGTCGTGATTTCAATGGCTCGAAGATCATTGGTAACCTCAGCAACGGCATCGCTTGCAAAGACATTACTCCAGGCCGGCCGGCGTCTTTTAACCACAATGTTAGCCTAAGGTTATTCGGGAACGTTCTAGAAATTGTTCAATGCCCTTAAGTATATTTAGGCATAGTTCACTTTCTAGAGAACCTTTGTTACAAATTAAGGCGATCCGTTCCGCAATTTCAATGTCCTTCTGAAATTGGTCTGACGCTTTGATCGCTCGTGCGGCATCGGATAGGGCTGTAGGCGACAGAAAATCTCTCAATGCGTCGTTTGCTATGGGTGTATTGAGAATAAGGTGAAGGATTGTTTCCAAGGCACGCCTATTCTCGGATAGTGTGATTGATATAGCCGCTTGTGCAGCAAAGCGCCCAGCCATCTCAATATCATCCGGCACAAACGGCTGCCCGTCATCCCTGTCTAGAAGCTCCAGTACTCCTACGACGCGATCTCGTGCAATCATTGGGACCGACAGAATCGATTGCGGAGTGTAATCAGCCAAGTCCGAAATGTCGTGGGCCCACCTTGGATCATTGCTTACATCCGCGACCGCGATCGCTTGACCGGTGACGGCGGAAAACCCAGCGATACCTTTGCTGAGGGGCATACGTGTGTTCAAGAATTTTGCACCACTTGTGCCGAGAGTGACTTCAAACACGAGTTCTTGCCTATCAGCGTCGATTGTAAATAGCGAAGCCGCTTTTGCGCCAACCACAGCGGTTGCTGTTTCCGTTATTGACTTGAGCAACTCATTGTGTGACTTGTGGGCAGTAACGATTTGTGCCGTCGCAAGCCGGTTCAAGAATTGTTCAACCGAATTATCCTCTGAATGACTGTCTGACATGTTGATTGTTTCGAAAGCCCTTGACTGTTAGGTCTTTACTAAATTGTGCGTATTGAAGTGTCGATTATGGTATTCGAATCGAAACCCGAAAAATCAGTATTAGTGGGTGATTTATTTTGCACTATAGTTAATGTTGAAGCAAAGCAACAGGACTCTTTTGCGATTGTGGAGGCCGTAGGCGAAGAATATTAGTCGCTTAGAGCACTGCTTGCCTAAGTGCCATGATTTGCTGCGATACACCTAAAGAATAATTAGTTCTACCGACGTGAGAGCGAATGAAGATGGGTTCTGCGTCGTATTTTGTAGTCAGTGTTTGTTTCATCTGGTTTGGTATGCAAATTGTTCGGCTAGGGTGGTAATCAAAAAGTCATACCTCCTGACATATGTCCGAGGATGTAATCAGAGAGTTGAACATGCTTACATGATCTTTAGCGGAGATGACTGAACCTTACAGATGTAGTGTCCCGATATCCTGAGGAGATCGTCTCACTACATGTTTATTTAGGGATTCGCTGCCCGAGCCGTTTGGTTGTCTGACCTGGGCCACCAGATAGTCAAGAGATTATCAACTGCGAGAGTGAAAAATGTTCCTTAAGCGAATTGAATCAGAATAATTATTTACCGTTTTCTAGCTCTGCGGGGTGATGCCTACTTTGCTTGACGGAAAGACGCAGCTTCACCCGGTGTGGAACTGCTTGGATCAATCTGGTTGGCAGTAGCGTTGTTCGAAAGAACTTACGGCGCGTTCGTCAACGAGGCGTCACGTTGGCATGGTCAAAAGCCGGCTCGGTTAGCCAGTGATCAGGTGGGTTAATATAGGCGCGTGGCAGCAAGTTGTGTCTTCCCGATAGGGTGAGAATCCTATCTTACCGTGCCCGATGGGGCGAGCTGGTGGCCTTTAAGTACAATCGCGCTTTCGCTTAGGGGGCGGTATGTATTTTGATTTAAGACTGTGGGGTTTTACCCAGGGTGTGCGCCTGCG
>PVBE012144020.1_pt1 | contig 13866 bp, 10 predicted proteins | sample 1631181 | NCBI WGS metagenome assembly PVBE01 (sample SAMN08397723, study PRJNA350692) | Marine metagenome, whole genome shotgun sequencing project. | isolation source: water | place: Pacific Ocean | collected 2012-04 | reverse complement strand
CCGTTCGAGTAGTCCGTTCCGACGGCGAAATCGTCGACCCCGTCACCGTCCAGATCGCCCAGACCGTTGATGGACTGGGGGTAGTAGCCGAGCCAGTTGTAGCTCCCTCCGCCCCACCAGGTCTGGGTTGCATCATTGACGGTGCTGGAGGAAGACAGGGCGCCGTAGCTGGAGAAGAAGAGGTAGCCGGCGCCTTCCGCAGACTGGGTGTTCATGGCGTAGTAGGCGCCGATTGCCAGGTCGTCCGTGCCGTCGCCGTCCACGTCGCCCAGGTTGGCGACGGAGGATCCGAAGTAGGAGCCGCTCTTGCCGGTGAAGGTGACCCAGGCGTCGCTGGTCTTGTAGGCGCCGCTGAAAGCGGTCGAGCTTCCGTAGAACAGGTAGGCGCTGTCGGTTCCCTGAGCGCCGATCAGCACGTCGTCGATCTTGTCGCCGTTGAAGTCACCGGCGGTCAGGGTCCAGCCGAGCAGATCCCCGGTGGAGCCTTCGATGGAGGCGTCGGCGCTGCTGGTGCTGCTGGTGATGCCATACCAGGCGTAGATCATTCCCGCGTTGGTCGAGCCGTCGCCGGGCTCGGAAGCGATCAGCTCGTCGGTGCCGTCACCGTCGATGTCGGCCCACTGGACCCGGTAGCCGAAGCGCTTGCCGGCCCCGCTCTCGATGACGTCGCCGTAGGTCTCGTCGCTGTCGCCGGTGGGGAAGGAGTTGCCCAGGCCGTCGCAGTTGTCGTCCTCGCCGTTGGCGCTGATCTCGTCCTGGCCGGGGTTGATCTCCTTGTTGTCGTCTTTGCAGTCGCCATCGATGTCCACGTAGCCGCTGGGCGCGGAGCACTGCTCCAGGGTCGTCTCGCCCGTGCCGTAGCCGTCCTCGTCGGCGTCGAGGTACCAGGTCGTGTAGGTGCTGGTGTCCACACTGTCGTCGTCGTCGTCGATGAGGGTGTCGCAGTCGTTGTCCAGGTCGTCACAGACCTCGGTGCCTGCGGGGTTCGCCTGGTCCGAGCTGTCGTCGCAGTCCGTGTTGTCCAGGACGTAGCCGTCCGGCTGCTCGCACTGGACGAGCGTTTCACCGTCCGTGGCGCCGTAGCCGTCGTCGTCACCGTCGTGGTACCAGACGGTCTCGGGGTGGACGAGCACCTCGTCGTCGTCGCAGTCGCCGGCCTGGTCGGCGTAGCCGCTGGGGGCTGCGCAGGCCACGATGACGGTGGTCCCACTGTCCACTCCCCAGCCGTCGCCGTCGTTGTCCTGGTAGAAGTCCGACCCGGTGGTGATGTCGACGTCGCCGTCTTCGTCGTCGATGAGGCCGTCGCAGTCGTTGTCGACCGTGTCACAGACCTCGCGGGCGCTGTTGTTGATCTCCGCGTTGGTGTCGTCGCAGTCGTCGGAGGTCAGGACGTAGCCGCTGAGCTGCTCGCAGTAGTCGGTGCCCGCGTCGTTGACGTCGCCGCGGCCATCGCCATCGGCGTCCACGAAGTAGGTCAGGCCGTCGGTGGGGTTGTCATCGGCTTCGCCCGAACAGTCGTTGTCCACGCCGTCGCAGATCTCCGCAGCGTCGGGGTTGATGTCCGCGTCGAGGTCATCGCAGTCCTCGCTCTCGAAGAAGCCGTCACCGTCGGCGTCCAGTTCGCCAGCCGTGTCGTCCGTGTCCTTTTCGCCGCAGGCCACCGCGAGGGCCAGTACCGTCAGGAGAGAGAGCTTACGCATATCGGGAGTACCTCCAAGAGCCGCACGTTTAGCCGAAAACCGGCCTTGTAGCTACCCGCGATTGGTCAACAGTGCCATTCGAGAGGCTAGAGGGCCTGGGAGAGAACCAGTGTCTGGAAGCCCGCAGCCCGCACGGTGTCCGCCAGCTGCACCAGCTCGCCGGTGGTGACCTGATCGTGGGGCATGAGGGTGGCACGGTGGCTGTCTGGATGGTCGGCCTTGAGCTCCGTCAGCCAGGTCCTGAGGCCGGGGTGGTCGTGGCCCGGGAAGTTCTCCGAGCGCTCCGCTGCGCGTGCGATGAAGGCCTCGGGGCTCATCAGCACGAGCAGCTCGAGCCCCTCGCTCTGGAGCTGGGGGGATGCCAGTGGGATGGCGGCAGGGCCGGAGCCGCCGGCCACGATGAGGGAGACCGGACGGTTGCCCAGGCGTTCCACGATCAGAAAGAGCGAGGCGTAGCGCACCGCGCTGTCCACGCGGAGCGCGACGGGTGCACTGTGCCTCAGCAGCAGGTCGCTGACTTCCCTCCCGTCGACGTAGAGGAGATCATCCCCGGCCACGGCCACGTCGATGGCACCGGAAGGCACAGGGTCTCGGCTCAGGCTCATCGGTACCGCGATCTCGACACGCGGGGGAGGGGGCGGCGGCTCGGTGGTGCAGGCCAGGAACAAGAGGCTCAAAACATCTCCTCGAAGGCCTCGTCGAGCTCGTCAGGGTCGTTGAGGGGTTTGAGGTCCGAACCGCGCTTGAGCTGGATGTACTCGTGATCGGGCGCTCCCCCATGGAAGTGGCTGTGAGGGTCGGTGACCATCAGGGGAGGAGCTTCTGCCGTACGTGTCACCACCCCTTCCCCGATGGGATCGAGCAGCGGGCCGTCGTTGACGTGCGCCATTCGAGGGGCGTCCTTCCCCGGAGTCGCCGGCAGCGCGTAGGTGCTCGAAGGGGAGCGGGGAGCCGGGTCGATCGCCATCCCCGCGCGGTGTTGGCCCCATCTCCAGAAGCGCTCCCAGTCCTCGGCGATCACGGGGTGGGCCAAGGGCAACGCGATGCGGAACTTGGGGGTCTCCGCGCTGTGGCTGAAGGTGGTGTGCACGATGTGCAGGTAGTTCTTCCACTCCTCGGTCGCCCAGTCGATCGGCAGGCCCTCGTCGTAGTCCAGGACCAGGCAGCTGAGGTGCCTGACGTAGCGGGACTCTCTCCGTCCTCCGGGTTCGTAGTAGGCAGGGCTCCAGAGGCGCAGGTCCTTCTTGGCGAGCCCTTTTGCGTCACGCCGCATGCGCTCCACCCGGGCAGCCACCGCGAGGTGGATGTCCTCCTCCTTGCGGCGGGCTTCGTGCTCGGCTTCGCGAATACGGCGCCACACGCGACCGGCCCACTCCTCGCCCATGCGCCACTTGTCGAAACAGCGCTGGATGCGATTCAGTTCGCGCTGCTCGTTGCGCTTTACGTCGTGCTTCACCTCGAAGCGGAGGAGCCCTTCGATCAAGCTGTCGAGCGAGATGATCTCCTGCTTGGGGGTGGTGTCGAAGACCCGGTCGAAGACGACGGCAGCGAAGCGTCTACTCACGGGCGAGCCGTCGCAGCTGCTCCTTGGCCAGCACCATCGTGCTCGCGGCGCGCCGGCCTGCGCTGAGGTCCGCCGCCAGCCGCGCCAGGTCGGCGACATCGGTGTCCGCGAAGTCCGAGGCGTCCAGGATCTCGCGTGCCGCCTCGAGGTGCTCGTCGTAGGCCTCCCACTCCTTCAGCGCTGCAAGGCAGGGCAGCAGCGCCACGTGCACGGAAGCCACCGTGCCGGGCCGCTCCTGCTGAAGCAGCAGGATCTGCAGGGCTGAGAGGAAGGTGCGGCGGGCCTCCTCGTAGCGCTCCCGGCCAATCTGGATGTGGCCCAGCTTGAGCTGTGCCAGAACACTCATCGCGTTGCCGAGATCCCTCCAGGTGGCCAGCGAGAGCAGACAGTGTCGCTCCGCCCGGTCCAACTCCCCGCTCAAGCGGTACACGTCGCCCAGCTCCAGGTGGGCCTCCGCCAGGCCCCAGCGATCACCGCCCTCGGAGAAGGCCTCGATCGCCTCCTCCAGGCGCTCGGCTGCGGCCTCCAGATCCGCCCGGTCCATGGCGGCCGTGCCGGCCCGGAGCAGAGCCCGCCCGCGCAGGATCGGTGCCTTGGCCTGTCGGGCTGCGACCTCGAGCATGTTCTCGTCGCCTTCGAACTCGTAGAGCGCCAGCCTGGCCGCTGCTCCGACATCGGGATCCGCGGCTCGACCAAGGGCCTTTCGCAGCATGTCCGGGTCCCGATCCAGGCGTCCCAGTGCCAGCAGCACTTCGGGCAGGCGGCGGCCATCGTCCAGCAGGCTCTCCAGCAGGGCTCGTGCACCCTCGGTGTTGCCCAACTCCAGCCGACAGCGGACCCGAAGCAGGCGGTCCTCTGGGCTCTCCCCTCCCAGCGCGGTGGCCCGCTCGTCCAACAGGGCCTCCGCCGCATCGGGTTCGCCTCGCAGCAGCTTCCTCAGCACCGCGTCAGCCAGGGCGGGCGCCGCCTCGTCGCGGTAGCCGGCCGCGAGCAGGTGGCGCGCTCGTCGCTCCGGATCGGACACCACGCGGGCGCACGCGGCGTGCAGATCACCCGGTACGAGCACCTCTCCGTGCAGGTCGGGATGGAAGCTCCATCCCCCGGCCCAGGGCTCGCCCCATTCATCGGGCCAGCGCGTCTCTATGTCGAGCTGGGCGCAGGCGTTCGCGAACTCCGTCGGGTCCGGGCTCAGGCCCAGTGCAGCAGCCAGCTGTGCATGCTGGGTGAGCCTTGGAACGGGGCGCTCCAGAGGCACGCTCCTGCCCTCGGTGGGGTGGGTCATGACCAGCAGCACGTCCTTCTCGACCAGGCCTTCCAGGAAGGCCTCCAGGTGGAGCGCGGCCTGAACCTCGTCCAGACGCAGCACCAGCCTCCGGTCAACCGCAAGGACGGGGCGGCGGAGCACATGGTGTCGCTCGGCCACCGAGCGGAAGCGCAGGGGCGCGCCGGTGAGGAGCGCGGCCAGGGTGGCGTCGCCCAGGTGCTCCGCAGCGTCTTCTTCGGAGAGATCGCGGACGCGGAGAAAGCGGCTCAGCATGGGCTCCAGGCCCTCCACGCTGGTTCGCGTGGGCCCGAAGCGTGCGTGCATGACCTCGAAGCCCAGGACGTGCGCGCGCCGACAGAGCTGCTCTGCCTCCTTCCACCGTCCTGGTCCGCTGAGCAGCAGCCGTCGCTGGCCCGGCTGGGTGAGCAGAACCTCGAGATCGGTCTTCAGGGGTCTGCTGGGCTCCCAGGGAGCCAGCGCACGGGCGGCGTCGGCGACTCGCCGGTAGCGCCGGGTCGGGTCTTTCTCCAGCAGACGACGGACCCAGGCCTCGAAGTGTTCTGGAATCGCTCCCTTGGGGTGAAAGGCGGGCAGCGGGTCGAAGGCGTGACGCGCCAGAACATCCTGGAAGCGGCCGTCGTAGGGTGGCGCACCGCAGGCCAGCTCCCAGGCGAGGCAGCCAAGGCTGTAGAGATCCGTCCAGGGACCCAGCAGGTGCGCGCTTCCCTCCAGCCGCTCGGGGGCGCAGTACAGAGCGCGACAGCTGTCCCTGGAGGCGGGCTCGCCCAGCTCCAGGCTGTGCACGTCCAGGTGAAGCCTGCCCTGGGCGTGGATCCACGCCAGCTGGTCCATGAGGTCCAGCAGTCGCTCGTGCCAGATCATGTCGGGCGATAGTCCTTCGGGTCCAGCTTGTGCCGTTTCAGCCAGCGGTAGACCTGCTTGCGGTTGCTGCCCAGCAGCCGAGCGACCTCGGAGACGTTGCCCTCGCAGCGCGTGAGGGCCGCCACGAGTGCTTCTCGCGGATCCTGCGGACGCGCCTCTTCCTCCGTCTCCGGCTCCATGCCCAGCATGCGCGCTTCGATGGAGTCCGCGTCGGCGTCTTTGGGGAGCCTGGGAAGGGGGATGTCCAGGTCGAGCCGCCCGAAGAGCATCAGGGTATCGCCAGCGCGGAGCAGATCGCCCTGGTGCAGGGAGCAGACCGTCACGTCTTGTCCGTTCACGGTGATTCCGTTCTTGCTCTTCAGGTCGATGACTCCAAAGACCGGACCCCGTCGGACCAGGCGCAGATGCTGCCGGCTCATGCGCGGATCGGCGAAGACCAGGCGGTCCCGTCCGCTACGCCCGAGCACGACTTCCTCCTCGATCGGGAAGGACCGGCCGCTCCGAGTGGGATCGGGGGAGAGCAGTACGCGCAGCCCCCAGCTTCCCTCGGGCTCAGGTGGAATGACTCGAAGCGTCCGGGGCACGGGCCGATCTTAGAGGAAGGAGCGGCCCTGCCCTCGATAGGTGGGCTCGCGAGCTGTGACGCGGCCCCCCCGGAGGAGCAGGTACTCGTTGAAGCGCTCGGCCAGTTCGCCGGCCTTGGCGTGGCGGAAGAGCACGGGATCGCCGAGGCTCAGGGTGTCCGGCACGTTGCGCAGAGGGGTCTGCACCTCGCCGGCTCCCTCCATCGAGAGGTAGTCGAGCCCTGAGGGCGCTACGGGCAGGGGAACTTTGTCCCAGCCCGGCTGGCCGCTGGCGACGTAGCCTCCGCCCAGACAGGTCACCATGCCTGCATCCGAGCGCCGCACGGCTTCGCAGGCGAACCACGCGGCCGGCTCCAGGTCCAGATCCACGAAGGCGCTGAAGAGGTGGCTGCACAGGAAGCCGGAGCCGGCAGTGACCTCGGTCACGACCTCCTCGGTGCTGGTCAGGTGCACACTTCCGGTCCCTCCACCATTGACCACCTCCAGCTTGAACCCCTCCGCGTGCAGCGCCTTGACCGTCTCGGCGCGCAGCCGTTGCAGCTCGGGTAGGGCCAGGGCTTTCATGGCGCGCTTCAGGGGGTTCATCGCGGGGGCGAAGGGGCTCGCGTCGGGCACTCCGGCCACGTGGGCCTCGTAGGCCATGAGTCCACCCAGCTCCACCCCCTCGATCTCGCGGGTGAGATGGGCCATCTTCAGCACGTCGGCGGGACGCCGAAGCGGGCTCCGGCGGACACCGAGGTGAAGGGGCCCCCGCCGATAGCTCAGGTCGAGCTCCAGCACGGCCTTCAGCGCACGCCCCGCGTCTCGTCCTGCCCGCCCCATGGCTTCGAGGTGCTCCCGGCAGTCGGCGACGACACGGACATCACGGCCCGTTGCGGCCAGCTCGGTCAGGGGCTCGTGCTGGAGGGTGGGGTAGGCGACCAGCAGATCGTCGAAGCCCTGACTGGCCAGGAAGGTCGCCTCCTGCGCCGTGAAACACATCAGGCCCTGAAAGTCGTCGCCTCCCCGGCGCAGGATGCGTTCGAGCAGGCCGACGTGGCGCACGCTCTTGCTCGCCGTCCGCAGCTTCTTGCCATTCAGCCGCGTGCGGATGCGGTCCACGTTGCGATCGACCGCGTCCAGATCGACGACCGCACAGGGCAGAGTCTCCCCCTTGAGGAGGCCGAGAACGTCCTGTCCGATCAGGCGACACCTGCCGGGTGGGTCGAGGTGCTGAAGAACTTCCACAGCATCGAAGCGACGATATCCTGGGAGTCATGCTCTGGCTTCTGGCCTGCTCTCCCATCGTCGAGCGAGATCTCTGGGAGGGGGAGAACCACCTTCTTCCGCTCTTCCTGCAGGTGGATGAGCAGCGCTCATGGAGCTTCTCCAGAATGTTGGGGACGGTCGCTGTCATCGAGGACGGCGAGCTGGTCCGGACCTTTGCCTTGGAGGACTTTCCGCCGGCTCCCCACGGCCTGGCTCAGGCCGAAGACGGCCTCTGGGTTCTCTGGCCGGATCATGCCCGGCTGTTCTCCTCGGAGGGCCAGGTCCTGCGCAGCATCGAGGGCACGGTCTCCGACGTGCTCGCCGAGCGGGTGGCGGTGCCGGAAGGGGTGCTCGTGGAGGGGGTGCTCCAGCCCACCGAGTCCCCGCCCTTGAGGCTCTTCCCCGGAGGTGTGTCGCTCCTGGCGAATGGTGCTGTCTACGACAGCTCGGGGGTGCTCCTCTGCCAGGCCCCCTTTGGCAGCCGCCTGGCCGCCTGGGACGGTGAGGAGGTCTTCGTCGTGAAGGGCGGCAGCGTGGCCTCCTGTGGGAGGAAGGAGGAGGTCGGCAACGAGCCGAAGGTTCCCGTGCTGGTGGGGGAGGAGCTCTGGGTGCTGGATCGCATCGGGGACGAGGACCCCAACACCGCGGTCGTCCGGGTCCTGGACAAGGAGACCCTGGTGGAGCTGCGCCACTTTCCAACGGGAAAGAACAGCGGCTACGGCGGGTGGGATGGCGAGCGCCTGTGGGTGAACTCCGAGGGCAGCACGGAGATCCTGGGCCTGCTCGATGAAGAGGTGGACCGCCGCGTGACGACGGGAGTCCACGTAGAGAGCGTGACGGGCGAGGTGGTCAGCGGGAGGCTGAGCAACCGGCTCTGGGCGGGTGAGCGTGAGGCCGAGCTGCGCTGGCCGGTCTCCCCGCTCCTGCACCGAGGTCAGCTCTACGTGCTGGCTCAGCTCGACATGCAGATCGTGGTCCTGGATCCGGACACACTGGAGCTTCTGGAGACATGGGATCTTGGCCTCGAGCCCAACGACTCCCTCACGCTGTCGGACCTCGTGTGGTGGGACGGGGCCTTCTGGCTCACGGACGGGGCCCGAGACGAGCTGATCCAGGTGTCCGCGGGCCGGGTCGAGCAGCGCATCGCCTTGGGCAATCCTCTGTCACGGGACGCCCCTGGACGTCTGGAGCTGGTGGTGGGAGACGGGGCGCTCTACGTGGTTCGGGCTCGGGACGGACGGGTGCACCGGGTGGACGCCCAGGGCACCTCCGGTCCGGTGTGGGCGGAGGTGCCGGTTCGGGCTCGGATGCAGCTGGCAGGCTGGGACCGGGGGGTGCTCTGGGTTGGACCCGTGGGCCTGGATGGGGACAGCCTGGAGGCGATCGATGACGAGGACTGGGACTTCTTCGTCGGACGGTGGCGTGGTCGGCCCGTGGCCTGGCGAAACGGGGAGCTGGTCGTGGGGGATGAGGTGGTGGCGGTCCAGGGGGGGGAGGAGGCACCTGAGGTGACGCTGTCCGGGCGAAAGGTCGTCCTGACGGATATCGAGGGAGCTTCGGTTCGGACGCTCGAATTGTGATTCTCCCCCTGCTGGCCTGTACGTGCTCGTCGCCGGAAGAGCTTGTTGCTCCGCCGCAGACCGAGCTTCCCGACGTGGTCTGGGTCACCCTGGACACCACCCGGTCCGACCGCTTCGGTGTCTACGGGAGCGCAGCGGGCGTCACTCCCCACTTCGACAGCCTGAGCGAGAGGGGGCTGCTCTTCGAGTGGATGCTCACCCACGTGCCGGCCACCCTGCCGTCGCACAGCAGCATGTTCACGGGTCTGGACCCCCACGGACATGGCGTTCCAGCCAACGGCTACGCCCTGGGAGAGGAGATCGAGACCCTGGCGGAGCGCATGGCCTCTTTGGGCTACGACACCATCGCGGTCGTCGCTGCCTCGGTCCTGGAGAGCGCCATGGGCCTGGACCAGGGCTTTCGCATCTACGACGACGAGCTGGGGGAGGAGAAGAAGCGGCGCTTCGAGGACACCGCCGATGTGGTGAACGAGCGGGTCTGGGCGGCCTTGGAGCAGCGCGATCCCGCACGACCCTTGTTTCTGTGGGTGCACTACTTCGACGCTCACGCACCCTACGAGGCGCCGGAGGAGTGGCACGAGCGCTTTGTGGACCCGGACTACACGCCGAGCTGGGGGGACCGCCCCTTCGCGACGGGGGACACGGCGAAGTACACCGACCTCAGTCTCCAGGACCTGGCCTGGGTGCGGAACAGCTACACCGCCGAGGTGGCGTGGCAGGACCACAACCTGGGCCTGCTGGTCTCGGGCCTGGAGGACCGGGGTCTTCTGGACGCGCTGGTGGTCATGGCGGACCACGGGGATCTGCTGGGGGATGCGCCCGATCGTCGCTTCGGCCACGCCAACTCGGTCAGCTTTCCGGTGATCCGCGTGCCTGCGCTGCTGATCGCTCCTGGTCTCGATCCCCTCGTCTTCGAGCGGCCGGTGCGCAACTCGGACATGGCCAGCACCCTGCTCGGAGCGCTGGGCTTCGAGCTCCTCGGTCCGGGCCTGGACGTGCTGGCAAGCGAAGAACAGCCCCCCATCTTCGTGGAGGCGACAAAGCCCAAGATCCTGGGCAACAAGGCGAAGAAACAGGACCTCTGGAACAACCAGCTCAAGAAGAGAGCGGTGCTCTACCAGGACAGCTACGTGGTGGTGGTCCCCACAAAAGAGGGCCACGTCACGACCTGGCACGTGGAGCCGAAGATGCGGCGCCAGCTAAGCGGCGACCTGCTGACCGATGAGGCGCGAGCCCTCCTCGAGGCCTGGGATGCGGAGGCTCCGCCATACCGTGAGCCGGACATGAGCCCCGCCACCCGAAAGGCCTTGGAAGCGCTGGGCTACTTCTGAGATCCTGGCTCTGCGGACATCGGTCAACCGCATTAGAGACTCCAGGTGAGCAGCTATCAGGCCATCGCCCGGAGGTGGCGACCCGCGACCTTCGAGGAGATCTCGGGGCAGGGTCACGTGACCCGCACCCTGCAGAACGCTCTGCGGCTGGGCCGGATCCACCACGCCTTTCTCTTCACGGGGGCTCGCGGGGTGGGCAAGACCACCGCCGCCCGCACCCTGGCGCGAGCCCTCAACTGCGAGAAGGGACCAACGCCGACGCCATGTGGCAGCTGCTCCAGCTGCCAGGAGATCGTTGCGGGCAACAGCGCTGACGTCGTCGAGATCGACGGCGCCTCGAACAACTCCGTCGATGACGTGCGCGAGCTGCGCGACGCGGTTCGCTACCTCCCCAGCCGGGATCGCTACCGCGTCTACATCATCGACGAGGTTCACATGCTCAGCATCGGCGCCTTCAACGCCCTGCTGAAGACACTGGAGGAGCCGCCCGAGCACGTGGTCTTCATCTTTGCGACCACCGAGCCGCAGAAGATCCCCGACACCATCCTGAGCCGGGTCCAGCGTTTCGACTTCAAGCGAATCCCCATGACCACCGTCGTGGCTCGGCTGAAGCTGATCATCGAGTCCGAGGGCATCGAGATCCCCGAGGAGGCCCTGCGGCTCATCGCCAGGGCTGGCGAGGGCTCCATGCGGGACAGCCAATCGCTCCTGGACCAGGTCATCGCTTTCGGGGGCCAGAGCGTCGATACCCGTCAGGTGGCGGATCTGCTGGGTCTGGTGGATCGAGGGCTGCTCTACCGCTTTCTCGGAGGCCTCGTCCAGGGATCGCCCGAGGAGTGCCTGGACGCCATCGCCCAGGTCTACGACTACGGCCACGAGATCAGCCAGTTCACCACCGAGCTGTTGGAGCTGCTTCGAAACGCCTCCCTGGTCGTCCTGAGCCCTTCGGCGCGCAAGCACCTGGACATTCCCCAGGAGGAGGTCACTCGCCTTGAACAGCTGGTCCAGGGTGTCGATGCCCTGACCCTGTCCCGCTGGTTCCAGGTGCTTCTGCAGGTCCACGACGAGGTCAGCCGCTCCCCACGAGCCAGGCTTGTGCTGGAGATGGCGGTCGCCCGCCTGGTCGTCGTGCGTCCCCTCCAGCCTGTGGATGTGTTGATCGAGCGCATGGAGAAGCTCGAGCGCCGCCTTCGGCATGGGGGCGCTCGTCTGCCGGACCGCCCCGCCCGTGGAGCGCGTCCCGCTGCCGCACCTACGGCTCCCGCGCCCACGCCGCCGGCTCCCGAGCCCACGCCGCCGGCTCCCGTGCGCGCCGCGCCTGCGCCCACGCCCCCTCCTCCCGCCTCCGCTCCCGAGCCCACCCCGGCGACCCCGCCGGAGCCCCCGAGCACCGGACCCGCCGCACCTCAGGCTCCTCCAGAAGCGGCCAGGGGTTGGGGGCCACCAAAGCAGGCCACCTGGGGCGCCACGTCCCACGGCCCGCGCTTTCGAGCCAGCAAGCCGGTCAAGCTCGAGGAGGAAGACGCCGACGAGGGCCCATCCGTCCCGCAGGATGCGGGAGATGAGCAGCGCTTGAAGGCTCTCCAGGCCTGGTTGCCCAAGCAGCCACGCTTTCGTGTGGTGAGCGAAAACGCGGCCTTCGGGTGTGTCGATGGTGCCGTCCTCGAGCTGCTGGTGCCCGACATCGCCGCCCTGACTCGCGCTCGGCGCCACGAAAAGGACGAGGCGCTCCTGAGAGGCGTCGCCAGCCTGTGGCCGGGCTGCGGTCGCGTTCGCTTCGTGGAGCGACTGGAACGATCTGGCGAGACCGTGCGTGAGACGCGAGAGCGCCACCGCGAGGAGCACCAGCAGAAGCTGATCGAGGAGGCCAACTCCGATCCTCTGCTGAAACAGGTCTGCGATGTTCTCGGCGCCACAATCACCACCGTTCACCCCCTTCAGGAGCAGCGATGAGCTTCGATCCGAACAACCTCTCAGGCCTGATGGCCGGATTCCAGCAGCGCATGCAACAACTGAAGGAGGAGGCTGCAGAAGCCCGAGTGGAGGGCCAGGCAGGGGGTGGTCTGGTCAAGGTGGTCGCCTCGGGCGACCAGAAGATCGTCGCTGTGCACATCGCGGAAGACGCGGTCGCTGATCGAGAGCTGCTGGAAGACCTCCTGGTGGCCGCCACCAACGACGCTCTGCGCTTGAGCAAGGAGCACATGTCCCAGGCCCTCGAACAGCTCACGGGAGGCATGTCCCTGCCGCCGGGGTTGGGCCTCTAACCTTGGCCGATCCGCTCCGTCTCACCGTTCAGCTGCTCTCACGCTTGCCGGGTATCGGCGAGAAGACAGCCTGGCGGCTGACCTGGTGGTTGGTGCGTGCCGACGAGCGCTACGTCACCGACCTGGCCCACGCCTTGGCGGGACTGAAGCAGTCCATCGTCGAGTGCGAGCTCTGCTGCACCATCAGCCACGAGAGCCCCTGTTCGATCTGTAGGGACGGGCGTCGGGATGGCCGCCTGCTCTGCGTGGTCGAGCGCCCACAGGACGTCACCGCCATCGAGGGGGCCGGCGAGTACCGCGGCCGCTACCACATCCTGCACGGTGCCATCTCCCCCCTGGATGGGGTGGGGCCGGGCGCCCTGCGCATCCGGGAGCTCCTGGGCCGCGTGGAGGGGGTCGAGGAGGTCATCGTGGCCACCGATCCCGACGTCGAAGGGGACGCAACGGCCCTCTACCTGGTGCGCATCCTCAAGCCTCTGGGCGTCAAGGTCTCCCGCCTTGCCCACGGCGTCGCTGTAGGCACGGAGATCGAGTATGCGGACCGGGTCTCGTTGATGCGTGCTCTCGAGAACCGGCGCGAGCTCTAAGGAGGCTCAGTCGGTCGCGCCGGGTGCTGCTGTGTTGTGGGCCTCGCCCGACTCGGCTTTGTGCTCGCGCTCCTGGTGCGGCATGTCCTGGTGCACGGGCCCTTCGTCGATCTCTTCCTCCTCGATGAGGAGCCCGTCGTAGGCCTCCAGCAGGGGCTGGAGATCAAAGACCGTCATGAAGTAGCGGGTGGGCATCTCCCGGTCTGGCAGGCTGACCTCCTGAGAGGACCAGGGCACGTAGATCGGCCCGTTCGGGACCTTGAATTCGTTGCCTGGGTAGTCGAACCAGGCCATCTCTACGAGCTCTTCGGGCTCGAGGCCCAGGTGGCTCTGCAGGAGCGTTACGGCCCGGTTGTACAGGATGCTGCCTTTCAGCGGATCCACCAGGTAGTAGCCCCGCTCGTGGACCACGACGTAGCGGTAGCCGTTCGAAAGGCAGAGCCGACTGAGCTCGTTGATGTTCAGCTCCTCCAGGTCCACCTCCGCAGCGTCCCGCGAGAGAGTGAGGAGAGCTTTGGACAGGGTGCCCTTGTCGGGATCTTCCAGTGCCAGGTAGCGGATCCGGTCGCCCGGCTCGCCGCCTCCGGAGTCGCGGAAGGCGGGCGGGATCGCGGGCTTCGTGGCCCATGAGCGGTAGACCTTCCAGGAGTGGTCGACCTGGTATCGGGTCAGCAGATCCTGCTGCTGCTCAAGAGGAAGCTCGATGATGCCAGAACGCTCCTGTGGGAGCTGCTGATACCACTCGGGCAGCTTCATTACGCTGACTTTGGTGGGGGCTCGCCACATGCTCGGCAGGAAGGCGTCGTCCGGCACGGGTCCGATCTCCCAGCGGTAGGTCACCTGCAGCGCGGCGCCCACGATG
>PVBE010328690.1_pt1 | contig 13866 bp, 10 predicted proteins | sample 1631181 | NCBI WGS metagenome assembly PVBE01 (sample SAMN08397723, study PRJNA350692) | Marine metagenome, whole genome shotgun sequencing project. | isolation source: water | place: Pacific Ocean | collected 2012-04 | reverse complement strand
CGCGTCGAGCGACTTGTGGAGGTCGTTGGCGACGTGAAGACCCGCCTGGCCGAGCACCCGCCACCACCCGGCGTCAGGGTCGTTCTTGGTGGGTTGCCCTACCTCCGCACCACGCTCATCGACAAGATGGATGCGGATCGGGATATGCTCCTTGCGGCGTCGCTCGTCGTGATCTTGTTGCTGCTCTTTGCGACGTTCCGTTGGGCGCCTGCGGTGGTGCTGCCGACGGTGGTGGTCGCCATCTCCGTGGGGATCTTGATGGGGGGCCTCGGTCTCCTCGGCCAGCCTCTGAACATCATCAACAACATCGTGCCCGTGCTGATCGTTGTGATCGGGATCAGTGACTCGGTGCACCTGGTGAATCGCTACGGCGAAGAGCTGACTGCTGGTCACGGCCGCCGTCAGGCGGGCGAGCGCGCGCTTCGCACGATGGCGGTCGCGCTCTTTCTCACGTCCGTGACGACCGCCGCTGGGTTTGGCTCTCTTGTCGTCTCGCAACTGGGCATCATTCGTAACTTTGGCATCACGGCCGCTATTGGCGTGCTCATCGCCTACGTGGTCACCATCACCGTACTGCCGGCGGCGCTCTCCTTGCTTCCCAAGCCCCGGCGCCGTATCGCCGATACCGAGCACGGTCTCATCGAGCGCGTTATCGGTGCTGGGGTTGCTTTGGTCCTTCGGCGCCGCGGCCTCGTGCTGACCGCCGCCGTATTCGTATTCATCGCTTGCGGTTGGTTCGCGCGGTCGCTCGACATCGACACCGTGGTGCGCAACCAATACGACGAGAAGGACGAGGTCTTCGGGACGATTCAGCTCATCGATCAGAAACTCGATGGACTGCGCCCCGTTGAGGTGAGCTTGGCCTCCGGCGAAGCCGGTTTCTTTGCGCGGCCCGATATCGTCAGAACCATCGACGAGACGGCGAAATGGGCGCGCAAGCAGCCCGGCGTGCTCAGCGCCACGAGCTACGCCGACGCATTGCGCCAAGCGTGGGTGGTGGCGAGCGGCGACCAGTCCAAGTGGCAGGCACCCTTGGCGAAGACGGAAACGGTCGCGGCACTCGGCGCGCTCCTCGATGCGAGCGGTCACGCCGGCGGCGGCTACGTCACGCCAGACCGGATGCGGGCGCGGCTCAACGTTCAGCTCGCGGACATGAGCGGCCCAGCCACGGTCACCCTAGTGCGGGAGATCAGGGCAAAGCTAGACGCAGGGCTCAGCGGCCAAGCCGTCGAAATCGGTTTGGCGGGGGAGGGTTACGTAAGCTCGACGGGGCTCAACGTCCTCACGCGGGATTTCTTGGCGAGCATCTTTCTGGCGACGATCGTCATCTTTGGGATCTTGACGTTGATGCTCAGAAGCGTGCGTCTCGGACTCCTCAGCGTTCCCCCGAACATCCTGCCGCTCGTGATCACGCTCGGCTACTTGGGCATGCGTGGGATTTCGCTGAACCCGGCGACGGTGATCATCTTCGCGATCAGTATCGGCCTCGCAGTGGATGGTACGATCCACCTGCTTGCGCGCTTTCGCGAGGAGGTGGGCACAGGGCTCGAGCCGGACGCGGCCATGCTCAAGGCGGCGCGGGGCACCGGCAAGGCCGTTGTTGTCAGCTACGTGAGCCTGATCGTCGGCTTTTCCGTGCTGCAGCTGAGTTCGTTCGGTCCGATTCGGCGCTTTGGTGAACTCATCTCTGTCACGGTACTCGGTTGCCTCATCTCGACGCTGCTGCTCCTGCCGGCCTTGGTGAGTGTCGCCTGGCGACGGCGGACGCGTCGGAGCGTGACCCCCATCTCTTCCATCATCACCTGAGCGTCACTCGGCCGGTGCGGTGGCCGCGGAGGCTTCCGATTCCTCTGACTCCCCGAGTTCGCCGCGGGCACCAAGCGAGTAGCTGCGGCCGCGCCATTCGACGCCTCGCCGGAACATGCTCCCGACGACGAGCAATACCGCCAGGAAGAAACCCCAGAGCATCCACGCATGCAGCACCGGTGCGCGGGCGCCACCAAAGCGACGCTGGAGACTGGCGACGCTCAACCCTTGAGCGAGCAGCGCGAGTGCGGGCGCGAGTGCGGCGGCCGGGCTGCCGATGGCAAACGCCACGGGAACCAGCGAGACGGCGACGTAGAACTCGACGCCGCGCAGCCAGAGCGGCCACGTGAACGCGAAGGGCAACCCTCCCCGAGAAAAGAGCATCCAGCGTCGGTACACAGCCAGAAACTCTTTGACCGTCAGACCACCAGCAGCGATGGAGAGCTGCTCCTTGACCATGACGTTGCGCCAGCCCGCCTCGTGCAAGCACTTTCCGATGTGCATATCGTCGACGAGCTGTCCCGTCGCGCACTCGACGCCGCCGACGGACGCCAGCGCTTCGCGCCGGAAGACCATGAGCTGGCCCATGATGAAGGGCAAATTGCTATCACTGTACTTCGCGGCGCGCGCCACGGCCGGACCGTAAAGGCCGTTCAGCATCATCGCGTAACCAACGTCGCCGGCGGAGCGACTCTTGCTCGTCACCACGGCGGGCGCAAACACGCTGCCGTTCAATCCGTGCGCCATCAGCGTCTCGACGAGCGACTGCAGCAGCCCGCGCCTCGGGCGCGTATCCGAGTCGCCAAAGGCGATAAGTTCGCCGCGCGCTCGGCGCGACGCGAGAATCATCGCGTTGAGTTTCCCGGTACGACCGGGTGGCGGCGCGCCAACGACCAACACCCGAGCGCTGCCGGGACGTCCCATCGCGACGTGCTCAGCGATGGCCGCGCGGGCGCCGGGCAGACCGGCATCCGACTCATCGTCAAGTACGAGGAGCGTTTCGATTTCTCCGGGGTAACCCGTATCGAGCGCGGCGCGGAGGTTCTCCGCTTGGCCGACATCGAGCCCGCGAATGGGCCTAATCATCGTAATCGACGGAAAGTGCTCAAGGCTGGCCCTTGGCGGCGCCTTCCTGCCAATGCCGCGGAGAAATAAGAAATGCCAAAACACCGTATCCAATAGGACCAGCGCCCCCAACACAGAAATAAAAGCGACCAACATAATCTTCCAAGTTGCGCGTCCGCCCGATCCCCCTCGGAACGCACTCGCTACAAAACGCACTCGCGTACGCCTCTCCTCATTCTTACCGAGTACGAGCGAATGGCAAAAATGGAGCCTGTTCCAACGCGAAAATTCACTGCCACGAGAGTCGCGGCGCGCACGTCGTACACCGAGACGGGAATTGCGCGCGTTTTCGCACGCTCGTACGCACGTTCAATATGCGAAAGCACACCGAGCTATGCGTAGGCGTTAGCGCGTACGCGCGTACGCGCGTACCGGCGTCAGTGACACGGACGCGCGATCTGCGAGTAACTCGAAGTGCCCATACATACGGTCATTCGCGGCGCGCTCGAGCCGCACGCCGGGAACTCGAAGTCGCTATTCATGAACGAGTCCTGCCAGAATTCACAGCAATCAGCTGAGCTACAGAGCGTGTCGTCATCCCACGTCTCTTCGCCGTCGCAGTTGTAGTCGAAGTTGTCGAGGTATTCGCCGTAGCCCAGCAAGTAGTGAGCCTCTTGGTCGGGCCTCACCCTATTGTTGTGGTCGTCGCAATCACCGCCCGGCGTCGCTTTCTCGGGGCAATCACCGGCGGCAAAACCGTCGCCGTCTTCGTCTATGAGATCGTTGCTGCATTCGTAGGTGTTGTCGGTCGCAGGATGGCAGATGTCTTCGGTGCAGAAGTTCGCGTCGTCGCAGGTAATGGGCGTACCGCCCACGCACATGTGCGTCTCCGCACCGCAGGTCTCGTCGCCGTTACAGCCGTTCAGATCGTCGCAGTCCAGATCTTTTACACACGAGAACTCGCACTCATCAGTGCAGCCGTCGTCGTCGTCGCCGTTCTTACCGTCGTCGCAATCCTCACCGGACTCCGTCTTCTCGTCGCCGCAGATGGGGATCGGTCGCGCGTTCGCTTCCGGGTTGTCGTTCTCGTCCTCCGCAGGACCCGTCTCCGCACAGGCTCCGAGTAACAGTAACGTCGCGGCGCAGCTCAAAGTTGTGGCCCAAAGTCACATCGCTATTCCCCCATTCCCCACACCAAGCGTGACGAATGAAGCGCCCTCACGCCAGCCGGTCGGTCGGGTAGGGGCGTTGCATGGGGTGCTACGCGTCACGAAGCCTCACCCGAGTGAACGGAGCACATTTGCCTACGCGTCGAGACTTTGACGGTTGTGAGCGTTGGCGCCGGTACGGGCATGCGAAGCGCCGACTCGACACTTTCTTACTGCAACGGCGAATATATTCGAATATACTCGGTCTGTGGCTACCACGATTCACATCCCCCAGCCCTTGCTGGAGCTAGTAGACGCCAACGCGAAGGCGCTGCGCCTCAGTCGCAATCGCTTCATCGTCCGCGCGCTAGAGCAGGCGATCGCGGATCGCGAAGGCTGGTCGGAGTCTTTCATCAGCGTCTTGGACACGCCGCTTGAAGCCCGTGATGCGGGCGCGGTCGATGAGATGCTCGCCGCGGTTCGCAAGAAGCGTTCGAGCAAGGGACCGCCGTCGCTATGAAGTACGTCCTAGACACGAACACCGTTTCAGCGCTCATCAAGGGGGTCCCCGAGGCGACGTCTCGAGTACGCGTGCTCGGCCGTTACGATGTAGCCGTTCCGCAGCCGGTCCTCGCGGAAATCGAATACGGGCTTGCCCGCCTCTCCAAGTCCAAGCGAAAGGCTCGCCTCGTCGAACGATGGCTCGTTCTCTCGGCGGAGCTTCCGCGGGCGCCGTGGTCGGATGCAGTCAGCGAGTCGTTTGGGGCGATCAAAGCGACTCTGGAGCGCAAGGGGTCTCGCCTAGAGGACTTTGATATTGCGATAGCCGCACACGCTTATGCCCACGACGCGACGCTCGCCACCGGCGACATGGCGCATATGAAGCGGATCCCCGGCTTAGCGCTCGAGGATTGGACCAAGGGGTGACGCCGTCGCGCTCAGGAGCATTCCGAAGCGCGCCCAGCCGCCCGTCTAGCCGAGCGCGCTGTCGAGTGCTTGGGCCTCGTCGAGCACCTTGAGGAATGTCTCGGGCTCGGGGCGGACGCGGTAATTGTCCGTCTGATGCACCCAGAGAATGCGCTGCGATGCGTCTGTGATGATCGCTGTCGGCAGCACCGTGTCGGTGTCGTATCCGAGGATTTGCATGCCCAGCGGAAGGCCGGCTTCGTGCACGAGTCCGAGTTGGCGTGCGGCTCGAGCCTTAGGATCCACAAGGAAATGCATGGGCGCTTCGAACCTCTTAGAGAGCGCCCTCGTGTTGCCGTGGGGCTGTGGGCTGATGAGCACAACCTGCGCGCCGCGGTCCGCGAGTTCTCGGTATTGCGCCGAGATCTCCTAAATCTGAGCCATGCAGAGCGGGCACCAATTGCCGCGGAAGAAGAGGAAGACCGTCGGCTTGCCGGCGAGCTCGCTCGACGAGATCGCCTTGCCCTCGGCGTCCTCGAGGGGGAAGTCGGGGAGGCTTCTGCCGACAGTGAGGGCCTTGTTCGTGGGAACGTGGAGGCGCGAATACCAGAAGACGTAGAGGTAGACGCAGGCGAGGCAGACCGACGCTACGATGATGGGAGCGAGGCTGACGCTGCCAAAGACCCCCAACGCGCCGCTTGCGATCCACGAGAGCGTTGCGATGCTAAGCAGCCAAGGCAAGTTGGGGGACGTGCGCCCCGTGTTGGCCGTCATCAGGTGGCCGAAGAACACCATGAAGCTGACCGCCACGCCGAGCACCCCCCACCACTGCGAGACGGTATCGCTGACGATGATTTTCCAGATGGCGACGCCGGCGGCACCCGCCATGAACATCGGGAAGGTCACCACAAAGACGCTTTTGACCGCGCTTTGACGGCGGGCGGAGGTGAACGTCTCCGGGGGCTGGGGCTGGTCGGACATCTCCGCAATCATAGCCGGAACTACGGCGCGCGGAAGCCAGCGGTTACCGACTCACGGAGCCGCTCCGAACCAGCCTGGAAATCCCGAGGCCCTACGCGACCTGCTCGGCGCCCGAGCCAGCGGCATCAGCGGCATCGGCGGGAGCGGCCGGAGCGGCCGGAGCCGGCATCGTGTCGCCATCGGCAACGGCACGCTCGCTGCGAGCCTCGGCGCCCTCGTTGACGCGGACGCTGACGATGCGGGATACGCCCGGCTCGCCCATGGTCACGCCGTAGAGCACATCGACGGCCTGCATCGTGGCCCGGCTGTGCGTGATGACGATGAACTGCGAGTGCTCCGTCATCGTCCGGATGATCTCGTTGTAGCGGGCGACGTTCGCCTCATCGAGCGGCGCATCGACCTCGTCGAGGATGCAGAAGGGTGAGGGCCGGTGCTGGAACATCGCGAAGATCAGCGCCGCTGCCGTAAGCGCCTTCTCGCCGCCGCTCATCAGCTCGATATTGCCGAGCTTCTTGCCGGGGGGCTGGGCGAGGATCTCGACGCCTGTCTCGAGCATGTCGCTCGGATCCGTGAGCCGCAGCTCGCCGTGACCGCCTCGGAAGAGCGTCCTGAACGTCTTGCTAAAGAGCTCGTTCACCGCGGTGAACGTCTCGCGGAAGCGCCTCTTTGACTCCTTATCCATCTCGTGGATGGCCTTCTCGAGATCCTTGAGCGCCGCGTCGATATCCTCGCGTTGCTCGGAGAGATGCGTGAAGCGCTCGTTCTTCTCGGCGAATTCACTTTCCGCTTCGAGGTTTACCGAGCCCATTCGCTCGATGAGACGCGTGAGTTCGTCGATGCGTGCGCGATGCTCTTCGTCCGGGGCCGGGCGCGCGTGGTAGTCGCCGATGATGCGGCGCAAGTCCACGCCGCGGAAACGCTCTCTGACGTTTTGCAGCAGATGCTCTTCTTCGAGCTCGAGGCGTTGGAGCTTCATCTCGTGTGCGCGGACCGTTTCGTCCGTGCTTTGGACCTGCTCGCGCAGCTCCTTGAGTAGAGCTTCCTCGGACGCGAGGGCTTCGCGGACCTTGGTGAGCAGCTCGCGGGCTTCGTTGTGCGCGCCGGCCGTCTCCGTAGCATGCGCCGCAGCCGCTTCGCGCTGCTCGGTGAAGAGCATCAGGCGGCCGGCTGTCTCGCCGTAATTCTTGGTGGTTTCGACGGCGTCGTTGTCGAGTCGGTCGAGGCGCTCGTCCAGATCGCCGATTTCGCCCTCTAGACGCTCGCTTGTTGCGCAAGCCGCGTCGAGCTGCTCTTTGATCTGAGCGAGCACGACCTTGCGCTCCATGACGCGCGACGTCTGAGCGTTGACCTGCTCGGACCACGAGAGCACGAGAGCGACGGCACTCTCGAGGCGGTTCAAGACATCTTCGATCTCCGAGCGGCTATCGCCGAGGCCGTTTTGGTCGGTGTCGAGCTTCTCGCGCGCCGCTTCGATTTGCTTGGCGAGCTCGTCCGTATCGCGCCCCAGGTTCTCGCGGCGCGTGATGGCGCGCTCGAGTTCGGCCTGGTTTCGGTGCACGTCCTTCTCGGCCGTGACGAACGCCAGCTCGCCTTCGTGCGCGCCCTGCCGGGCCTGCTCGAGGCGTGTCTTGAGTTCGGTCCGCCGAGCGCGCAAATTGTTGAACGCTTCGGCCGCGCCGTGGGTGCGCGTCTCGAGAATCGCGACCTCGTCGGTGAGCAGATGCATCTCGCGCTTCTGCTCGATCATGCCCGCGGCGACGTCGTCGCCCGTACCGCCGCAGACGAGGCCGTTTTCCCGCGCCACGGTGCCGTCAAGAGAGATGGCGACCATCGACGGATGACGACGAACCAGCGCGAGCGCTTGGTCCGCTGTCTCGGTCAGCACTGCGTCGCCGACGAGGGCGTGCACGAGACCTTCGTCCTCGGGAATGTAGATGAGCTGGTCGGCGAGGTAGCCGAGGTGCTCTGCATCGCGGGGCAGGCTTGTTCTGCCGGCCACGTAGGGCGGATGCGCCGGAACGATGGTCGCGCGACCGCGCTTCTTGTCGCGCAGATCCGCGAGCAGTTCGAGACCCTCGTCCGGATCCGCAACCACGACGCACTGCAGCCAGTCGCCGAGGAGTCCGGCGAGGGCGCCGGTGAGTTTCTCGGGTGCTTCGATACGGTCGGCGACAAGGCCGAGCACGCTCGGATCGTCCGACGAGAGCAGCGCACGGGCGCCGGCGCCGACGCCGACGAGGCGGCGGTGCAAGTCCTCTAGAGCACTCAGACGGTTTCGCTTCTGTCCGAGCTCGCTCTTGAGTTCTTCGTGGGCGTGGTGCAGCTCCTCGACCTGGGGGGCCAAGGTCTTGACCTCGGTGGCGAGGGCGTCGCGCTCTTCGACGCTCAGCTGCCGTCCGTTCGCGACCTCGACGAGATTCGCGTCAAGGGCGTGCTTCTTGGCTTCGAGAGCCGTGATGTCGCCTTGGAGCGTTTCCGACTCGTCGATGATGCGCTGGCGGCGCTTGCGAAGCTCGCCGACCTTCTCCGCACCGGCGAGGATCCGCGCGTCGGCGGCGGCGATTTGCGCCTTGATTTCGGAGCCGCGCTTTTCCAGTTCGCGCTGCGCCGCGGTGGCCTCGGAGTGCTCGCCGCGTAGTTCTTCGAGGGCTTCTTCTTCGTGGCCGGCTTCGGCGGCTCGGCCGCGCTCTTCTTCGCCGAGCTCTTGGATGCGCGTCTCGAGATCGCCGCGCTCGTGGCGCATATGTGTGAGACGCTCTTCGATTTCGAGGCGTTCCGCCTCGACCGACGACAGGCGCTCGCGGAGATGGGTGAGGCGATCGCTCGAGCGGCTCAGCTCGCCCTGGATTTCGCCGACCTTGTTCTGCGCGTCGAAGTCCTGCTTTGAGCACTCGTCCGTGCGCGTCTCAACCGTTTGCGCTTCCGCGCGGGCCGTGTCGAGTTTGCTCTCGCTCTCGCTGAGTGTTGTGTGCAGCTCGGTGGATTCGCCGCCGGCCTTGGCTAGCGCGCCGCGCTCGTAGTTCCGGACAACCACGGTCTCGAGGTAGCGATGCGCCGAGTCGTGCAGCACGCGGTCTTCGAGCTCGGAGCGATACCGAAGAAACCGGTCGGCCTTTTGAGCCTGACGTTTGAGCGACTCACAGGACCGCTCAAGCTCCCCCAAAATATCAGTGACCCGCACCAAGTTCTGGCGCGTGAGATCCATCTTGCGCTCGGCTTGCTTGCGCCGCGCCTTGTACTTGGTGATGCCCGCCGCTTCCTCGAGCAGCATGCGGCGGTCTTGCGGCCGCGCCGTGACAATCTGCCCAATGCGACCCTGCTCAACGATGGAGTAGGCCTTGGTGCCGACGCCCGTCCCCAAAAAGAGATCGGTCACATCGCGCAGACGCACCTGAGTCTTGTTGAGGAGGTACTCACTCTTTCCATCGCGAAAGAGGCGCCGAGTGACGGCGATCTCCGAGAAGGCCCCATACTCGACCGGCAACTGCGCCGCGGCGATGGGATCCGTATTGTCAAAGGTGAGGGTGACCTCGGCAAAGCTGTGGGGGCCGCGGGACTCCGACCCAGCAAAAATCACGTCCTCCATGGCGCGGCCACGGAGATGCTTGGCGCTCTGCTCACCCATGCACCAGCGGATGGCGTCCACGGTGTTGGACTTTCCACAGCCGTTTGGCCCGACGATTCCGACGACGTCGTGGTCGAAGTGGATGACGGTCCGGTCCACGAAGGACTTGAAGCCGGCTATTTCTAGCTTCTTAATATGCATCGGAGTTTGAGCTCACCGGAAGAGGGGACGCAGGCTAGCAGCGGGTACGAGAATCCGCCCTACCTGACACTATACAGACGTACAACTGATCACCTGTCCCTGGCAAGATGTTCCACGGTATGGCCCGTAAATGGCCAACTTTCCTGCCCTACCCAAATGAGTACTTCTTTAAGGGGCTGTGGACAAATTTGTGGATAACTCTTTTGTGCGCGCCTGGTGAGGGCTCCGAATTCATAAATTGAACGGTGTTCAGATTATGAATTCCGGGGCCCGGAGGGGGCTTTTCGGAGGGATTCCGGGCGAGCGGCTGAGGTGCATCGGGCAGGGTGGAGCCGGGTGGGGCGGTGCGGTTTCATGAGCGTTCGATGGCTCTCAACGCTGCTGAACGGCCCCGAAACGCTGGGGATCGACGAGACGATTGGACAGCGCCGTCGCTCGTGGCATGGTCGCCGCCATCATGCTTAATCTACCCCCCCAGACAGGGCGGTGGTCCGGGCTCGCGCTGACAGCATTGCTCGCGACAGCGTGCTCCGGATCGACCGAGGCCCCGCCCACCGAAGACACGTTTTGCGGGGTCTACGCGGAGCGTGGTTGCGCGCTCTACGCGGACTGTGGGTGTTTCGGCGGCGACCCCGGCGCGTGCGAGGCCGAGTGGTCCGCTGACTGCCAGGAGTACACGCGGCAAGCGAAGGCCTTGGGCGAAGTCTACAACGCTGCCATTGCCGCATCGTGCCTCGCCGATCTGTCGGCATCGGTGAGCGAATGCCTGCTCGTGGATCCGACTGCCTATCCGCCGCAGCCCTACTATTGCGGAGTCTATCGAGGCGTCGTCAAAGAGGGCGAAAGTTGCCGCGACGACGTGAGCGCTTACGGCTGCGCAGTGCCCGAAGTCGGAGAGGCGTCTTGTTGGCAATCCGGCGACGGAGAAGCCACTTGCAAGACTGACGGCAACAAACGAATCGGCGAAGCCTGTGTGACCGCAGCCCCCGTGCTCCACTGCGAACCTGGCGCGACTTGCGATGCCCTCACGGCGACATGCGTTCCGGTGCCTGGGGTGGGCGCGGGCTGCGATCCCGATTCCTACGACCGCAAGTGCGACGAGACTTCCTTCTGCAACGTCACAACGAGGACCTGCACCAAGCCCGCCGAACTCGGCGAGACCTGCCAGCTCTCCTTCCGGAGCCCCACATGCGTTGCTGGCGCGCGATGCGACCCGGACACGACGGTGTGTCGCCCGGCGCCCGTCACGGAAACACACTACTGCGGCGACTGACGCCGCCGGCGAGCAGCTCGAGTGCGCGTCTTCTGTGCTGCCGACTCTGGCTCCGACGCGTCGACGATTACTGTGGCGACGCTGGCGCTGAACCGAGGCAACGAAGTCTTGATGCCAGGAGATGCTGAAGTGTCTATCCGCGGAGTTGCCGCGAGTGTTCTACCCCTCAGAGTTTGAGACCGTCCGAAACGCAGTCGAAAAGTGTATCGGTACGACGCCGACAACACTCGATGACTTCGCGAAACTCTGTGATTGGCCTCGCACGTTTGGCAAAGACGGAGCGACTCGGCGGGATGTGGCCCTTGGGTTCCCTTGCCACCACGTCTGCCCCGACCGTACGAGTTGGGGGGTCACGCTGCCAGGGGTCCCAGAACACGAGTGCAAATCCCTTCCGAGCGCATCGCCGCGCTACCGGCCGCATCATGGCCAACTTCGGGAGCCAGCTCAGTGATGAAAATTGGTGTGCTCGTGAACCTCGCCCGCAGCCACCTTCTCCAACTTGGCGATCGCGCGCTTGACGTCACGAATGAACGAATTCATCAAATCCGGGCTCGTTCCATTGCGAACCACGACTCGCATGACGGAGACGTCTTCTCGGTTTGCTGGGAACGTATACGCGGGCACCTGCCAACCGTGTTCGCGCAACCGATCCGACAAGTCGAAGACGGTATACCCCTCGACATCGTCCTTGAGCTTGAACGTCACCACCGGGAGTTCGGTTCCGCGAGTGACGAGCTCGAGGGGTCCCAGCTTCTCGAGGTCGTGCGCGAGCATAATTGCCACGCGGCGCAGTTGCGTCTGCATCTCCCTGTAGCCGTCGAAACCGAAGCGCACGAAGTTGTAGTACTGGCCAACCACCTGATTGCCGGGGCGCGAGAAATTGAGACCGAGGTTGGCTTGGCGCCCGCCCAGGTAGTTGGTGTAGAAGATCAAGTCGTCGGGTAGGACGTTCTCATCTCGCCAAATGACCCAGCCGACGCCAGGGTAGACGCCACCAAACTTATGCCCGCTCGCGTTGATGGACGCCACGCGTGGCAAGCGGAAGTCCCACTCGAGGTCGGGATCCAAGAACGGTGCGATGAACCCGCCACTCGCGGCGTCGACGTGAAGGGGAATGTCTAACCCCTGCTCGTTCTGAAGGGCGTCGAGGCAGGCGCAGAGCTCCTTGATTGGCTCGTAGCTGCCGTCCCAAGTGCTTCCCAAAATCCCGACGACGCCGAGCGTGTTTTCGTCGCAGAGCTTGGTCGCCTCTTCGGGGGAAATGTGAAAGCGGTCGCCATCCATCGGCACCAGCCGCTGTTCGATCTCCCAATAGCGACAGAACTTATCCCAACAAGCCTGGACGTTGATGCCCATGACGAAGTTGGGTTTGTCGGTGGGTTTGCCCGCGGCCTGCTGCCGCGCCTTCCACCGCCACTTGAGCGCCATGCCGGCCAACATGGCCCCTTCGCTCGAGCCGACCGTCGAGGTGCCGACCGCGTCGCCCTCGTCGGGTGAATTCCAGAGGTTCGCGATGATGTTGACACAGCGGAGCTCTAGCTCTGCTGTCTGCGGATACTCATCCTTATCGACCATGTTCTTGTCGAACGCCATCGCCATGACCTCCGCGGCCTCATCCTCCATGGAGGTGGTCACGAAGGTCGCGAGGTTGAGTCTGGCGTTGCCATCGAGCATCAACTCGTCACGGACCAAGTCCCGCGCTAGCCGCGGGGGCACGGGGCCGTCGGCGAGGCGGTACTTCGGAATGCTCCAATCCTCTCCGAAGCTCGCGTAAACAGGACTCAAGAGTGAATCCCGGACCATCTCAGACTTTTTGATTTGCCGCTTCATGCTCGCCGCTCCACCCTAACCGCGACGAGCCGGCAGGGAAAGGGAGCTTCAGTCCAGCACGCCCGGAGCGCTACTTCGGAGTGAGCGTGACCTTGTACGGGCCTGGATCCTTCGTGCCGATGATCACCCGGATCGTCCCCCCGGCTAATCCGCCGATCGATCCGGACGAGCCCGCAGCGCACGATTGCCCCCCCTGCACGCAGTCCGCAGGGTCGTCGACTCCGATCTGAATAACGACGTCGCGCGAGCCCGAGTCCTTGGCGAAATCGAAAGCCTTCTTCGAGCCCAAGTCCAACCAGTGCACGGAGTACTGGATGTCCCCGCTGGCGCACGAGAAACAGGTACTTTTCGGTGCGCCTTCCGTATCGCCTGTGGCGCGCCCGTCAGGGGAGGAACGCGGGGCCGAGCACCGACCAAACTCCTCTGCTCCCAGGTTTGCCTCGCGAGCATCTTCGAGATCACTGGTGTCGGGGGCTTTGCAGGAGACGTTCACCTCGCCCAGGTGCTGTCGAACGCATTGTCCGAAAGCGCCCTTGCAGACAACCGCACGAACGTCGTAGTCACCCACCAGATCGTATTGATGGGTGGCTTCGAGCGATTGATTGCTCGGCACCGTAACGGTCGAGGTTGAACTATCTCCCCAGAGCACGATCACCTCGGTGTTCTGCTCCGACGAAAGGTTGGCCTGGAGCGAGACGATCTCCTCCGCCCCGACGACCTGCTCCTCGTCCAGACGAACGTTCGTGAGCGTGTCGTTCGTACAACCGAATACCACTATCGCGCAGAGCGCAGCTCGAATCACCCTCATGCCTGTCCCCCAAGACAAGGATAGCTCCGGCCACGGGAAACGCACGGAGGGCCGGCCACGTTCGTCGTGACCGGATCCAGGCTTCTATTCACTGCGCCTAGCCTGAAGTTCCAGCCCCGAGTAGGCAAGAAGCATCGTAATTTCAAGGCGATGCCTTGAAATTACGATGCTTGGTTCTGTCTACAGCTGGATGGTCTCGACAGGGCCGGAGCATCTTAATCCTCAGTGATTCCAGCGCTTAGCACCTGCCTGAGATAGTTGGGGCGTCGGCCCGCAAGCCTCT
>PVBE010265807.1_pt1 | contig 13867 bp, 10 predicted proteins | sample 1631181 | NCBI WGS metagenome assembly PVBE01 (sample SAMN08397723, study PRJNA350692) | Marine metagenome, whole genome shotgun sequencing project. | isolation source: water | place: Pacific Ocean | collected 2012-04 | reverse complement strand
TGAATCACATGAGCCACCTCGAAGCCCGACACCCGAATCTCGCGGATCCTTTTGATCTTGTTGCCGAGATCGTCTCCATCGAGCCCCTGCTCACCGCGGATGTGGGAGAAGACACGATTCCCGTGCCCCTTACCGACATAGAACGTCTCACCATTTCGCGGGTCGATCAGCCTGTAAACATACGTCTTGAGTTTGCTCTCCACACCCGCAGGAAAGGAGTCATGCTCTCGTTGATGCATCGAATCTCGTGTCCGCCGAACGGCTCAGCGATAACCCGTGCCGTCGGCGATTTGCTTCATGCGAGTCCGCCCAACCCTCAGCCGCTGGGTTCCCGCGCGACGGCCTACGGCCGCTTGCGGGTATACATAAGACCGGTACTACGACGATGCCAGCGCTACCATAGACATCGGCCCCTGCTTATACGCTTATACGCAGTTCAGAACTTCTTCGAGATCGATAAAACTTGCACCCTTCAGACCAAGATATCGCTCCTCATGACACGTCAGGATCAGGATCTGAAAGCGTTCTGCTGACTCTTCTAGTATTGTCTGGATGCGAGCGAGCCGCCCGGAATCCGTTGAGGTCAGTACGTCGTCGATCACTACTAATTGCCGTTCCTTCGCGCCGATCGTATCAGCCAGTGCGAGCCGGGTTGCGAGATATAGTTGTTCGCGCTCACCTCCTGAAAGGCTGACCAGTTCTACCGTTTGATCGTGCCCATCCGGGACCACGCCGGACGGTGTGAACGATTCGTCGATCTGGATCCGCCCGAGCTTCAGTCCGGCAATACGTTGAAGCGTCTGAGTCGCGTTATTTTCCACTGGGCGGGCGACCGCAGCGATCGCTTCGCTGCGGCAGGCATTGACCGTTTTATGCAGGAGCCCGATAGCGTCGACATGCAGTTGTTCCCGCACCAGATCTTCCTTTAGCTGTGCCACCTTTTCTTCGGCGCGATTCAGTGCCGAGTACGGACCTTCTGCCGATAGGCGCTGAAGGTCAGTCTCGGCCCTGACTTCGCTTTCCCGTGCGGATTGGGCGTTGCTGGTTGCCTTTGCGAGCTGAGTTTCGAGCTGTTCGACAGTGGCGCGCGGGTCTTCAACGTATTTCTTGAGCTGCTCCTCGACTGTCCCCAGACTCGTCCTGGCCGCATCCCATTCCATCAGAACTGTTTTGGCTTCTGTTGCGAGTTCGTCGATGGGTTTGTTTTCCCGGGTCAATGTGGTGAGCTGGTTTTCGAGCCTTTCAAGCTGATCCCGCGCGCTTGTCAGTTGTTCCTCCGTCCGGGTGGCCCCTTCTTTCGCAGTTGACCATGCCCCTTGTGCTTTGTCCCGGTCTTCTTCGCACTCCGCCACCTGCTCTTCATATGCCGCCCGGATCGACGCCGTTTCCGACTCGAGTGCCTGGGCGTCGGGTGGTGCAGCCTCCCAGTCCGGATGTTCCTTGACTACCTGGTCCAGCGAGGCCTTCAACGTCGCGTGCAGACGGAGGAAGTCATCGAGGGACTGATCAGACACAAGTGTTTCGAGTGTTGTTTCTGCCGTTTTGACTTCTGCAGACAGTTCTTTTGCACTCTGGTTCATCGCTTCAAGCGGATCAATGTCGGACGTTCCGAACGACGTGGTCAACCGGTTCAGTCGTTCTTCGGCGGACGTTCGTTTCTTTCGGTATTCTTCGGCGGAACCCGTCGGGCCAGATGCCCGGATGCGGGCGATCCCAGGAAGTTCCGCGACAATTTCTGGCGATCCCAGGATTCGGGCCGGAACCCCTTCTTTCAAGTCGAGCGAACCGACCTGTTCTCCGGCGAGAACTTCTGCCGACCCATCGCGGAGCGGGGCGATCTCGAGCGTGATCAATGCCGAGTCCAACAGAAGCTGAGATGCATCTCGGTCGGAGATTGCCTTCCGGATGGCTTTCAAGGTCTTGTCGTCCGGCGCGATTTGCCCGTTCCGTGCCTTTTGTTTTCCCCTTAGTGTCGTCTGCGCCCCGCGGACTTTGCCGATGGTGTCATCGAGGCGCTCCAAGGCTTCCAGGCCGTCAACGAACCGGCGTGCCGCCTTGGCGCGTACCACGGCCTTGTCCACTGAACCCTGACCCTTCTTTGCGTTCTCGACTGCCGTCTTCCATCGGGCCAATTCGAGTTCACGATGCTTCAGTTCCTTTGTGGTCAGGGGTGAATCCTTTTTCAGCGTTTCCAGTGACTTGCGCCCCTTCTCGAAGTCGGCCTTCGCATCTTCGATCTGCTTGATCCTGTTCCGGAGTTCACTGTTCCGCGCCTCGGCCGCAGCTGAGGTATTCGTCCTCTTGTCCTTTTCTGAGACAAGCTTCCGGTATGCCTCTGCATCCTTGCGCGCCAGGCCCAGTGTCTTCTGGATTTCGTCGAGGTACTGACGAGTCTGTTGGCGCTTGTTGCGCGAATCCTCCACCCGCCGTGAAAGTTCTTCAAACTTGCGATACTCCTCACGGGCTTCCACGAGGACCGCTTCGGCCTGGGCGAGGTCGTCAGCCAAATGGCTTACGTAGGGAGCGTCCCTGCCAACCTTGAGTTTGCCGGTCCTCGTGAAAAACTGAAGATATCGCTTTTCGATCTGAGTCTCGATCGCGCCCGTTCCAGCTGCCGAGACCTGCGCGCCGAGCATGTTTCGAATGTCGGCGACAACATCCCCGGAGAGCGTGTCCAACGCAAGGTTGCCCTGAGAGGCCCAAAGGATCTGGGCCAAGCCGGAATGCTCGTCTTTCGAGAGTCCGCGGCCCGGCGGGTTGGCTGAGAGAACCTTGCGGGCTTCGGTGTCTGCCGCCGCGCCCTCTGCAAGACTTCGGAATCGTCCACCTTCTATCCGTTCAAGTAGTGATGTCGGGTGGTCCAGATACTGCTTCGATATCCGGTATTCCTGGCCGTCGTGGTTAAACTCCACGGCAACCTTCGGCGTCAGTTGCCGTCCCCATGGCCGGATGGCATCGATGTCTTTTCCCGTGACTTTGTGCCCGTCGAGCAGTGCACGGCACAGTGCTTCGAGGAGGGTCGATTTGCCTTTGCCATTAGGCGCGTGGACGACATTGAGGCCATCTGAAAATGGAGCAATCGTGACTTCTTCGATAAAACAGCGCCAGCCACCAAGCTTGATCGAGTGGACGATCACCTGCCTTCCCCAGAAGTGCCGGATGCGATGGAATAGAGTTCGATGAGCGCGCGTGCTGACAGGTCGGGCGGAATACTGGAGTCGTTCCGAATCCGTATCGCTGCATCTCGAATCAGTCCGGCTGGTAGGCCGTCAATCCAACCCTCATCTCCAGGTGAAGGCTGCAACCTTGATACGTCCAGATGACCGTAGAGGAAACGGGACTCGAGAATCTGTTCGATGTATTCCACTTCTGCGCGCTCGTCAGCCGCCAGAAGACCGGAAAGGATTACGCGCGCCAGTGTTCGATCAGTCTCCGTCAGCGATTCGACGTCTTTCCGCAGAGACTCAACGTCACCGATGTCGTTGGCTTCCTTTTCGAGGGTCTTCCACTGAAGCTTGCCTGTTGGTACGGGAGTGATGGAGGGAGGCGCTCCGGGCGAGGCGATTTCGACGATTAGAACTTTGCCACTGTCCCTCTCGCCGAACTTGGTGGTTTCATGGGTTCCGGAATACGCCATCCGGACGACACTGTTGGAATCGGCGTACGGCGCATATGAATGCCAGTGTCCTAGAGCAAGATAGTCCACACCAGCCTGCTGAGCAGCGTCGCGTGGGATCGGGTAATCGGGCTCTTCCTGATGAATGCCATCGACTGTGCCATGTGCCACGCCGATCCGAATGGGCTCACCAGACTCGTTCTTAACCGACTCGGCGATCCAGCCGGTCGGGTTCCTGCGCGAGTGTTTCTCGAACGCCGGGCAGGAGTAGAGGACGCCGCCGGGCACGTCGACAGGACTTTCTTTTCCGAGGACCTGAATGTGTGAAGCGGATTTCCATGCCGGGTGTTCCCAGACCGAACCGGGAACCAATGGGTCGTGATTGCCGGGTATGAGAAAGACAGGGCCGGAAAACGCCGCTAGGATATCTGCTACACGCTGAACCAGCAACCGGTCGACCGCATTGTCTTCAAAGTTGTCACCTGCCAGGACAATGAAATCGACAATGTGTTCCCTAGCCGCATCGACAACGCGTTTTCCTGCGGAAAGCCGTTCTTCGCGGACGACGTCACCTGCGGTGCCGAGGCCGGACGCTTTCATGCCGATTTGCCAGTCTGCTGTGTGGAGGAATTTCATTTCCCTAATGGTTGCCGCCTAGGCGCCATAGGATAACGTTCCATGGGTTCCTCCTATGGGACTCGCCTACCCAGAACCTCGGCTTCGGTTCGGCGATAATGACCTTCACACCAGAAAGTGTTCAAACATGTTCATTCTTCAGTTATCGATAACATGGCGATCATACGCTCTCACAATAACAAGACGTAGAAAAGGTGGCTGTCCTTGTTGCTCGCGATTCAACGAGACTCAACCCTCATTAGTTGTGAGAGCGAGTTGTTGTGGAATTCTCTGGCTGTGGTGATCGCCCCGTCCGACTACGCTGGCACTGGGGAATGGTCCGGCCATCCGTTCGAGAACAGGCACCTACGGCGGACCACTTCTGGTTGACCACTCGGTAACACTAGTTAACATTCGTCGATGACCCTCATAACAGCAACCACCCGACTGTCCCGCGAACTCCGCCAGGAATACGACCGGGCACAGGTAACCGCGGGCCGTTCATCGTGGCCGACCGCCCACATCCTGCCTTTCACTGCGTGGTTGTCCGAAGTATGGGATGACTGGTTGTATGAAGGGCGGGCAGAGAACGACCTGCGCCTGCTCCGCCCATCAGAGGAACGTGTGATCTGGGAAGACATCGTTCGTTCCCAAGCGGACAATCTGCTGCTGGAGGTACCCGCAACCGCCGGGGCGGCTCTTGATGCCTGGAATCTCAGGTGTGCCTGGAACCTTCCGTTGGATGCGTCTGAATGGACCGATTCCGCCGACTCTGAAACGTTTCAAGTTTGGGCTAGGGAGTTCGCGCGACGCTTGAGCGTTAATGGCTGGTTATCCGGGGCCGAACTCCCGGCATTCATCGCAGACCGCATCGACGAGGGAACGCTTCCGGTACCGGAGCGCGTCGAGATAGCCGGTTTCCTCGAGCCAACGCCCGTTCAGAAGAGATTGTTCGACTCGCTCACCCGGCGTGGTACCGAAGTCGAAGAGCGCAAGGTCCCCGATTCCACCCACGATGCTGTCCGCGTGGGCATGATCGATGGCGACCGCGAGATCCGTGCCGCGGCCGAATGGGCCCGCCGAATTCTTGAGACTGACGCGGAAGCTGCGGCCTCGGAATTCCGGATCGGCATCATCGTTCCAGACCTTGGCCGATGCCGCACCCAGATCGAGCGTGTTCTTGCCGAAGAATTCCATCCCCGGGGCCATCTGCGACCGGAGCTGGATCCACGGCGGCTCTTCAATATTTCTCTGGGACCGCCCCTCAACGAATACCCGCTCATTGAGGCGACCTTTCTGATCCTTGGAACCGACCCTCAGGAAATCCCAATTGAGGCTGCGGGCCGGCTTCTGCGATCCCCTTTCATTCAAGGTGCTAATGAGGAGCTGACGAACCGTTCACTCCTGGACGGTGTGCTCCGATACTTCAGGGAACCTGCGGTGTCGCTGACGGACATTTTGGGAATGGCCGAGAAAGACGACGTCCCGTATCGGTGTCCCAAACTGGCAGCGCAACTGAGGATGTGGCTAGAGTGGCGGAAGGACCTCGAGTCCCCACAGATACCCAGTGACTGGGCTCCCGCATTGTCCCGTCTTCTGCAGGCGATCGGATGGCCTGGCGATGGGGGTCTCAACAGTGCTCAATACCAGACGACGGCTGCCTGGAATGAATTACTATCCGAGTTCGCAGGACTCGACAGTGTTGCCGGACGCGTGAGGCTGCCGGCTGCTGTCGGGATGCTGCGTCACCTGGCTGCATCCAGGCAGTTTCAGCCCGAGTCCGATCCGGCACCGGTCCAGATCCTTGGCGTATTCGAAGCTTCCGGCCTGCAGTTCGATCGGCTCTGGATCATGGGAATGCACGATGGCGCCTGGCCCGCCTCGACTGGGCCGGACCCATTCCTGCCGTTTCGTCTGCAACGTCGCTTCGACCTGCCTCGCTCCTCACCGGACCGGGAACTGGAGTTCACAGAGGCACTGACTGCCCGCCTCCTGGCGAGTGCCCCCGCCGTCGTCGTCAGCTACCCTCAGCGGGCAGATGACTCCGATTTGAGAGTGAGCCCTCTGTTCAGCAGATTGTCTGAAATTAGCACCGATGACCTGGGGCTGCTCTCCCCGGTGCGACATGTGGAACAGGTCCTGGAATCGTCCCGACTGGAGACATTAGAAGACCGGCACGGCCCCCCCTTGGACGATACTGCGCCCGGCGGGGGAACCTCGCTATTCAAGCTTCAGGCGACATGCCCTTTCAAAGCTTTCGCCGAATTGCGTCTCGGGGCGAAGGCGCTGGATCAGTCGGAGCCTGGGCTGAGCGCCCTCGACCGGGGTCAACTGATTCACCGTGTTCTCGAGCGGGTCTGGAAACAATTGGGCTCCCACGAGGGGCTGCTCTCAACCGGCGACGATCGGCTGGGGGCGGTGGTGAGTATGACGGTCGGCGCGGAGATCCATGACTTATCTCGGCGGCGGCAAGCCCTCCGAAGGCCCCATTTCGCGGCCATCGAACAGAAGCGGCTGGAAGGTGTCATTACGGATTGGTTGATCCTCGAAAAGGAACGGCAGCCTTTTACGGTGCTTGAACAGGAAGAGAGCCGCCGCGTGTCCGTGGGTCATATCGCTGTGCGTATCCGTGCGGACCGGGTGGATCTTCTCGAAGATGGGGGCCTGGTCATCCTGGACTACAAGAGCGGCGAGTGCAGTCCGTCCGACTGGGACGGTGCCCGCCCGGACGAGCCGCAACTTCCCATCTACGCGGTGACAGCCGATTCTCCGGTGGCGGGTGTTTTCTTCGGCAGGCTCAAGACCGGAAAAGTCGGCTTCCGGGGGCTGGCCGACTCCGAGGGCCTCGTTCCAGGCGTAAAGTCATCCAATCGCCGACCCGCGCTTAACGAGACGATTGAAGACTGGCGTGCTGTCTTGGATCAACTGGGCGACGACTTTCGGGAAGGAAAGGCCGCAGTCGAGCCGAAAGACCGCCGACTGAGCTGCCGGTACTGTGCCCTTACAACGCTCTGTCGGATCAATGAGGCCGGGCGCTTCCTGGACGATTCCGGATTGGCCGATCATCAATCGGAGGGCGGCAATGGCTGAACCTGTCAAGGATCAGGCGGAGCGTTTTAGGGCGCTCGACCATTCCCAATCGTTCATCGTGCAGGCGCCTGCCGGCTCCGGCAAGACCGAACTCCTGATTCAGCGGTTCCTGACGTTGCTGGGCAGAGTCGATCAGCCCGAGGCGATGGTTGCCATCACGTTTACACGGAAAGCAGCCGCTGAAATGCGCCACCGGGTGATTCGGGCCATTCAAGGCGCTTCGGAGCCTGAACCGGAATCGCCGCACGAACAATACACGTGGAAACTGGCCCAGGAGGCCCTGGCCCGCAACGACAAGCTGAACTGGCGTTTGACCCAGCATCCATCGCGTCTTCGAATTCAGACCATCGATTCGTTGTGCGCCACCCTAGTTCGACAGATGCCCTGGGTTTCCAGGATGGGTGCACCACCTCATCCGGAAGAGGACGTGGCACATCTGTACCAGCAAGCGGCTCGCGCGACACTTGACATGCTGGATTCCGATGAGACCCGGACGGAGGTGTCCGAGGCGTTGTCACGGCTTCTCTCGCATCTGGACAACAATGTTGGAACCGTCGAGAAACTGGTCGGCACGATGCTCGGAAGCCGCGACCAGTGGTTGCGCCATGTGGTCGGTAATCCGGCATCCGCCAGTCTTCGCGGGGATATCGAATCGGCGCTCACGGAAATCATCGAGGAAGAACTGGGTCGGCTTGCGGCGGAGTTCCCCGATGACCACGTGGTGGAAACAGTCGAGCTGGCCCGGTTCGCGGCAGGGAACCTCGCGCGAGAAGGGCGCTCAAGCGCCTTGGCTGCGTGCGCCGAACTCCGGGACTTACCCGGCGTTGCCCTCGATTGGCTCCCTCATTGGTTAGGACTTGCGGAAATGTTTCTAACCGGGCAGGGGACCCGGCGCCGCCGGCTTACCAAGAACGAGGGGTTTCCAGCAACCGATGAAGGCCGGGCCGCGAAGGATCGTTTGAAGGCCATCGGGCTTGACCCGCTTGTTGAAGCTCGGCTGCACTCATTGCGATCATTGCCGCCTGCCCGGTTCGGAGAGGCGCAATGGGACATGTTAGGCGCCCTGATGCTCCTGCTTCCTGTGGCCGTCGCTCAGCTCCGGCTGGTCTTTCAACAGGAGGGCCGGGTCGACTTCACAGAAATTTCAATCGGGGCACGAACCGCGCTGGGTTCGGATGCGAACCCCACCGACCTTGCGTTTGCCCTCGATTGCCGCATCCAGCATCTGCTAATCGACGAGTTTCAGGATACATCCCAGAGTCAGTACGAGTTGCTCACCCGGCTGACCGGGGAATGGCAACCCGGTGACGGTCGGACGTTATTCCTGGTCGGCGATCCCATGCAGTCGATCTACGGTTTTCGGCAAGCTGAGGTGGGGCTCTTTCTGCGTGCCCGGACCGATGGGGTGGGGGCCATCGGGCTGACACCGCTGACACTCTCGGTGAATTTCCGTTCCAGTGCGGGAATCGTGAACTGGGTGAACCGCGCATTGTGTGAAGCGTTTCCCGATGAGGAGGATACGTTCACCGGGGCGGTGACCTATGAACCTTCGGTACCGTTCAAGACCAAAGCTGATGAAAAGGCCGTCAGTATGTACCCGTTTCTGGCAAGCGACCCGGAACCCGAAGCCGAGTGCGTTCTGAGAATTATCAGGGATGTCCAATCCGCGAATCCCGGCGAGACCATCGCCGTGCTGGTGCGAGCCCGCAGTCACCTGTTCAGCATCGTCTCGGCCCTTCGGAGAGCGGGGATGACATTTCGCGCTGTGGAACTCGATGCGTTGAGGGAGCGTCCCGTCGTCCAGGACTTGTTCGCGTTGACCCGTGCTCTGCTGCATCCCGGGGATCGCGTGGCTTGGCTGTCGATTCTTCGAGCTCCATGGTGCGGCCTCACGCTGGCGGACCTCAAGGCCCTTGTCCACAGCGACTTCTCTTCCGCTGTGTGGGATTTAGTTCAGGATTCGACGAACCGAGACCGATTGTCCCCCGATGGTAGAAACCGCCTCGTCCGCGTGATCACTGTACTCTCCGACGCCATCGCGCGGCGGGGGACGCTGCCGGTTCGCCGATGGGTGGAAGGTGTGTGGATCGCCTTGGGTGGCCCGGCATGTCTCGAGAACCGGACGGAGTTAGAAGACGCCGTGGCTTATCTGGATCTGCTGGAGCGGTCCCTGGAGGGATTCGATCTCCAGGATGAGCGGAAATTTGCTGATGCTGTGGGGCGACTGTTCGCTCCCCCCGATGTCGAAGCCGGAGAAGAGTTGCAGTTACTGACGATTCACAAGGCCAAGGGACTGGAATTCAATACGGTTGTTCTGCCGGGGCTGGGGCGTCCGACACGGCCCGACGACCCAAAGCTTCTGATGTCGCTCGAGTATATGGATACGGGTCAGCCCCGCCTCCTGCTGGCACCGATCCATGAAGTCGGCGGCGACAAGGATTCGATGTATGACTACTTGCGGAACATACATGCCGAGAAACAGAGACATGAGAGCACGCGTCTGTTGTATGTGGCCGCGACCCGGGCCCGGAAGTATTTGCATCTCCTGGGACACGTCAGACTGGATCCTGACGGGGCGGCATTGAAAGCTCCCGATTCCCGAGCGTTGCTGGGAAAGATATGGGGGACCGTTGAGGCGGAATTTGCAGATGCGTTGAAGCGTCAGGGCATGCCGGACGTGCAAGAAGATGCCGGGAAAGGAGAGCCTGAGGGCATCCCCTTAAGGCGCCTTCAAGCGGATTGGGAACCCATCACCCAGCCCGAAGACATCGTATGGAAAGCGGCCGAGAGTCCCACCGATTCCGATGAGGTTGAAGTCCACCAGCCGCTCTTCGAGTGGGCGGGCGAACTGCAGCGCCGGGTGGGGATCGTCGTGCATCGGATGCTGCAGGAAATGCGGGCCCCTGATCGGGTGGACGTCAGTGATGGCACGGTCCGTGTCGCCTTGAGGTCGGAAGGATTGGACGGAGGCAAGCTCGACGAAGCTGTCTCGCGCGCAGTTTCGGGACTTCAGAATGCCGTTCGCGACGACCGGGGACGTTGGATTCTTTCCCGCCACGAGGACGATCGGCGGGAGTATGCGCTCTCAGCTGTCGTTGAAGGAAAAGTGCGCCGATTTGTTCTGGATCGTACGTTCGTGACCGATGGCACTCGGTGGATCATCGACTACAAGACGGGAACCCACGCCGGCGGTGGCCGGGACGAATTTCTGGACAATGAACAGGTTCGCTATCGTGCACAGTTGGAAAGCTACGCAGGTGTGATGCGGTCCGTGGACTCCCGTCCCATCCGCCTGGGTTTGTATTTCCCCATGCTCCAGGGATGGAGGGAGTGGCCTTTCGAGGATGGCCCCGCCTGATGCCTGATCGGGTTTCGGCAGCGTCGCCTGAGGGACTGTCGCCATGGGAAGCATTGGCAAAGTTCTTGCGCACCAACCAGCTCACAAGAACCTTATCCTGCGCGGAAATAACGAGGGGATTTCAACCTCCGATCCCTTGACACCGGTTCACTTGTTTACCGAACCAACGACCTGGCAACCGGCCACCCTATTCTAACGTGGCCCCGAACTCGAATAACCCGAGATCCTTCGTCAGCTTGTTGAACATCCGCATGGTGACCTTGATGTCGAACGCTGCGTCGTGGGCGTCGCCATCGTCGGTCCGGACACCCAGGTGTTCGGCGACCGTCATCAGCTTGAAGTCGCGCAAGCTGGCACGCGTCTGCATCAGCCGAATCCCAGCCAATTTCGACACGTCGATGATCGGATACCAAAACCAGGAGCCAAAGTAGTTGTCGCCAGATTTTCCGAACCATGCGCGGACGAAATCAGCATCGAAGTCGGAGTTGTAGCCTATAAAGTGGAGCTTGTCGGCCTTGTTGTACCGGTCGACATGCTGGGCCAAGACCTCTTCGGTGAACTGATGGTGGACGTCTTTCGCGTTGGGAAACGTCTGGATCTCTTCGGCCGTGCGGCCGTTGACCTCGAGAGCCCGAGGCTCGATTTCGTCGCCTGGGAACGGGCGCAGCGTGTAGTTGAATTCATCGACCAGCTCGCTGCCGCTGAAAATGGTGCCGGCTATCTGGATCAGGCTGTGTTTCTTCGGGTCGGTGCCAGTTGTCTCGCAATCTATGAAGCATGTTTTCACTGGATTATATCCCTCCGCCAAAAAATGATGGTCACCGCGAAAATGTTACCTGTCTTCTCATTCGTCGACCTTATCATCGTGCTCTGCAAGGTGTCGGTCAACCAGTCAACCGTCTCGCCGCCATATTTCAAACTCAGCCCCATTGGTTTCACGGTCGACCCAGACCCAGCGATTTCCGAAAGGCCAAACATGCTTTTCGATACAGTCTCGATGATGGAATGCGTCATCAGATAGATGCAGTAACGGTTATTGTTCTCACGGGCACGTTCAACTCAAAGGCGTGCTGATGCTGGAGCAGGATGGTCAACGATCCCGGCCGGTCGATCACAGGGTGATCGGTGTAGCGTTTCTAGCTTTGCTGAAATGCTTCTGGTCTTCCACCGATCTCACGGACGGATCAGTCAGGATCGTGACAGGAGGGGACCAGGGCCTGGAGGGCGATGGCTCGGCAGAGGGCGTCTATTCGGACCAGGAGGCGGCGGACCTCGGATTCCACAAACGGCAGCTTGTTTCCCACTACATCCCAGACAATGCTGTGTCGACCCCAAAGTACTCGTGGATCAGGATGTCTCGGAGTCCGGCCATCTTAGTCCACTCGATCTGAGGATTCTGGGCCGGAGGTGCGGGATGTACCTCGCGCCGTAAAAGGATGGGATTTCCAGACAGCGCCGAAAGAACCTGGCGATGGCCGAGTAGGGTTTCGAAACGCCATGCCCCCTGACGGAGTGCCGTACACCGTGCACAAGAGTCTGCGCGGGCATGGAGAACTCCTGAGAGACACACGCTTGGTTTCGGAAGTTCAAGCCGAACTGTGGCAAGGTCGGGATGAGTAGAGTTCGTTCCGATATGACACTCATGAAACTGACACAGGCGATGCTGACGCGGTATCGATCCAGACTCTAAGCTTGGTGCAGGAATTGAGCACGGAGGTGGAACATGAGGGCATCAAATCGTGGACTATTTGGGTTTCGCCGAAACACAATCACGGTTCTTGGCCTCGGCGGATGTGAAACCACGCGGATCATAATCCCCCCGAAATCTGAAAGGCTGGGATGCCCGTTTTGTGCCGGATCCCTCGACCAACTTCGCACGCAAGACATCGACGTTTACGGCTGTCGTTCCTGTTCTGGCGTGTGGTTTGACGCTGGGACCCTCAAGGCCTACCGGTTCGCAGTGGCCCAACTGAATGGACAGGCAGTCGAGCCGATCAATTTTGAAGTGGCTGAGCCCTCCGGCGGCGGCGTCTGCCCTCGCTGTCGGGAAACGACCCTTGAAGCCGGTGAGGATGGGGGCCTCAAGCTATTTCGGTGCAGGCGGTGTTCCGGGTTCTTTCTTCCCGAACAGACCGGCCCGCTCGATTGGGATCCCGTTTTTGACGGGCTGGAGCTGGCATTTTATCTTGGTTGCGAAACTGATCCCGCTGATGTGATCGCAGATTCCCTTGACGGTTTTGATGTCTCCGAGCTCTTTGATGGATTTGATTTCTTCTGACACGAATAACTACACGACCAAGAGGTCTGGTGTTGCATGACAGTCCGATATAGAAGGACTGCAGGAGGTTCCAATGAACTGGTCACTCAAGAAGAAGTTCGCGGTGGTCCTCGTTTCAGTCAGTGTCGCGTTCATCGGTTTCGGCCTGCGACAGCTCGGAACGATGACGATCAGAGCGTGTCAGGCGATGTCAGGCGGGTCAGAAACGGTAGCTGCGGTGGAGGGCGCATACTTTCCCGTTGACTACAGAGTCGCACGTCGACGGTTCCTCGATGCAGCCCGTTCCTCTGGCGGCAGCATTGAGAGTATACAGAACCCGCATTTTGGACCTGCGGGCGATCCGCTTTTTATGGACGTGGCGTATTTCGGGCCTGCAGACGCAAGCAAAGCCATTGTAGTCAGCTCCGGCACTCACGGAGTTGAGGGGTTTGCCGGGTCGGGAATTCAAACGCGACTGCTGCAGGAAGGGATTGCCTCACACCTACCTTCGAACGTGGGCCTCATGATGATTCATGGGATCAATCCGTATGGCATGGCACACTGGCGACGGGTCAACGAGGACAATGTAGACCTGAATCGCAACTTCAGGGATCATTCAACTCCTTACCCGGACAACCGTGGGTATGAGACACTCGCCGATGTCATTGCGCCCGCTTCGATCTCCTTTTGGAACGAGGTGGAATCGTGGTCGAGGGTGGGATGGGTATGGGCTACCGCGCGAGAAGCTGCAGTGGGGGCGGTGACCAAAGGCCAGTATTCCCACCCCGAAGGTCTCTTCTACGGTGGCGCGGCTGATGCCTGGTCGAACACAACAATGAGGACCGTCGTCGGTGAGTACCTGTCTGACGCGAGGCAGGTCGTTGTCGTAGATGTCCACACGGGCCTCGGGGAGTACGCTAGCGCCGAGGTG